>Ga0247719_1001342_pt1 | contig 10412 bp, 7 predicted proteins | sample 41E_DmetaG_FD_189046 | JGI IMG/M metagenome (GOLD analysis project Ga0247719, IMG submission 189046) | Soil microbial communities from hillslope of Landscape Evolution Observatory, University of Arizona, Oracle, AZ, United States - 4-1-E_D | ecosystem: Engineered > Artificial ecosystem > Mesocosm...
GGGACGCGAGCGGCCATGCCGTGCGGATGGCGGCCCGGCGACAGCAGCTGGCGGGAACCAGCGCCGGCGCGGCGCCGGCCTACGTTCAGGCGAACCTCGTGGTCGTGCCGCGCGAGCTGGCGTTCGATTTCCTGCTTTACTGCCAGCGCAATCCGAAGCCGTGTCCGCTGCTGGCGGTCGGCGACCCCGGCGATCCGACGCTGCCGTCGCTCGGCGACGATCTGGACGTGCGCACCGACCTGCCGCGCTACCGCGTGTGGCGGCACGGCGAGCTGGTCGACGAGCCGGCCGATATCCGCGCGCTGTGGCGCGATGACCTGGTCAGCTTCGCGATCGGCTGCTCGTTCTCGTTCGAGCAGGCGTTGCTTGCCGCGGGCGTGCCGCTGCGTCATCTGGAGCGCGGCGCGAACGTCGCGATGTATCGGACGACCGTCGCGACCGCGCCGGCCGGGCGCTTCCATGGTCCGATGGTGGTGTCGATGCGGCCGCTGACGCCCGCCGATGCGATTCGCGCCGTCCAGATCACCGGCCGCTTTCCGGGCGTGCATGGCGCTCCGGTTCATCTGGGCGATCCGAAGCAGCTCGGCATCGAGGACCTGGCGCGGCCGGATTTCGGCGACCCGGTCGAGGTCCGCGCCGGCGAGCTGCCGGTGTTCTGGGCCTGCGGAGTCACGCCGCAGGCGGCGGTGATGGCCGCGCGCCCGGAGTTCTGCATCACGCATGCGCCCGGCTGCATGCTGGTCACCGACCGCCTGAACGAGCAACTGGCGACGTAGCGACGGCTGCGGTCGCGATCGCTTGCCGAATTCCCACCCGAGGAGGAGCCCCCGATGAAGAAACCGTCCGCCCTGACGATCGCGCTCGGCTGCTGCGCGTTCGTCGCCGCCAGCGCGCTGGCGCAGACCCAGTCGCTGCCGAAAACCCACCTGCGCGTGGTCGGCTCGATCTCGAGCCTGCCGCAGTACAAGGAATACGAGGTGCCGTTCTGGACCAAGCAGCTGAACGAGCGCTCGGGCGGCGCGATCACTGCCGAGATCCGCGGCTTCAACGAAATGGGACTGAAGGGGCCCGAGGTGCTGCGCCTGATGGGACAGGGCGTGATGGAGATCGGTTCGACGGTGATTTCGTATCTCGCCGCCGACGATCCGGCCAACGAGATGGTCGATCTGGCCGGACTGTTGCCGGACGTCGCGACCGCCCGTGCGGTCACCGAGTCGACGCGTCCAGTCTACGACAAGCTGTACCGCGAGAAGTTCGGGGTCGAGCTGCTCGGGTTCGGCACGTATCCGGCGCAGGTGCTGTTCTGCAACGGCGAGATCAAGGGCCTGCAGGACGTGCGCGGCAAGAAGGTCCGCGTCGCCGGGCGCTCGCTGTCCGAGCTGCTCGAGGCGCTGGGCGCGACGCCGGTCACGATGTCGTTCGGCGAGGTGGTGCCGGCGCTGCAGAATCGCACCGTCGACTGCGCGATCACCGGCTCGCTGTCGGGCAACCTCGCGAAGTGGCACGAGGTGACAACCCACCTGCTGGCGCTGCCGCTGTCGTGGAACCAGATCGTCTATGCAGTCAACGCGAAGACGTGGAACGGCTACAAGCCCGAGGTGCGCGCGTTCATCGGCAAGGAGATCCAGAGGCTCGAGAAGGACGTTTGGGATGCGGCCGACACCTTCACGCAGCAGGGCTACGAGTGCAACGCCGGGACCGACAAGTGCACGATGGGCCAGAAAGGCAAGATGACCGTTGTGCAGCCGTCGGCCGCGGACCGCGAGTTGTTGCGCAAGATCGTCAACGAGACGACGCTGCCGAAGTGGGCGGCCCGCTGTTCGGCGCAGTGCGTGGCCGACTTCAACGCGACCGTGGGCAAGCTGACCGGCGTGCAGGCGCGCAGGTAGGCCGATTGCGCATCGTTGCCCGAGGCGTCGCGACCGGACGCGATCGGTGACTGCCGCTGCGGTCGTGCAGCCGCTGCCGGTTCGCTGGCTCGATGCCGCATTGCGCGGGCTGCGCCCGGCGGCGCGCGTTGCGGCGATCGCCGGCGGCGCGCTGCTGCTGGCGGCCGCGGTGCTGGTGTCGTTCGACGTGCTCGCGCGCAAGTTCCTGAACTGGTCGCTCGGCGGCGCCGACGAGCTGTCCGGCTATGCGTTCGCGATCGGCACTGCCTGGTCGTTCGCGTTCGTCGTGCTCGAGCGCGGCAACGTGCGCGTCGATGCGCTGTACCTGCGACTGCCGGCGAGCGCGCGCAGCTGGCTGGATCTGGCCGCGCTGGCCGCGTTGGCGACGTTCGCCGGCCTGATCGTGCGCTGGGGCGGCGACGTGATGGCGCGCAGCGTCGCGCTGGCGGCTCGGTCGAACAGCGCGCTCGCAGTGCCGCTCGCGATTCCGCAGTCCGTCTGGTGGGCCGGTTATGCGCTGTTCCTGGCGACTCTGATCGTGCTGTTCGCGCGGGTCGCGCTGGCGCTGGCGGCCGGCGACCATGCGGCGGTCGCGCGGCTGGCGGGCGCGCGCAGCGCGACCGACGATGCGCAGCACGAGATCGAGCTGGCGCACGCGCGCGCGGCCGAGCAGGTCCAGCCCGATTCCCGCACCCAGCTGCGATGATCGCGACGTCGCTCGTGTTGCTGCTGGCGCTGATGGCGCTGGCGATCCCGGTGGCCGCGACGCTGGGCGTTCTCGGGCTGCTGCTCGATTCGCTGTTCGGCTTCCTGCCGCTGTCGCGCGCTGCCGGCGAGATCGCCTGGTCGTCGAGCAACGAGTTCCTGCTGGTCGCGCTGCCGCTGTTCATCATGCTCGGCGAGATCCTGCTGCGTTCGGGGATCGCCGAGAAGATGTATGCGGCGCTGGTCAAATGGCTGTCGTGGCTGCCGGGCGGGCTGATGCACTCGAACATCGCGTCGTGCGCGCTGTTCGCCGCGTCGTCGGGATCGAGCGTCGCGACCGCCGCGACCGTCGGCACGGTCGCGCTGCCGCAGGCGCGCCGCTACGGCTACGACGAGCGGCTGTTCCTCGGCACGCTGGCGGCCGGCGGCACGCTCGGCATCCTGATCCCGCCGTCGATCAACATGATCATCTATGCGGTGCTGACGAACACGTCGGTGCCGAAGCTCTACCTCGCGGGCATCGTGCCCGGCATCCTGCTGGCGCTCGGCTTCATGGGCATCGTGCTCGCCGCGTGCCTGCTGCGCCCGTCATGGGGCGGCACTGCGATGCGCGCGACGCTGCACGAGTGTTTCGCCGGGCTGGTGCACCTGGTGCCGCCGATCGGCATCTTCCTGGTCGTCGTCGGCTCGATCTACGCCGGCATCGCGACCCCGACCGAGGCCGCATCGCTCGGCGTGCTCGCCGGGCTCGCGTTGGCGGCGTGGAGCCGGCGGCTGTCGTGGCGAATGATGCGCGAGGTGCTCGAGGGCACGATGCGCACGACCGGCATGGTGATGCTGATCATCGTCGCCGCATATTTCCTGAACTTCGTGATGTCCGGCATCGGGCTGACCGACAAGCTGACCGGCTTCATCCAGGGCCTGGGCCTGTCGAAGTGGCAGATGCTGCTGGTCGTGATCGCGTTCTACCTGGTGCTCGGCTGCTTCATGGAGACGCTGTCGATGATGATCACGACGATCCCGATCGTCGCGCCGGTGATGTTCGCGCTCGGCTTCGATCCGGTCTGGTTCGGCATCATGATCATCCTGCTGATCGAGACCGCGCTGATCACCCCGCCGGTGGGGCTGAACCTGTTCGTCGTGCACAACCTGCGCAGCAGCGGCGCGTTCAACGACGTGATTGCCGGCGCGGCGCCGTTCGTGATCGCGATGCTGGCGATGCTCGCGCTGCTGACGCTGTATCCGAGCCTGGCGTTGTGGCTGCCGGGGCTGTTCGAATGAGCGCGGTGCAACACATTTCGGAGCCGAAACGATGAGCGACCTGCAATTCGACTGCGATGACGGCGGCCATCGGCAGCGCGTGACGCTCGCTGACGGGCCGCTGGTGATCGCCGGGTGGACCGGCCGCGATGCGGCGGCGGTCGAGCATCACATCGCCGAGCTCGAGCGGCTCGGCGTGCCGCGTCCATCGTCGGTGCCGCTGTACTACCGGGTCGCACGCAGCCTGCTGACGCAGTCGGCCGAGATCGAGGCGCTCGGGCCCGACAGCTCGGGCGAGGCCGAGCCGGTGCTGCTGCGGATCGGCGGGCGCTGGTGGCTGACTGTCGGCTCGGATCACACCGACCGGCGGGTCGAGGCGTATTCGGTCGCGGTGTCGAAGCAGATGTGCGCGAAGCCGCTCGCCGGCGTCGCCTGGCCGCTCGAGCGGATTGCCGGTCATGCCGATTCGCTGCGATTGCGGTCGCAGGTGCACGAGCATGGGCGCTGGGCGACGTATCAGCAGGGCACGCTGGCGTCGATCCGACCGCTGCCGCAGCTGATCGCCGGGTTGCCGCTGGGCGGGCCGCCGCCGGACGGCACCGTCGTGTTCTGCGGCACGCTGATCGTGCACCCCGACGCGCAGGGCAACGGCGTGAGGCCGGCCTCACGCATGCGGCTCGAACTCGAGGATCCGCGGACGGGGGCAACGATCTCGCACGAATACGCGGTTCGCGCGTTGCCGATCGTCTCGTGACGCAACATCGGCACTCGCCGGGCGAACGCCTGATGAAAGCCCATGTCTGCCGCCGGTACGGCGGACCCGAAGTCATCGAACTGGCGGACGTTCCGAAGCCCGTGCCCGCAGACGACGATGTGCTGGTGAGGATCCGCGCGACGACGGTCACTGCCGCTGACTGGCGCGTCCGCACGCTCGAGGTGCCGAGAGGCTTCGGGCTGTTCGCGCGCCTCGCGCTCGGAATCACCGGTCCGCGCCAGCCGATCCTGGGCACCGAGCTGGCAGGCACCGTCGAAGCCGTCGGCAAGGGGGTGACGCGGTATCGTGCCGGCGACGCGGTTTTTGCGTTTTCCGGAGTTCGGATGGGCTGCCACGCCGAATACCGTGTCGTGCCGCAGAGCGGGCCGATCGCGAAAAAGCCCGAAGCGCTGTCGTTCGAGGAAGCCGCGGCGCTGCCGTTCGGCGGCCATGCGGCGCTGCATTTTCTGCGGCAGGCCAAGCTGAAAGCCGGGGAGCGGATCCTCGTCGTCGGTGCGTCGGGAAGCGTCGGTACGGCGATGGTGCAGCTCGCGAAGCATCGGGGCGCCGAGGTCACCGGCGTCACGAGCACGCGAAATCTCGAGCTGGTCGTATCGCTCGGCGCCCACAGGGTCATCGACTATACGAAGCAGGACTACGCGGCCGGCGGCCAGACGTGGGACGTCATCGCCGACACCGTCGGCGCCATCTCGTCCGCAGATGGACAGAAGGCGCTTTCGAACGGCGGTCGCTTCCTGGCGATCGCGGGTGATCTGTCCGCTTTGCTGGCGGCGCTCCGGGCCAAGATCGCGGGCAGCAACCGGGTCATCGCAGGCCCTGCCGAAGAGCGAGTCGCCGACTTCCATCACCTGGTCGAACTGGCTGCCGGCGGCGTGCTCAGACCCGTGATCGACACGGTCTACCCGTTTGCGCAAATGCGCGAAGCGCATCGGTACGTCGAGACCCGTCGCAAGCGGGGCAGCGTGGTAGTTAGCCTATCGGAAACGAGCCAATGAATCGGCGCAAGCGTTTCATCGGGCTGCTGCAGCTCGAGACCCGATTCCCGCGGCTGCACGGCGACATCGGCAATCCGGCGACCTTCGATTTCCCGGTGCGCATCGCGGTTGTCGCCGGCGCTGCCGCAACGCTGGCGGTACACGGCGACCGGGTCCGCCTGCTCGGCGCGTTCGTCGCGACCGGTCGACAGCTCGTCGCCGATGGCGCGGTCGCGATCACGACCAGCTGCGGCTTCCTCGCGCCGTTGCAGCGCGTGCTCGCTGCTGCGCTGCCGGTGCCGGTCGCGACGTCGCCGCTGCTGCAGGTGCCTTGGCTCGCGCCGCTGCTGCCGCCGTCGCGGCGCGTCGGCGTGGTGACGATCGATGCCGACGCGCTCGGCGCGGATGTGCTAACGGCGGCCGGCGCGCCCGCCGATACGCCGGTCGTCGGGCTACCCCGCGACGGCGAGCTCGCGACGACGGTGTTCGAGGATCGCGAAACACTCGATGCGGCGCGTGCGCAGGCCGAGGTCGTCGAAGCCGGATACGCGCTGCAGAGGCGATTTCCCCAAGTCGGCGCGATCGTGCTTGAATGCACGAACCTTCCGCCGTACCGCCGCGCGCTCGCCGAGGCGACCGGGCTACCGGTGTTCGATTCGACGACGCTGCTCGAGTGGCTGTGGCGCGGCGCCGCGGCGGCATCCGTTGCAATTGCGCGACCCCGATGAGCGACACCGGTCCGAGCGAAACGCACGACGGCAGCTGGCAGTTCTGGGTCGACCGCGGCGGCACGTTCACCGACGTCGTCGCCCGCCGTCCCGACGGCACGCTGGCAACGACGAAGCTGCTGTCGGACAACCCCGAGCAATATCCCGATGCCGCTGTCGAAGGAATCCGCCGTCTGCTCGGGCTGCGCGATTCCGAGCCGATCGATGCTGCGCGGATCGACGCAGTGAAGATGGGCACGACCGTCGCGACCAACGCGCTGCTCGAGCGCAAGGGCGAGCCGCTGCTGCTGGTGGTCACGCGCGGCTTTCGCGATGCGCTGCGGATCGCGTACCAGAACCGGCCGCGGCTGTTCGAGCGGCAGATCGTGCTGCCGGAGATGCTGTATCGCGACGTCGTCGAGGTCGACGAGCGGATCGGCGCCGACGGCGAGGTCGTCGCCGCGCTCGACGAGGCCGCCGCGCGCACGGCGATGCAGCGCGCGTACGATTCGGGGCTGCGCGCGGTCGCGATCGTGCTGATGCACGGTTACCGCTATCCGCAGCACGAACAGCGGCTCGAGGCGATCGCGCACCAGATCGGCTTCGAGCAGGTGTCGGTGTCGCACCGCGTGTCGCCGATGATCAAGTTCGTCGCCCGCGGCGACACGACCGTCGTCGACGGCTATCTGTCCCCGGTGCTGCGCCGCTACGTCGATCGCGTCGCCGGCGCGATCGCCGGCGTTCGGCTGCAGTTCATGCAGTCCAACGGCGGCCTGACCGACGCCCGCGCATTCCAGGGCAAGGACTCGATCCTGTCGGGACCCGCCGGCGGCATCGTCGGCATGGCGCGGATCAGCCAGGCGGCCGGCTTCGATCGGGTGATCGGGTTCGACATGGGCGGGACGTCCACCGACGTGTCGCATTTCGCCGGCGAGTACGAACGCGCGTTCGACACGCTGGTCGCCGGCGTCCGGCTGCGCGCGCCGATGATGAGCATCCACACGGTCGCTGCCGGGGGCGGGTCGATCCTGCATTTCGACGGCGCGCGGCTGCGGGTCGGACCCGATTCGGCCGGCGCGAATCCCGGCCCGGCGTGTTACCGGCGCGGCGGCCCTTTGACGGTGACCGACGCGAACGTGATGCTGGGCAAGATCCAGCCGGAGTTCTTCCCGCGCGTGTTCGGCCCGCGCGGCGACCAGGGACTCGACCGCGACGTCGTCGCGCAGCGTTTCGCCCAGCTCGCCGACACGATCGCTGCAGCGACCGGCCGCCGGATGACGCCGGAGGAGGTCGCGCAGGGATTCATCGACATTGCGAACGCGAACATGGCGAACGCGATCAAGCGGATCTCGGTGCAGCGCGGTTACGACGTGACCGAATACACGCTGGCCGTGTTCGGCGGCGCCGGCGGCCAGCATGCGTGCGCGGTCGCCGATGCGCTGGCGATGCCGCGCGTGCTCGCGCATCCGCTGGCCGGCGTGCTGTCGGCCTACGGCATGGGACTGGCCGAGCAGACCGCGATCCGCGAGCGTTCGGTCGAGGCGGCGCTGGACGACGCGGGATGGGTGCAGGCGCAGCGCGCGGTCGGCGAGCTCGAGGCGGCCGCGCGCGCGGCGCTCGCCGAAGGCGGCGAAGCCGCGGCGGCGGTGACGATCCGCGCGACGCTGCACCTGAAATACGAGGGCACCGACACGTCGCTGCCGGTCGCCCTCGGTTCGCGAGCCGCGATGGTCGACGAATTCGAGCGTGCCTACCGGCAGCGGTTCGCGTTCCTGCTCGAGGGCCGGCGGCTGATCATCGAGTCCTCGGTGGTCGAGGCGAGCGGCGCGCGGGCCGAGGTCGCGTATGCCGACGACGCGCCGCCGCGCGCGGGCGAGCTCGCGCCGCAGGCGGTCGTTTCGCTGTACAGCGACGGCGCGTGGCGCGAGGCGCCGCTGTACCGCCGCGAGCGGCTGGTCGCCGGCGACGCGATCGACGGCCCGGCAATCGTCGTCGAAGCCACCGCGACGACCGTCGTCGAAGCAGGCTGGCGCGCTACGATGACCGAGCGGCGCGACCTCGTGCTCGAGCGCGCGGTGCCGCGGCCGTCGCGGCGCGCGCTCGGCACCGACGCCGACCCGGTGATGCTCGAGATCTTCAACAACCTGTTCATGTCGATCGCCGAGCAGATGGGGTATCGGCTGCAGAACACCGCGCATTCGGTCAACATCAAGGAACGGCTCGATTTTTCGTGCGCGGTGTTCGACGCCGACGGGCAGCTGATCGCGAACGCGCCGCACATGCCGGTGCATCTGGGTTCGATGGGCGCCAGCGTGCAGGCGGTCATCGGCGACAACGCCGGGCAGATGCGCCCCGGCGACGTCTACGTGCTCAACGATCCGTACCGCGGCGGCACGCACCTGCCCGACGTCACCGTGATCACGCCGGTGTTTGATGCCGCCGGCGGATCGATCCTGTTCTACGTCGGCTCGCGCGGCCACCATGCCGACATCGGCGGGCTCACGCCGGGATCGATGCCGCCCGACAGCCGCGACGTCGACGACGAGGGCGTGCTGCTGACGAACTTCAAGATGGTCGAGGGCGGCCGGATCCGCGAGCGCGAACTGCGCGAGCTGCTCGCGGCGGCGAAGCACCCGGCGCGCAACCCCGAGCAGAACATCGCCGACCTGCGCGCGCAGGTCGCGGCGAACGAGAAAGGCCGCGAAGAGCTGCTGAAGATGGTCGAGCATTTCGGCCTGGACGTCGTGCATGCATACATGCGCCACGTGCAGGACAACGCCGACGCGTCGGTGCGGCGCGTGATCGGCGCGCTGCGCGACGGCCGCTTCGAGCTGCCGCTGGACAACGGCGCGCGGATCTGCGTTGCGATCCAGGTCGACCGCGATGCGCGCGAGGCGCGGATCGACTTCACCGGCACGTCGGCGCAGACACCGAACAACTTCAATGCACCGCTCGCCGTGACGATGGCGGCGGTGCTGTACGTGTTCCGCACGCTGGTCGACGACGACATCCCGATGAACGCGGGGTGCCTGAAGCCGCTGCACGTGATCGTTCCCGAAGGCTGCATGCTCAATCCGCGGCACCCGGCGGCGGTCGTCTCCGGCAACGTCGAGACGTCGATGTGCATCACGAACGCGCTGTACGGCGCGCTCGGCGTGATGGCCGCCAGCCAGTGCACGATGAACAACTTCACGTTCGGCAACGCGCGCCACCAGTACTACGAGACGATCTCCGGCGGCTCGGGCGCCGGCGGCGCGTTCGACGCCGGCGGCGCGCTGGTCGGCGGCTTCGACGGAACGTCGGTCGTGCAGACGCACATGACGAACTCGCGGCTGACGGATCCGGAGGTGCTCGAGCTGCGGTTCCCGGTGCGGCTGGACAGCTACGAGATCCGCCACGGCTCGGGCGGCGCCGGGCGCTGGCGCGGCGGCGACGGCGGGGTCCGCAAGGTCCGCTTCCTCGAGCCGATGACAGCGTCGATCCTGTCGAACAGCCGCGTCCATCCGCCGTTCGGCGCCGCCGGCGGCGCAGCGGGCGCCGTCGGCCACAACTACGTGCTGCGGCGCGACGGCGGGATCGAGCCGATCGGGCACGTCGGCCGCGCCGAGCTCGACCGCGACGACGTGTTCGTCATCGAGACGCCCGGCGGTGGAGGGTTCGGCCGCGGCTGATCGGAGCTTTCGGTGCGCCGGCTAAGATCGCGGTTTGGAAGGAGCTGCGCGATGACGATCCCGGTGCTGATCACGATGCACGATCGCGACAACGTCGCGATCGTCGGCAACGACGGCGGCCTGCCGCAAGGCACGACGCTGCCGTCGGGGCTGGTGCTGCGCGACAAGGTGCCGCAGGGCCACAAGGTCGCGCTGGTCGACATCGCCGAGGGCGAGCCGGTGCGCCGCTACGACGTCGCGATCGGCCGCGCGGCGCAGCCGATCGCTGCGGGCAGCTGGGTGCACGAGCGGCTGCTGGCGATGCCGCCGGCGCGCGCGCTCGATGCGACGCTGCCGGTCGCGACGATCCGGCCCGAGCCGATGCCCTCGCTCGAGGGCTACACGTTCGAAGGCTACCGCAACGCCGACGGCTCGGTCGGCACCCGCAACAT
>Ga0247719_1001350_pt1 | contig 10369 bp, 22 predicted proteins | sample 41E_DmetaG_FD_189046 | JGI IMG/M metagenome (GOLD analysis project Ga0247719, IMG submission 189046) | Soil microbial communities from hillslope of Landscape Evolution Observatory, University of Arizona, Oracle, AZ, United States - 4-1-E_D | ecosystem: Engineered > Artificial ecosystem >...
GCGCCGCACTCGCACGCGCCGGTGCCGTCGTCGAGGAGGTAGGTGTGTTGCGTGCGCCGCAGCCCGCGCCGCCCGGCAGCGAGTAGCGCCGCCTGCGCCGCGTGCCACTCCTCGTCGCTGACCAGCCGCGGCACCGGCACCACGCGCCCGGCGAACGTCCACTCGCCGCGGTAGGTGGCGCGCGTGGCGAGCATCCAGACCTTGCGCGCGGTCCACCCTGGTGTGCGCGGCGCGGGCGCCCCGGCGGCGGTGAGCGCGGCGGCGAGCTGCGCGCACGTCGCGCCGTCGGCGAGGCGCGCGAACACGCGGCGCACCACCTCCGCGCGCTCCTCGTCGAGCGCCCACGCGCGCCGGGCGCGGTCGTAGGCGTAGCCGTAGGGGGTCGCGCCCTGGGGTTTGCCACCGGCGGCGGCGGTGCGCGCCTTGCCCGCGGTGGTGCGCGCCGCGATCTTGCGCCGCTCGTCGGCGGCGATCTCCTCGCGGATCGTCCGCAGGATGCGCCCGCCCATCGTGTCGCTGTCCACCTCGCCGTCGAGCACCGTCACCACGCGCGCACGGCGCAACGCGCGGTAGATGGTCGCGCGCTCCACCTCGTCGTCGCTGCGGGAGATGCGGTCGAGCGCGAACGCGATCACGAGGTCGCCCGCGCGCACGTCGGCGAGGAGCGCGCGCAGTGCCGGGCGCGCGTCGAGCGGGGCGGCGCCCGACACGCCGGGCTCGGCGTACTCCTGCACTTCCGTCGCGCCGAGGCGGGCGGCAAGCGCGCGGCAGTCGGGGCGCTGCGCCTCGATGGTCCCGGCGCGCGCCTGCCCGTCGCTGCTGTTGCGGAGGTAGAGGAGCGCGCGCATGGTCGCAGCCTACCGCCCGCCCGCCTGTGCGAGCAACCGGCGCAGCGCCTCGACGACGCGGGCGCGCGTCGCGGGGTCGTCGCGCACGGCGTAGCGCACCACGACGCGGGGCGCGGGGCGCGGGCGGGCCGCGCGCGGGCGGGCGCGCGTCATGCAGCGCCCTCCCTCGCCCACGCGCCCATGCGTGCGGCGCAGGGCGGGCAGTAGCCGCGCCCGCCGACGCGGAGAATGCCGGGCGCGGCGCACCGGGGGAACGCCCACGCGCAGTGCCCCTCGCGGATCGCGGTTCCGAGCGCGCGCCACGCAGCGCGCCACGCCGCGCGGGTCACGGCGCGCGCTCCGGGGCGAGCAGCGCGTGTTCGTCGCGTCGCAGCCCGCAGCGCGCGCACGGCAGCGTGCGCTGGCGCCACAGCGCGCGGAAGAACAGAAACGGGGACACAGAGAGAACGTCCACGAGCGCCAGCGGAACCAGCGCACAAAGAGCGAGCAGGAGCAGGGCTACGGACACCCCCGCCGTGGACTCGCGCATGAAGCGGTCCAGCCGCGCGCAGATCGGGAAGTCATCGATCTGGGGATGCTCGTGCTCTTGGAACGCGCATGGCGGCGCGGTGCGGTAGGTCACGGTCTGCCTCCTGTCGCGCGCTCCGGGGCGAGCAGCGCGCGGGCGGCGGCGAGCAGGGCTTCGTAACCGCAATCGCACGCGCGCTCGCGCTCGACGGCACACCCGACGGCGTGATCGCCGTGCGGGCCTCCGAGCGCGTCCAGCAACAGCTCGACCAGGGCGCGCGCGGCGTCGAGGGCCACCTCGTAGCACTCGATGACGTGGCGCGCGTCGTCGCAACCGGCGTAGTCCGCCCGGCACAACGCGGGCGAGTTCCACCCCTCGTCCGTCGGGTTGGGGGCGTAGCGCGGGCGCTTGCAGCGGGGACAGGCAGGCTCGCTCACCGGCCACCTCCCGCCGCGCGCCACGCGGCCAGCGCATCACGCCATGCTCCATCGGCGACCGTCCACTCGTCGAACGCGGCGCGGTTGACTTCAAGCGCCGTACGGTCCGCCGCCCGCCACTTGTCGGTGAACGTCTCTCTCCATGCATCGTGCGCTTCCGTCGCGGCGCGTGCGAGTTCAGCGCGCTCCTCCGCGGCGCGCAGTCGGGCGAGCAGCGCCGCGCCCGCGTCGGTGGCGAAAGCGCGTGCAACGCACTCCGGCGAGGGCGCCGCGAGCGCAGCCCGCACGGCGGCGAGGGCGCGCGTCGCCCGGCGCAGGTCGCCGACGGTGATAGCCGCCTCGGTGCCGTGCTTGACGACTTCGTAGATCGAGTCCTCGTCGAGTTGCGGCACCACGGACCGCACGCCCGCCGGCAACCGCGGGAACGCCGGCGCCATCGCCGCGAACGGCGCCAGCGCGCGCTCCGCCTCGCGCAGCGCGTCGTCGCGGTCAGCCACGGCCCACCTCCTCGGCGCACGCGCGCAGCGTCGCGGCGCGGGCGCGCAGCGTGGCGACATCGCGCGCGGACAGGCCGCGCCCGCCCGCGCTCTCCTCGAGCGCGTCCGCCTCGCGCCGCCAGCGCGCGGCGAGGTCCGGGGCGCCCGTGGCGCGCTCCGCCGCGCCCGCGCGCAGCTCCGCGATGGCAGCGGCGCGCAGCGCGTCGTCGCGCTCGGCAACGAGCCGGTCGCGCTCGGCGAGGGCGTCCGTCACGCGCCGCGCCTCCCCGCTGTGGCCCGTCGCAACGAACGCGGCGAGGTCGCGCGCAAGGAACTGGTACGGGCCTTCGCTGTCGCGGAACAGAGCGATACGGGAGTGCAGTGCGTCCACCTCCCCGGCGAGCCGGTCGCGCTCGGCGCGGTCGCTCTCCGCCGCAGCGCGCAGCCGCTCGCACGCAGCGCACGCGGGCGGCGGGGAAACGATCAGACGAGAAACCCGGTCGTCCTCACATGTGTCGGGCGCCGCGTCGTCGCCCAGCAAGGCGGCGAGATAGCGCTGTGCCGGATAGGGCGCCGACGCGGGCGCGCACGCAGGGCACGCGCCGTCCTCGCCGAGCATCGCCCCGCACTCGGGGCACGCGCGCGCCGGGGTGCCGTCGGGGTGGTGGAATTCGATCATGGAGCGCCTCCGATTGCGAGCGTGTGCGCGTCGGCGCGCGCGTCCTCCCTGTAGGCCAGCGGCATGATCGCCGCGCGCCACCCCGCGCCGACGAACAGCACCGCGTCATCGGGGGCGGTTGCCTCGACGGCGATCTCCTCGTCGGGCACGTCCGCGAGCACGCGCGCCACGCCGCCCCGGTCCATTCGCGCCCGGACAGCGCCGACGGTGAGCCATCCGGGGCGATCGCCGGGGGTGCGCTCGGCGTACTCCTCGCCGCACTCCCCGCACTTGCACCGATGCCGCCACTGCGGCGCGGCCGCCCACGCGCGCAGCGTGGCGACCGCGACGCGCACCGGCGACTCGGGCGGGCGCAGGTAGCCCGCGACGGCGCCCGCGATGGCGCTGCCGAGATCTCCCGCGTCCCGGTCCACTGGCGCACCGGCGACGGCGACGAGTGTGTGCCCGTCCGTCGCGCACCCCCACCGCACGCCGTCCACCTCGACGGCGAACGGGGTGGTCAGGTGCTCCCGGTCCGGGCCGGGGTAGCAGAATCGCAGCAGATCGATCACGTCGTCCTCCTCTTTTCCGTGGCGCGGTCGAGTCGCGCGCGGACCTCCGCGACGGTGCGGCCCTCGCGCATCCGGCGCCCGACGGCGCGCGCTCGCCCGAGGCGCGCGTGCGGGGCGCGCAGCGCGTCGCAGCGGGGGCACGCGCCCGCGTCGAGCGCGGCGCCGCAGTCGCACCGGGTCCGAGGCACTACGCGCCCGCCTTCGCCGCGTCGCGCAGCGCGTCGCGGATCGCCGCGCGCACCATCGCGGGCGTCGCGGCGTTGAGCGCGTCGAGGTAGTACCACCAGTCGGTGAACGGACGGGATAGCACGCCGACCACGGGGTCGTACCGCACGCACGCCTCGTTGTTGTCCTTGGGCACCCGCCGGGTGCTCGCGAGAACGGCGGGTCAGCCACCCCCCGCGCCGTCGGCGTAGAGGTCCGCCGTCTCGCCGCACAGGATCGGCGTGCCGCGCTCCAGGTGGTACGCGAGGCGCTCGCGCTGCGCGTCGGTCAGCGCGCCGAACGCGCGCCGCAGGATGCGTCGGGCTTCGAGCTTGGTCACGGTGTCACTCCTTGGTCGCCGCGTCGCGCGCGCGCGCTGCCGCGTCGCTGTCGCGCACGATCCGCGTGTCGAGGTCGTCGTCGCCGTACTGGATCTCAACCCAATCCAGAGGGCCGCTTCCGTCCTCGTACCGGGTCGTTTCCAACCACGCGATGAACTGCGAGCGGCGGTAATCGCCGTCATCCGACGTGGACCACCCCTCCTTGCTGCCGTCGGGCGGGATGATGAATGTTCCGCCCATGTTTATTGCCGCGTTCAGCACCGGAGACACGGCAAAGGGACGATGCCCGATGCCCCACGGTGCCTCGAAGATCTCGCGCGCCTTCGCGTGCGCCCTTGCGATGTCCTCGTCGCTCCAGCTCGTGACCACGATCGCGTGATGCCGCATGTATCCCATCGCGTCCTCGCCTCTCCAGTTAAGCGGCCCCACGCGGCGGGCGACGGAGGGAGGGGTCGCCACCCGCCGCGAGGGCCAACAGCGTTAGAACGGCAGCCCGTCGTCGCCCGCCCCGGTGCCGAAGTCGGGCGCGGGCGCGGGCTCGGGACCGCCGAGCACGGCGTCGATCTCGGCGAGGTGGCGCAGGTTGTCATCGCGGTACCGCGCCTTGTCCGGGTTGTTCAGCGACTCCGCGATGGCACCCCGGTACCACTCCAGGTCGCGCACCGGCGCCCCGGCGAGGGGGCGCCCCTTGGTCTTGCCGAAGCGGAACACCGGACCGCCACCGCTCGCAGCGGGCGGCGCGGACGCGCGCGCGGGCGCCTGCGCGCCGCCCCGGAGTAGGTCGCGGATTTCGGTCAGGAGCGCGATGATCGTCTCGCGCTGGATCTCGTCGGCGTTGGCCATCACGCCACCGCCGGGGGCGGCACGACCTCGCCCGTGAGCGGGTCGCGCTGCGGCTGCACCGTCGCGGGCGCGGGCCTCCCGTTTCGCGCGGGCGCCCCGGTGCGGGTGGGCGCGGGCCTCCCCGTCGGCTGCAACACCATCGTCACCGGGCGCTTGCGGGGCAACTTCACGACCGCGTGGACGGGCGCGGTGAGGTCGGGCGAGCCCTTGATGCGGATGCCGAGATCGTCCTTGCCGCCGACCTTCACCGGCAGCGCGTGGAGCGTGACGCGCTTTCCGATCCATGCGTCCGTTTCCGCGCCCCACATGGCGACGAGGCACTCGGCGTTGGTGCGGTTGAGCACCCACCCGCGATCCGTTTCCGCGAACGAGATCACGCCGCGGTCACGCTCCTTCGCGCCACCTTTCGCGCTCTCGCCCTCGACGGGGCCGAGCGACGCGAGCCGCACGATCGCCACCGCCTTGATCGTGAACGTCGGCTCGCGCCCCTCGAACTCCACGGCGGCGATGTAGTCACCCTTGAACATCTTGCGGTAATCCATGGTCACGCTCCCTCGCCGAACGAGATTCCGAGGTCGGCGGCGTCGGCGCCCGCCTCCTCGTCGGGGAAAACCCACCCCGGCAGCCGCAGCGTTTGCTCCTCCTGATACCGCCCCGGCCAGTGGTCGCGCGCGCGGCAGTCGCGCAGGATGGCGAGCAGGCGCTTGTATTCCTCCTCGCCCGCATAGAGCGCATCGTCCTCGACGTTGAACACCGACACGTCGTGCGGCGCGTCCTTCTCGACGACAACGAGCAGGTACGGGCGCACGCGCCCCGTCGCGTGGCGGTAGCCGTCGCGGTAGAACGCGGCCTGCCCGTGGTAGCCGTAGCGCGCCGCCGCCGCGCCGAACCGGCGCGCCTCGCCGCACGCCGCGCTCTTGAGGTCGAGCAGCGAATGGCGCGACTCGGAGATCCAGTCGAGCCTCGCCTTGCACGCGATGCCCGCGTGCGGGTCGGTCCAGCGGATCGTCTGCTCGGCGGCACCGGCGGCGAGGTAGGGGGCAACGAGCGGGTGCGAGCGCACGGCGTCGCGCATGGCGAGCACCCGCGCATAGTCCCCACCGTCGAGGATCGTCCGCCCCTCGTTACCGGCGACGAACGCTTCCCACTTCGCCTTGCCCTCCTTCGTGCGCCTGTCGATGCCGTCGGGGCGCACCGCGTACTCCAGCGCGAACCGATCCGGCTCCAGTGTCGCAGTGTGCAGCGCGCGCCCGAGCGCGAGCGCTGGCGTATCCTCGCGCGGAGCGGTGAGCGCGTGCCGGTAGTGCAGCGGGCTCTGTGCGAGAACCTTGAGCGTGCTCCAGTTCACCGCGTCCGTCGCTGCGTACTCTGCGAACGTTTGCCGGGCGATCATGCATCCTCCTCGGGCCAGTGTTGCGCGCACCACACGTCGCGCGCCGGGTCGCAGCCGCACGGCGCCGGGTCCGCGTCGAGCGCGCCCTCGCACCCGGCGCACACCGCGTCGTCATCGTGGGGGTGGGCGAGACTCACGCGATCCTCCTGTCATCGAGCCACGCGGCGCGGCATGGCGCGCACCGCCCGCACCAGTCCGACCCGCCGCACGGGCGCGGGCACAGGTCGGTGCAGGCGCAGCCGGGGCGGCGCGGGTCCGGTGGCGCAGCGGCGCGCGCGGCCAGCCGCTCGGGTTCCGTCGCGTCGTGGCGCCGCTGCCCGATGCGTGCGCCGAGCGAACCCCGGCGCTGCTGCGCCCGCCTCACAGCGCCACCACGCGCAGCGCCGACACGCGCGGCCAGTAGACGCGCGCACCTTCGCGCCCGAGGACGATGGCGCGCACCACGTAGGACGCGCGGCTGCGCGGGCGCCCGTTCACGTCCACTCCACGACGGTGCCGAGTCCGATCTGTTCGGTCACGGGTACGCCTCCAACATCTCGCGCGCGGCCCGGGTCAGCGGGCGGACCTGCACCATGGACGTGCGGTAGATCCAGTCGCCGTGACGACACCGCACTGCCACGTTTGGACGCGACAACTGCCCGCCCAAGTCATCCAGCGTCCCCTCGACGTGCGCGCCGACGGGCAGGCACGGCAGGTCGCTCCGCACCACCTCGAACACGGGGCACTCCGGTGGGTAGCGCGTCACAGCCGCACCCGCCCGACGCGCTCGACCAGCGCGCAGACCGCGCGCCCGAGCAGCGCCCCGACCGCGCGCAGCAGCCGCGCGGCTTCGCCCTCGCGCCGCACGTAGGGCGCGCTGGCGACGAGGCGCAACGCCGGGCGCTGCCCGTCGAGGATGCGCCGTGCGCGGTGCCGGACCGGGCGCGCTACCACGAGCGCACGCCCCACTCGTCGCGGTCCCGGTCCGCCCGGTCCTCGGCGCGCGCGATGGCCGCGTCCTCGATCGCGTCCGCCCACCGCCGCCACCCGTCCGCCTCCAGCGCTTCGCCGCCGTCGTCGAGCTCGTCCAGGTCCACCGCGCCCGTGGCGTCGAACACTTCGAGGTAGATCGCGCCGCCCTCGGCGGGCGACCAGCGGTCGGGGTGCCCCGAGCGGCGCGCGGGCACGTAGGGCTCGACGTGCGCGCGCACCCGCACGGCGCGCTCGGTGCCGTCGCGCAGCGTGACCGTGGTGTCCCACTCGAACGTCACGGGCGCACCCCGGCGGCGCCCTGCGCGCGCAGCCGCGCCACCGCGCGCTCGACGGCGCTCTCCAGGTACGCCCACGCGAACGGCTCGCCCTCGGTCGCCGTGACGCGCGCCCGCTGCGCGCGGTCCAGCGCGCGCGCGAGGTCCGCCGCGATCTCGTTGATGTCCATTGCGTCCCTCTCCCTCTGCGCCCGTGTCGCCGGGCGGCTGCGGCGCCGTCCCCACGCCCGTTCGCGGGCGCCTCGGCTCCGCGCCACCCGCCTCCGACGCGCGGCACCTAAGCCGTTCGCAGGGGGAGGCAGGCGGCGCGTGCGGGGTCGAACGTGGAGAGGACTATGCACCGGGCCGGTGCAGGGGTCAAGCTTTTTTTCGCGCTCGCCTGCATCGTCGCGATGCATGGCCGCGCGCGCTGTCACGGGTAGTCCCGCGCCTGGATTTCTGCTAGACAGGTAAGGGATCTGACGGACGGTGCGTGGGCGCCCGCTCTATAGAAGTTGGTTCGGCGGAGGGATTACCCGGTGGTCTTGGTTATCGCGCTTGACGGCTCGGATGTGGCGGCCGACGGACCCGTGCGGGTCGCGCGCGGCGTGGCGCGCGGGTGTTGGCTCGCCGCGCAGCTGCGCCCCGCCGTCGTGGTGATCGTCGGTGACGTGCGGCTCCTGGCCGCGGTGCGCCGCGTGCGCGCGGTCCTGCCGAGTGCCGGGATCGTCGTGTTGGTGTCGCGGGTGCGCCCTGCCGTGGGGCGCGCGCTGGTCGATGCCGGGGTGGGGGCCTACCTGCGGGAGCGGGCGTCCGCTGAGGTCATTTCCGCCGTCGCCGCGGACGCGGCTGCGCGGTTTGCTCCGGAGCCCCAAGCGCCCGCGCCACCCCAGGCGCCAGCAGCCCGTCGCCGTGCTCCGGCAGCGCATCCACCGCCGTCGATCCGCGCGCGTCCCGCCCGCGCAGGGCAACCCCAGCGAGTTGGTACAGTAGATCCCCTGCGCTGAGCCCGTAGGCGTCGGCGATCTTCTGTAGGTGCGCGATGGTCACGCCGCGCTTGCCGTTGTAGACCGCCTCGACGTTCTGCCGCTTGATCTTCGTCCGCTCGGCGAAGGCGCGCTGCGAACTCTCGCCGCCTCGCCCCGCTTGGTCTACAAGACCGCGAAAGTAGGCCAGTAATACCTGTTTTATAGTCAACCCCGGCATAGGCAAAGCCTTGCACAGATCCACCGTCCCGCGATAGTCTGCACCCGCCCGGTGCAGCCGGTGCGCGGATGGAACTTGACAGGTGCATCCGCTTGGTGCAGGGTAACCGCCATGCCACGTCCTCGGCTCGCGCCGGGCGCCAGCCCGCTCAAGCGATGGATCGCCGACAACGGGTTTTCGTACGAGGAGGTGGCGCTGCAACTCGCCGCCCTCGGATGGCCCGTCTCCGGCGGTCATGTTCGCAACCTCGCGCACGGCAAACCGATCACGTCGGTCGCCGGACTGCGCGCGATCCGCCGTCTCACCAAACTGCCCGAGGCGGCGCTCCCGCTGCCGGCGGCGAAGGTGGCGTAGGCGGATGCCACGGCACCGCCAGCAGCACGCCGCGCGCGGTCCGCAGCGCGACGGCGCGCGTCCCGCCCACAAGGCGCGCGACACGCACGCGCACACGTTCCGGCTCCCGGCTCTCCACTCGTTCCCCCGCAGCTGAGGTTGGCGATGGCGAAGTCAAACACGAGGACGGTTGTAAGCGCGGACGATACCCGAAGCGTACCCGAAGCCGGTTCGGGGGCGCACCGGGGCGACCCGCCGGAGATCGCCAGTGACGAGAAGATCCGCACGCATATCGCGCGCTTCTACGAACTGACGCGCGGCGCGGTGGATCTCTGGGGCGGACCGATCGCGCTCGCGTCGCTCCTCGAGACGGCGATGTCTACCGTGAGCGAGCGCCTGCACCGCAAGGAGGTCAAGGGGGCGCTGCAACGCGCGTTCGTGGATTACCCGGCGATCGCCACCACGCACACCGACGCCGCGGAATACTACCTGTTCGGACTCTGCGACCTGTTCGGCTACGAGCACCCGAAGAAGCGGCGCATCAAGACGGTGGACGAAAAGTTCATCGCCTTGGTCAAGCGCCTGCGCGGGGCGGGCGAACTCGGCGAGGCGGCGATCAAGCGCGCCGCCGCCGACCTCGGCGCGGACCTGTCGGAGTTCGACCTGTGACCCGCCCCGACCCCGCCGCGCAGGCGCTCGCGTGGTGCTGCGCGCTGCACCGCGCGCACCGCGCGTGGGCGCGCGCCGAGGCGGGCGAGGACGAGCGCGAGGAGGCGGTCATGCACGCGCTACAGGCGCTCTACCTCGACGCGCAGACCGAGGCAGAGGAGCGCGCCGGGTGGGCGCGCGAGACGCAGAGGAGGGCGAAGTGAAGGCGCATCCAGCAGCGGCCATGTTCCCGATGCTCCCAGACGAGGAGTTGCGGAAACTCGCTGATGACATCAAGGCACATGGGCTCAAGCACTCCATCATCGTCTACCAGAAGAAGATCCTCGACGGGCGGAACCGACATCGTGCTTGCGAGATGGCGGGGGTTGAGCCTCGCTTCGAGGAGTGGGGGGGCGGCGACTCTCCGACCGCGTTCGTGGTTTCGGTCAACCTGCACCGCCGACACCTTGCGGCGCCTCAACGCGCGGCCATCGCGGCGGACCTCGTGCCGCTGTTCGAGGCGGAAGCGCGGGAGCGGATGGCAGAGGCCGGCGCGAAGGGCGGCAAGGTCGGGGGCCGGGGTAACAAGAAAAAGGGTGGGGTTGAAGTAACCCCACCCTTTTCGCCGGAGCGCGACGAGTCGAAGCGCGCGGTGGCGCAGGCGGCGCAGGCGGCG
>Ga0247719_1001351_pt1 | contig 10354 bp, 12 predicted proteins | sample 41E_DmetaG_FD_189046 | JGI IMG/M metagenome (GOLD analysis project Ga0247719, IMG submission 189046) | Soil microbial communities from hillslope of Landscape Evolution Observatory, University of Arizona, Oracle, AZ, United States - 4-1-E_D | ecosystem: Engineered > Artificial ecosystem >...
GGCCTGACCGGCTCCGCCGGCGCGCACCGCTCCTAACGGCCCGATTCGATTACCCATGGCTGCCCGGCGACGGCGACCATGACCCTGTCGCCGACCGTGGGAGGCTGCCCGGCCGTTCGCATCACCAGCCGCTGATCGCCCGCGCTAAGCTCCACTTCGAAATAGGCGCCTCCGAACTTGACGTCGGCGACCACGCACTCGGTCCCGGCCTCGGCGATTGCCAGCACTTCGGGCCGCACCAGGACCGCCGCCGGACCGTCGCCGACGTGAGGCGCCGGGACTGCGCCGATCAGGCAGTGGGCGATCCCGCCCGCGACCGTCCCGCTTAGGACATTGACCCGCCCGAGCAGGGCGGCGGCGCCGATCGAGGCTGGCCGGTTGTAGCAGTCCATCGGCGGCCCGCACTGCACGATCCGCCCTTCGCTCATCAGCGCCAGTTCGTCGCCGACCAGCATCGCTTCCTCGGGATCGTGGGTGACGATCATGATCGCCGAATCGCTTTCGCGAAGGCCCGAGACGATCCGGTCGCGCACCTGCGCCCTCAATTCCCCGTCTAGGCCCGAGAAAGGTTCGTCGAGAAGCAATGCCACCGGTTCGGGAGCAAGTGCCCGGGCGATGGCGATTCGCTGCTGCTCGCCGCCCGACAGGGTGTGCGGCCAGGCGTCGGCCCGGTGGGCGAGGTTGAACCGCTCGAGCAGTTCCACGCTCCGCCGCCTGCGTTCGGGCGCGGGCAGGTGCCTCAACCCGAAGGCGATATTCTCGGCCGCGGTGAGATGCGGGAACAGCGCGAAATCCTGGAAAACCAGGCCGATTCCGCGCTTTTCCGGCGGCACGAACGCGCCCGCCCCGAACAGCAGCCGGTCCCTTGTCCTCAGCTCGCCCCCATCGGGCTGCTCGAGCCCGGCAATCAGCCGCAGCAGGCTGCTCTTGCCGCAGCCAGACGGTCCGAGCAGGCACAGGATTCGCCCCGAATGAAGCGAGACGTCGGCATGATCGACCGCGATTGCCGCGCCATAGCGCTTGGACAATTGCCTTGCCGACAGCACCGGGCTGGGAACCGCTTTCATCGCTCCCGGCCCTCGTCGCCGGGCCGCGAGGCGGCGATCCTTCGGCTCAGCCAGATCACCGGCGGAAGCGCCAGCGCGATGATCAGCAGCGACGGCCAGCCGGCTTGGCCCAGCCGCTCGTCGAGCGCATAATTGTTCGCGCTTACCGCCAGTGTGTCGAAGTTGAAGGGACGCAGCATCAGGGTCGCCGGAAGCTCCTTCAATATGTCGACGAACACGATCAGCCCCGCCGTCAGAAGCGATCCCCGGGCGATCGGGATCTGCACGCTCAGCGCCGCTCCGGCTTCGCTTCGGCCCAGCGTCCGTCCCGCCCAGAGCATCGACGGGCTGACCCGGCTGAGCCCCGCGTCGATCGGCTCCAGCGCGGCCGCCATCAGCCGGGCGGCATAAGCGTAGATCAGAAGCGCGATGGCGATCCAGAAGCTCGAGGCCATTGGCGCGAAATGCCACACGAGGGCCGCCGGGGCGAGCAACCCGATGGCCATGACCGCACCCGGAGTCGCATAGCCGAGGCTTGCGATCCGGGCGGCGATGGGTGCCCTGCTCGCGCCGATCGCCAGCGCCAGCGCAAGCAATGTGGTGACGAGCGCTCCGCCGGCTCCGAGCGACAGGCTGTTCAGCGCCGACCCGGCGAGTCGGGGAAGCTCGGGACTGTGGTCGAGCGCGCTCGCCGCAAGCCAGGCGGCCGGAAGGACCAGCCCGGCTCCAAGCAGCAAGGCGCAATAGCAGGTGGCCGCGATTGCCCGCCATCCGCCGAGCCGCTCGACCGGGACCCGGTGCCACCGGGCCCGGCCGTTATCGTGACTCGTGCCGCGCCTGGCGCTGCGCTCGATCCACAGCAGGAGGAAGGCGGCGGCGAGCAGCGGCAGGGCGATTCGCGCCGCTCCGGCCGGCGACCCGAACACCGACCAGGCGCGAACCACCCCGGTGGTCAGGGTCTGGACGCTGAGGAACTGGACCGCGCCATAATCGGCGAGGGTCTCCATGACGGCGAGCGCGGTTCCGGCGGCAAGCGCCGGCCGGGCCATCGGCAATGCCACTCGAAACAGGGCATGCCGCCGCGTGCAGCCCAGCATCCGCGCCGCTTCGAGCGCCGCGACCGACTGGTTGAGGAAGGCCGAGCGCATCGCCAGATAGACATAGGGATAAAAAGCGCAGGACAGGACGAAGGCGGCCCCGCCGATGCTGCGCATTTCGAACGGCCAGTCGAAGCCGAGCGCGACGCGCATCCACATCCGAAGCTCGCCCGCCGGGTCGAACAAATCGGCATAGGCATAAGCCAGCGCGAAGCCCGGAGCGGCGAGCGGGAGTGCCACCGCCCAGCTGAAGAAGCTGTGTCCGGGGAAGCGGTGCATGACCAGGAGCCACGCCGCCGTCGTGCCGAGCACCGCAGTCGCTGCGCCGACCATCAGCGCCAGCGCCGCCGACGTCAGGCCGTAGCCGAGCAGCTGCGACAGCGGAATGTCGGCCCCCGGCCCGGACAGCGCCGCGACGACCACTCCGGCCAGCGGCACCGCGGTGATCAGCCCGGCGACAAGCGCGAGCCATTGCAGCGGCGCGACCCGCGGCAGCGCGAATCGGCGGCCGCCGATCGCTGCCGGGGTCGCGGTCCCGCTGGTTAGCGCCACCCCGCCCGGCTCATGATCGCCTGCGCTCGCGGCTGGTGCGCGGCGAAGGTCGCGACCGGCATCGGATGGGCCTGGAAGCTGGCATAAGCGTCGACCGGCGGCGGAGCGGCGACTCCGGGGCTTGCGGGAAATTCGTTATTGTGCCGGGCGAAATGCTGCTGCGCGTCGGCCGAGGCGAGGAATTCGAGGAAGCGGACGGCATTGTCCCGGTTGGGCGCGTTGGCCGCCACTCCGCCGCCCGAGATGTTCACGTGGCTGCCCCGCCCGTCGAGGCTCGGGAAACCGAGCCGAAGACGGCCGGCGATCTCCCTGTCGCGGGCCTCGTCGCCGCTGGCCATCCGGATGAAATAATAGCTGTTGGTGATGGCCACGTCGCAAATCCCGGCGCCGACCGCGCGGATCTGGTCGCGGTCGCCCCCTTCGGGCGGGCGCGCCATGTTGGCGACGATTCCGCGCGCCCATTGCTCCGCCTTCGCTTCCCCCCACGCCTCGATCAGCGCGCCGACCAGGGAGAGGTTGTAAATATTGTCGGACGACCGGACGCACAGCCGGTTGCGCAAGCTCGGCGAGGCGAGCTTCTCGTAGCTGTCGACCTCGTCGGGCCGGACCCGCTCGGGATTGAATGCGACGACCCTCGCCCGGCGGGTGAACCCGAACCAGTTGCCGCCCGGCTGGCGCAAATTCTCCGGCACCTGCCCGGACAGAACCTGCGACTGGACCGGCTGGAACAGCCCCGCCTGCTGGGCGCGCCACAAGGCGCCGGCATCGGCGGTGATGAACAGGTCGGCCGGGCTGCGCGATCCCTCGCTTCGCATCCGGGCGATCAGCTGGTCGGCATTGCCCTCGATCCGGTTGATCCGGAGTCCGGTCTCGCGGGTGAACCGGTCGTAGAGCGCAAGGTCGCTGTCATAATGCCTGGCGGTGTAGAGATTGACCTCGCCGCCGCTTCCGGCCGCGCGCTCGCTTTGCCCCTGCTGCTGCCCCGCCTCGCCGCCGCAGGCCGCCAGCGCCATGACGCCGGCAAGCGCAAGCATCGACCGAAACTTCATATCTGGTCCTCCCGAATCGCAGCTACAGACTCTCGTCCCATTGCCGCAACCGGCAGGGCAATATCACCCGCTTATATAAATGCAAATGCCTCGCAATAGCGAGGGCGATCGCGGATGAACGATTGGCCCACGCCCACGATCGCGCCGAGGGCCAGCAGCAGGGTCACGAACAGCGACAGCGCCACGGCCGCGAAGAATGCAAGCAATACCGCTCGCCACAAGGCGCTGAGCCGCGAAAGGCCATAGGCACGCCTCGATCGCCCGAGCGTCAGCCTCGCTCGCCGCGACTGCGCCTACTTCCTCCGGCTCCATTCCCCGCTCCCCCGGCGCACGTTATGCGCCCGCCCGCGCTCATGCTAGCTACAGGGCGCTTGATCTGGCCGGCGCTTCACTCCGCGTCTCCGTGTCTCCGCGTGAAAAAAAAGCTGTCCTACAGCCATGCCTTTGAGTCATAGACTGGGCGATGTCGGCACTGCCCGCCCCTGTCGCGATTCACGCTCTCCCGGCTCCCCCTCCGGCGGCCGCCCGCGGATCAACGCTCGCTTACCCCGAACCGGCGCTCGCCGCCGTCACCCTCGCTTTCGCGAAACAACGTCAAGCGTGTCAACTTCACACAAGGGAAAAATTGGATTTCCAGGGATTGGGGCCGCGGCGAGGGTGACAGTCCGGAGCGCCTTGCGGCGCGCTTGTCATGCGCTTGCCCCGCGGCCATGCTAGCGGCTTGCCCGTCATGAAGCGCATCGGCCTGCTCGGCGGCTCGTTCAACCCGGCGCATCGCGGCCACCGGCGGGTGAGCCTCGCCGCGCTCGACAAGCTCGGGCTCGACGAGGTGTGGTGGCTGGTCTCGCCCGGCAACCCGCTCAAGGCAAAGGCGAAGGACATGGCGCCGTTCGCGGCTCGGCTCGCCTCGGCCCGGGCGGTGGCTAGCGGGGCGCCGATCCGGGCCAGCACCTTCGAGGCCCTCGAAGGCACGCGCTTCACCGTCGACACGCTCGAGCGCATCCGTCGCCGCTATCCGCGCTTCCGCTTCATCTGGCTGATGGGCGCCGACACTGTGCCTGAATTTCATCACTGGCGGGATTGGCGACGAATCGCCCGGCTGGTGCCGATTGCCGTCCTTTCCCGCCCCGGCTATGATGGCCCTGCCCGAGCGGCGCGCGCGATGGGCTGGCTGCGAAGATATGTCCGCCCTTCGAGCCATTCGAAACGATGGACGGAGTGGAGTCCACCGGCGATCTTGCTGCTTCGCCTGCCGCCCGACCCGACCTCCGCTACCGCCGTCCGCGCGCTCGATCCCAATTGGCATCGCCGATCGCTCCTCCCTGGTTCCGGGCCGCAGCGTATCGGCGCGCCACATTCCGTCAGGAGAGCCCTTGCCCGACCGTGTCAGTGAGACCGCCGAGAGCGGCGGCAGCCCAGTCGACGTCGAAGACCTTCACCGCCTCGTGCTCCGCTCGCTCGACGATGACCAGGCGCAGGAGGTCGTGTCGATCCCGCTCAGCGGCAAGTCGAACATCGCCGACCATATGGTGATCGCCTCGGGCCGCTCGACCCGCCAGGTGGCGTCGATGGCGACGAAGCTCGCCGAGCGGATCAAGCAGGAGTTCGGAAGGAGCCCGCGGATCGAGGGGCTGCCGGCCGCCGACTGGGTGCTGATCGACGCCGACGACGTCATCGTCCACCTGTTCCGGCCCGAGGTCCGGACCTTCTACAATCTCGAGCGGATGTGGGCGTTCGGCGACGAGGCTTCGAAACAGCATAGCGCCGGTGCCTGAGGCCGCTTGCTGCTCCACATCGTCGCCCGGGGCAAGATCGGCCGGTCACCGGAGGCCGAGCTGGTCGATCGCTACCTCAAGCGGATCGCCTGGCCGGTCAGGGTGACCGAGCTTAGCGAGCGCGGCGAGGTTCCGCCGGCGGCGGCCGGCAGCGTCACCGTCCTGCTCGACGAGCGCGGCGAGGCCTTGTCGTCGATCGACCTCGCCCGCCGGCTCGAGGGGTGGCGCGATTCCGGGCGGCGCGAAGCCCGTTTCCTGATCGGCGCCGCCGATGGCCATTCCGCCAAGGCGCGGGACGAAGCGGACCTGCTCTTGTCTTTCGGCCCGGCGACCTGGCCGCATTTGCTGGCAAGGGCGATGCTCGCCGAGCAATTGTTCAGGGCGACATCCATCCTCGCCGGCCACCCTTATCATCGGCAGGGCTAGGCCGGTGCGGGTCCATTTCGCGCTGCTCGCAATCATCCCGGCGCTGGCCTCGGCGAGCGTTCCGCTTGGGCCGCCGGGCGAGCCGATCGACGCCGCGCTGAAGGCGGCAAGGGCCGAGGCGAGCGCCGCCGAAGCCCGGGCAAAACAGCTCGAGCAGGTCGCCGCCAATGCCCGGAGCGAGGTCGAGCGGCTGCGCGCCGGCCAGCTTGCCGCGGGCGAGGCCATCGCCGCCGCCGAGGCGCGGATCACCGCGGCCGACGCCGAGCTCGCGATTCTTTCCGCCTCGATCGCCGAGCGCCGCAAGCGTTTCGCCGAACAGCAGCAGCCGCTGGCCTCGCTGCTCGCCGGCCTGGCGGTGATGGCGCAGCGGCCGCCGCTGCTGGCGATTGCCGATAGCAAGGGGGCGGACGAGCTGCTGCAGGTCCAGCTTCTGGTCGAGGCCACCATGCCGGTGATCCGCGAACGAACCGCAGCGCTGGCCGCCGATCTCGAACACGGCCGGCGGCTGGAGCAGGGCGCGCTCGCCGCACGCCGCAGGCTTGCCGATGGCCGCGACACGCTGGCCTTGCGCCAGCGCGAATTCGCCGCGCTCGAGGCCAAGGCATGGCGGGCGGCGGTGCAGACCCAGAGCGAGGCGCTGAATGCCGGTGACGTCGCCGTCGCGGCCGCCGAAGAGACGGTCCGGGTCACCGGCGAGGGCCGGCGGGCGCGAAGCAGCGCCCAGATCGCCGCCGAGCTGGCGGCGCTCGGCCCGGCGCCGCAACGGCCGGGAGGGGCGGTGGGCGGATCTGCGCGGGCCCCGCTCGACTATGTGCTTCCGGCTGACGCTCCGGTGGCGGATGGCTTCGGATCGATCAGCTCCGGCGGCATCCGGTCGCGGGGGCTCAAGCTGGCGACAGCGCGAGCGACCCCGGTCGCCGTGCCGGCGTCAGGGATCGTCCGCTTCGCCGGACCGTTTCGTTCCCACGACGGCATTGTCATCATCGACCATGGGCGTGGCTGGATGTCGCTGATCATCAACGTTTCAACCGCGCACCGGCGCGGCGCGCAGGTCCGGGCGGGAGAGCCGCTCGGCCGCGCTTTGGGGCCGATCGTCGTGGAATTGTCCCATAACGGGCGATGGCACTCGCCCGCTCTCATCGCAGGTTCATCTGCAAGTCTGTCAAATAAGCGCGAAGACGGCTAAGCGAAAATGGCCGAACACGGGATTCGAACCGCCATGTTTACAAAGCGCAAATTGCTTCCTCCACTGGCGCTGGTCAGCACCCTGTCGCTGGTTCCGCTGACGACCAGCGCGCTCGCTGCCCAGGACATGTCGAGCTATCAGGAGCTCGACACCTTCATGAGCGTCTTTGAACGGGTAAAGGCCAATTACGTCGAGCCGGTCGACGACCGCACCCTGATCAAGGGCGCGATCAATGGAATGCTAGCGGCGCTCGACCCGCATTCGGCCTATATGGAAGCGCAGGATTTCGACACTCTGCGATCGACCACCGACGGCAATTACGGCGGTCTTGGAATCACGGTTTCGGCCGAAGACGGGGCGGTCAAGGTGATTGCCCCGACCGAGGACACGCCGGCGTGGCGCGCCGGGATCAAGCCGGGCGATTACATCACTCACATCGACAGCGAATTGCTCTACGGGGCGACGCTCGACGAGGCGGTCGAGAAAATGCGCGGCGTGCCGGGCACGCCGATCAAGCTGACCATCGTCCGGCCCGGCCGGGACAAGCCCTTCGACGTGTCCATGGTGCGCGAGCGGATCCAGCTTCGGCCGGTCAAGTGGGAAGTCAAGGATGGCATCGGCGTCATCAACATCACCAGCTTTTCCGGTAATACGATCGAAGCCATGCGCACCGCCATGCAGGCGATCGACAAGGCGACCGGCGGACGGCCGCTCGGCTATGTCATCGATCTGCGATCAAATCCTGGCGGCCTCCTCGACCAGGCGGTCGACGTCGCCGACGCCTTTCTCGACCGCGGCGAGATCGTCTCGCAGCGCGGACGTGGACGCAACGACATCGAGCGATTCTACGCCAAGCCGGGCGACATGACGCGCGGGTTGCCGCTGATCGTGCTGGTCGATGCCGGAAGCGCGTCGGCGGCCGAAATCGTCGCCGGCGCCCTTCAGGACCATCGCCGCGCGCTGGTCATGGGCCAGCGCAGCTTCGGCAAGGGCTCGGTGCAGACCGTCGTCCAGATGGGCCCGAGAAGCGCCCTTCGGCTGACGACCGCGCGCTATTACACGCCATCGGGCCGATCGATCCAGGCGGACGGAGTCGAGCCGGACATTCGCGTGCCGCAATTGTCGGACCCGGATTACAAGGATCGGCCGCGGGTCCGCGAGGCCGACTTGCGCCGGCACCTGATCGCTCAGTCGAAGGCGGACGATAAACTGCTCGAGCAGGACGAGGCGACGGATCCGCGCTTTTCGGCCACTGCCGAGGAGCTGGAGAAGAAGGGCATCAAGGATTTCCAGATGCATTATGCCCTGAACACGCTCAAGCGCCTGGGTCCAGGCGGGACCGCCGTCGCTTCGGGCGGCGCCCAGAGCAAGTCGCGCTGATCCAATGAGCGAGGCGGCTTTGCCCGCGCGACCGGCAGTGCTTCGCCTTGAATGGCCGGCGGTAGCGCGCGCGCTCGCGCTGCTGCTCCCGCTGGGCCTGCTTAGCGGTGCGCTGGGATCGCAATATTTCGGCGGCCTCAACCCGTGCGAGATGTGTTACTGGCAGCGCTGGCCGCACGCCTTCGCAATCGCCCTGGCGGGTTTGGCCTTCACTTCGCCCGCCGCATCGCGGCCGTCGCGAACCTTTGTCCTGATGGCAGCGGCGGCGATTGCCGCATCCGGCGGCATCGGCGTTTATCACGCGGGCGTCGAACTGGGCGTCTTCGACGGCTTCACGACCTGCGCGATCAATGCCGCCGGAGGCAGCACCGATGACTTGTTCAAGCAGATCATGGGCGCCCCGCTGATCCGCTGCGATCAGGTGCAATGGTCGTTCCTCGGCCTGTCAATGGCATCGTGGAACGCGCTTCTGTCACTCGGCGGAGCATTGCTCATCACCTACCTCGCCTTCAGGCGGCCGCGCGCATGACGAGCGATTGGCGCCCTGGCGATCCGAAACCCGATCTCGATTCGATGATCCGGGTCGACCAGGCTGGAGAATATGGCGCGACCCGAATTTACGCGGGTCAGCTTGCCGTGCTTCCCCCCAATTCGCCCGCGGCGAAGCTGATCGCGCGAATGGCGGCGCAGGAGGAACGTCATCTCGCCCGGTTCAATGCGTTGATGAGCGAGCGCGGAGTCCGGCCGACCGCGCTGCAGCCGCTGTGGGATGTCGCCGGCTTCGCGCTCGGCGCGGCCACGGCGCTGATGTCGAAGGAAGCGGCGATGGCCTGCACCGATGCTGTCGAGACCGAGATCGATCGCCATTACGCGCAGCAGCTGCAGGATATTGGGAATTCCGACTCCGAGCTTGCCGCCGACGTCGAGCAGTTCCGCGCCGAGGAGCTCGAGCATCGCGACACGGCCCGCGAGGCGGGATCGGCTCAGGCCGTCGGCTATCCGGTGCTGACCGCGACGATCCGTGCCGCATGTCGGCTGGCTATTGGCCTGTCCAAGCGCATATGAGGAACTTCCCTCCCCAGGCCCGCTTTAAACCCTTGAAAGGATGGCGTTCACGATGACCAAGGCTGCCATTTCGCTTGTCGCCGCATCGGCCTTTGCCGCCGGGATGTTCGCATTGCCGGCGCCGGCGCAGGCGCAGGCGCGAGGAATGGTCGAGATCCCCGTCTACGGTAACGACCCCTGCCCGCGGGCCACCGACGACGAGATCGTGGTTTGCTATCGCCTGCCGGAAGCGGAACGGTACCGCATTCCTGAACGGTTCCGCACTACAGGACCGAGGCAGCTAAGCCAGCCGTGGGCACATCGCGCGCGAGCGATCGAAACGGCCGGCCGGACCGGAATCAACAGCTGCTCGCCGGTCGGGCCGGCGGGTTTCACCGGCTGCCTGCAGCAGGTCATCCGCCAGGCCCGCGAGGAAGTCCGCGAGGAAGCCGCAGGAGCATCCCCGCCGCCCGAGTGATCGACTGGGCGGGCTAGGTCCGGCTCCGTTCGGCGGCGATCCAGGCGTCGATCTGCGCTTCGAGCGTATCGAGGGGGACCGACCCCTGGGTCAGTACCGCGTCATGGAAGCGGCGAATGTCGAACCGGTCGCCGAGTGCCCGTTCCGACCGCTCCCTCAGTTCGCGGATCTTGAGCTCGCCGATCTTGTAGGCAAGCGCCTGGCCCGGCCAGCTGATGTAGCGGTTGACCTCGGCCTCGATATTGGCTTCCGACAAAGCGGTATTGTCGGTCATGAAGTCGATCGCCTGCTGCTTGCTCCAGCCCTTGGAGTGGAGACCGG
>Ga0247719_1001353_pt1 | contig 10350 bp, 10 predicted proteins | sample 41E_DmetaG_FD_189046 | JGI IMG/M metagenome (GOLD analysis project Ga0247719, IMG submission 189046) | Soil microbial communities from hillslope of Landscape Evolution Observatory, University of Arizona, Oracle, AZ, United States - 4-1-E_D | ecosystem: Engineered > Artificial ecosystem >...
GACCGACCGCGGTCCGCTCAGCGCGGTCGTTCGCGTTCGCGCCGCTCGGCCTCGCGAGCCTCGCGTTCCCCGCGCTCGGCGCTTCGGGCCTCCTCGCGCTCGCCGTCCTCTCGGCGAAGGTCGGCCTCCTCACGTTCGGCGGCGCGTACACCGCGATCCCGTTCCTCCAGGCGGGCGCGGTCGAGGAGCACGGGTGGATCACGCAGGCGCAGTTCCTCGACGCGCTCGCGATCACGAGCCTCGTCCCGGGACCGCTCGTCGCCGTGGGGACGTTCGTCGGCTACCTTGCGGCGGGCCCCGCAGGCGCCCTTCTGGCGACGGTCCTCATCTTCGCGCCGGCGTTCGCGTTCACGCTCGTGGGGCACGCGTTCTTCGAGCGGATCGTCCACGCGCCGCGGCTCCACGCGTTCCTCATGGGCGTCACCGCGGCCGTGATCGGACTCATCGCGGTCTCGATCGTCCCCATCGCGCGCGCGGGCCTCGTCGACATCCCCACCGTCGCGATCGCCCTCGGCGCGGCGCTCGCGCTCGCGCGTCACGTGCCGATCCCCGCGGTGGTCGCGGGGGCCGCGGCGGCGGGCCTTCTCGTCAGGCTCGCCGCCGGGTGAGGAAAATCACTTCTTGACGTAGTACGCGTTCGCGCGGGCGGCGCCGCCGAGGTCGAGGAAGCCCTTCTGCTTGAGCGACGCGACCGCGGCCGAGACCTGGCCCTTGCCCATCGGCGCCACGAGCTTCGCGATGTCGTCGACCTTCTTCGCGGCCTCGGGCTTGGTCGCGGCGGCCTTCTTCAGCGCGTCGTACACCTTCTGCTCGTGGGGGGACATGGACATGAGGGGAAACCCCGGGCGGCAAGCCGTCGTCCCCGTCATAAGAGTTTCTTCGCGAGGGGCTGGGGTTTGCGCGGTCGGACGGGCCCTTTTGCGGCCGCGGAGGCGCCGTCCCCGCACAACCTTCAAGGAAGCCGACCCGCTTCGCCGCGGCGTGAGCGTCGAGGACCGCATCGAAGGGCTCCGCAAGCTCAAGGAGAAGGCCCGGCTCGGCGGCGGGGCGGACCGCATCGCGAAGCAGCACGCGGCGGGCAAGCTCACCGCGCGCGAGCGCATCGAGGCGTTCCTCGATCCCGGCACGTTCCGGGAACTCGATCCATTCGTCGTGCACCAGGTGTCGCGCTTCGGGATGGAGAAGAACAAGCCCCTCGGCGACGGCGTCGTGACGGGATGGGGCCGCGTGGACGGCCGCCTCACATACGTCTTTGCGCAGGACTTCACCGTCTTCGGCGGATCGCTCGGTCTCGCGTACGCCGGGAAGATCACGAAGATCATGGACCTCGCGGTGCAGAACGGCGCGCCCGTCGTGGGCCTCAACGACTCGGGCGGCGCGCGCATCCAGGAAGGCGTGGACTCGCTTGGCGGCTACGCGGAGATCTTCTGGCGCAACGAGCAGGCCTCGGGCGTCGTGCCCCAGATCAGCGTCATCATGGGCCCGTGCGCGGGCGGCGCGGTCTACTCGCCCGCGATCACCGACTTCATCGTGATGGTGAAGGGCACGAGCCACATGTTCATCACCGGGCCCGAGGTGATCAAGAGCGTCACGCACGAGGAGGTCGACTTCGAGACCCTCGGCGGCGCGAACACGCACAACGAGACGTCGGGCGTCGCGCACTTCGCTTGCGATTCGGAGGAGGACGCGCTCTTCCTCGTCCGCAAGCTCCTCTCGTACATCCCCTCGAACAATCTCGAGCCCTCGCCCGCCGTCGCGACGACGGACCCCGCGGACCGCCGCGACGCGGACCTCGCGCGCATCGTTCCGGATTCGCCGGACCTCCCGTACGACATCAAGGACGTCATCGCGCGCGTCTGCGACAGGGAATCCTTCCTCGAGGTCCAGCCGCACTACGCGAAGAACATCGTCGTCGGCTTCGCGCGCCTCGGCGGCAAGTCGATCGGCGTCGTCGGGAACCAGCCGAAGGTCCTCGCGGGCGTGCTCGACATCGACGCTTCCGTGAAGGCCGGGCGCTTCGTGCGCTTCTGCGACGCGTTCAACATCCCGCTCGTCACGTTCGTGGACGTCCCCGGCTTCCTCCCGGGCACGAGCCAGGAGTACGGCGGCATCATCCGCCAGGGCGCGAAGCTCCTTTACGCGTACTGCGAGGCGACGGTGCCGAAGCTCACCGTCATCACGCGCAAGGCCTACGGCGGCGCGTACGACGTCATGTGCTCGAAGCACGTGCGCTCCGACTACAACGTCGCGTGGCCCACGGCCGAGATCGCGGTCATGGGCCCCGAGGGCGCGGTCAACATCCTCTACCGGAAGGAGCTCGCCGAGGCGAAGGACCCCGCCGCGAAGCGCGCCGAGCTCGTCCGGCAGTACCGCGAGACGTTCGCGAACCCGTACGTGGCCGCCGAGAAGGGCTACATCGACGATGTGATCGAGCCGCAGGACACGCGCGCCGTCCTCATCGACGCGCTCCAGAGCCTCGCTTCGAAGCGCGTCGAGCGCCCGCCGCGCAAGCACGGCAACATCCCGCTCTGATCACCAGGCTTCGCGCCCGTGCCGGGCGAGAAGCCACGCCCGGAGGTCGTCGAGCGCGGCGGGACCGCCATCGTCGATGGCCCCCACCGCGCGATAGCCTCCATGAATCCACGCCGCGTAGCCGTAGGAGCAACCGTCGGCGATGAGCGTGTCGCCGTCGTATTCGCGCGCGAGATCGGCGAAGCTCGCGGCTGCGACGAGCCCGCGCAGGCGCTCGAACGCGGAGGCGTCGAGCGGGACCCGCTCGGCGTGGATGATCGTTCCGTTCGCGTGGAGCCAGCGCTCGTGATAGGTGCCGATGGCGAGCCCTGTCGCGACGGCCTCCGTGACGACGCGGGCGGCTTCCTCGCTCGGCATCGAGAGGTTCGGCGCGCGCAAGGGCGCGTCCGACGCCTCGATCGCGACGTGGCGGAGCGCCCCGTCCGCGTCCACGACGACCAGGTCGCCCATCGGGTGCGGCTGCGTCCCGCACGCCCACGCCATCGCGACGAAGATGCCGCTGTCGGGCAAAGGCGCGAGCGGGGCGTCCTCGGCGGCGAGGCAACCCGCGAGCGCGAGGGCGAACAGGACCGGCGCGGCGAAACGGAGCACGGCCCGACATCGCCGGGCGGCCGTTTCAAGCCATGCTCATCGGCGTCGCGCGACCGCGGCGACGGCGACGACCGCGAGCGCGACGCCGACGAGCCCGAGGGCGGACGTCGGGGCGCCATCGCCGTCGACCGTCTCGTTCGGGGCGGGCCCGCCCGTGCCGTTCGACGGGGGCGGGGTCGCCTCGCGCGCGCCGAGCGTCGTGAACGACTGCACGACGAGGGGCCTCCCGTCGGCGCCCATGATCGGGCCGTAGGTGCCGTTGAAGGCCATGATCATCACCTCGACGTCGGCGGGCGTCGTCCCGGCGGTCGTGTTCGCCACGACCTTGATGACCATGACGCCGTCGAGCCGCGCGGCTTCGTACCAGAAGTTGAGGCGCTTCGTCCCGGCGCCTTCCTTCGCAAGGTAGGCGGTGCGCGGATCGTTCGCGACGCGGAGGTGACCGTCCTTGATGATGGGTTGGAATTTCGCCGCGGGCGGATTCGTCGCGTTGCCGCCGGTCCCGTTCCCCGTCCCGTTCCCGCCGGGCGCCGGGGCGGGCGCTCCGTGGCTCCCGTCCGACCCGACGCTCACGAGCACGAACCGCGCGCCCGCGTCGCGCGCGGCGGCGCCGTTCACCGTGACGTCCGCCTCGACGGTGGCGTTGCCGTTCGCGAGCGGACGCGTGTTCTTCTTCATCGTGACCTGACCCAGGAGGCCGATGCTCTCGCGCTCGTCCGCGGCGGGAACGGCGGAGGCCGCAAAAGCGGCGGCGACGAGCGTGACGACGGCGAGGGCGACCGCAAAGCGGGCGTGCATGCGGGGCGCGCCGCCGCCCGGGGGGATAAGCGGATTGGATCGATGATCGACGATTCCCTCAAGCGTGAGGAGCGCGCTCGCGGCCGCCATGCAGGAACCCGCCGTGCGGCTGCGCGTCCTCGAAGCCGCCGACGCCGACCAGGTCGCCGCGTGGTGGAGCGATCCGGAGATCCGCCACCTCGCGCTCACGGGCCACGAGCGCATGGACCGCGGCGCGGTGCTCGACGCGATCCAGCACGCGCTCCACGAGCGTTACGTGCTCCTTGGCGTCGAGGTCGACGGCGCGCTCGTCGGGCAGGCGGGGCTCCGCGACATCGAGGAGGTGAGCGGAACCGCGGAAGTCGGCATCGTCCTCGAATCGAAAGGCCGCGGGCGCGGCGTCGGACGCGAGACCGTGACGCAGCTTCTCGCGCTCGCGTTCGACGAGATGAAGCTCCACCACGTCATCGCCCGGACGTTCGCCTACAACGACCGCGCGATCCGCCTCTTCCGCGGTCTCGGCTTCCGGGAGGAAGGGCGGCTGCGCGAACACCGCCGGCTCGACGACGGGACCCGCGCCGACGAGATCGTGTTCGGGATCACCGCGCCCGAGTGGCGACGCGAGGCCGCGCGCGCCCGCGAGGCCAGCGTGCCGCTCCCGTTCGACGAACCCGGGAACGCATGCTTTGCGTGCTCGCCCCGCGCCACGCGCGGCCTCGGCCTGCGCCCGCGCCGCGAAGGCGACGCCGTCGTCGCCGACGTCGCGTTCGCTCCGGACCACGTCGGCCCGCCCGGCATCGTGCACGGCGGCCTCGTGGCGACGGCGCTCGACGACGTCGGCGTGTGGGCGCTCTGGGCCGCGACGGGAGAGACGGGGCTCCTCGCGGACCTACGGGTGACGTATCGCGCGCCGGCGCGGCCGGGACGCGCCCTCGTGGCGCGCGCGGGCGTCGAGCGCACCGAAGGGCGCGACGCGTGGGTGCGCGCCACCCTCTCGGACGGCGACACGCTCCTCGCGGAGGCCGCCTTGCGTTTCCGCATCGTCCTCGGGGGGCGGCTCGAGCCGTGATTCCGCCCTGGGCCTCCGCGTGGGTCGCCCTCGCGAGCGTCGTCGCGTTCGCGGCGATGGCGTTCGACAAGATCAGGGCGCGTCGCCGCGCCGCGCGCGTGCCGGAGCGGGTGCTTCTCGCCCTCGCGCTTGCGGGGGGATCGCCGGGCGTCGCCGTGGGCATGGTGGTGCTCCGGCACAAGACGCGCAAGATGTCGTTCGTGACGGCGCTTCTCGGCGTCGTCGCGTTGCAGGGCGCGCTGCTCCTCGCGCTCGACGCGATCTAGTCGCCCTTCACGATCCACGCCACGTTCGCGCCGCGCTCGATGCCGTCGCTTGTCTCCGCGAGAAGGCGGCCGCCGTCGCGGAAGGCGGGGATGACGATGGTGGTCCCCGCTTCGCCATAAGCCGAGATGGTCGCGGTCCAAAGGTCGAACCAGTTGAGGATCGGACCCTGGCTGACGGTGACGCGCGAAAGGCGCGAAAGGGGGACGCTCTGCACGTTCACGCTCACGAACGAGGTGATGGCGTACACGCGCTCCTCGGTCACGACGTAGCGCGAGAAGACGAGGGCGAGCACGCGCTTGCCGACGGCGGGGAGGAAGCCGAAGACGATGAGCATCGCGAACGTCGCGAGGCCGAAGGCCTCGGGCTCGGCGCCGAACACCAGGAAGGGTCCGATCCACCCGCCGAGCGTCGCGGCCGCGCCGCCGAGGAGGATCGGCGCGAGGCCGAGGAGCGACGGGCGCGCGACCCACCGGATGCGCTCTCCGGGCCGCACGTGCGCGACAGCGAGGTCGTCGAGCGTCACGCCTCGGCCTCCGGACCGTCGACGGCGCGGGCGCGGGCGGATTCGATGATCTCCTTCACGGCGATCGCGTCGAAAAGTCCGATCATCTTCGCGGGCGCCCCGACGCTTCCCGCCGTGTTGATCGTGAGCGAGCCATAGCCGAGGATGCGCCCCGGGATGTCGCGGCCGTACACGATGTCGGTGATCTTGTCGTACGTGAGCTGCGCGACGACGGTGCCCACGATGCCGTGGCGCACGTACACGCGGCGGTCGGTCACGACGAACTCCATCCTCTTGAGCGCGAGCAGGCGGACGCCGACGACGACCACGGCGATGACGGGTACGGCGACGAAGAGGATCGGCGGAGGTCCAAAATTCCCGCCCGTCGAGGCGACCATGGAGAATGCCCAGGCGGCGAACAGCAGGAACGGCGCGATGGCGCCCTCGGCCGCGACGCGCAGCGTGGGCTTGCCGCTCCAGAGGACGCGGTCGCCCTGCTGGACGTAGTCCGGCCGCGCGCCCGCGGGCGCGGACGTGAGCGGCGGGAGAGCCGCGGCCGGCGCGGGCGAGGCGGCGACGTCGGGCGTCGCGCGGGCGACGGGCCGGGGCGCGGCGCGGGCCGTCGCGGGGACGCGTTCGAGGAGCTTCGCGATGAATCGTTCGCGCGCCGCCTCCGCGTGTTCCTTCACGGCGAGCGCGTCCGCGACGCCGCGGATCGCGACGTCCCCGCCCGCGGTCATGAGGACGAGCGTCGACGTGCCGAAGACGCGGTCGAGGACGTTCCGACCGTACCAGAGGTCCGTGACCTTGTCGTGCGTCGTGAAGTGGACGCGCGTCCAGAGGCGCCCGACGCGGCTGTAGACGCGCGCGTCGGTGATCACGTATTCGGACGTCCGCACGAGGAACCACGCGCGGACTACGGCCGCGGCGACGGCGCCGACGACGAGCCCGAGGGCGGGCGCGACGAAGGGCGCGACCTCGCGCGCCGCGCGGGGTTGGAGCGTCCCGAGGAAGCCGTGCCCGTAGAGGAGGACGGCGACGAGCGCGAGGCCGACGGCGACGGGGGGAACGGCGAGGACGCCGAACCAACCGGGCTCGGGCTTCCCGCGCGCGATCACGGTTTCGTCGGGACGGAGGTAGAACCAGGGCGGCGTCGGGACGAGGGCCACGGCGGGGAAGCCACGTCGCGTCGAAAAAGGCATCCGCGCCGCGACGCGCGGATGGCCGTTTTATACCCCCGAGCCCATCGCGGTGCGATCGACGTGGGTCTCTGGTCCGCGGTCCGGGAGCGCTATGGCGTCCGAACGCCCCTCGCGGAGCTGCGGGCCAAGGCCGAAGGCACGGAGCTGCGGCGCACGCTCGGCGCGTGGGACCTCACCGCGCTCGGCGTGGGCGCCATGGTGGGCGTCGGCGTCTTCACGGTGACCGGCCTTGTCGCGGCGGACTACGCGGGCCCCGGCGTCGCGCTCTCCTTCGTCGTCGCCGCGCTCGTGAGCGTCCTCGTCGCCCTCGCGTACGCGGAGCTCGCGACGCTCATGCCGCTCGGCGGCAGCGCCTACACGTACGCCTTCGCCTCGATGGGCGAGCTCGTGGGGTGGCTCGTCGCGTGGGCGCTCATCGCGAGCTACGGCGTCGGGAACGCGGCCATCGCGAGCGGCTTCAGCGACAACCTGTCCGGTCTATCCGAGGCCTTCGGTATGGCCCTGCCTCAGACCTGGACCGCGACGCCCGGGGCGGGCGGCCTCGTGGATGTGCCCGCGGCGCTCGTCGTCGGCCTCGTCACCATCCTCCTCCTGAGGCCCGTCAAGGAGAGCGCTTCCTGGAACTCCGCGCTGGTCGTGATGAAGATCGGCACGCTCCTCCTCTTCATCGTCCTCGGCGCGACCGCGATCGATACCGCGAACTACACCTCCTTCGCGCCCAAGGGTGTCGAAGGCATCGTCGCGGGTGCCGGCCTCGCGTTCTTCGCCTTCCTCGGCTTCGACGCCGTCTCGACGGCCGCCGAGGAGACGCGCAATCCCGGCCGCAACGTCCCGCTCGGCATCCTCGCGTCGCTCGCGATCGTCGTGGTGCTCTTCGTCGCCGCGGCGCTCGTGCTCACCGGCATGGCGCCGTCGGAGCTTCTGAGGAGCGGCGAGCCCCTCGCCTTCGCGCTGCGGTACGCGGACCTCGGATGGGCGGCCGTCATCCTGAACGTGGGCGGCCTCCTCGCGACGCTCTCGGTGCTCCTCGTCTTCCAGCTCGCGACGACGCGCATCGTGCTCGCGATCGCGCGCGACGGGCTCCTCCCCTCGTGGCTCGCGGCCGTCTCCGCGAAGCACGCGACGCCCAACCGCACGACGCTCATCCTCGGCGCGATCGTCGCGGTCTCGGCGGCGGCGCTCCCGCTCGACTTCCTCATCATGCTCACGAACGAGGCGACGCTCTTCTTCTTCGCCATTGTCTGCCTCGCGGTCGTCGTCCTCCGGCGCACCGAGCCCGACGCGCCGCGCGCGTTCCGCTGCCCGGGGTCGCCCTGGGTGCCGCTTGCGGGCGTGGGGGCCTGTCTCTATCTCATGGCCACGTTCGGTCCGCTCATCCATTACGGGTTCGCGGCCTGGATGGGCGTGGGCCTCGTCCTCTACGCGGTGTACGGAATCCGGGCGAGCGCGCTGCGCGCGGCGCGGGCCAAGCGGGGGGCCGAGACCGCGCCGGTCGCCCCCGCGCCCCCGGTGGAGCCTTGAAGGCGACGGCCCGCCGTCCGCGGCCGGGGGAGAAGCCTTTTTATCTGCCCGTCACGTCGTCGGCGCGTGTTCCGCAAGATCCTCATCGCCAACCGCGGTGAGATCTCGGTCCGCGTCATCCGCGCGTGCCGGGAGCTCGGGGTCAAGACCGTCGCCGTGTACTCGGACGCGGACCGGGAAGCGCTCCACGTGAGGATGGCCGACGAGGCCGTCCACATCGGGGCCGGCCCGAGCCGCGAGAGCTACCTCGTCCAGGACCGCATCGTGGAGGCGGCGCTCGCGACGGGCGCCGAGGGCATCCACCCCGGCTATGGCTTCCTCTCCGAGAACGCGACCTTCGCGGACAAGGTCACGAAGGCGGGCATCAAGTTCATCGGCCCCAGCGCGAAGGCGATGGAGGCCATGGGGGACAAGGTCAGCGCGAAGCGCAACGCCATCCGCGCGGGCGTCCCCGTCGCCCCCGCAAGCGACGGTCCCGTCGACCCCTCCGACGCGAAGGACGTCGTCGAGCGCATCGGCCTTCCGGTCATCGTGAAGGCGGTGCACGGCGGCGGCGGCATGGGCATGCGCATCGTGCGCCGCATGGACGAGCTCGAGAAGGCCGTGGCCGACGCCTCCGCGCAGGCGGCTTCCGCCTTCGGCTCCGACGAGGTCTTCATCGAGAAGTTCATCGAGGACCCCCGCCACATCGAATTCCAGATCATCGGCGACGAGCACGGCCACGTCATCCATCTCGGCGAGCGCGAGTGCTCGATCCAGCGCCGCAACCAGAAGCTCCTCGAGGAGGGCCCCTCGCCCGTCATGACGGCCGCCATGCGCGCCGACATGGGCGGACGCGTCGCGAAGCTCGCCAAGTCCGTGGGCTACTCGGGCGCGGGCACGATGGAGTTCCTCTACAAGGACGGCCAGTTCTATTTCATGGAGATGAACACGCGCCTCCAGGTCGAGCACCCGGTGACGGAGCTCATCACGGGCGTCGATCTCGTGAAGACCATGATCCGCGTCGCCTCCGGCATGCCGCTTCCGTACAAGCAGGAGGACATCGTCCTCCGCGGCCACGCCCTCGAGGTCCGCATCAACGCGGAGGACCCGTACCACGGCTTCGCGCCATCCCCCGGCAAGGTCACGCGCTACGCGACCCCGGGCGGCCCCGGCGTGCGCGTCGATTCCGGTCTCTACGAGGGCTTCACCATCCCGTCGTTCTACGACAGCCTCGCGGTGAAGCTCCTCTCCCACGGCTCGAACCGCGCGGAGTGCATCGACCGCATGCGCCGCGCCCTCGACGAGTTCGTCCTCGAAGGTCCGATCACCAACATCCCGTTCCACAAGATGGTCGTCCGCGACGAGGCGTTCCTGAAGGGCGACCTCTCGACGGGCTTCATCGGCCACCGCGGCATCGTCGAGCGCCTCGAGAAGGAGGCGAAGGACCTCGAGTCCGCCGAGCGCCGGCGCGCGGCCGCGATCGCCGCGGCGCTCGAGCGCCTCCCCGGCGGCGGCATCCGCGGCTACCACCACCGCCAGGGCGCCTCGGCGCGCGCTCCCGCCGCGACCGAACCCGCGGTCTCCCCCTGGGCCCTCGCCGCGCGGAGGGGACTCTGATGCACGTCACGCTCACGGTCGACGGAAAGACGTTCGACCTCTACGTCGCCAAGACCGCGGACGTCGTGAAGGTCGAGGTGGACGGCGAGATCTTCGAGGTCAGGACCGAGCCCTTCCAGGGCGGCGTCAAGGCCACCGTCGGCGGTCAGACCTTCGTGATCGGAGCCGACGGCGACCGCATCGCGGTCGACGGCCGCGCGGCCGAGGTGCGCGTCGAGGACTTCCGCCCCGGCGGCGTCCCCGGCAACCACGCAGCGGGCGCGGGCGGCAAGCGCGGCGGCCGCGCCCGC
>Ga0247719_1001355_pt1 | contig 10337 bp, 5 predicted proteins | sample 41E_DmetaG_FD_189046 | JGI IMG/M metagenome (GOLD analysis project Ga0247719, IMG submission 189046) | Soil microbial communities from hillslope of Landscape Evolution Observatory, University of Arizona, Oracle, AZ, United States - 4-1-E_D | ecosystem: Engineered > Artificial ecosystem > Mesocosm...
GATAGAGGCGGGGGGAGTGGCCGGGTTGATGGCACCAGGTCGCCCGGGCCCGCCCGGTCCGCCCACCGGCGTGGTGGCGGCCGGCTGGCCGGGTGCTCCACCTGGTCCGTCGGGGCCGGGACCGGCACCGGGGCCGAGGGAGCCGGCGGGCACGGTCGAAGTCGGGCCCCGCCCGGGAACATCGCTGCCGGTCATCGTCCGGGCCGGTTCACGAAGCTCGAAGGGGGTGACAGCCTCGACCACCCAGGACACGGCCTGCATGACCGGTTCGGGGAGGACGCCGGTCGTGGCGGTTACCGCCAGAGCGGCCGCCGCCACTCCCGCAGCGGCGGCGATGCCGACCGTCAGCCGCAGCCGCCGGAACAACGGCACCACGTTCGTCCCCCGTTTGGACGGAGTCGGACCGGCCACCACGGTGTCGGGCTGCCGGGCCGGGACTGCCGTCAGCGGACGTGTCGCCTCCGGTGCTGGGGCGGAACTTGAGTCCGGCTCCCCCAGGAAGGCACGAAGGGCAGGACTGGGTTTGGGAGCGGGACCGGTGGCTCCAATGAGGACCTCGCTGGCCAGGCGGGCCAAGGCCTCGTCCTGTTGCCAGGCGTCGTGGGCGTCACCCAGGAAGAACGCCTCGATGGCCTCGTCGGGTAGCTCGGTAATTCCCATTCCACCTATGTCATCGCCTGGGCGGCTCACAGCGATACCCCCTCACGCTCGATGAGGCGGCGGATGGCGGCCAGGGCCCGGCGCTGGAGGGCCTTGACCGCGGTGGGCGACTTGCCCAGCGCTTCCGCGGCCTGCTCGACGGTCATGGCCGACAGCATCCGGAGCAGCAGGACGTCTCTCTGGTCGGGCGCCAGACGGTCGCACAGCCTGCGAACCCTCTCCACGCTCAGGCGGCGCATCACCTCGTCCTCGGCGTCGCCGCCGGCGTCGGCCTGCTCGTTGGCCTCCTCGGTGGCCATCTCCGGACGCCGGCCGGTGCGGCGGCGCTCGTCAACCAGGCGGCGGTGGGCGATGGTGAACATCCAGGAGCGGAACTGGCCCTCGTCGCCGGCGAATGACCCTATGGCGGTGAACACATTGAGGAAGACCTCGTTGGTCAGGTCCTCGGGATCGGCGGCGCCCTGGATGCGGAGGAAACCCAGCACCGACGGCGCAAAGGCGCGGTAGAGGCGGTCGAACGCCCAAGAGCCGCCCGACTGGGCGGCGGTGAGAACCGATGGAAACGCCTCGCCGATGCGGGCCGGGCGCTGCCCTCGAGAGGTCACACGTTCTTTATCGACCACGGACCCCTTTCCTCCAGCCATACCTAGCCGGTCACCACGGCCTGGACGCGCACGAGGCCCCGCACCGTTGCGGGGCCTCGTGACGCCGAGGGTGTGCGGAGGCTCAGTTGGAGCGGCCGACCATGCCCTTGACGAACGGCGGGATGTACTGGCCCCCGGGGCTCTGGGTGGCGGCGTCGATTCCCGCGGCCCCAGCGGCGGCGGCCGGCAGGTTCGCCGGCAGGCGGTCGACTGCGGGGGTCTGGCGGGCCACGTCGAGCCCGCTCTGGGCTGTGCCGGCGGCGGGCCGCGTCATGGCAGGCACGGATGCGGGCACGTTGGCCCCGGCCGGAGTCTGCCTGGCAGTGTCGAGGCCCGCCTGGGCGCCGGCGCTGGACTGGCCGCTGGGGGCATCGGCGGCCACGTTCAAGCCGAGGTCGGCCTGGGCAGCGGGAACACTCGGAACCTGGACCTCGATGCCGGCGGGGGCGCCGGGGTTGATCACCGGCGCAACAGTGGCGACCCCGGCGGTGGCGATGGTGGCGGCGGCGATGCCGGTGCCGACCTTGGCGGCCAGGCCGAGGCCGGCCAGCTTGGCGGCGATTCCGCCGAGAAGTGCGGTGATCATGTGCCTGTCTCCGTTCGGTAGTCCGGCCACCTGCGCACGCAGGCCCGGTGACGTTGCTTGCTGCCGTCGCCGGCAGGCCGCCCTTTCGGTGGAAGCACCGCTCGTGTGGCGTCTCACCTCCGTCATCGCCGGACCGGGGACAAGCGATACCCCCTGGACCGGATTTCTTTCAGCGACTGCACCGCGAGCCGGAGGGCGTAGCCTCAGTTGGCGTCTGCCCTCCCGAACGTCGTGGCCGTCCGGTCGCGTCCGACGTGGCCCTCTGTCGGAGCCCCTTGTCGAAGCACCCTCGCTTCGTTCAGCAGCTGCACAGCGCAAGGCGAGGGTGGACGACGTGTGCGGCTGGGATGCACCGCCCCTCGCCAGCCAATGGTTCAGCGGACCCGTGGAGAGTGTCGCCGCCGAATCGTCGGACCCTCAGCGGTGGGAGCTGCTGCTCCCAACCGGATCAGCATGCACGGCGGGCTCGACCAGCCCGCCAACCTGACGTCGCAAGTCCGATTCGGCGATAGCCACCACGACGGGCGCCGAGAGATAGGTGAGGCCTTGGACTGCCAAGCCGATGGCGAGCATCGTGGCCAGCCCCGCGCCCGGGTTGACGGCCATCATGACCGCAGCCGTCGCCGTACAGCCGACACCGAGGACAAGTTCCGTTTGCACCGCGTGCAGCGCGGCCCACCCCTGCGAACGCGGCCTCCTCTTGTCGGTGCGTCGCCAGGGCACGTCGCGGCCGGCCAAGGCGGTCAGGCTGGCCACGGTGATGACATGGGTGAGGGCGAGGTAGGCGAGGGCCCCGCCGAGCGCCTGCCTCAACGTCGCTCCGAGGAGGTGGCGGTAGATGAGCCAACGGACGCTGAGGGTACCCACCAGCATGGCTGTCGCCGCCAGCCAGAGCGCGAAGGGCATGCCGACGCGCTCATGCTGGAGCAGCATCGAGCCTCCGGCGAGCGCTCCGATGGGCACGGCGAGGGTCCGGACGCCCACGAGGGCCACGTCCAGGCCGTGGTTGGCGTGGTGCACCCGCTGGCGCCAATCGAGCCGAGAGTCCCGGGCGAAGGGGCGGGGCAGGAACAACCGCAGATGCCGGCGCAGCTCCTGGACGGGTCCGTAGGTCCAGCGGAACCGCTGGCGCCGGTAGCCCTCGAAGGTCTCGGGGATGAGCCCTCTTCCCAGCGGTTCGTTCAGGTAGACCGACCGGTAGCCCTGGGCGTGGATGCGGATGGACAGCTCGGAGTCCTCGGTGAGGCACCACTCCGCCCAACCGCCCGCGCTCTCGAGGGCGACACGGCGGATCACCGACATCGTTCCCACCGTGAGACCGGCGCCGTGCTCGTCGAGGCTCACCATTCCCGTCGAGAAGAAAACGGCGTACTCCCAGTTGGCCATGCGACAGAACCGGCTGTCGCCGTAGTCCCGGTAGGCGTGCGGGCACTGGACGAAACCGACGCCGGGGTCCTCGAAGTGGCCCACGGTGCGACGCAGCCAGTCCGGCTCGACGTGGTAGTCGGCGTCCACCACGCCGACGAGCGTGGCCCTCGGGTCGGTGTGGGGCAGGACCCAGTTCAACGCCCCCGCCTTGGCGCCGGTGATCTGCTCCACGTGGAAGAACCGGAACCGGGGCCCCAGGAGGTGGCAGTGGTCCTCGACCGGTCGCCAAAGGTCGGGATCGGTGGTGTTGTTGTCGACCACGAGCACCTCGAAGGCGGGGTAGTCGAGAGCGGCCAGGCGGTCGAGGGTGCCGATCACCAACTCGGGCGGTTCGGCGTGACACGGCACGTGAATCGACACCATGGGGAACGACTCCAGCGCGCCAGGGTCAACGTCGTGGGCCCGACGCCACCGCATCCGCACCAGCGGCTCCCATGCCTCCCGGACCTGCACCAGGGCCGAAGGGGCCGAGACGGCCACGAGGGCGACCGCGGCCCAGGCGAGGGCGCGGGTCAGGGTGCTCACCGGCATGGTGGCGATGAAGTGCACGCCCCACAGGGAGGCGGCGACCGTCATGAGGACGAAGCTCGACCACGCTGCCACTCCTGCCGGTCGGAGGTCCTTGCCGGACACGACCAGGTAGCCGATGAACACTCCGACACCCAGGGCACCCGCCGCGGCCGCCGACCCCCGGGCGACGTAGAAGGTGGCGAAGGCCGTCCCGGCAACGGCCGCTCCGCTTCCGAGGGCCACCGCGCTGAACGGACTCATCGGTCGACCACGGCGCAGGTCCGCAGCGAGGAGGCCCAAGGTGGCCAGGTGGGTGACGGCCAGCACGATCACGCTGGCATGAAGGAATTCGATCATGGTGAGGGACCTCGGACGGTTCGGTGAATTTCCGGGTGGGGGGGGGGGGGGGGGACCGCCGCTTGGCGTCGGATCTCTCCCGTAATCGCCCACAGGGCGAGAAGCGATACGCCCAGCATCGAACATCTGCGGTTTTGTCGGCCAGCTCGGCCAACGCGCCTTCAAAAGATCTCGAGACGCCCCTCGACGCTGCCGGCCGCCTGCACGTGCCCAACCTGGGCGAGACCCCTCGAGGCGCTGGTGGCCCGGGCCGAGACCTCGACATTGGCTACCTGGAGTTCTTGGACCTGGTGCTGAAGGAGGAGACCGTCAAGTTCGCCGGTCCGTTCCACCACGTAACTGTGCCCTGGCCAAATCGCCGGCGGCCGCTCCGCGGGTCCCCGGTAGCCTGGATGCCATGAAGAGCTACCTGGAGGCCGTTCGCGAGAGGGTCGTCATCTTCGACGGCGCAACCGGCACCAACCTTCAGCGCATGGACCTCACGGACGACGACTTCGGCGGGCCGCAGTTCGAGGGCTGCAACGAGCTGCTGGTCGACACCCGCCCCGACGCCATCGCCGAGCTCCACAAGTCGTTCTTCGAGGTGGGCTGTGAGGTGGTGGAGACAGACTCGTTCGGGTCGCTTTCCTACACCCTCGCCGAGTACGGGATAGGCGAGCGGGCTCACGAGCTCAACTACAAGGCCGCGAAGGTCGCCCGTGAGGTCGCCGACGGCTACGGCGGGTGGGTCGCCGGCTCCATCGGCCCTGGCACCAAGTTCCCCTCCCTCGGCCAGATCAGGTTCGGCGAGTTCCGCGACGCCTACGAGGTCCAGGCGAGAGGTCTGCTCGAAGGCGGCGTCGACCTCCTCCTCGTGGAGACGGTGTTCGACCTGCTCCAGGCCAAGGCCGCCCTGATCGCCTGCCGCCGCGCCATGGCCGCCACAGGACGAGAGGTGCCCCTGCAGGTCCAGGTCACCATCGAGCTCACGGGGAGGATGCTCCCGGGTACAGAGATCGGCGCCGCCCTGGTGGCGCTCGACGCCCTGCGGCCCGACGTCATCGGCATCAACTGCGCCACCGGCCCCACGGAGATGCACGAGCACCTCCGGCACCTGTCCCAGCACTGCCGGGTGCCGATCTCGTGCCTGCCCAATGCCGGCCTGCCGTCGGTGGTCGACGGGAGGATGCACTACGACCTCACGCCCGAACAGCTGGCCGAACACCACGCCCGGTTCGTCACCGAGCTGGGCGTCAGCGTGATCGGCGGGTGCTGCGGGTCGGGCCCCGAGCACCTCAAGGCTGTGGTCGACCGCTGCAAGGACCTCGAGCCGAGGCGGCGGAACCCCACCCACGAGGCCGGCGCCTCGTCGATCTACTCCTCCGTCCCGTTCCACCAGGACACGTCGTTCCTCGTGGTGGGGGAACGCACCAACGCCAACGGCTCCAAGAAGTTCCGCGACGCCATGCTGGCCAGCGACTGGGACACCTGCGTGGCCATGGCCCGCGAGCAGGTCAAGGAGGGCGCCCACGTCCTCGACGTCTGTGTCGACTACACCGGCGAGGACGGCGTGGAGGACATGGACGAGATCGCCGTCCGCTTCGCCACCCAGGCGAGCATCCCGCTCATGCTGGACTCCACCGAGCCCGCCGTCATCGAGGCCGGTCTGCAGTGGATCGGCGGCAAGGCCGTCCTGAACTCGGTGAACCTCGAGGACGGCGACGCCCCCGGCACCCGCCTCGACCGCTTCCTCACGCTGGCTCGGGAGTACGGCGCCGCCGTGGTCGCCACGTGCATCGACCAGGAGGGCCAGGCCCGCACGGCCGACTGGAAGGTGCGGGCGGCCAAGGCCATCCACGACCTCGCCGTCGACCGCTACGGCCTGGAACCGGGTGACCTGTTGTTCGACGCCCTCGCCCTGCCCCTGTCGACCGGCATGGAGGAGAGCCGGCGGGACGGCATCGAGACCATCGAGGGCATCCGGCGCATCAAGGCCGAGCTGCCCGGCGTGCACACCATCCTCGGACTGTCGAACGTGTCGTTCGGCCTCACGCCGGCCGCCCGCCACGTCCTGAACTCGGTGTTCCTGCATGAGTGCGTGGAAGCCGGCCTGGACGCGGCCATCGTGCACGCGGCGCGCATCATGCCGCTGGCGAAGGTTCCCGAGCGCCAGCGCGAGGTCTGTCTCGACCTGGTCTACGACCGCCGCACGGAGTCCTACGACCCGCTGCAGGAGCTGCTCGCCCTGTTCGAGGGCGTGTCGTCAGCAACGCTCGTGAAGGAGGACCGCAGCGGCTGGGCGGTGGAGGACCGCCTCGAGCAGCGGATCATCGACGGCGACCGGGACGGGCTCACCGACGACCTCGAGGAGGCGCTGCAGACCACGCCGGCGCTCACCATCGTCAACGACCACCTCCTGGCGGGCATGAAGGTGGTCGGTGATCTGTTCGGTTCCGGGCAGATGCAGCTGCCGTTCGTGCTCCAGTCCGCAGAATGCATGAAGGCGGCCGTCGCCTACCTCGAGCCCCACATGGAGAAGTCCGATCAGGGGGGCAAGGGGCGCATCGTCCTGGCCACCGTGAAGGGCGACGTCCACGACATCGGCAAGAACCTGGTCGACATCATCCTCACCAACAACGGCTACGAGGTCCACAACCTCGGGATCAAGGTCGCCCTTGCCGAGATGCTGGCCAAGGCCCAGGAGGTCAAGGCCGACGCAATCGGCATGAGCGGCCTGCTGGTGAAGAGCACGCTGATCATGCGGGAGAACCTGGAGGAGCTGAACAGCCGCGGCCTGGCCGAGGAAATCCCGGTGATACTCGGTGGCGCGGCGCTGACCCGGCGCTACGTCGAACGTGACCTGCGCGAGGTCTACGAGGGCCGCGTCTTCTACGGCAAGGACGCCTTCGAGGGGCTGCGCACCATGGACAAGCTCATGGAGATGAAGAAGTCCGGCGTCGAGGATTCCGACTTCGGGCGGGTGCCGCTGGGCCGAGTGGTGGTCAAGGAGGAGAAGGAGGCCGTCGAGCTCCCGGCGCGGTCGCCGGCGGTGGAGACCGATAACCGCGTGTTCGTGCCGCCGTTCCTCGGCTCTCGGGTGGTCAAGGGCATCGCCATCGACGAACTGGTCGGTTACCTGAACGAGACCGCCCTGTTCCGCAACCAGTGGCAGTACCGCCCCGAGAAGGGCGAGAACGACGCCGACTTCAAGTCCCGGATCCGCCCCACCCTGCGGGAGGAGCTGGCCAAGGCCACGTCGGCCGGCCTGCTCGTCCCCCAGGTCGTCTACGGCTACTACCCGGCCAACGCTGACGGCAACGACGTCGTCATCTGGAAGGACGAGACGGCGACGTCGGAGTACCTGCGGTTCTCGTTCCCCCGGGAGCGCACCGACCCCTTCCGCTGCATCGCCGACTTCTTCCGGCCGGTGGAGTCAGGCGAGATCGACTACGCGGCGTTCTCGATCGTGACCATGGGCAACCGGGTGTCGGAGGCGACGGCCAAGCTCTTCGCCGAGGACCGCTACACCGAGTACCTGCTGCTGCACGGGCTGGGCGTGGAAATGGCCGAGGCCCTGGCCGAGTACTGGCACCGGCGCATCCGGGAGGAGTGGGGGTTCGCGGACGAGGACGCCCGCCTGGTCGACATGCTCGTCCGCCAGGGCTACCGCGGTGGCCGCTACTCCTGGGGCTACCCCGCCTGCCCCGATCTCGCCGACAACCTGAAGGTCGCCGAGCTCCTGGAAGCCGACCGCATAGGCGTGGCGGTGAGCGAGGACTTCCAGTACGTCCCCGAGCAGACCACCTCGGCCATCATCTGCCACCACCCCAAGGCGAAGTACTTCGTCGCTCGGGGTTAGACGGCTAGGGGATGTACCGCCGGCCGTCGTTGGCGCTCCTGATGGCCACCGTCCTGCCCGGCGCGCCCGTCGGCTCGGTGCCGCCCCAGACCACCATCTCCCGGCCCGTCCAGATCCCGTCGGCCAGGCGACCTGTCCAGGACGGCACCCTCCGCCACCGGTCGGTGCGCGGGGTGTACGCCGCCCCGTCGGCCATGTAGCTGTTGTAGGTCCCGTTGGATCCGCCCCAGAAGAGCACTTCGTTGCCGGTCCACAGCTCGGCGGAGGTGATGCGAGCCGAGAGGGGGCTCGGCGGCAACACCCGCCAGCGGTCGGTGGCCGGGTCATAGGCGGCGCCGTCGTCGAACACCTGCTGCCAGTCCTCGCCGCCCCAGAGGACGATCTCCTTCTCCGTCCATACCGTCGGGGCGAACCGGGCGGCGAGCGGCGACGGCGCCAAGGACCGCCAGCGGTCGGTGGCCGGGTCGTAGGCCGCCCCGTCGGCGAAGGCCTCATTGGCGGTACCGCCGCCCCAGAACACGGCCTCTTTGCCCGTCCAGGTTCGGCCTCCGCGCACCTCGCGTGCGCTGAGGGGCGAACGGGGCAGCGTTCGCCAGCGGTCGGTCGCCGGGTCATAGGCGGCGCCGTCGTCGAAGAAGGCCGGGTTGGCGACGTCACGGCCGCCCCAGACGATGAACTCACGACCGGTCCACAGTCCCGAGCTGCGCCGGCCGGCCAGGGGCGCCGGGGCCAGGGTCCGCCACGTGTCGGTGGCCGGGTTGTAGGCCGCGCCGTCGGCGAAGGTCTCGGTCGTCCCCACCACCCCGCCCCATACGATCAGCTCCTTGCCCGTCCAGTCATAGGCGGTGCTCGTCCGGGCCGACAGCGGCGACGGCGCTATCTTCCGCCACGTGTCCGTCGACGGGTTGTACGCGGCTCCGTCGGCCACGGGCGCGACGTTGTCGTACTGGCACGGGTTGGCCGTGCAGCTTCCTCCACCCCACACCACCATCTCGGTGCCCGTCCAGACCCGAGCGGTGGGAGAGCGCCCCGAGATGGGTGCGGCGCTCATCTCCTCCCACCGACCGGTGGGCGCGGCGTCGGAGTCGGAGCTCCCGCCCCCGTTGCAGGCGGCCGTCGCCAGGAGGACGGCGACGATTGCGAGGCGGAGTCCCACCCAGCCATTCTGCACCGTACGCTGGCGGGCGAACGGCAGAGCAGGGGGTAGGGAATGGGACTGATCGACAAGCTCAAGGGCGAACTCGTCGACCTCATCGAGTGGATCGACGATTCCCGGTCGACGCTCGCCTGGCGGTTCCCTCGCTACAACAACGAGATCAAGAACGGCGCTCAACTGATCGTGCGGGAGGGCCAGCGCGCCGTGTTCGTGTACCGGGGCCAGCTGGCCGACAGCTTCGACCCCGGGCCGCACGAGCTGACCACCGAGAACCTGCCGATTCTCAGCACCCTGCAGGGCTGGAAGCACGGCTTCAAGAGCCCGTTCCGCAGTGAGGTCTACTTCATCAACACCCGCCCCGTCACCGACCTCCGGTGGGGGACGCCGCAGCCGATCACCGTCCGCGACCCGGACTTCGGCATGGTCCAGGTGCGGGCCAACGGGCTGTGCGTGGTCAAGATCGCCGACGTCGAGGTCTTCCTGCGGGAGGTCATCGGCACGGACAGCAACGTCCAGGCCGAGGAGATCACCGAGCTGCTGCGCCGGGTCATCACCCTGGCCTTCTCCGACATGGTGATCGCCACCGGGCTGGGCGCCATCGACCTCCAGGGTCGCCAGGTGGAGCTGGCCGGGAAGCTCAAGGAGTTCGTCTCCGAGCGGGTCGACAACGAGTACGGCCTCGCCATCGCCGACGTGACCATGAACATCTCCCTGCCCGAGGAGATCACCCGGGCCATGACCGCCGGCGTGGCCCGCGGCGTGGAGCAGAAGGGCTACCTGCAGAACCTCGGCGATGTCGGCCGCTACCAGCAGGTGGCGGCGGCCGACGCCATGGTGGCCGCCGCCGGCAACGAGGGCGGCAGCGCCATGGGCGACTTCATGCAGGCCGGGATGGGCGTGGCCATGGCCGGCCACATGGCCGGCGCCCTCCAGGGAGCGATGGCGCCGGGGCAGCCCCCGCCGGCAGCCGTGCCGCCGCCGCTGCCCGGGCAGGTGCTGTTCCACGTGGACATGGGGAACGGCCAGTCGGGCGGGCCGTTCTCCGTCGCCCAGGTGCAGGCCGGCATCGCCAACGGCCAGGTGACGCCGGCCACCCTGGTGTGGGCGCCGGGTATGGCCGCGTGGGCGCCGGCGAACACCGTGCCCGCGCTGCAGGCG
>Ga0247719_1001356_pt1 | contig 10332 bp, 8 predicted proteins | sample 41E_DmetaG_FD_189046 | JGI IMG/M metagenome (GOLD analysis project Ga0247719, IMG submission 189046) | Soil microbial communities from hillslope of Landscape Evolution Observatory, University of Arizona, Oracle, AZ, United States - 4-1-E_D | ecosystem: Engineered > Artificial ecosystem > Mesocosm...
CCGCCGCGTGCGAGGACGGGCGGATCATACTCGAGCGCAGCGGTCTGCTGGTGTTCGTCGTCGGGCCTGGTGTCAGTGAGCTCGGCCACGACGGCGCGCTGATCGGGACGGTCTTCATGCGCGGCTCGGCAGCCGCGGTCACCCTCGATCAGGCCGACCAGCAGGCTGCAGTCGCGAGCCGGGGCGGTTCGCTCATCCGTCGCTGCTGGGGCGGTTATGTCGCGGTCCTGAGCGATGCCGAGGCAGGGAGCGTGCACATCCTGCGCACGCCGCTCGGCGACCTCGCCTGCTACTGGACCAGCATCCAAGGCATGATCTTGTTCGCGTCCGACGTGAGTCTGATGCGCGCGGCCGGGATGCCTTCACCATCGATCGATTCCGCGGCGCTCGCGCGCCACCTTGCTGCAGAGGACATCCGGCGGCCCGAGACGTGTCTGGCACAGGTGAAGGAGCTACCCGGGGGAGAGCGGATCACCGTCCAGGCCGGCAGGTTCGAGCAGGAAACGCTGTGGTCGCCCTGGATCTTCGCAGCGCCGGATCGGCAACTTCATGATGCCGAGGAAGCCGCACGCCGGGTCCGCGATTCCGCGCTTCACTGCGTCGGCGCCCGCGCCGCCGATTTCGGTCACATTCTTCTCAAGCTCTCCGGAGGGCTCGACTCATCGATCGTCTTCGCCTGCCTGCACCACTCGAACAGGCCGTTCACGGCCGTGACCCTGGTGACCCATGATCCATCGGGCGACGAGCGCTCTCATGCCGGGGCCGTTGCCCGCTCCGTCGGCGTTGAGCTCGTCGAGCGATATCGCGACCCCTCCAGGGTGGTGCTCGAACGGTCGGCGGCGGCGCGCCTGCCGCGTCCAACCGCGCGCAGCTTCACGCAGGAGACGGCGCGGATCGCGGCCGAGGTCGCGTCCGAAACAGGCAGCGAGGCCATCTTCGACGGCGGCGGCGGGGACAATATCTTCTGCTCGCTGCAGTCGGCTCGGCCAGCGGCCGACTGCCTGATGAGCGAGGCGGGACGCAGCTTCTTCTGGCGAACGGCCGAGAGCATTGCGCAGCTGGCGCAGACGAGTCTCTGGGCCGTTGCGCGTCGCGCCTGGATGATGAAGTGGCGCCGGTCGCCGGCCTATCCCTGGCCCCTGGATCTCCGCTTCCTGTCGGCCGAGGCACGGGCCGAGCTCGAGGGCGCGACAAACCACCCTTGGCTCGTAGCGCCGACTGGCTCCCTCCCGGGGAAAGCCGCGCACGTGGCGCTGATCGCGGCGGCGCAGAGCGTGGCCGAAGGCTTTGACATGGAACTCGCTCTTCCTACCTTCTCGCCGCTCATCTCGCAGCCGCTGGTCGAAGCCTCCCTCCAGGTTCCGAGCTGGCTCTGGTTCGAGGCGGGCAGGAACCGCGCAATCGCTCGCCGGGCTTTCGCCGGACGCCTGCCGGACGCCACGCTTCAACGCCGCTCCAAGGGTGCTCCGGACTGCTTCATTGCCGATCTGTTCGAAGCGAACAGGCCGACGATCCGGGCCATGTTGACCGCAGGCGTGCTCAGCGACCTCGGGCTCCTCGACGTGGAAGCGCTGTCCCAGGCTCTGGACGACAGGGCACCGGTGCGCGGACACGATTTCCTCCGGATCATGCAGCTGGTCGATACCGAAGCCTGGGTGCGCTGCTGGTCGTGAGCTAGGATTCGCATGTCCTCGGATCCGTCTGCGGACTGTCCCGCATCCTCTGCCAGCGGCGGTACTGCTCGGCTTTCGCGAGGTCCGGATCTTCGGTGCAGCGGAGCCAGAAGGAGAACCAGTCCCGGGTTCGTTCGAATACCGCAAGCTTGTGGCGCGGCTGCCATTTGACGTGATGCTCCCCTGGAAAGACGTACATCTCGGACGGTGCGCCAGTCTCCCGAAGCGCTTCGAACGCCTCGAGCGAAAGCAAATATTCGTCGTCGGCAAGCTGCATCAGAAGCGGCGTGCGGATGCGGGATGCATTGAGCGCGATGGACGCCGGGGCCCAGAATGCATGCGAGTCCACGGTCGCGGGCGGATAACCGACGGCGCGGTTGAACTCGGCCCAGGCGATGCCGCCGTAGGTCATGACGGTTTTCGGCTCGAGGCAGCAGCTGCTGATCGCCGCCGCGGAAAAGCGGTCCGAGTTGATCAGCGCGAACCGGACCGCGGTCGCGCCGTCGCTTAAGCCGGTGATGCCGACCCGCTCGGGATCGATGGACCCTGTCGCGATCGCTGCATCGGTGCCCGCGAGCATCGCGGAAAGCACGCTCCGCCGCTCCGCCCATCCCCGCTCGTTCGCGGCATTCAGCTCTTCATCGGTCCGGAGCGTGGGATCGGCGCTCGCGACGGCACGCGGACGTTCGAAACTCAGGACGGCAAAGCCCTCCGCGGCCAGCGGAAAAATCGGATATTCGTTACCCGTGCCGCCTCGCAGGAAACCGCGGCTGTTGTACTGGACGAGGATCATCGGGAGCCTGGCCCTCTTCCGGTAGCTCGGCGGCAGCACAAGGTCGGCCCACGTCTCGAAACCCCTGTCGTTGCGGAACCTCAAGCGGCGCACGGTCCCGATACGCAATCTTCGGAATTCCGGATTGGGATCAAACAAAGTACGCCGCCTTCCGCGTTCGGGATCGACCAGGACGATCCGCGGTGGCGTGGTGCTATTTTCGAGCGTGCAGGCGAGCTTCGCGCCGGCGGGCACGCAGTTCTGGATGACGTCCGTCGTGGCAAAGCTCCGGATCGGCCCGCGAGCGCCGACTTGCCAGCGATAGAGGGCGTAAGTCTCCTGGTTCCAGCCCTCGCGCCGGAGGAATCGTACTTCGCGGCCGCCGTTAGCCCACCAGATACCAAGGAACCGCCCGCGGCATTGCTCGCTGCCGCATGCCACTTTCCTGCCGTTCGCATCGGTGGCCCAGAGCTGCTGCGGGGCGAAGGGCGAGACACCTGACCGCTCGAGCCAGGCGCGATTTCCCGCACTCGACACGGCTGTCGTGGTGCTGCGGTCCGGCAGCGCCGAGACCCGCGCGGGCCCGATCGAGCCGTTCGCCGGATCGACCTCCCGGACGGTCAGCGGGGCGTCGGAAGCGCGGACGCGCGGTCGAGCGCCATAATTGGGAGCGATGCGGGCGTCGTAGAGCCATCCGCTTTCCCCCTCCTTGTCGATCGCGGCTGCGGCGTCCACAACTCGGGGCCGGGTCGCCACATAGAGCCTGCCCTGCCTGTCCCACCAAAGATCCTCGACATCGACGGAGAGGCGCGTCGATATGGGCGGTGCGGACCGGTCGACATGCACGATCCTCGCCTGGCTGATGCCCTGTTCACGCTTGATGTAGGCGATGGATCGCGCGTCCGGAGACCAGGCCGGCAGGATCAGTCTGGGAAAGCCGGTGTCGACCCATAGACCGCGGACGAAACTGCCCAGCGAGATGAACTCGCCGCCCGTGTCGACCACTCTCGGCGGGCCTCCGTCGATGGGTACGACCACGAGCGCTCGGCAATAGGAGTTGGTCACGACGTTGGCGCGGCTGAGGACGAACGCGATCCGTGTTCCGTCAGGCGAAACGGCGAGCGGGCTCGGACCGGTGACGGCTGCATCGGGAAAGCCGATATCGCGGAGCTGGATCATGTCCTCGGCCGTTATGTCCCGCTTGCCTCCGCCGGCGCCGGGCCCCGGCATCAGGTCGTCGCAGGAGGCATGCGCGGGAGAAGCGACCAGAGCTGCAAGCGCGAACGCTGCGCAAGCAACGCCCCCGCCCGCCAAGCGCGTCAAGCGTGCAATCACCACTTCCTGCTCAACGACACGGCCAGGAAGCGCCCGAGCGGCGAGTAATTGGTCGAGTCGTAGGGTGCATCGCTGGGCAGCGTCGTCGCGATCAGATCCGGCTTTGCATTGAAGACGTTTTGAGCCGTGAGGATTGCCTCCCATCCGCTCAGCCAGCCGGAATCCTCATCGCCGTGGACGCGAAGCGTCAGGTCCAGCGTGGTCATCCCCTCCACCTGCACCGTGGGGGTCCTGCGCGTGTCCTTGACGGCCCCAGTATGCGTGACATCGCCCGTGAGCGTGAACAGGCCTTTGCTCCAGCTGAGACCGCCCCGCGCCCGTATGTGCGGAGGATTGAAGATGATCCCCGCCAGCGGCAGCACCGGCTGCGCCGGAGTGAGCTGCTGCTCGCTGTCCAGATAAGTGGCGTTGACCCTCGCGGCGAGCTCGCCGCCGCCGAGGCTCGTCACGTAGCTCAGCAGAAGGTCGCCGCCCCGGATCCTCTGATGCCCCGCGTTGACGTTCCGGGAGTCGATGAACACCGCGACGCTGTTCGGGTCATACGGTGCGCCGGTAGCGTTGCCGAACGAGTCGGCGCTCGCGATGATCTCATCGAGCAGGGCTTGGCTGGGATTGAAGGTCAGCCGGTCCTGATAGAGCGGATCGCTTAGTGCCCTGCTGAGGAAGGTGATTGGAGTTACGACCCGGTCGCGGTAGCGCGTGTTGAAATAGGCGAGCTCGAGGCGAAGGCCTTCCACCGATCGTGGATGAACATCGAGGGTCGCCGACCAGCTGGTTGCCCGTTCCGGCTTCAGATCCGGATTGCCGCCCTGCAGGAGCAGCGCCGTTGCGCCGGCTGGGAAACCGGTCCCGCCGAAGACGATCGGTCGCGCCAACACGACGTTGCGCGCCTGGTACTGCTGATAGAGGGTCGGCGCCCGGAACGACTTGCCCCAGCTCGCCTTGAAGGCGAAGTCCGCAGTCGGCGCGTAGATCATCCCGAGTTTTGGAGTGATGACCTCGTCGACGCCCGGATAGCGCTCGTAGCGGAGCGCCCCGCTCAGCGACAGGCGATCCACCAGCCGCAGCACCTGTCCCGGCGCGACCAGCGGCAAGTTCACCTCGCCATAGGCGTAATAGCTTCCCTGGTCCTTCAGGACATTGGTGTTGGCGCCGACGCCGTTGAACCGTTCGAAATGGTTGGTTCGATAGCCGGCGCCGAGCGCGACCCTGGCCGGTCCTGCAGGGAGCTCGAGCACGCTTCCGTCGCCGCCGATCTCGACCGACTTCGCATCGTTGCAATAGCAGTTGCCGAAGGCTTCGAAGGCCGTCCCGCCGAAGAAGCTCGTCACATCATAGCGCGTGTGATCCCGGCCGTAGCTGCCGGTCAGGAACAGATTCCAGCCCGGCACCGCCAGGAGCCTGAGCGTCGGGGCGACGACGAAGGATTCGGACTCATATTCGAAGAGAGCTCCGCTCTGCCTGATGTCGCCTGCGGCGTTCAGCGCGTAGGAACTGTTGCTGAATCGGTTGTTGTAGAGCGCGTCGACCTCCAGCCTCAGTTCGGACCCGAGCTGCTGGTGGCCGCTGAACGTCGCGCTGTGGTTGCGAAGGAACGGGAACAGCGTGAGGGCGGGCGACCGCTCTTCAGTGTAGGACCGGTCCTCGCCCTTGATCGCGGTCGTGCGGCCGAATTCGTAGGTGGCGATCAGCCCTCCCGAACCCCAGCGAGTACCGGCCACGAGGCCGTAGCGCTGCTCGAGATGCCCGCCGTCGGTGGAGCTCCCCAGGCGTGCGCTCGACAGCAGCCCGTCATAATCCTTTTTGAGGATGACGTTCACGACTCCCGCAACCGCGTCCGACCCGTAGATGGCCGATGCGCCGTCCGGCACGATTTCGATCCGGTCCACGGCTCCCAGCGGAATCGAGGAGATGTCGATCGCTTGGCGGGAGGCGCTGTAGGAGAGCCGGTGACCGTTGACGATCGTCAGCGTCGCATCGCTACCGAGACCCCGCAGGTTGACGGCAGTCGCGCTTCCGACATTCACGCCGCTCGCAGCAGGCACATTGTTGCCTACGCCCGGATTCTGGCCGCCTCCGAAATTCTGCGGAATCGCCCGCACTGCTTCGGCGAGCGTCGCCTGCCCTTCGCTTCGGATCTGATCGTCGGTCACCCTGATCACGGGCGAGGCGATCGGCGCTCCGCGGATGCGGGTTCCGGTGACCGTGATGGTCCCGGAGTCGGATTGGGACTGCGGCACTGAATTGACGGGCTCGGCCGGAGCTCCGCCCTTTGTGATGATCAAGGCGCCGTCGACGGTCCTGAAGCTGAGACCGGATCCCTCGAGAAGCGCGGCGACCGCCTGCTCGGCCGTATAGTCTCCGCTCAGGGCAGGTGCTCGCCGGCCGCGCACCATTTCGTCGGGCGCGATGATGTTGCGTCCGGTCTGGAGAGCAACCTCGCGCAACGCGTGCGAGAGGTCGAGCGAAGGCAATTGAAGCTGCCGCCGAGGACTCTCCTGCGGTGCTGCTTCTGCCGCGCTGGTCCACAACAATGCGGCGAGCGCCGCCGTCCCTGTCCTTGCAAGTAGAGTGCCTCTGGCCATCTCGTCCCTCTCCCCCTCCCGCGCTCAGCAATGAGCAGCGGCTGTGAGGGCGAAGACGGACGAGGGTCGATCTACCCCCCGTTTTTCTTTTCAGGTCTCGAGAGCTGTCGTGATGAGAGCGTGAAACCGATTGGGGTCCGCTCGAGGTTGAGGTTGAATGCCTGCGCAAGGCTCTTTGCCAGGCCTGCAGCGTCGCCGGCCTTGAACGCGCCGGTCACCCGCAGCTGTTCGATGCCGGGTCGGAGCACGATCTTCTGCTGCGAGTAGCGGTTGGCCAGAGCGACCGCCTCGGCAAGGGGCGTTCCGTCGAACTGGAGCATGCCTCTCGTCCAGGCGGACCCGTCGCTGGTCAGCGCGTAGGTGCCTGGCTCTTGGTTGCTCGAGTATCCCTGCCCTGCGCCAATGTTCACGGAGGAACCCTGCTGACGGTCGGAGTCCAGCGTGGCCGTTGCACTTCCCGACAGCACCTCGACCCGCGCGTGGTCGCCGACACGCTCAACATCCAGAACCGCTGGGCCGCTCGTCACCCGCGTGGCAGCCGCCTCGACGATGAACGGCCGGGGGTCCGACGCAACCTCGAACCGCGCTCGGCCCTCGCGAACAATCGCACGGCGTTCGGAACGGCCGAGTTGGACCTCAACCTTCGTTGCCGTGTCGAGGGTGACTTTGGATCCGTCCGCGAGAACGACCTGCCGAATCTCGCCGACCGCGGATGCCAACAGCAGCGCGTTTCGAGTCCCGGCTGGCGAAAGCCCGCCCTGGGTGACGAGAATTGCTCCTGGAACCAGCAGAGCCACGGCGATCGCGGCGGCAAGCGCCCATCGCGGCTGGGGCAAGGATGCCGGCGGCGTTTCCGGTGCAAAGGAGCGTTCGCGGGCAAGCTCCGAATGCCTCAACAGGCCGGCGCTTGCATAGCTGCGGCGCACGCGTTCGAACGCGGCCGCGTGCGCCGGATTGGCTTCGTACCAACGCCGGAATGCCTTCTCGATCTCGGGACTGCTGCCGCCCTCAAGCCGCGCAAGCCAAGTCGAAGCCTCTCGGCGCAGCATTCCTTTTGTCTTTGGGAAACCTAGCCTCACGGATCAGGGGCGATCCAGCAATCTGTCGATCTTGGCAATCGCCTTGCTCATCTGCTTTTCGACACCCTTGACGCTAAGGCCGGTCAGTTCGGCTATTTCAGCATAGCTCAGGCCGTCCAGTCGATGGGCCAGGAAAATCGCGCGCGTCTTTGGCTTCAGCTTGGATATCGCAGCCTCGAGACGGCGCAGCATATCCCTAGATTCGAGCACTGCGACCTGATCCACGATGCGTTCTCGTGCGAACTGCGGGGTCTCCGAAGTCCCTTCACACGCACGGCCCCTGCCCCAGTCGCGGAGAAGGTTGGTCGAAATTCGCTGCAAATAGGCTGCCGGATGATCGACGCGAGCGGCGCGCCCAGGCACAAGACCCAGGAAGCGAACGAAGGCTTCGTGGGCGAGCTCGCGGGCCGTTTCGCCGCAGCCGGTATGACGGGCAAGTTGGCGGACGAGTCTGCTTGAATGTTCGCGGTAAAGGACGCTCAGTCGCGCTTGGGTGTCGGGTCGGGCTACCCCGTCACCTGAGCTCCCGCCCTCTTCGAAGGACGTCGAGGACTCATGCCGCAGAGCGTTCGGTCCCGATAGCGTCACGACTGCCGCCGTTCCGCTGAACTGAGCGGCCCGTTACCGGACAGCAGGCTTTCCGACCAGAACCGCCCCGCCCGCATTCGAAGACCTCCCTCGCGCACCGCGCCGAGGAAAGCCGGGTGTTGAGAACATGCTTGGACATGCGCCGCCGCCTTTAACCCGGAAGAGTCTGGACATTCGCGGCGGCCACCCGGCCATGGACCGGTCATTCACAAGCGGGGTTCTCACGCCCCGGCGCTCAGCGCCCTACAACTCTATCGTTTTCTCGCGTGCGGACAAGAGCAACAGAGCGGCGAACTTTGAAGACTCGGGCAGCTCGAGCCTAGTTAATGTCCATCTGAGTAAGTTCGGCATCTGCGTGATCGCCCAGGTCGCGATCGAGATGCAGCTCGCCATGCAAAGACCGTTCAATGCAACGACCCACCAGAAGCTCCGGACCCGCGGGACTGACGATCATCAGGAGATAGCTGCCAGGGGCTGCTACGATTATGTGCATTCAAAAAAAGGGCCTTTCGCTCGTCAGATGGCGCGTGAGAGGGAGCTTTACAGACCCACATCCCAAAGGATCACCGCGGCAAAAAGATAATGCGCCAATCCGAGGGACAGCGCAGTTCGGTGATCTGGCTCGAACTTTGCCAGCTGCGGATGAAGCTCCGCAACTCCCGAAAGGATTCAAATTTCAGGCCCGCTAGCAGCTAAGGGCATGCGCATTTCGCCATTCCTCTGGCGACCGCACTCGCTAATCGGGCATGAATGCGTAGCCGCGGAGCTGCAGGTTGGCGATGGTGACGAGGGCGCCCACGTCGACCTGGACAGAGGAGTCGACGGCGTTGCGGTCGACCTTGTGCCCATGGAGAGCCTGGCTGCACACATGCACGTCGACGCCTTCAGCGCGCAGCTTGCGGATGAGCTCCAGGTTCGGGTTGGCCGTGCCAAACTTCGCCCGGAACGCCTGATCGGACAGGACCAGCGGCGTCGCAGCTCCATGAACGATCGCAACGAGATCGCCGCGCTTCGGTCGCACTCCGTCCGCGCCGAGCAGATTGACGAACCTGGCGACCTTTTCGAGAGATGGATTGACCGCTGAAGGACTCGGGGCAGCCTTGGTGACGTTGAAGACAAGCTTGTAGCGCAACTGACGGTCCGGACGTTCTCGGGCCCCTTCGGTAGCGTGAATCCCGCCATAGCCCTTGATCACCGGAAACGAGGGTTCTGCGCTCGCGGAAGTGCCGGCGATCGCAGCAACAAACATAAACATTCCAACGGATCTGCTCACAATATCTCCTATCCTTCTTCGACGAGGTGGAATGCGCACCGGCTGTCACCAGCGGGTCGGGTTAAGCCGGGGCCGACCATGTTGCCAACGGCATCCCAACAAGCCTCCCTTGCGCCATTCATTCGAAAGTGCCGCAATTGGGGTGCGGAGCGGCCCTGCGGGCGCATGGCGGCTCACATCCGCCTGCCGCGCACGGTCGCTGATCGGTGCTGGACCGTGCGGCCACCCAGGGTGGTCCTGCCTAACCCTGGATCGAGGGCCCTTCCGGCTCCTCGTTCCTGATGTCCTCGTCCGGACAGTCGCCGCAGACGCGATTGGCGGGCACGGCGATGTCGATCCGCTTCGGGTACGGCAAATTGAGGTTGGCCATGATCTCGATAAATTCCTCCAGCGTCTTGCCGGCGCCAAGGCGCGGATTGCGCTCACGTTCCTGCTCGACGGTGCTGACATGCCGGTGCTGATAGTCGTGCGCCGGGTAGACGAGCGTGTCGCCAGGCAAGGTGAAGATCTTCTCGTGAATCGAGCGATAGAGGGTCGCCGCGTCGCCGCCTTGGAAGTCCGTTCTGCCGCAGCCATCGATCAAGAGCGCATCGCCCGTAAACGCCCTGGTCACGCCGGGAAGCTCGATCAGGTAGCTGTGATGGGAGTCAGTATGCCCTGGGGTATATCGAGGCTGAAACGTCAAGCCGCCGACGCGCAGCGGGCTGACTTCACTCACCCCGACGTCGGCGCACGGGAGGCCATCCATTTCCGGATAGGCCACCTTGCACCCCGTGAGGCTGCGCAGGCGACAGGCCGATGTGACATGATCGGCATGAATATGGGTCTCGAGCGTGTAGGCCAGGCTGAGGCCGAGCTCTTGAAGGACAAGCATGTCACGGTCGAGAGTTTCAAGAACCGGGTCGAGCAGGACGGCCTGTCCGGTGTCGCGACAGCCGAAGAGATAGGTGTAGGTCGAGGATTCAGGCTCGTAGAGCTGACGAAAGATCATTTGGAGAGACTCCCGGCGGGAAGATCAGGTTTGGAA
>Ga0247719_1001360_pt1 | contig 10319 bp, 4 predicted proteins | sample 41E_DmetaG_FD_189046 | JGI IMG/M metagenome (GOLD analysis project Ga0247719, IMG submission 189046) | Soil microbial communities from hillslope of Landscape Evolution Observatory, University of Arizona, Oracle, AZ, United States - 4-1-E_D | ecosystem: Engineered > Artificial ecosystem > Mesocosm...
TCGAGATCCGTGAACGCGTCGCGGAAGCTGCACGCCTGCTGCGTGCACACCGGCGTGTCGTCCTCGGGATAGAAGAACAGGACCACCGGGCGGCCGCGGAGGTCCGCGAGGCGCACGGCGCGGCCGGCGTCGTCGAGGAGCTCGAACTCGGGCGCCGGGCGGCCCACTTGCAGCTCAGGCACGAGGCGGGGAGAGCGGGGGGCGGATGTTGAAGGTTCCGTGGGCGCGAACGGCCACGTGGGACCACGTGGGACCACCTGGCACAGTTTCGGCGTCGTCCGCGCGCGCCGGCGCGGCGGAGCTGCCGCTCAAGGAGAAAGGTGTTGCCCGAACAAGCGTCGGGCATGGAAGTGGAAGGGTAGGTGGTGACAGCGTACCCGCTTTCCCGGAGGGTCTCCCACTCCAGTACGCGACGGATACGCGGGTGGGCTTAACTGCCGGGTTCGGAAAGGGACCGGGTGGACCCCACCGCTATGGCCGTCAAACCACCTACCGCTGCCTGTGAATCCGCGCGACCTCCGTCAGAGGACGCGCGTCGGAAGGTCCAGGCGCAGGCGGTGGGCCCACGACCGGACATCCATGATCTGCACACGTTCGCCGAACCAGAGGCTCGGCGGCGGCATGCAGCTTTAGCTGCATATGCAACCTGTTTGAGGGTTGAGTTACACGCTCGGAATACGACACACGACCGATTAGTAACGGCGGGCTGAACACCTCGCCGAAGCTTGGTGCTTACACCCCCGTCCTATCAACCTCGTCTTTTACGAGAGGTCTACTGCCTCGTCTTAGGGTTCGTTTCGGGCTTAGATGCTTTCAGCCCTTATCGATTGCGGCGTAGCTGCGCAGCGATGCCTTGTCAGACAACTGCTGGACCAGAGGCCACGAGACGATGTTCCTCTCGTACTAATCGTCCCTTCCCCTCAGGCAGTAACGGCTCCAAAAGATAGCAACAAACCTGTCTCACGACGGTCTGAACCCAGCTCACGATCCCTTTTAATGGGCGAACAACCCCACCCTTGGCAGCTGCTGCACCACCAGGATAGGGAGAACCGACATCGAAGTAGCAAGCCTCCAGGTCGATATGGGCTCTTGCTGGAGACGACTCAGTTATCCCCGTGGTAACTTTTCTGATATCTCTCGGCCTCATCAGGAAGCACAGAGAGGTTCGCTAGGCCCTGCTTTCACAACGCGGTTGGTTGTTGGGCCCAACCGCGTAAAGCGATCTTTTGCCCTTGCACTCTACGACCGATTCCTGACCGGTCTGAGATCGCCATTGGGCGCGCTTGATATCTTTTCGAGCGCGTGGCGCCCCACCCAAACTGCCCACCTATAGGTGTCCTGCCGAAGCAGTAAGCGGTACGGAAATCTAAGGGCGGTGTTTCATCGGCCCCTCCACCCTGACCGGAGCCAGGGCTTCGACGGGTCCCGCCTACCCTACGCATAGATTTCCATACCGCAGCCACAGGCTGCAGTAAAGCTCAACGGGGTCTTCGCTTCCCTTTGGAGCGTACTAGACTGTGCGCTAGTACTGTTATTTTCACCGGCTTGTTTGTGGGGACAGTAGCGCCCTCGTTGGACCATTGATGCAAGCCGCCAATTAAGCGGCAAGGTATTACGCTACCTTAAGAGGGTCATAGTTACCCCCGCCGTTTAGAGGTCCTTCGTCCGGTTGGACCCGGTTTTCAGATACCTCCACTGGGCAGGATTGAGCCTCCATACTCACCCTTACGGGCTTGCGGAGACCTATGTTTTGGTTAAACAGTCGGAGCGCCCTTGTCACTGCGACCAGTCACTCTCGTGGCTGGCACCCCTTATCCCGAAGTTACGGGGCTAATTTGCCGAGTTCCCTCACAAACGTTATGCCCGACACGCCTAGGCCTTCTCAGCCAGGGGCACCTGTGTCAGTTCTTGGTACGGACACAGACGATGGCTCTATACAGCTTTTCACGGGCACCCGCCAATCACCAGAACCCTCCCGAAGGAAGGTCATTCGGCGTTTGCATCGGTTCTCATCATGACGATTCTCCCCGATGTTATGGCCTTAGACACGGCGACGGCCGTGCTCCAGCTAGGCGCATGCGTTACCGTATAGACAGAGTCGTCCGTGGTGCAGGAATATTAACCTGCTTCCCTTTCGCGCGGCTTCCGTTACGGGCCGGCTTAGGACCGACTAACCCTCGGCTGACGATCATCGCCGAGGAAACCTGGCCCTTTCGGCGGTGTGGATTCTCACCACACTATGCTGTTACTCATACCAGGATTCTTGTAGAAACGCGCTCCAGCGGACCTTAAAGCCCACCTTCGACGCACGCATCTCACCGCTCTACTCATCTTCCGAAGAAGTGGCACGGTATCGGTGACTGGCTTAGCCCCGTCCATTTTCCGGGCCCGTGATCTCGACCAGTGATCTGTTACGAACTCTTTAAAGGATTGCTGCTTCTAAGCACACCTTCTAGTTGTTTCAGACCACGGACACCGTTCGATTTTTAGCACTTAGCCAGTACTTTGGGACCTTAACCGCACGCTGGGTTATTTCCCTTTTGGACCCCAAGATTACCCCGGAGGCCCTCACTGCCCTCGATCTACGACGCATGCACGTTCGGAGTTTGTGAACCCACCGAGCGGTTTCCCGCCCTAAGTGGGTAATCAGTGCTCTACCGCACATGCTATCTCCCGAGAGGTCTGCCTGCGAGCAGTCTCGAGCGGAACCAGCTATCCCCAGTCTCGATTGGACTTTCACCCCTATACCCAGCTCAACCCAATGATTTGCACATCAACAAGGGGTCGGACCTCCACCCCACTTTCGTAGGGCTTCATCCTGGCCAGGCATAGATCGGCTGGCTTCGGGTCTCCCTCCAGTGACTCCGGGCGAGCGCACCCGGCTCCTCGTGGATACTGCGAGCATCTTGCTTTCGCTTCGGCTCCGGCGTTGAACGCCTTAACCTCGCCACTGGATAGAACTCCCTGGCCCGTTTTTCAAAACGTACGCGTGGACACTGCTCCGCCGGCCTTCGCCGGTTTCGTCGCTTTCATGCCTCACGCCACCTGTGACCGCATGGTTTCAGGATCTTTGCACTTCCCGTCAAGGGTGCTTTGCAACGTTCACTCACGCTACTAATGCGCTATCGGTCTCGAGTTGTGTTTAGGGTTCGATGTTGATGCCACCGAATTCAGACGCGATTTCCAACGCGCCCTACTCAGAAGACCCGCCATCACCCACCAACTTACCCCTACAGGGCTATCACCCTCTCTGGCGCTCCGTTCCAGGAGACTTCAGGTTCGTTGGTTAGGGTGGACACGGGTTCGCAACTCCACATTTCCACTGAGTTTCCCCAGCGGATTCGGATTGCCCTGTTCCCTCTTCGATCGCCTTTACTGAGGGAATCTCATTGATTTCTTTTCTTCTGCCTACTAAGATGCTTCAATCCGGCAGATTCCCCTACCCGAAGGGTATGCTCCCCAGAGGGGAGCAGGATGTCCAATTCAGTCATTCGCGGATCATAGACTCCTTGCGTCTACCCGCGACATATCGCAGCTTGGCACGACCTTCGTCGGCACTCGAGCCGAGTCATCCACCATGCGGCGTAACAGCCGTATTATCTAAGCGTGTAACTCAACTTGCGTCCAGGTTGCGTATGCAGCGGACCGTCATCGGGTCGCGCGCCGAAGCGCGTCTTACACCCTGGGCCCATCCCCGATCGCTGTCTCACGAGCTTTCGGGGTTCCAATGTGAACCTCCCGAAGGAGGGTGGAATGGGAGTACGAGAGCAAGCGGAGCTCGCCCAGTGGACGCGCCGGGATTTGAACCCGGGGCCTCTCCCTTGCAAGGGGAGCGATCTACCGCTGATCTACGCGCCCCGCCTTGGAAGCGGGGTCGCGCGATTCGCGCTCTCGTATTTCAATGATTCGAGCCAAGCGCTTTCTTGCGCAGATGGACTTAGGTGCTTGCTTCACTCCGTCAACGCTTGCCGACCGAACAGCGTTCGGCCGACAGGCGCAAGGTTTTGTTTCGTGTAGGAGGTGATCCATCCGCAGGTTCCCCTACGGATACCTTGTTACGACTTAACCCTCCTTGCAGAGCCCAAGTTTGAACGCCCCAGGATGAGGCGCCCTCACTTGGACCCTACTCAGATGGTTTGACGGGCGGTGTGTGCAAGGAGCAGGGGCATATTCACCGCGCCATTTTGAGACGCGATTACTACGGAATCCAGCTTCACGAGGACGAGTTTCAGTCCTCGATCCGAACTACGAATGGGTTTCGGGATTGCCGTCTCCTCTCGGAGTAGATACCCATTGTCCCATCCTTTGTAGCGCGCGTGTAGCCCGGAGCATTCGGGGCATACTGACCTACCGTTGCCCTATCCTTCCTCTGACTTAGCGCCAGCGGTCTCCCCAATGTGCTGACGATCCGGAGATCGCCGTGGCAATTGAGGATAAGGGTCTCGTTCGTTATCTGACTTAACAGAACGCCTTACGGTACGAACTGACGGCGGCCATGCACCACCTCTCCATAATTCAGGCAAGCCCATCAGACTGGCCCACATCAAATGGTCGACTCCGGTGAGCTTTCCGGCGTTGAATCCAATTAAACCGCACGCTCCTCCCGTTGCGGTGCTCCCCCGCCAATTCCTTTAAGTTTCAACCTTGCGGCCGTACTCCCCAGGCAGCGGTCTTAACAACTTCTCTCCGGCACCGGCTGCCCTCGTAGGACTGCCGACACCAAGACCGCAGCGTTTACACCCTGGACTACCCGGGTATCTAATCCGGTTTGCGCCCCAGGGCTTCGTCCCTCACCGTCGGAGCCGTTCTATCACGACGCCTTCGCCACCGGTAGTCCCCCGAGGATTACAGAATTTCACCTCTACCCCCGGAGTACTTCGTGACTCTCCCGGTCCCTAGTCGGGCGGTCTACCCGCAATTCGAACGGTTAAGCCGTTCGATTTACACAGGCATCTACCCAACCGGCTACGGACGTTTTAGGCCCAATAATAACGGCCACCACTCGGGCTGCAGGTATTACCGCGGCGGCTGGCACCCGTCTTACCCAGCCCTTACTTCCTATGCTTTTTAGGCAATGGAACAGCCGACACTTTGTGCCGGCACTTGGAATCCCCGCATCGCTGTTTCCAGCATTGTGCAGTTTTCGCGCCTGCTGCGCCCCGTAGGGCCTGAACTCGTGTCTCAGAGTTCATCTCCGGGCGACGTCTCTCAACGCCCGTACCCGTCGTAGGCTAGGGAGGCCGTTACCCTCCCTACAACCTGATAGGTCGCAGTGCCATCCTAAGGCGCCGGAGCTTTGGTCCACTAAGCATTCCAGCAGAAGTGGGCTATGGAGTATTATCCTCAGTTTCCCGAGATTATCCTCCACCTTAGGGCAGGTTCACCACGTGTTACTGAGCGGTCTGCCGAGGGCCGAACCCTCTCGACTCGCATGGCTTAGGCGAATTCCAATAGCGGTGGTCTCTGGCAGGATCAACCAGAATTGGCGGAGTGAAGCAAGTATCACCATCCATCCGCGCGTGTTTGTGCGTGGAAGAGGGATCTTGTCCGCTCCTTTGTCCTTGCTAGCGATGTCTCAGACTTCGCACGTCTGAGACCGCTTTTGGGTCTGTGCACGTAGCAACTTGGCTCGAATCTCAGCCGAGAAGAGGTCACGTTCGTTCCGCGGCCAAAGCAGCGGACGATCGGGTTTCTTCCGGCCTCACATGTGATACCGAATGCGATATCAGTCGCATGTACCACGGACTGGATCTACGCGGTCAACGCGCCTCGATGAGGTCGCTCGGCGAGTCATGATCCGTGATGCCGCGTCCGTCCCCCGCAGAGGGGGCCAGGGCGGCTCGCGCGAGATGTCGCATCTGGTATTTGAAACCTCGCAGCCCCGGAGGGCCGCGCGTTTCGGGAATTGCAGCACCCGCATCGCCCGGAGGCGAGCCGGCGTGATCGCGCCTTTCGGCGCTCGTTCCGCGTTCGCGGGAAGGCCCCGTACGCGCACCCCCCATATATGGGTTTCGTGCGCCCGGGTTCCGCGCGTCCGGCGGCCGTGCATCGCACGGTCCGCGCAGGCGGGGAAGCCCCGTACGCACATTTCCCATATAGGGTTTTCGAGCGTCGGGTTCCGCGTCCGGCGGTCGTGCGTCGCACGAACCGCGCAGGCGGGGAAGCCGCGTACGCCCGTCCCCCATATAGAGGTTTGCAGGGTCAGGTTCCGCGTGTTCCGCGCGTCGTCCAGGAGGACGTGCCGCGCGGGCGGGGAACCCCCGTACACGCACGTCCTATTTGAGGGCTACGCAGGCGCCACCGACCCTCCGTTGCGACGCCCTGTCACGGCGTACGCGAGATCTCGAACGCATACACGTTGGAGCGCGCGAGCGTGGGGCCAACGTCGTAGCGGAGCGTGATCGCGAGCGGCACCGCGGCGGGCGCGCCTTCTAGGTAGAGCTCCCCCGCGAGCGCCCCGTTCCAGTCGAGCCGCACGCGGTGCGCCCCTTCCGCCGCGCCTGGCGCGCGCTCGCGCAGCGTCGCCTCGAGCACCCAGTGGTCGCGCGCGAGCTCCGTCCGCGCCACCTCCGGCGGGTCCGCGAGCGCGACCGGGCGCCCGCGGGCGCCGCGCGCCGGTTCGTCCTGCGGGGCGACGGAGAGCCGCGCGCCCTCGAGAAGGAACGCGTCGCCGAGGACGATGGCGCCCTCGAGGCTCGCGCTCTCGAGCGCATCGTCGCGCGCGCCGGGCGCCGTGCACCCGGCGAGCGCCAGCGCGAGGAGGAGCGCTACGTGACGGTGATGGTGCCGGTCATGCTCGCGTGGAACTGGCATGCGTAGGTGTAGGTCCCGGCGGCGCTGGGTGTCCATGCGAGGGTCGCCTCCTCTCCGTCGGCCGTGATCGTGGGGGACCAGCCCGGCGGGTTCACGAGCGCGGAGCCGCTGCGGAATCCGAGGTTGTGCGCGATGCCGTCGGCATTGCGCGCGGTCATCTGGATGGTGGTGCCGAGCGCGACAGCGATGGACGGCCCCACCTGCCCGTCGATGGAGCCGCCGACGCCGACCCACGTGTAGTTCCCGTTGGGGTTCGAGCGGACCGTGTAGGAGAGCGTGGGGCCGAGCGGCACGTAGGGCTTCACGACGACGTAGTAGAGAGAGGAGCGGTCGACGGTGGGACCGATGCCGAAGCTTGCGCGGATGCCTTCAATGGCCGTCGCGTCGGCCGCGTTCTGCGACGCGAGGACCGTCCCGACGCTCTGGCCGTTGAGCTGCAGCTCGACGGAGAACTGTCCCCCCGTGACGGCCCCCGCGTTCGCTTCGCGCACGACGACGCTGTACATCCACTGGTCCTGCACGAGCGGCGTGCGGGCGGTGGCGTTGGCGGCGGTCATCTCGACGGGCGAGCCGACGACGCCGAGCGCGCCCAGCGTGGCGGGGACGGGCGCGAGGGCGGATCCCTCGACGACGAAGAGCTCGCCGACGGTGTAGCGCTCGGCGTGGAGCGTGACGGTGTCCTGTCGCTGTTTCACGGTGAGCGCGCTCGCGGCGGCGAGGCCGGCGACGGCGACGAGCGCGAGCAGGGCGGCGATCTTCTTGGTCATGGTGTCACCTCGATGGCTCCCGACATGGTCGGGTGGTACTGGCACTGGTAGGGGAAGCGCCCCGGCCCGGGCGGCGTCCACGAGAGCGTCGCCTGGTCGCCCAGCTCAGGCATGTCGGCCGTGGTGGGGGGCGGGCTGGAGCCGTCGAGGACCTGGAAGTTGTGCGGCGAGGTGCCGTCGCCGTTCGAGAGAAGGAACGTCGCCGTCTCGCCGTCGCGCATCGCGAGCGTGGGGTTGTCGGCCTGCGCGGCGTCGCGCCAGACGTACTCGAAGCCCGTCGTGATGGCGCTCGCGAGCTCGAACACCGCGCCCCGCGGCACCTCGCGCATCTGGACGACGAAGAGCGGCGCGGCCGGGAGCGCGTGGCCCGCGGCGAACGTGACGCGGGCGCCCTCGTGCGCGAGCGGGTTCGCGACGTTCTGCGCGAGCCGCAGCGTGCCCAGCCGCGCGCCGTGGAGCTCGAGCGTCACGTCGAACGCGCCTTCGCGCACGCCGTCCGCCTCACGCTCGCGCAGCGTCAGGCTGTACGTCCACTCGCCGCGCGCGACGGCCGTCGTCGTCGGCAGGAGCGCCTCGCTCAGCTCGACCGCGCCCGCGTGGCGGGCGTCGAGGGACGCGCGGGCGAGCTCGACGCTCACGATCTCGAAGCGCTCCGTGAGGTCGAGCCGCTGCGCGTGGAGAAGCTCCACCGGCGCGCGGTCGACCTCGAGCGGTGCCGCGCGCGCGAACGCGGCGGCGACGACGACGAGCGCGAGGAGGGTCCGCACGCGTCGTCGATAGGCGCCGGATGCGTCAACTCCGCTCAACCACGGGGTTGACCTCCGCTGCCCCGAGCGCCTCGAGGAAGGCGCGCGCCGTCGGGAAGCGCTGCGCGGGGTCGGGTGCGAGCGCCTTCGCGGCGGCGGCGCCGAGGACGCCTGGCGGAGCAGGGGGCGCCGGCGCGTCGGCGACGGCGGCGCGCGCGCTGAACTCGTCGAGCCCCTCGAGGTCGACGTGGGGCCTGCCGGTGAGCATGCGGTAGAGGAGCGCCCCGACCGCGTAGAGGTCGCTGCGCGCGTCGAGGGGGCGCCCGCGCGCCTGCTCGGGGCTCATGTACTGGAGCGTGCCCGCGCCCGCGCCGCCCATCGTGAGGCCGCTGATGGTGCGCTGCGGGTCGTCGCCGCTCATCTGCGCGATGCCGAAGTCCGTGAGCTTGACCTCACCGTGCGCGCCCAGAAGGATGTTCGCCGGCTTCACGTCGCGGTGGACGACGCCCTGCGCGTGCGCGGCGTCGAGCGCGGAGAGCACCGCGCGCGCCACGCGCGCCGCCTCGGCCGGCGGGAGGCTTCCGCCGCGCAGGCGCTCCTCGAGGCTTCCGCCCGCCATGTGCTCCATGACGATGTAGTGGTCCTCGCCGTGCCGCTCGACCTCGAGGACGCTCACGATGTTCGGATGGTTGAGCCGGCCCGCGATCTGCGCCTCGCGCAGGAACGTCTTGACGACGCTCGCGTTGCCGCGCCAGCGCGCCTGGAGCTCCTTGATGACGACCGGGCGCTGGAGGATGCGGTCGCGCGCGAGAAATACGCGCCCGTAGCCGCCCTCGCCGAGCACGCTGTCGATGGCGTACTTGCCGAACGCGACGCCGCCGGGGCGCAGGTCGGGCGCGACGGCGCCCTCGGCGCGCGCGAGCGCGAGGTTCACGACGACGTCGTGGTCGCGCTGCGTGAGGCCGAGCTTCTCGCGCAGGTGGGCGAGCGCGCTCTCGGGCGCGCGCGACTCGACGGCGGCGCGGTAGACCTCGAGCTTGCGGAGGTAGAGGTGGTCGCCCTCGCGCGAGACGCGCGGCGCCACGCGGTCGGCGACGCTTCGCGCCACGCGCCAGAGCGGCACGAGCGCCACGAGCGCGCCCGCGCCCACGAGCCAGCCGCGGAGCGTGGGCGTGGCGCCGAGGCCGCGCACAAGCACCCACACGGCGGCCGCGACGGCGCCGGCGGCCACGAGGGCGGCGACCGCGGTCATGGCGTGCTTGACGCGGAGGTCGATGTCGAAGAGCTGGTAGCGCGCGATGGCGTAGACGATCATCGCGACGCTCACGACGCGCACGATGCCGACGAGCTCGACGCGGACGCCGAGCAGCGCGGGAGCGGCGTCGACGAGGAAGCCGAGAAGCGTCGCGATGCCAATGGCGACGAGCGCGCCGCGCGCCTCCGGCTTCTCGAGGCGGCGCAGGCGGAGCGCGACGAACGCGAGGAGCACGAGCCCCACGAGCATCACGGCGGAGATGGTCAGCCCCTCGAACGCGCGGCCCGGCGCCTCGGTGGCCTGCCCCGTGCCGAAGCGCACGAGCTGGACGGGGATGTTGAAGGCGACGAAGACGCCGATGGCGGCGAGGACGAAGGCGACGCGCCGGCTCTCGATGACGCCTTCGGCGCTCGCGAGGCGGCGCACAAGGAGAAAGAGCGCGTAGAAGAGGCTCGCGTAGAGCGGCGCCACGACGAGCGCGGGGAAGGCGGGGCCCCACACGAGCGAGTAGCCGCCTTCCGCGTCGTTGGGCTGCACGCGGTCGAGAAGGAGCGCGGGCGCGAGGAAGAGGAGGCCGAGGCTCACGAGCGCCGGCGCGAGGAAGGCGACGGCGGCGCCGGCCGAGACGCGCCCCGCGGCGAAGCTCGACGCGAAGGCGGCGGCGAAGAACGGGAGGGGAATGAGGAAGGCGAGGCTCGCCTCACCCGCGAAACGCGCGAGCGCCTCGGTGGGCACGAG
>Ga0247719_1001361_pt1 | contig 10313 bp, 10 predicted proteins | sample 41E_DmetaG_FD_189046 | JGI IMG/M metagenome (GOLD analysis project Ga0247719, IMG submission 189046) | Soil microbial communities from hillslope of Landscape Evolution Observatory, University of Arizona, Oracle, AZ, United States - 4-1-E_D | ecosystem: Engineered > Artificial ecosystem >...
GGACCTGCACTTCCACCCCGCGGGCCTCGAGCCCGAGATAGGCAACGGTGGCGACGGTCGCGGCCATGGCGGCTAGACCGTCATCCCGGCGAAAGCCGGAATCTCGGTGAGGCTCGCCGCGACTTCTTGTCCTGAGATCCCGGCTTGCGCCGGGATGACCCTCTTGAAACGCAATCGTCCCCCTTGCTCGGCGGCGAGAGGCTAGCCCGCCGCGGTGACCGGCCGCAAGTCATCTTGCGGGGCCCGGGGCGGGCGACCACATCGAGCGCATGATCAGTCGCGAGCAGTGGAACGCCTTCATCGACCATCCGGTGGTCGAATGGGGGATCTTCGCCCTCGGCCTTCTGCTGATCATCATCACGCCGCTCGTCGCCGTCCTCCCCGGGCCCGGCGGGATCTTCGTCTTCGCGCTTGGTCTCGCCATGGTGCTGAAGACCAGCATGTGGGCGAAGCGCCGCTACGTGCGGTTCAAGCGCTGGCAGCCCAAGGCCGGGCGCTGGGCCGACTGGGGCCTTCGCCGGCGCAGCGCCCTGCGCCGTGCGGCCATGGAGAAGCAGCAGGCGCGCGACGTTGCCGCGGCCGCGCCGGAGCCTGCCGGCGATGCCGGACCGGCGCGCACCGGCGATTGACTTGTGGCGCCTCCTCGACTAGTGGCGCGCTCGACAGCGGCTGCCCGACGGCGGCCCTTTTTCTTTGATCACAACCTAGACCCTTGGGGCATGAGCGATGAAGCGCACCTTCCAGCCGAGCAATCTGGTCCGCAAGCGGCGGCACGGGTTCCGGTCCCGCATGGCGACGGTCGGCGGCCGCAAGGTGCTGAACGCGCGCCGCGCCCGCGGCCGCAAGAAGCTCAGCGCCTAGTCACGCTTACCCGGCGCGCCGATTTCCTCGCTGCCAACGCCGGCCGGCGGGCCGCGACCCCCGGCTTCGTGCTGCTGGTGCGGAGCCGCGACGACGGCGATCCGGCCAAGCGCGTCGGCTTCACCGTCACCAAGAAGATCGGCAACGCCGTGGTGCGCAACCGCATGAAGCGGCGCTTTCGCGCGCTGGCGAGGGAAGTGATCGCTAGCCAGGGCATTGCCGGCGCCGATCATGTGATGATCGGCCGCGCCGGCGGCATCGAGCGCGACTTCGCGACCCTGCGCTCCGACCTCGGCCGTGCTCTGGAGCGGGCGCGGTCATGATCGCGCGGGCGCTGATCTGGGTGGCGCGCGGCTGGCAGCAGGGGCCGTCCAAGGTGCTTCCGCCGTCGTGCCGTTTCCAGCCGAGCTGCTCGGCCTATGCGATCACCGCCTGGACGCGCTATGGCGCCGCGCGCGGCAGCTGGCTGGCGCTCAAGCGGATCCTGCGCTGCCACCCGTGGGGCGGCCAGGGCCCCGACCCGGTTCCCTAGAAGATGAAAGCATGAACGCGTGAGCGAAACCCGCAACATGATCCTCGCCGTCGTGCTCAGCGCCCTCGTGCTGATCGGCTGGAGCCTGATCGCCGACCGGCTGCTGCCGACCGCGGGGCCGCAGACCCAGAAGGTGGAGAACGGCAAGGTCGTGCCGGTGCCGCAGCCGCAGGCCGACCCCGCAGCGGACCGGCCGGCGGCGCTTCGCGCGCGCGCCAGCGTGCTGGTCGAGACCCCGCGGGTGCGGATCGAGACCCCGAGCCTGCAGGGTTCGATCAACCTCAAGGGCGCCCGGCTCGACGATCTGGTGCTGGTCCGCGAACGCCAGTCGATCGCCAAGGATTCACCGCCGGTGCGGCTGCTGTCCCCGGCCGGCGCCCCGGCCGCTTATTTCGCGAGCTTCGGCTGGACCGGCGAAGGCGTCACCGCGCCGCCCCCTGACGCGCTGTGGACCGCGAGCGCGCCGGTGCTCAGCCCCGGCCGACCGGTGGTGCTGAGCTGGACCAGTCCGCAGGGCCTTCGCTTCGAGCAGACCATCTCGGTCGACGAAAATTATCTGTTCTCGATCCGCCAGCGGGTTGCCAACCCCACCCCCAACGCAGTTGCGGTGCGGCCGTTCGGGCTCGTCAGCCGCGCCAACAAGTCGCCCGATCCCAGCGGCTGGACCATGCATGTCGGCCCAATGGCCTTTCTCGGCGGGGTGGCCAATTACGACATCGACTGGGAGACGCTCGACGAGGCCGCCGCAGGAAAGCAGTTCGAGAGTCGCGGCGGCTGGCTCGGCTTCACCGACAAATATTGGCTGACCGCTCTCATCCCCGACCAGAGCGCTGGGGTGGCCGCGAGCTTCCGCAAGTCTCCGGGCGGTGCCTATCAGGCCGACTATGCGCGCCAGCCGGTGATCGTGCCGCCGGGCCAGGCCATCTCGGTCGAGAGCCATCTCTTTGCCGGCGCCAAGGAAAAGGCCCTGCTCGACCGCTACGAGGCGGCGGGCATCCCCAAGCTTTCCAAGTCGATCGACTGGGGCTGGTTCGAATGGTTCATGCGGCCGATCTTCGATCTGCTGAACTGGCTGTTCAAGATGATCGGCAATTTCGGCGTGGCGATCATCTGCCTGACCTTCATCGTCCGGCTGCTGCTGTTCCCCATCGCGCAGAAACAGTTCCAGTCGATGGCCGCGATGCGCAAGGTGCAGCCCAAGCTCAAGGCGGTGCAGGAGCGGTTCAAGGACGACAAGGCGCGCCAGCAGCAGGAAATCCTCAAGCTCTACCAGGCGGAGAAGATCAATCCCGCCGCCGGCTGCCTGCCCATCCTGCTGCAGATCCCGATCTTCTATGCGCTCTACAAGGTGCTGATGCTGGCGGTGGAAATGCGCCACCAGCCCTTCGCATTGTGGATCAAGGACCTGTCCGCCCCCGACCCCATGACCCCGGTCAACCTGTTCGGCCTGCTCGACTTCACGCCGCCGGCCCTGCTGGCGATCGGCGTGCTGCCGATCCTGCTCGGCGTCACCATGTGGCTGCAGTTCAAGCTCAACCCTGTGCAGATGGACCCGATGCAGCAGCAGATCTTCGCGATCATGCCCTGGGTGCTGATGTTCGCCATGGCCCCTTTCGCCAGCGGGCTGCAGCTCTACTGGGTGACCAGCAACATCCTGACCATCGCCCAGCAATGGTGGCTGTACCGGCGCTACGGCATTCAGCTCAGCGACCCGCAGCCGGCCAAGACGTGAGCGAGCAGAGCACCGACCTCGACGAGCGCGCCCGGCGGCTGTTCGCCGGGCCGATCAGCTTCCTCAAGTCGGCGCCCGAGCTCAAGTTCCTGCCCGACCCAGTCGTGCCGGAGGTGGCGTTCGCCGGCCGCTCGAACGTCGGCAAGAGCTCGCTCCTGAACGCGCTCACCAACCGCAAGGCCCTCGCGCGCACCTCCAACACGCCGGGACGCACGCAGGAGCTCAACTTCTTCGACGTCGGCGAGCCGCTGCAGCTGCGGCTGGTGGACATGCCAGGCTACGGCTTTGCCGAGGCGCCGCGCGACATGGTCAAGCGCTGGCGCTTCCTGATCAACGATTATCTGCGCGGCCGCCAAATGCTCAAGCGGGCGCTGGTGCTGGTCGACTCGCGGCACGGGCTCAAGGACGTCGACCGCGACGTCATGCGCATGCTCGACGATGCCGCGGTCAGCTACCACCTGGTGCTGACCAAGGCCGACAAGATCAAGCCGACCGTGCTTGCGGACGTCATCGCAGCGACGGCCGCGGAGGCCGCCAGGCACCCCGCCGCCCACCCCGCCATCTTCCCGACCTCGAGCGAAACCGGTAGCGGCATCGCCGGGCTGCGCACCGCCATCCTGGGTGCCGCAACGACTTAGGAGTTCACGCCTTGCTCAAGCTCGTCATCGGAAATCGCGCTTATTCGAGCTGGTCGATGCGCGGCTGGCTGGCGTGCCGCGCGTCGGGCGAGCCGTTCGAGGAGCTGGTCGTGCCCTTGTTCGACGCCGAATGGGAAAAGCGGCGCGAGGGCGGTGAGTTCGCGCCGTCGCTCGGCAAGGTGCCGGTGCTGTGGGACGGCGAGACCGTCGTCTGGGACAGCCTGGCGATCGTCGAGTTCCTCGCCGACCGCGTCGGCCGCGAGCGTTTCTGGCCCGAGGACGAGAGTTCGCGCGGCATGGCGCGCTCGATGGCCGCCGAAATGCACAGCTCCTTCGCCAATCTGCGGCGCGAGCTGCCGATGAACGTGCGCAAGAGCTATCCGCCCCGTGCGCTGAGCGAAGAGGTGACGCAGGAGATCAACCGGATCCTGCAGCTGTGGGCGCAGGCGCGGGCGCGGTTCGGCGGCACCGGCGATTATCTGTTCGGAAACTGGTGCGCCGCCGACATGATGTTCGCTCCCGTCGTGACCCGCTTCATCACCTACGGCGTGCCGGTGCCGCCGTTCGCCGCCCTCTACATGAAGGCGGTGCTGTCGCATCCGGACGTCGGCGAGTGGATCGAGGCGGCCCAGGACGAGCCATGGGTGATCGAAGCCTATGAGGCGCCCGCCGCCTGACCGTGCGCGCGGCTAGAAGTTGCCGCGCAGCGACAGGCTGAAGATCGGGCCGATGAGGCGGTTGCGGTCCTCCCGGAATGCCAGCGGGCTGCGGTCGCGGAAACCGGCATAGACGAGCCGGTCCCACCTGCTGCGCGCGTTGGCGAGGTTGTAGACGCTTGCGCGCACCGTCATCCCCAGGACATTCTTGTTCTCGATGAACGCGCCGAGCCAGATCGGGCCTTCCCACATCCGGCCGACCTCCGTGAGCCGGTACGAGCGCGAGAACCATTCGTGATCGAAGCTGCCGCCCCAAGCCCAGACGCTGCCCGGAATGTCATGGCGCAGCTCCAGCTCGATCTCGCGCTTGAGCGTGTTGCTGATCGGCCTGCTCTCACCCGTCAGCGGGTCCTCGAGCCGGGAGCGCTGCAGAACGACGGTGGTGTCGAGCTTCGCGCCCCTCCATCCGATCTGGTCGAACAGCAAGGTGTTCTTCCAGTCCACGCCGTAGCGGATTGCGCGATCGATGTTCCCGGGGGACTGGCCGTTGGCGCCGATCGGAATGATGTCGACGATGTCGTCGATGCGACGAACGAAGAAACGCAGCTTGGTCGTTCCCCACTCCCCAAGCTTCCTGTTCCCCTCCAGATCGACTTCCCAGCTTTGCGGCGGCACCAGCTCGAGGTTACCGGCATTCTCACGGTCGTCGGTGAAGTTCACCGACGCCAGGAAGTCGTAAAAGTTGAGCTGCCCGACTCGGCGCCGAACCTTCAGGCTGACGTCGAGATCGTCACCGGGCTTCCAGGCGAGCGACAGGCTGCCCTTCGGGCGGAAGAAGCTGCGTGACAGCTCGGCGACGTCGCTGGCGCTGCTGAGCCGCGAATATTCGCCGCCCGCCGCCAGCTGCATCGTCAGCGTGGGGCCGAGCGGCCGGCCCCAGGTACCGAGCACCTCGTAGCGGTCCTCCTTGACCCGTCCGGTGCCGCCCGGGAAACGGATTTCCTGGAATTCGCCATCGGGGCGCAGCTCGAACAGTCGAGTGGCGCTGCTCAGCGTGTTGAACGCCGCCTCGGCCGAGATTTGCAGGTCGTTGCTGCCAACCTTCCAGCTCTGCTCGGCGCGGCCGATCCACTCGCTGCTGCGGCCGTCGCGCTCGAAGCGGTCGCCGACGTCGGGGGAATCGTCGGCGAAGTCGAATATGGCGGTCGACCGGAACGGCTCGCGGCCGAACTTGCGCAGGCCGATGAGCTTGAGCGCGCCGCCGGCCAGGCCAAACGAATAGTCGCCGCCCACTTCATAGTTGAAGCCGTCGACCGAGCTGCGGGTCGTGCGCACCCGGTCGACGCCGTTCGGCCGGTCGCGCTCGCTGGTTTCATCGAAGCGCACCCGCAGGGGCATGAAGGCGAGGTTGAGGTTGCCGACGCCCGCGCCCGCACGGTTGAGCGTGAAGCGGCCGCTGAGCTTCGGGCTGTCGTAATTGTTGCGCCAGGCGTCGTCGCGAAACTCGCGCACGCTGTCGTCGGGATTGTAGATGGTCGTCGGGCCGCCGGCCGCGCTGCGATTGCCCCTGCTGTCGAACCCGAGCGTGTAATCCAGCGCGCCGCGCGTGCCCGAGTAGCTGACATCGCCGCGGGTGAAGAGCGGGTCGGCATAATGCGCCCGCATCTCTGGCCGCCAGGAGAATTGGCCGGTCGACTTCTTGGCCTTGGCGATGACGTTGGCGACCTGTCCCGACAGGCCGGCGATCTCGAGCGTCGCGGCGTCGACGATCTCGATCCGCTCGACGCTGGAGGCGGCGATCTTCTGCAATTCGGCGATCGCCCCGCCGGACTTGCTCGGCACGCGCTGCCCGTTGAGCAGCACGTTCTCCGAAGCCTGGCCGAGCCCCCGCTCCTGGTCCGCCTGGCGGATCGAGAAGCCCGGCACCTGCTGCACCATGTCGAGTGCGTTCCGGGGCGCAAAGCGCGCGAAGTCGGCGGGCGTGTAGACGCGCTTGGCGCCGCTTGGCGCCGCTGCGGTCGCCGGCGCGGGCGCCGGCGCCGGATCGGACGCGGTTTGCGCGGCGAGACTGGCGGACTGCACCGCCGCAATCGCTGCGGACAGGAACAGAGCGCTGCGAGCGGCACGCTGTCGGGAAGTCATGGTCGTGATCCTTCCGAGAACTGGAGCGAACGTCAGCGCTGGCCCGGGCGGTAGCCCGACAGGCGCAGCCGCACGAGTTGATCGGCCGAGCTGGGACGCAGCCCTTGGCTGTGGAGCGCGCGCACATAATCGGCCGTGACGCCGTGGATGCGCATGGAGACCAATTGGTCCGCGGTCAGCCGGCCATAGCCCAAGGCAGCCATGTCGCGGATGTACTGCGGGGTCACGCCATGGATCCGCATGCTGACGATGGCGTCCTTGTCGAGCCGATGACCGAGCGACGCGTAGGTGCGCACCAGCTCCGGCGTCACGCCGTGGATCCTGAAAGCGACGAGCGAATCCGCCGGCAGGTTGCGTAGCTGCGGCCCGGCGGCGGCAATGGCGCGGATATAGTCGACGCTGACCCCGTGGATGCGAAACGCCACCAGCTCGTCGGCGGACTTCAACCGGTAGCCGGTGGCGGCAAGGCCACGCACGAAATCGGGCGTCACCCCGTGGATGCCCATCGCCACCAGCTGGTCGACAGTGGGGCGGGGATAGCCCAGCGAGGTAAGCGCATCGATCAGCGGCCGTCCCACGCCGCTCATCGTCAGCGCGAAGGCGTGACGCTCGCCCGGCTGGCCAATGCCGCGCGCAGCGAGGTACGAGGCGAACGCCGGATTGCCGGCGAAGCTGCAGCTGCCGCTGCCGGCGGAATTGCCGGCGACGCCGCTGCAATCGAGCCGTCCGGCTTCCCGGGCGAGGGCGAAGCGGACCGGTGCCGGCTGCCCCGCCAGTTGAGCAGAGCTCAGCCCCTGGAGATCGGTGAGCGGATAGTCGCGCGACCAGCTGCTGCGATTGCTGCGGCCCCACTGGCTCTCGATCCGCAGCTGCACCTTGCCGGCCTCGGGACGTGTGCCCGGCCGCTGGATCGACCAGCCGATCTCCGCGGCACGGGCAGGGCTTTCCAGCAAGGGTGCGGACGCGGTCAGGATGAGAAGAACGGCGGTGGAGATTCTCAACATCGGCGTTTCCTTGTCGAGTGCTTGAGGCGAGTTCGGTGGTTCACCCCAATGGCGGGCGCGAACTTGGCTTTTGCGAAGGCATGGGTGGGCCGGGAAACCGGCTACGGGCTGTCGCGCACCGCCCGCAGATCCTCGGGATCGACGCCATGAACTCGCATGTTCATGAGCTGCGAGGTAGTGAGGTTCCTGAAGCCGGCGGCGCGCAGATTGCGCACATAGTCGGGCGAGACGCCGAGGACTTTCATCTGCACCAGCTGGTCGAAAGCCATCCTCGGCACTCCCGCCTGGGCCATTGCGCGAACGTAGCCAGGGCTCACGCCGTGAATGGCGGCATTGACGATCTGGTCGGCGTCGAGACTGGCGTAGCCTGCCGCGGTCAGCTCGCGCACAAAGCTGGGGGTCACGCCGTGGATCTTGAGCGCGATCAGCTTGTCCATGGGCAGCTGGGCGAGCCGGGGAGAGGCCGCGCGCATCTGCGAGATATAGGCTGCGTCGACCCGGTGGACCCGCGCGGATATGATCTGCTCGATCTCGCGATCGGTGGCGCTGCGGGGCCGAGGCGGCAACGGCGGGATCGGTGCAATGGGGGCCCTGGCGGCGGCGACGCGCACCTGGTTACCGGAAGATCTTTTGGCATCGAGATCGACATCCACGTCGACATCGACATCGACGTCGGCAACGATGCTCTTGTCGATGCTGGCGTCGAGATCACGATCCCGCTCCTCTTTGCCGGCCGGCACCGCCTTGGCGGGAGCTTCAGCGGCGACAATCGCAGCAGCGCCGGCCGCCATGGCGGGGCTGTGGGCGACCGCTGCAGGCGCAGCGGCCTGCACAGTTGGACGGCGCATGACGGGGGCGTTCGCCGACGCGGTGGCTGGGGCCGGAGCAACCAGTTGCAGTGCGGCGATCGGCACGACCATGCCCACTGCGAAGAAAGCCGCGGCGCTGGTCCATCGCCAGCCTCCCGGCGCCCGTGCCAGCGCACCGTCGAGGACGCGCCGAACTCGGCGGGCCAGCGAGTGCCGGCCCGGAGCAACGCCGTGGGCGCCGATCAGGAGCCCGCGGCACTCGTGTCGCGCGACCCCGACCAGCAGGTTGGCATAATCCGTGTCCTCGATGTCGCTTTGAAGCACGGCATCGTCGGCCGCCTCTTCGCGCAGCTGGTGCGCTTCGCGGGCAAGCACCCAGACCAAAGGATTGAACCAGAACAAGGCGACCGTGACGCGGGAGAGCAGCAACTTGGCCCAGTCGAGGCTCGCGACATGGGCAAGCTCATGGGCGATGATCGCCTCGGCGTCGCGCCGGGCCTCGGCGGCGCTGGTGTTGAGCAGGATCACCGGGCGCATCAGGCCCCAGCTGATCGGCGAGGGCAGCTCATCGCTGGTGAGCAGGGCCGTGCCGGACTTGAAGCCCATCCGGCGCTGGGCGTGGGCAAGCGCGCTCAGCCATTTCGTGTCGACGAGGACGGTGGCCCGTGCCTTTAGCGAGAACAGCCGCGCCAAAGCGATCAGGGTAAGCAGTAGGAGCAGACCGGCGGGAAACCCATAGGCCCAGGCAAGCCAGTCGATCGGGGCTGCGACCGTCGGCTGCTGCTGCGCAACCGGAAACCTGGCCAGATCGGCCGCTCCTTGCGCAGCTGCAATCGGGCCAGTCGCGGAAATCTCGAGCGGCGCGGGTGCGGCCGCCGCAGGCTCCGAACCGGCAAGCATCGCGGGAGCCTCGACGGTAAGCGCCGGCAGCGCGATCGCCGCCAGCGGGAGCAACAATATGGCGGCCAGCCCAAGGTGGGCGATAAGGCTGCGGTCGGCGGCCGACCTCCTGTGCGCCAATTTGATCAGCAGCAGCGCGCCGCCGGCGATCAGCAGCGATTTCGCGGCGATCAGCAGCAACGCGTCCATCAGCGGCCTCCCTTCGCTGCACGAGCCCTGGCGATCATCTGCTCGAGTTCGTCGAGTTCCCTGGCTTCGAGCCGGTCGGACATTCCCAGCAATGCGGTCGCGGCGCCGGCGGCCGAACCGTTGAAGAAGACTCGAACGACCTCGCTCAACGCCGACTTGCGCGCGACATTGTCGTCGAGCTTGGGACTGTAGAGAAAGCCGCGCTCGGAATCCTGCCGCTGCACGAACCCCTTGCGCTCCAGCCGCTGCAGCATCGCCCGGACCGCCGAGCCGCTCAGCGGGTCGGGAAGCGCGTCGCAAATCTCGGCGACGGCCATGTCGCCGCGCTGGTACAGCAAGTCGACGATCTGGCGTTCCCGCGGCGGCAGCTTGCTCAGCATCGACTCGTCTCCCGTTACAAATGTAGCGATGCTACAAATGTAGCGCGGGTGCAAGCCTGTTTTCGACCAATCGACGAACGGCGGCGCCGCAGCTAGTGGGTCGGCCATGGCCCCGCCCCTCGACCCGGTCGCACTCGCCTCCGCGCTCATCGACGTGCCGAGCGTCACGCCCGCCAGCGGCGAAGTGTTCGACGTGCTCGAGGCGGCGCTGGCGCCGCTGGGATTCATCGTCCACCGCTTCACGCTCGGCGAGCCGCCCGACGGCCCGACCGAGAACATGGTGGCGATCCGTGGGCGGGGTGCGCCGCACTTCGGCTTCGCCGGCCATCTCGACGTCGTGCCCCCCGGCGAAGGCTGGAGCGGCGATCCGTTCAAGGCGCGCATCGTCGACGGGCGGCTGATCGGCCGCGGCGCGAACGATATGAAAAGCGCGATCGCCGCGTTCGTCGCGGCGCTGACACGGGTCGAGC
>Ga0247719_1001364_pt1 | contig 10296 bp, 10 predicted proteins | sample 41E_DmetaG_FD_189046 | JGI IMG/M metagenome (GOLD analysis project Ga0247719, IMG submission 189046) | Soil microbial communities from hillslope of Landscape Evolution Observatory, University of Arizona, Oracle, AZ, United States - 4-1-E_D | ecosystem: Engineered > Artificial ecosystem >...
CTGATCATCGGCCAGCAGCTTGTTGCGCGCCCGCATCGCCGCGTCGTATCGCGTCGCATGGCGGGCGTGGCCAGGCTCGAGCGCCAGCACGAGCCGGTCGAGGAAGCGGCGGCGCTCGCCGGCGCTGGCGGTGAACAGGCGATCCATCGCCGGAGTGACCCACAGGATCGACAGCCATTCGCCAAGCGCGTTGACCGACGCCGCGGCGCCATTGACGCGGACCTGCCGCCGTTCGGGCGCGCGCGCGGACGTGCCGGTGCCAATGTCGACATCTGCGACATGCGCGGCGACTGCCCAGCCGCCCGGCCCGCCCTGCCGCGCCATTTCCGACAGCGCCGCACCGCGGAGCCCTCGGCCAGGAGTGAGCATCGACACGGCTTCGAGCAAGTTGGTTTTGCCCGCCCCATTCTCGCCGAACAGCAACACGAATCCCGGTCGCGGCTCGATCGTCGCCGCGGCGTATGAGCGGAAGTCTGTCAGCGTGAGGCGGATGACGGGCACAGCGGCCCTCTAGCGGGGAATCGCTCCGCTCACACGCGCATCGGCATCAGGACATAGAGCGCGTTCGACTTCTCATTCTCGCGCAGCAGCGTCGGGGCGGCGGCGTCGGCGAGGTGGACCTCGACCGTGTCGCCGTCGATCTCGCTCAATATGTCGAGGAGGTAACGGGCGTTGAAGCCGATCTCGAGACCGTCGGCGCCGTAATCGGCGGGAAGCTCCTCGGTGGCGAGGCCGTTCTCGGGCGAAGTCACCGACAGTGTGACCTTGTCGCGGTCAAGGCTCATCTTGACCGCCCGGGTCTTTTCGGAGGCGATGGTCGAAACGCGGTCGACGCCGGCCGAGAAGCTCTTCGGATCGAGCTTCAACAGCTTGTCGTTGGCGGTCGGGATGACGCGATTGTAATCGGGAAAGGTGCCGTCGATCAGCTTGCTGGTGAGGATCGCGCTGCCGAGGCCGAAGCGGACCTTGGTCGGCGACAGCGAGATCTCGACCGTGCCCTCGAGCTCCTCGAGCAAGCGATAGAGCTCCTGCACCGCTTTGCGCGGCACGATCACGTCGGGCATGCCCTCGGCGCCGTCGGGCCGCGGAACGGTGACGCGGGCGAGGCGGTGTCCGTCGGTCGCGGCCGCCCGCAGCTGGTCATCGACGACGTGGAAGAAGATGCCCATCAGATAATAACGGGTTTCTTCGCTGGAGATGGCGAAGCGGGTCTTCTCAATGATCTGGCGGAGGGTCGCGGCGGGAAGCTCGAAGCGGGTAGGAAGCTCGCCCTCGGCGATCACCGGGAAATCGTCACGCGGAAGCGTCGACAGGTTGAAGCGCGAGCGGCCTGAAACGACCTGCATCTTGCCTTCCGCGGCGCTGATCTCGACCTGACTGCCCTCGGGGAGCTTGCGCACGATGTCGAAGAAGGTGTGCGCCGAGACGGTCGTCGCGCCCGCCTGGCCGACGTTGGCGGGGATCGTCTCGTCGACCTGCAGGTCGAGGTCGGTGGCCATCAGCCGCATCGACCCGTCCTCGCGCGCTTCGAGCAGCACATTGGAAAGGATCGGGATCGTGTTCCTGCGCTCCACGACCGACTGCACGTGGCCCAGGCTCTTCAGCAGTGTCGCCCGCTCAATCGTCGCTTTCATGTGCCGGTAGCCCCATCATCCGCGTGAACGGCACGGTTATAGCGAGCCGTTGCGCGCGCGGAAGTGGGGAGATGCAGGCGGAGTGCGCCTAGCCCGCTTTCTGCCCGGCGGCCGGCGCGTTCGACGTGTTTCCGGGCAAGGGCAGGGCGTTGATATGGTGCACGACGCCGTTGCTGAACTGGTCATCGCCCCTGGTGATCGTCGCCTTGCGGCCGGACGCGTCGGTGAGGACGATGTTGCCGCCCTCCCGGGTCGCGGTCAGCGCGCCGCCGCCCATAGTCGCGAGCGTGCCCTTGCCCTTGCCTGCCTCGATCGCCTTGTCGATGTCGGAGACCAGAACCGTGCCAGGAAGGATGAGGTTGGTGAGGATCCCCGTGAGACGCGAGCGGTTCGCGGGACTGGCGTCGACAGTCCCGGCGGGGGCCGAAGCAAAGGCGGAATCGTCCGGAACGAAGACGGTGTAGGGCCCGGGGCCTGCAAGCGTCTGGTCGAGTCCCGCGGCCTTGGCAGCGCTTGCAAACTGGCTGTCGCCGGCGAGTGCGGCAGCAATCGTCTTGTCGCCCGCCGCCTTCTGCGCTTGAGGCGTCTGCGCATCCTTGCGCTGGTCGCCGGCATCGCCGCTTTTGTTACAGGCGCCGAGCGTCAGCACGGCCGCCATACCCAGCGCGAGCGCACGGGTCTTCATTCCTGACCTCCTTCGTTGTGGATACGGAATGGCCGGGAAACGCGTTCCCGGCCATCCGCGATCCATTGGCCGAAGAAAATTTCAGCCGATCAGGTCAGCAGCGATGCGACGATCGCCGTCACCAGCTGCGTCGTCGGATCGACCTGGTAGATGTAGCCATTGTTGTACCGGTACCAGGCGTTCGGCGTGTCATAGTAGGTCGAACGATAGGATAGCGGCACGTTGTAGGCGCTATAGCCGGCCGGAAGTGGCTGGCCGATGCTGAAGCCCGGCGACAGCAGCGCTGCGATCGAGGTGATCAGGCTGGTCTCCGGGTCGTACTGGTAAATCGCGCCGGGAGCATACCAATAGCTCTGGTCCGACGTCGGGTAATAGAGGCTGCGGTACTGTGTCGGCACATTGTAGTAATTATATGCCGACGGGAGCAGCTGCCCCACGCCATAGCCACTCGCATAGACGGGGACGACGTCCTCGATCAGCCCGCTCGCGCAATCGACCTGATAGACGACGCCGTTGTAGTAGCGGCTGCAGCCATAGGGCGAATCCGGGTAGAAGCTGCTGAGCCCGTAATAGTTCGGGACATAGCTGTTCATGTAGGACGCCGGGAGATACTGCCCCGGGAGATAACCGCCGAGCAGCGGCATCAGCGCCGATACCAGTTCCGATCCGCGATCCACCTGGAACAGGTAGCCGTCGCCGTAACGGTAATAATAATCGTCGGTGTCGGGATAGAGGTAGCGCACCGACCCCGGCAGCGGGGCGAGTGGCGCAAGCGCCGTCGCCTGGCTCAGCGGAACGCCGAGCAGCGTCGCAGCGGTCGCGGGCGCGAGCATTTGCGTCCCAAAGCGGCGGTTGAGCCTCTCGACCTCGGCCGCGCGCAGGAGCGTCGCGTTCTGAGCCGTGACGACGGGCACGCGGAGCGCCTGCTTCGCCTGACCCGGGGGCACGCACGGAACGGCCTTCTTGGCGAGGCCCGGAGGACAGCCGCCGATGCCAAAGCCCGGCGCTTCGGCGCGGGCGACGCGGTCGAACTGCCGAGCCTGGTCGCGGACCAGCCTTTGCTGCTGCTTTGCAGCCTGTTCGGCGAACTTGCGGTCCTGCCGGGCGAAGCGCTCCTGCTGCTTGAACGCCTGCTGGCTCGCCTTGCGCTCCTGCTTGGCGACGCGCTCGTGCGGCTTGACGGCGCGCTCGACCGCCTTGCGCTCGCTCCGGGCCTGGCGCTCGAACATGCGCTGCTGATTGCGCGCCTGTTCACGCTCGGCCCTGGCGGGCCTGACGGTCCGCATTTCCTGGGTCCGCTCGGCCCTGGGCGCCTTGAAGGCGCGCATTTCGCCGCCGCCTCCGCCGCGTTCCACCTTGGCCGGCTTGCCGCCCTTCTCGCCTCCGCCGCCAGGCTTCGCGGCCGAGGGAGCTGCAATCGCCAGCGCGGCAACGCCGGCAGCGAGAAACAGCCTGGTCATGAGAAATCTCCTTTCGAACGGCAAGAACGGCTCGTGAGCCGCGCCGTTCCAACGCTTAAACGGATGGAACTCGCGTTCTAGCGCGCTAGCGTGAACCGCAAATTGCCAATCGGTTCAGATAGTTGGCTGAAATAGAGTCTTAGTGGGCATCCTCGACCCAGTCGGTCCGGAGCCGTTTGACGGCGAGCAGCATCAGCAAGCCCGCAACCAGGTAGAAACCGACGACGCTGACCGCGGCGTAGCGCAGCGCCTCGCTTCCATAACGCTCCTTGAACAGGTCGGAGAGCGCTCCGATCAGGGTCGGACCGACCCCGAGGCCGATCAGGTTGTTGATCAGCAGGAAGCTTGCCGAGGCGGTCGCGCGCAGCGGCTGCGCGACAAGGTGCTGAACCGCAGTGACGACCGGTCCCAGCCACAGGATGTTGAGCGCGTTGGGAATGAGCAGCAGCGGCCAGGCGATCCACGGGTCGGGCGCGAGCAGGCCGGCGACGAAGGCCGGCGCGGTAATCAGCCACGCGATGGCGGGCAACTTCGCGTACCACGCCCGGTCCCCCTGGCCGAGGCGGTCGGCGAGCCAGCCGCCGGCGAACACGCCCGCCGTGCCCCCGATCAGGAAGATCGAGGCGAGGAACTGGCCGCGTTCGACCAGGCCCATGTCGAAGCTGCGCGCAAGCACCGACGGGGTCCAGGCGGCAAGACCATAGCCGGCGAGCGAGCTGAACGAGGCCGCAAAGGCCATCAGCCAGAAGGTCGGCTTGCGAGCCACGGTCGGGAAGGTGCTGAGCAGGGAGCGCGTTTCGACCGGCGTGGCCGTGGGACGGGGAACGTCGCGGACGAAATAGAGCATCACCGGGGCGAGCAGCACGCCCGCGACCCCCATGACGATGAACGCCGCCCGCCAGTTGATCCAGGACGCGAGATAGGCGCCGATCAACGTACCGGCGGCGAGGCCCAGCGGGATCCCGAGCGAAAAGATCGCCAGCGCCCGGGCGCGGCGCTGCGGCGGGAAATAATCGGCGATCAACGCATAAGAGGGGGCGACTCCGCCGGCTTCGCCGACACCGACTCCGAGGCGGAAGATGAACAGCTGCATGAAGCTGGTCGCGGTTCCGCACAGAGCGGTGAACGCGCTCCACACGGCAAGCGCGCCGGCGATCACCCGGCTTCGGCTGGTGCGGTCGGCGAGCATCGCCAGTGGCACCGCGAGCACCGAATAGAGGATGGCGAAGGCCAGGCCAGTGAGCGCGCCGAATTGGGTGTCGGTCAGGCGGAGATCGTGAATGATCGATTCCGCGAGGATGTTGACGATCGTCCGGTCGAGGAAGTTGAAGATGTAAGCGAGCAAAAGCAGGGCAAGGACGAGCGAGGCTCCGCGCCGCGGCAAGGTGTTGGCGTCCGTCACGCAAGACTCCCCAAAAGCTCGACGAGCCGGTCAACGTCGGCCTCGTCCTGATAAAGCCCAAACCCGATGCGAAGCACGTCGCCGCGGACGTCGGTGATGCAGCTTAGCGCCTTGAGATCGGCATGCCATTGCTGCGCTTGCTGGCTGCGAAAGGCAAGGAAGCGGGCGTGCCTCCCGCCGTCCAGCGGGTTCAGCAGCTCCGCGTCGGCAAGCGATGTATTCCCAATCCGCTCGAGAAATTGCTGTTGCAGGCCGCCGACGTAGTCGGAGATGCGCGCGGTGGTTAGCCCGTTCGCATCGAGCATGCGCCGCACCGCGTTGAACCGGTAAAGGGCCGACGGGTCGAAGGTCGCACCCATGAAGCGGCTGGCGTCCTTGGCGTAGCCGACGCTGCCAGGCGGCAGGCTGAGATCCTCGAATTCGGCAAACCAGCCGGTGACCGGCGGGCGCTCACCGAAACCTCGCGGAGCGTGGAGGAAGGCGCAACCTTCGCCGGCCATCGCATATTTGTAGCCGCCGCCGAGATAGAACGCTGTGTGGGCGGCCCCCTCGCCGAGCGGGCGCTCGAGGGCCATGAAGGCGTGATAGCCGTCGATGATCAGCCACGGCCCGGCGGGGCGTCCGAGCCCCGCAAGCTCGGCGACCGGTTCGAAAATCCGCCCGCTACCGAACAGGACCTGGCTGACCAGAATCAAATCGTGGCCGCCGGTGCGGGCCGCCGCCAAGAACCGGTCGGCAAAGGTGTCGAACGGCTCGGCCGCGATCCGCTCGACCGCGATCCAGCCCTCTTCCTCCCAGCGCGCAAGTTGGCGCCGAGCGCTGTGGAACTCGCCGTCACTCGTGAGGATACGAACCTTCCCCTCGGCGCGCGGAGCGGCGGTGACCAGGCGCACCAGGAAGTCGTGGGTGCTCGAGGAGAAAACGACGGCCGAGGGCTCGCCGCTGCCCAGCTCAGCGGCGACATGTGCCTGCGCCTCGGGCCAGACCTCGCCCATCACTTTGTCCCATTTGCGGTCCGCGAGGCGGGCTGCGTCGTCCCACGCGCCGCACTGCCCTTGGAGGCTCGCGTCCGGCCACAAATGGTGGCTGTGCGCAGCGAAATGCAATCGATCAGGGTCCGCGCCGAGGCTTCGGCTGAACAGGGGCTTGAAGCTCAAAGATCGGTCCTCAGCGCCCAGAGCTCGGGGAAGACGCGCTTGTCGAGGGTCGAGCGCAAATAGGCGGCTCCAGCCGAGCCGCCGGTGCCCCGCTTGCTGCCGATGATCCGTTCGACGGTCAGCACATGCTTGTGCCGCCACATCGCCAGCGCATCGTCGAGATCGACCAGCTTCTCGGCCAGCTGGTAGAGCTCGAACCAGCGATCCGCGTCGCGATAGACGGCCAGCCATGCGGCCGAGAGAGCCTCGGTCGAACCGTCTCCAATGTCGAAGCCGGCGCGGGCCAGCGCCGCGGTCGATGCATCGCGCAGGCTGTCGGCGTCGAGCGCGGCCTGGAGACGGCGACGCCGCTCGCTGCCTTCGGGATAATGTTCGAGGAAGGCAGGGTTCTTGAGACCAAGACGAAATTCGAGCTCGCGGAACTGCGCCGACTGGAAGCCCGACGAGGTGCCGAGCACGTCGCGGAACTTGAGGTAATCGACCGGCGTGAGGGTCGCCAACACGTCCCAGGACAGGGTCATCACCGACTGGATCCGGCTGACCCGCGACAAGGCCTTGTAGGCGGGCGCGAAGCTGTCCTGCCGGACAAGCGAAATCGCAAGCTCGAGCTCGTGCAGCATCTGCTTCATCCACAGCTCCTTGGTCTGGTGGATGACGATGAACAGCATCTCGTCGTGCAGGTCCGACAGCGGCTTTTGCGCACCGAGCAGCTGGTCGAGCTGCAGATAGTCGGCATAGGTCATGCCAGCGGGGGTCGCGGTCATGAGCGCGGCTTAAGGCAAACGCCTCGGCCGCGAAAGCGCGGCACGGGGCGAATTACTGGTCGGTCCGCGGGGCGGCAGCGCCGGGCGCGCCGACCGTACCGATATTCCCGAACAATTCCTCGAAGAAGGTCTTCTTGCGGCCAAGCGTCGGCGTCGCGCGGCTGCTGGGATCGACGTTCAGGACATATTCCTTGCCCGTGCGCTCGACCGCGGTGACATTGCCTCGCTGATCGAACCGCACCAGCAGGATCGTCTGGCGGACGATGCTCGGGTCACGGAAGGCGACCTGGTTCACTTCGCGCGACACATAATACCAATCGCCGGGCGAAAACTGGCCCGTAAAGGTCGGGCTGCCGAGCAGCTTGCGGACCGACTCCTGATTGTCGACGCCAGGCTGGATGCCGCTGGCGAGCTGTTGGTCGATCACTGCGCCCTTGTGCTGGCGGAAGGTGGCACATCCCGACACCGCCAGGACCATGGCCGCGACCGCGAGACTGTTGCGCAGCGAAAGCTTCATGCCGATTGGACCTCTTCGTGAGCGCAAAAGCGCCTTGGACAGTTCGCCCCGCTTGCCTGGGACGCCGCGCGCCTCAATATGCGGGAGCATGGCGGGGGCGCAAGCCTTGCCCGCCGAGCGCACCGATCGAGGCCCGGGACACCCACGCTATGCTCGCTTCCCTGTTCCGCAGCTTAACGGCGCCGCCGCCGGCACCGCCTTTGTTCGACACAGCGACGGCGATCGCACGCCGGCCTTCCTGGTATCGTGAAGGGCAAGTCCCCGACACGATCGACGGTCGCTTCGCCGTGCTGGCGAGCGTGCTTGCGCTGATCCTCGTCCGTCTCGAGGATGAAGGGGCAGGCGGGAATGCGCTGTCGGTGGCAGTGACCGAACGGTTCATCGCCGTGATGGAATCCGAGCATCGCGAGCTCGGTCTCGGCGACCCGACGCTCGGCAAGACGGTGCGAAAGCTGGTAGGCTCGCTGGCGCGGCGCACGGCATTGTGGCGCGCGGTGGTCGGAGGAGCCGGGTCATGGACCGATGCTACCGCCAACAGCTTCAAGCTGACAGAGCAGAAAGCTGTGCAAGCGAATGCGGCCGAAGCCGAGGCGCTATGGAGTGCGCTTCGGCAATCGAGCCTGTCCGATCTCGAGCAAGGTGTGATCCGATGAGCGACCGCTTCGCCCACCGGCTTCGGCTCGACCAGATCCGCGACGGGCAGCGCCTCGACCTCGTCGCCGACGACGGCGAGCGCAAGGCGATCGCCGAGCGGCTCGACCTGGCCGCGCTCGACCGGCTCGATGCGCATGCGGTACTGACCCGGACCGGGCCCTGCATCCGAGCCTCCGGCCGGATCACCGCCTCGCTGCAGCAGAGCTGCGTCGTGACCGGCGAACCGGTCGCGGCGTGCGTCGATGAGCCTTTCGCGATCCTGTTCATGCCGGCGCCGGAAGCGACCGGTCCGGACGAGGAGATCGAACTTGGCGCAGAGGATTGCGACGTCGTCTTCCACGACGGCGCGGCGATCGATCTCGGAACGGCGGTTGCCGACACGCTCGCGCTTGCGGTCGACCCCTATCCGCGTAGCGCCGGAGCGGAAGCGGCGCTCAAGGAAGCGGGGGTGCTGACCGAGGAGCAGGCGAGCCCATTCGCGGCGCTCGCCCAGCTGAAGAAAAGCGACGACGCCTAGAGAGGATCCACCATTTCAACGGAGGGCCCCGGTCAAAATGGCACGTCGTCGTCGAGGTCGTCGAATGCCGCCGCCTGCGGCCGCGATTGCGGCTTTGAGGATCCGCCGCCGCCGCCGAAGTCGTCGTAACTCTCGTTGAACGCGCCGCGGCCGCCGCCGCCGCCCTCGCGAGGGTCGAGCAGAACCAGCGCCGAGTTGAAGTTCCTAAGCACGACTTCGGTCGTGTAGCGGTCGTTGCCGGACTGGTCCTGCCATTTGCGGGTCTGCAACTGGCCTTCGAGGTAAACCTTGCTGCCCTTGCGCAAATAGTTTTTCGCGGTCCGAGCCAGCCCCTCGTTGAAGATGGCGACGCTGTGCCATTCGGTTTTTTCCTGGCGGTTGCCGTCGCGGTCCTTCCAGGTTTCGCTGGTCGCAACGCGCAGGTTGACGACCTCGCCTCCGTTCTGGAAGCTGCGCGCCTCCGGGTCCGCACCAAGATTGCCGACCAGGATCACCTTGTTCACGCCCGCCATCTCGTCCTCCCTTGGGTCTCGGCGACACCTAAGCGCTCTGGCGCGCCAAAGCCAAGCCAATCATTGCGCCGGCGCCGGAAGGGACCGAGGCCGCGCCGCGGCGCGAAAACCGAAGATCAGTGCCGCGAGCATCAGCAGCTGCGCGCCGATCGCTTCGGCCGTTGGGAAAAGGCCGACGACAGTGAGGCGCGGGATTCCGGCAAGCGGGGTCACGCCGATCACGCCCGCTTCCTGCAACGCGCCGACACCCTTGCCGGCGAGGATGACCGCAAGCACGGCGATAAGGAGGGCGCTGTAGCGGAAGAATTCGGTAATCGGCAGCCTGCGGCTCAGGCGGAGCATCGCCCAGGCGATTGCGGCAAGGACTACAGTCGCCGTCAGCGCCCCGGCCAGGATGACGCCGCCATTGTCGGCGGTCCACAGCGCCGCGTAGAACAGGATCGTCTCGAACACCTCGCGATAGACGACGATGAAGGCGAGACCGAACAGGAACCAGGCCGAACCGCGCGAGAGCGCGCCCTGCATCTTCTCGGCAATGTAGCGCCGCCATTCGTCCGCCTGCGCCTTGCCGTGCATCCACACCCCCACGGAGAGGAGGATGGCGGCGGCGAGCAGGGCGCCGATGCCCTCGGTCAGCTCCCGGCTCTGGCCGCTGATGCTGATGGCATAAGTCGCAAGCGCCCAGGTGGCGCCGCCGGCGACGAGCGCGGCGATCCAGCCGCCGTGAACGTAGCGGACTGCGTCGGTGCGCTCGGCGCGGCGGAGGAAGGCGAGCATGGCGATGACCACGAGAAGGGCCTCAAGGCCCTCGCGCAGCAGGATGGCGAAGGCGCCGAGGAAGGTGGCAATGGAGCTTTCCGCCTCGCGAGCGAGCGCGGTTTCGGCTTCGCCGAGGAGGCGTTCGATCTCGGCGGCGCGCTCGCGGAGCTGGCCCTCGCTCTCGCCGCGGCCGATCGCCTGGCGGAAGCCGGCCATCGCCCGCTCAACGCGGGTC
>Ga0247719_1001365_pt1 | contig 10294 bp, 6 predicted proteins | sample 41E_DmetaG_FD_189046 | JGI IMG/M metagenome (GOLD analysis project Ga0247719, IMG submission 189046) | Soil microbial communities from hillslope of Landscape Evolution Observatory, University of Arizona, Oracle, AZ, United States - 4-1-E_D | ecosystem: Engineered > Artificial ecosystem > Mesocosm...
CCGTCTTCGGGGCGGGCGCCTTGGAGGGGGCCTTCGCCGGCGCGGGCTTCGGTTTGGAAGCTTTCGGCGCGGCCTTCTTGGGCGCCCCGGCCGCCGGCTTCTTGCCGGCCGGCTTCTTCTTGCCGGCGTTTTTGTTACGGGTCGCCATGGTCGGGAGGGCCCCTGGTCCTGAGCCGATATTGTATTTTTTCTGGCTGATTAAAGGCTTCCCTTTTGATCATTTATATTGACAGGTGCCACATGAACCACCCGAAACGGGGGTCGCAAAGGTCCGTCGGGACGGGGCGAACCCCTTTAAGTACCCTGATCCTACAAGGGCCGATTCCCCATGCGTGACGATCCCCCGGACTCGCGGACGACCCGCGCCGTCGTCCTTCTGTCGGGGGGCCTCGATTCGGCCGTCGCGCTCTGGTGGGCCCTTCGCCGGGGGTGGGAGGTCCACGCACTCGCGTTCGACTACCACGCCCGCCCGGAGCGGGAGCGGCGCGCCGCCCACCGTCTCGCCGAGGCGGCGCGGGTTCGCCTCACCGCGGTCCCGCTCCCCTTCCTGCGCGAGGCCGCCGACCTCGAGGCGGGCCCCTGGACCGGGAACGCGGCGCTCGCGGACGCGCCCCCCGGCTACGTGCCCGCGCGCAACCTCGTCTTCTACGGGATCGCAAGCCACGCGGCCGAAGCCCTCGGCGCGACGCGCGTCGTGGGGGGCCACATCGGCTCCGACGCCGAGACGTTCGGGGACGCGAGCCGCGCGTTCTTCGACGGGCTCAAGAAGCTGAACGCGACCGGTCTCTGGACGGGTCGGGCTCGACCGCTCTCGTTCGAGCTTCCCCTGAAAGGCCTCACGAAGCGCGAAGTGGTCGCGCTCGGCGTCTCGCTCGGCGTGCCGTTCGTCGCGACGTGGTCCTGCTACGAGGATGCGGCCGCCCCGTGCGGCGCGTGCCCATCATGCGTCGAGCGGCGCGGGGCGTTCGCGGACGTCGGCGTCGCCGATCCCGCGCTCGCGTGATCACGCCGCCGGGTCGTCCTTCTTCGCCTCGGCCTGCTCGGCCTCGATCGAGCTCGTGCGGCGACGCTTCAGCGGCGACTGGAACGCGCCTGCGGGCTCCTCGACGAGCGGCTTCGGGAGCGGATAGCGCTCGATCTGCACTTCCGGGACCGCGAAGAACTCGTTCAGGCGATTGACGGCCGGCTGCAGCATGCGCTCGAGGTTCGCGGGGGCATTCGCGAACGTCGCGAAACGGAAGTTCACGCGGCGGCGCGATTCCTCGAAGTCCCAGATCGCGACGACCTGCCCGTCCACGACAACGACGTTCGTGCCGTTGCCGGACTTGTCGTAGACGTAGGGCGCGCTCGCGCGGTCCACGTAGCGCGACCGGTCCCAGTACGCGTGCATGTACGCATCCCAATACGGGAGAAGCGTCGCGGTCGAGGGCTGCGGGGGCTGCACGCCGAGGAGATGACGCGATTTGCGCTTCGTCAGGAAGAAGGTGCCCTGCATCCCCTGGATGCCGATCTCGACCAGTTCCTCCCTCACGGCGTCGAAGGCGACCTGCGCCTCCGGGCCCTTGAGGCCCGACCACCACGCGAAATCCTGGAGCGACGCCGGACCGTAGGCCTCGAAGTACCGCCGCGCGAGATCCGCGCGCGCCTTGTCCGGCGGGGTCGCGGAGATCTCGATGCCCGGAAGCCAGTGCGCGAGGCGCTGGTAGGCGTGCAGGTTGTCGCGCCAGCCGCCCTTCGTCGTCGCGCGCACGAGATAGCCGCGCGCGCAGAGCGCCGAGAGCATGTGCCCGAGATTCTCCTCCTGGGGAAGCCCGGGCGGCACGAAGCCGCGGATCTCGTTCACCGTGAGCGGCGGCGCGCTCGCGAGGAGACCTCCGACGAAGCCCGCGATCTTGTCGAGCTCGGCTTCCGTCGCGTCGAGCTGCTTCAGCAGGCCCGCGACGGCGGCTTCAAGGGTCGCGCGCGAGCCCTGGAACGCGGTCGGGACGAGACCCTTCGGGACGGCGTAGACGACGCCGCGCATCGCCGTGATGCGCGCCGCGGTCTTGTCGGTGTAGAGCGCGTCCTCGAGCATCGCCTGCGTGAACCCGCGCACGCGCGCCATGAGGGCGAGCGAGATCGACGGCGCGGCCGCGTAGAGCCCGACCGCGCGCTCGAGCGCGGAGACGACGTCGGGAAGCGGCTTCCCGAACCCCTGCTCGGCGGCGACAAATTTCGTCGCGTCGCGACGCGTGACGCTCTGCACGCGACCCGGACGGCGCCGAACGCCCTTCAACGTTGGGGGCATCTTCAAGGAGCGCGGAAGGACTCCGGTTGCGTGGCCGACCTCATCAAGGGCGTCGAGGCGGAGCTGTTCTGGGCGCACGACTGGGCGCCCGAGCACTACGTTCCCCTCGCGGACGTGTCCGAGCCGGGCGACCGCGTCGAGGTGCTTCGCGGCCTCGTCCGCGCGTCCATCGCCCGCGGCGAGGCCGACGACGCCGAGCGCTGGACGAGGACCGCGATCGCCGCCGAGACCGCCGTTCCTCCGGACGTCGCGGCGCGCCAGGCCGCGCTCGAGGTTTCGCGCGTCGCCCTTCTGGAAGCCGAGACGACGGAGGCGCAGCTCGCGATCGTCCCCGATTACCTCGACCGCTTCCGCGGCGAATGGCACCGAGGCAAGGAAGGCCTCGTCTGGCACGCGTGCCTCGCGGCCGTCGTCCTGAACCTGAAGGAGGACCGCGAGTCCTCCGCGCGCCTCTTCGAGGACCTGGCCGGCCTCCTTTCCGCGCGCGTCGCCGCGGGCGGTCTCGTCTGGCGCGAGACGACGCAGTCGGCGTGGTATCGCGCGATGGTCGCGTGGCGCGCGTCCGCCCACGAGGACCGGGCGCGGGACGCCGAGACCCGTGCGCGGTCCTTCGGGGGTCCGTCGGGCTCGATGCGTTGACCCGTGGAGCGGCCGGTACAGGTCAGGGTCGGCGACGCTAACCGACCCCTCAAGAGGACGAGGACGGCGACCCCGACGCGTGCTCCGGATCGCCCTCGTCGCGATCGTCGCCTGCGCCGCCGCGGCCGGCGCCATCCATGTGCTCGTCGACTATTCGGGGACCATCGGACGGTCCTATCCCGACGGGCGGCCGGTGGCGATCGAAGGACGCCCGATGGGCGTCGCGGCGTCGCCCTCGACGCTCGACCTCACGGTGAAACGGGCGAACGGGACCGTGACGGTGACGTTCGACCGCGGCGAATGGTACGTCGCGGGATTGGAGCGGGACCTCCGCGGCCTGGATCGCATTCGCGTCGAAGGCGTCGTCACGGTCGCCCTCGACGTGAAGGCGACCGACGTCACCGCGCCCGACGCGCTCGGGCGTCACCGCTGGGACCGGATGGCCGTTGCGAGCGAGACGGAGCGGTCGCGGCTCGACGCGGAGTGGGACGCGTTCCGCGAGCGCGCATCGGCCATCGCGCCCGTCCCCGAGGCGGGTATTCCGCGCCTCACGATCGGTTGACCGCGTGGATCATGCGGCCGTGGACGCCCTCCGCGGCCTCCATGAGGGCCTCGGGCAGCGTCGGGTGCGTGTGGATGGTGAGGGCGAGGTCGTGCGCCGTCGCGCCCATCTCGATCGCGAGCGCGGCCTCGGCGATGAGGTTCGAGGCCTCCGGGCCGATGATGTGGACGCCGAGCAGAAGGTCCGTCTTCTTGTCCGCGACGACCTTCACGAAGCCGTCCGTGGCCTGCGTGCTCTTCGCGCGTCCGCTCGCGGCGAACGGGAATCGGCCGACGACGGGGTCGAGACCCTTCTCGCGCGCCTGCGCCTCGGTGAGGCCCACGGTCGCGATCTCGGGGTCCGTGAACACCGCCCACGGGAGCGCGCGGTAGTCGAGGGCCGCGCCCTTGTCGCCCGCGATGACCGCGGCCGCGGTGAGGCCTTCCTTCGAGGCCTTGTGGGCGAGCGCGGGGCCGGGCGTGATGTCGCCGATCGCGTAGATGGTCGCGACGCTCGTCTGCGCCTTGTCGTTCGTTTCGACGAGGCCCTTCGGGGTGACCTTGACGCCGGCCTTGTCGAGGCCGAGCGATTCCGTGTTCGGTCGGCGGCCGACCGACACGAGAACCTTGTCCGCGGGAAGGCGCTCCTCCGCGCCCTTCGCCTCGATGACGACCTGGACGCTCCCGTCCTTCTGGGGCTCGAGGCCTTTCGCCTTCGCGCCCGTGAGGATGCGGATCCCTTCCTTCTGGAGGGCGCGCGCGAGGACGCGCACGAGGTCCGGGTCCTGGCCCGGGAGGATCTGATCCATCGCCTCGACGACGGTGACCTCGCTTCCGAGGCGGCGCATCGTCTGGCCGATCTCGAGGCCGATGAAGCCGCCGCCGATGACGACGAGCTTCTTCGGGGCCTCCTCGAGGTCGAGCGCGCCCGTCGAGTCGATGACGGTCCTGCGGTCGAACTTGAAGCCGGGGATCTCGATCGGACGCGAGCCCGTCGCGACGATCGCGTTCTGGAAGCGCACGTTCGTCTCCTTCCCGTCGGCGCCGCGCACCGAGACGGCGTCCTTCGCGGTGAACGTCGCGGTGCCCTGGATCCAGTCGACCTTGTTGGCCTTGAAGAGCTGCGCGATGCCGCCCGTGAGGCCGTCGACGACGCCGCGCTTCCACGCCTGGAGCTTCTTGACGTCGACCGAGACGGGTCCGGTGGTGATGCCGAGGTCCGCCGCGTGTCGGATCTCGACCACGCGCTTCGCCGCGTGGATGAGCGCCTTCGAGGGAATGCAGCCGACGTTGAGGCAGACGCCGCCGAGGTTCTCGCGCTCGATCACGAGGACCTTCTTGCCGAGCTGCGCGGCCCGGATCGCGGCCTCGTAGCCGCCGGGGCCCGCTCCGATCACGAGGACTTCCGTGGTGCGCGTGTCCGCCATGCTGATCGGCTCGGAGACGGAGGGCCCGTTCTTAAGCCTAGCGTCCCCGGAAATCACGCGATCCGAACGTCGTAGGTTCCTTCGCCCGAGGCGAATTCCGCATTGCCCCCGAGGCCTTGCGTGGTGACCGCGGTGAAGCGCCAACCGTGCGCGCCGGGAGCGTTCGCGAGGCCGAAATCGAGAAACGCGCGGCTCGCGCGGCCTTCGGCGTCGGTCGTCCCCAGGAAGCGCGCCCGACCGAGGTCGCCCTTCGCGCCGACAGGCCACGACTCGAGGCTGTAGGCGACGTTCGCGGCCGGTCGCCCGTCGTCCCAAAGGAGCGTGAGCGTGAGCCGCGTGGGCGCAAGGAGCGTTCCCGGCGTCGCCGAGACCACGCCCACGAGGCGGTCGTCCACGAGGGCGATGCGGCAGCGCGTGTCGTTCGCTCCGCCGTCGTCCGTCGCGGTGAGGCACACGTTGTGCTGGCCGCTCGCGGCGAACACGTGACGCGGGTTGCGCGCGCTCGAGACGTTGCCGTCCCCGAAATCCCAGCGCCATTCGACGACGGCGCCGTCCACGTCGGTCGATCGATCGAAGAAGCAGAGGTCCGCGGGCGCGTCCGCGAAGCAGCCCCAGGCGAAATCCGCGAGGGGGGGCTCGTTGACGAGGCTCCGCACCCTGACGCTCGCGGTCGCCGAAGCGCTCGCGCCGTCGTCGTCCCAGACCGTGAGCTTCACCGGATAGAGGCCGCGCTTCGCGAACACGTGCTCCGGCGACGCGACGTCGCTCGTCGCGCCGTCGCCGAAGCTCCATGACCATCGCACGATCGCGCCATCGTCGTCGACGCTCGTGTCGACGAAGCGCACGGTCTCGTTCTCGTACACGATCGCCGGGTCGCGTCCGAACGAGGCGCGCGGCGCGACGTTCAGCACGTTGACGGATCGCTCGAGGATCGTGTATCCTCCGAGGTCGTCCGAGACGTTGAGCGTCACGCGATGGAGACCGAGGCGGTCGAAGCGGTGGGCGACAGCCGCGCCCCTCGCGACGTTCCCGGCCCCGAAATCCCACGTGAAGGTCAACGGGACGCCCGCGATGCCGGTCGCCGTCGCGACGAAGGTCGCATCCGCGATGCGGGTCGCGGTCGAAGGCGCCAGGACGCTCCCGAGGATGGGGGAGACGTTCACGGGCCCGGGAAGCGGCTCATCGGTGAGCGGCGGCGGCGCGGGAGGATCGACCTCGCTTCCGGCCGCAGGCTCCGCATGGGCGCCCTCGCAGGTCTCCTTCCGGGCGCCGCACGGATCGCCCCACCAGTTGCGCCTGAGGTCGATCGGGGCCGCGGGGGTCCCCGGCCACGAGTCGTCTCCGTCGGCGACCACGACATCCCATGCGCGGAAATTCGAGTCCCGGATCGTGAGGCGGGAATGCAGGTTGGGGGGAGCCGCATTCGGCCGCGGGTCGGCGCGGATGACGGCGCCATGGACGTGCGAACGGGTGATGGTGAGGTCGGCGCGGTCCGTGAGCACGACGGTCCCGCCGGCGAGGAGACTTTCCGAGAAGGATGTCGGCCCCTCGGCGTGCAGGATGTTGAGGTTCGAGTAGGATAGGCGGCTGCGCTCGATGCGGAAACCGGGCCCGACCGGAGGCTCGAATCCGGAGGCTTCCCGTTGCCCCGACGGATTCAAGGAATACATCATGCAGGATTCGCACTCGCCGCGGATCATGCGTGTGCCGATGCCCGAGAAGCCGACGGCGAGCCCCGACATCCTCGCATCCTCGATGACGAGCGTTCCACCCAGCTTGCTCCCGATGACGAACGAGGAGTCCTTCGGGCACGGCATCGTCACGCAGCCCCGATCGATCGAGACGCCCTTCACGAGAAGCGTGCCGCCGCGCGCCGCGACGTACGGGCCCGCGAGCGGGCCGCTCGGCACGACGAGGGTCGACGGATTCCCGGGCCCGCCGGCGACGCGGGGGGTGAACCTCAGGGGAAACGGCTCCGGGTGCGGACACGAGACGGCCGGGGTGAAGGTCGCAGTGCTTCCCCCCGCCGCCATGATGAGGTCGTCGCGGCCGCAGGAGGCCGTGAAGCTCACCTGGCTCGCGATGCCGAGGATGGCCTCCGCGAGGACGCCCGCGACGACGTTGTGGAAGACGTTGCTCGTCGACCCGGATACGCCGGCCGCGAGCGCGAAGACGCCGAAGGCGTTGTACTCGATCGAGGAGCCCGAGACGGTGAAGCCGTTGGCGATGGCGACGAGCACGCCGACCCGTTGCGCCGTCGAGGACGAGCCCACGAAGGATCCCCCGGGCGCGATCACGGCCGCCACGGCCGCGGCCCCGCCCACGAACTCGCTCGACGAGACGTCGGGCGCGGGGGCGAGAAGCGACACGACGCCGATGCCGACCTCGAGGAAGGTCGAGCCGCGGATGGTCGCGAACCCGAGCCCTGAAACGGCCGAGCTCATGTTGCGGAAGGTCGCACGCTCGATGGTGAGCGCGTTCTTCGCGCCGTTCGCGAGGTTCGCGACGTCCATGAGGATCGCGACCTCCTGGTTCTCGATCCGCGAATCCGCGATGCGCGCGCGCGATTCGGAAAGGACGATGGCGCCGGACGCGGGCGCCGGTTCGAGGATGCGGACGCCCGCGAGGCTGTCCTGCGTCGTCGAGCCGCGGTGGCCGAGAAGGATCGTGCCGTTCGAGAACGCGACCCATCCCGGCCCGGCTCCCGCGACGTCGAGGGTGCCGTTCTGACGGGACCCGATGTAGCCGCCCTCGAGATCGATCGAGCCTCCCGTGATCCGCAGGCTCACGCCTTGACCCGTGACCACGACCGCGGAGGTGCGGGACGGGGCCGACGACGCGGTCCACGTCTCGCTCGAGGAGACCACGCGCACGGGAAGCCGAGGACCGAACCCCGGGGGCATCCCCAGCGCGGCCGCGGAGGGTCGCGTCGCCGCGGGCGCGGGATCGCGCGTGTCGTCCGCGCCATAGACGACGACCTCCGCGTCTCCCCCGATGACGTTGTAGTAGTTGCGCGCGAGCGAGCAGCGCGAGCCGGGAAGAGAGCCCACGTTCGGGATGGTGATCCCCGTCGTGCCCCCATAGGCCGCGAAGACGGTGAGGTTGAAGAGGTTCTCCTCGAAGCGGACCGTCGCGTCGCCTCCGCAGAGGAAGCCCTTGACGTTCGCGTGGAGGACGTTGCGCGCAACGAGGACCGACGACGCGCCGTTGAAGCTTCCCGCGAGCCGGTTCGCCTCGAAGACGTTCGATTCGATGACGGCGTCGTCCTGCGCGCCGACCGCGACGTCGAGCCCTTCGAACCGGTTGAGACGGACGACGGTCGCCGCGGCCGCGAAAACGCCGTTCTCGCCGCCCGAGAACACGTTCGCCTCGACGAGGGGCGAAGCTCCGCTCGCGCAGAATCCGCAGGCGCCGCCCGCGTGAACCCCGATCCGCGTGGCGGCGAACCGGTTCGCGCGGATGTAGGCCGGGCCGTCGACGCCGATGCCGCGGCCGCCCGCGAACACGTTGTCCTCCACGAGGACGTCGCTCGCGCCGCCCGAGCACGGCGCGCAGAGGATGTCGATCCCCCCATATCCTCCCGAAAACGCATTGCCGCGCACGACGGAGGGCGCCCGGACGTAGACATGGTTCATCATTCGCGCGGTTTCGAACGCATTGCCCTCGACGAGCGCGCCCGGGCCCGGATAGGTGCACGCCTGGCAGCTCGACTCGAGGATGAGGGGATAGGAGCGGAAAACGTTCGCTCGGAGGGTCGCGTTCGGCGTGGCGATGACAGCCCACTCCCAGCGATCCCCCGTGAAGGCGCTCCGCTCGATCGTCACCGGTGCCGGGCCGTCCGCGACCTCGAGGGCGAATCGATCCAGCCGGCTGTCGAGGATCGTGAGGCGTCCGGCCGAAGCGATCGTGGCCCATCCGTCGGCGACGAGCGTCGCGTTCTCGATCGTCAGCGCGCCTCCGGGTCGGACGCTGAGGGTCAGGCCCATTCCGGCTGGAACGGTGACGTGGGCGAGCGCGATCGTGAGATTGCCCTCGATCACGTACAGGCCCGCGAGCTCGAGATTGCCGGTCCAGGTTCCGTTCGTGACGACCTCGCCGTGCTGGAGCGTTTTGAGCTGCGGTTCGGGGCGCCACCAGGCCGGTGCGGCCTGCCATTCGGGCGACGGCGGATGCAGCAGGGTCCGGACGTCAGGCGGGAGGCGATGCGCAAGCTCGCCGACGCCCACGCGGGCGAAGGCGCGCGAAGTCTCGTCGATCGCCTCGACGAGACTGCGGTCGACGCCGGTCGCCGCCCCGACCCCGGGCGCCGGAAGGGCGGCCCCCAGGCTCGGCGCGAGAAAGAGCGCGGCAAGGGCCGCCGCCAGGAGGCGCCGGGACGCCATGGCGGCGGGAAGCGCCGATGGCCGTCTTCAATTCTCGCGTCAGACCGCTGAAGCCTCAGACCGTGCCGAGGAGCAGCAGGTTGGGCTTCGCAAGGAGCGTGATCACGTGCTGCACGAAGGCCGCCGCGACGTGGCCGTCGATGTAGCGGTGGTCGAAGCTCCCCGAGAGGTTCATGAAGTCCCGGGCGACGATCGTCTCGCCATCGGGCGCCACGGCCGCGCGCTTCTCGATCTTGTGCACGCCGAGGATCGCGACCTCCGGGTGGTTGATGACCGGGGTCGCCCCGAGGCCGCCGTCCTTGCCGAGGCTCGTGATCGTGAAGGTTGAGCCCTTGAGGTCGTCCATCGATGCCTTGCCCGCGCGGGCCTTCTCCGCGAGGTCCTCGATCTCCTGGCCGATCTGGAAGACGCTCTTGCGGTCCGCGTCCTTCACCACGACGACCATGAGGCCGCGCTCCGTCGCGACCGCGATGCCGATGTTGTACGCGGCCTTGCGGACGAGGTCGTGGCTCGCCTCGTCGACGACCGCGTTGATGTCCGGGTAGCGCTTGAGACCCGCGACGACCGCCTTCACGATGAAGGGCAGGTACGAGAGCTTCACGCCCTGCTCCTCAGCGATCTTCTGCGCGTCCTTGCGGAGCCTCACGAGGTCCGTGACGTCGCACGAATCCCAGTACGTGAACGGAACCGCGTACGCCTCCGAGCGCTGCATGCTCTCGAAGATGGCCTTGCGCATGCCCTTGAGCGGCAGGCGCGTGTCCGCCGCGGCGCTTGCGATGGGCGGCGCGGAGACGGTGACGGCGAACGCGCCCGCGGCGGGGGCGGCGCCGGCCTTCGCGAAGCGCTCGAGGTCGTCCTTCGTGACGCGGCCGTTCGGGCCGGTGCCGGGAACGAGCTGGATGTCGAGGCCCATCTCGCGCGCGCGGTGGCGCGTCGCGGGCGTCGCGAGGGCGCGCTCGCCCGCGGGGCGGACGGCGACCGTGGCCGCCTGCGCGGCGGGGGCCGCGGGCGCCGTCCGC
>Ga0247719_1001366_pt1 | contig 10293 bp, 7 predicted proteins | sample 41E_DmetaG_FD_189046 | JGI IMG/M metagenome (GOLD analysis project Ga0247719, IMG submission 189046) | Soil microbial communities from hillslope of Landscape Evolution Observatory, University of Arizona, Oracle, AZ, United States - 4-1-E_D | ecosystem: Engineered > Artificial ecosystem > Mesocosm...
CCGTCAACCAGGTCAACATCTGCAACGCCGGCGACGGTGGCAACGGTGGGCCGGGCCTGGGCTCCGGCGGCTCGGGCTTCGCATTCGGTGGCGTGGCCAACGGCGGCCCGGGCACCGGCGTCGGCGGCGCAGCCGGCGACGGCGGGAACGCCTGCAACGGCTTCGGCGGCGCCGGTAACTTCTTCCCGGGTAGCGGGAACATCTTCGGAGTCGGAGGCGGCAACGTTCGCATCTGCAACGCCGGCGACGGTGGCAACGGTGGCCCCGGCGCCGGGATCGGCGGCAACGCCGGTGCCATCGGTGGGGCGGCCGCCGGCGGGGCCGGTACCGGCACCGGCGGCGCGGCCGGCGACGGCGGGAACGCCTGCAACATCACGATCGCCGCAGCCACGACCGTTCCGCCCGCGGGCGGCAACCCGGGTGGCGGTGGCGCCGGCGGCGGCGGAGCTGGTGGGGCCGGCGGCGGCGGCGGCGCTGGTGGGGCCGGCGGCGGCGGCGGCGCTGGTGGTGCCGGCGGCGGCGGCGGCGCTGGTGGTGCCGGAGGGAGCGGCGGAGCTGGTGGCGCCGGAGGGACGGGCGTGGCCGGCGTCGGCCTGCTGGCCCGTACCGGGGCCACGATGGGGCCGGTCATGCTCATGGCCATGGTCCTCACCGTGCTCGGCATGCTGATGTTCTTCGGCTCCCAGGGCCTCCCCGACCAGGCCGCCCGGCGGTTCGTCAGCCACCCGATGTTTCGCCCGGCCATGGCCGGCGGGTCCCGGGTGCGTCCGGCCGGTGCCTCGTCCCGGCTCGACGGCGCCGCCCTCGACGCCCTCGTCCACATGGAGGCCGGCGGCGACGCCTCGGCGGTCGACGGTGCGCCGGCGCAGAGCCCGGGCCGCAGCGGCTGGCACCGGAGGCTGTTCACCCAACGCCCCTGGTGAGGGACTGATGCAGACGAGGACTCGGGCGCCCTTCGGGGCGCCCGAGTCGCGGTCATTCCCGGAACGACAGGGAAACGGCGAAATCCCCGCCCTCGTCGGTCCACCAGCGAGCCAGGCCCAGGTCGGCGTCACCGAGCTCCGCTTCGACCCCCTCCCGGCGGAACTTGGCGCTGATCTCGGTGCGCATGGCCTCGCCTGCGTCGTAGCCGACGGTGAGGCCGAGCTCCCGTACCGTGACCCGATGCTCGCGGTCGGCTCGCAGCCACATCTCCATCCACTCCTCGTCGGGATCGAAGCGGGCGACGTGGGTGAACCGGTGGGGGTCGAAGTCGGCCCCGAGCTCCCGGTTGACCACGTGGAGGGCGTTTCGGTTGAACTCGGCCGTCACGCCAGAGGCGTCGTCGTAGGCCGCCTCCATCCGGTCGACGTCCTTGAGCAGGTCGGTGCCGAGCAGCAGGGCGTCACCGGGAGCCAGCATGGCCGCCAGCTGCGACAGGAACAGCGCCCGCTGCTTGGGAGCCAGGTTGCCGATGGTTCCGCCCAGGAAGGCGATCACGCGACGGCCGCCGCCCGGGATGGTGTGCAGGTGGTGCTCGAAGTCGCCGACCACTGCAGTCACCTCTGCTTCGGGGTACTCGCCACCCAGGCTGACCGCGGCCTGGCGCAGCGTGGGCTCGCTCACGTCGAAGGCGACGATGCGGCGAAGCCGACCGGCGCGGGCCAGGGCGTCGAGCAGGAACCGGGTCTTCTCCGAGGTGCCCGACCCCAGCTCGACCAGCGTGTCGGCGCCGGAGAGGCGGGCGATCTCGTCGGCCCGGGCCTCGAGGATGCTGCGCTCGCAGCGGGTGGGGTAGTACTCGGGCAGCCGGGTGATCTCCTCGAACAGCTCCGAGCCCCGGGCGTCGTAGAACCACTTGGGCGACAGTTCCTTCGGGTCCGAGGTGAGGCCGGCGGCCACGTCCCGGCGCAGCGCGGCCCGCAGGTCGGCCGGGCCCAAATGGACCTGCACATCGACGTTCGGAAACCGGGGGACCGTCACACGTCCCGGGCGCAGCGGAAGCCGGCGAATATCTGGCGGCGGATCGGATAGTCCCAGTTTCGGAACGTCGTCCGCACCGCGAGCGGCGAGGCGGCCCACGACCCCCCCCGCAACACCTTGTACCCCGAACCGAAGAACACCTCGGAGTACTCCCGGTAGGGGAAGGTGACGAACCCCGGGTAGGGCTCGAAGTCCGACGACGTCCACTCCCAGACGTCGCCGACCATCTGGTGGCAGCCGTAGGCGCTCACGCCGGCGGGGTAGGCGCCCACCGGTGCCGGCCGGTAGAGCGAGCCGCCCAGGTTCGCCCGCTCCTCGACGCCGTCCTCACCCCACGGCCAACGCCGCTTCACACCCTCGGGCGACCACGACGCCGCCTTCTCCCACTCGGCCTCCGTCGGCAGCCGCTTGCCGGCCCAGCGGGCGTAGGCGTCGGCTTCGTACCAGCAGACGTGCTGGACGGGCTCGTCGGGGGGCACGTCCTCGCGCCAGCCGAACCGCAGGCGCGACCACGTCCCCCCGCCTTCGGCCCGCCAGAACCCGGGCGCCTCCAGGTCGGCCTTCTGGCGCCAGGCCCAGCCGTCGTCGGTCCACCAGCGGGGCTCCTGGTAGCCGCCGGCGGCGACGAACTCGGCGTACTGGCCGTTGGTCACCGGCGCGGCGTCGATCCGGTACGCCGGCAGGTCGACGGGGTGCGCCGGCCGCTCGTTGTCGTAGGCCCTTGCCCCGTCGTCGGTGCCCATGGTGAAGGGGCCGGCGGGCACGGTGACCTCACCGGTGACCGGCCGCCCAGCGGGTGGCGCGGGCGCGAGCGGGCGGTACCCCGGGTCGCCCATGAGCTGGAGGGTGGCCAGCATGGTCTCGTCGTGCTGGTGCTCGTGCTGGACGACCATGGCGTAGACGAACCCCCCCGCCAACAGCGGGCGCCCGCCGTCCAGCTCCACCCGGTCCAGGGTGTCCAGCACGTGGTCCCGTACGCCGGCGATGTAGCGCCGGGCTTCGTCGGGCCGGAGCAGCGGCAGCGCCGGCCGGTTGGGCCGGGGGTGGCGAAAGGCGTCGTACATGTCGTCGAGGGACGGGTCGACGGCCGGCGCGCCGGCGACCTCCCGCAGCAGCCACAGCTCCTCGAAGTTCCCGACATGGCCCAGGTCCCACACCAACGGCGACATGAGGGGGGAGTGTTGGCGGCGCAGGGCGTCCTCGTCGAGCGGGTCGAGGAGGTCGAGCGACCGCTGGCGCGCCGACTCGAGGTCCTCCGCCACCTTTTGACGAACGTCCAAGCGGACCAGTGTGTCACCATCGAACACATGACCAATCCAACTGAACGGCGGCGCAGCGCCGAGGTGACGGAGGGATTCGAGCGGGCGCCGGCGAGGGCCATGCTCCGCGCCGTCGGCATGACCGACGACGACTGGGACAAGCCCCAGGTCGGCGTGGCCAGCTCGTGGAACGAGGTCACGCCCTGCAACATGCCCCTCGATCAGCTGGCCAAGCGGGCCAAGGACGGCGTCCGGGCCGCCGGCGGCTTCCCGCTGGAGTTCGTCACCATCGCCGTCTCCGACGGCATCTCCATGGGCCATGAGGGCATGCACGCCTCTCTGGTCAGCCGGGAGGTCATCGCCGACTCCGTGGAGACCGTCATGCACGCCGAGCGCTTCGACGCCCTGGTGACCCTGGCCGGCTGCGACAAGTCGCTGCCCGGCATGCTGATGGCCGCCGCCCGCCTCAACGTGCCGAGCGTCTTCCTGTACGGCGGCAGCATCCTGCCCGGGCGTGGGAGCAGGGGCGAGGCACTCGACATCGTCAGCGTGTTCGAGGCGGTCGGCGCCAACGCCGCCGGCGGGCTCACCGCCGAGGAGCTGGCGCTCATCGAACGCAACGCCTGCCCCACCGTCGGCTCCTGCGCAGGCATGTTCACCGCCAACTCGATGGCGTGCGTGGCCGAAGCGCTGGGCATGACCCTCCCCGGCTCGGCATCGGCCCCCGCCGTCGACCGCCGGCGCGACGACCTGGCCTACGCCAGCGGCCGGACCGTCATGGCCCTCATCGAGGCGGGGATCCGGCCCCGGCAGATCCTCACCAGGGCCGCCTTCCACAACGCCATCGCCGTCGCCAACGCCGTGGGTGCCTCGACCAACGTCGTGCTCCACCTGCTGGCCATCGCCAACGAGGCTCGGGTCGAGCTCGACCTGGAGGACTTCAACACCGTCGGCCGGCGGGTGGCCCACGTGGTCGACATGCGGCCCCACGGCCGCTTCCACATGGTCGACCTCGACGCCGTCGGCGGAGTCGCCGTGGTCATGCGCCAGCTCCTCGAAGCGGGGCTGCTCGACGGGGACTGCCTGACCGTCACCGGCCACACCGTCGCCGAGAACCTGGCTGCCCTCGACCCGCCCCCGCCCGACGGCCGGGTGGTCCACCCGCTGTCCGACCCGATCCACGCGGAGGGCGGGATCGCCGTCCTGCGAGGCTCGCTGGCCCCCAACGGGTCGGTGGTCAAGGTGGCCGGCATCGACGTCCTGCGCTTCGAGGGCACGGCCCGCGTCTTCGACGGCGAGGCTGCGGCCATGGAGACGATCCTCGCCGGCGGCATCGACCCGGGCGACGTGGTCGTCATCCGCTACGAAGGGCCCAAGGGCGGTCCGGGGATGCGGGAGATGCTGGCCGTCACCGGCGCCCTGAAGGGCGTGGGGCGGGGCGCCGACGTGGCCCTGGTCACCGACGGGCGGTTCTCAGGGGGAACCCACGGCTACTGCGTGGGTCACGTGGCGCCCGAGGCGGTCGACGGCGGCCCGCTCGCCTTGGTCGCCGATGGCGACCGCATCGTCATCGACGCCGGCGACCGCACGATCGACGTGCTGGTCGACGAGGCCACACTGGCCTCCCGCCGGCTCGACTGGAAGGTTCCCGAGCCTCGTTACACCACCGGCGTGCTGGCCAAGTTCGCCCGGTTGGTGACCGGAGCGGACCGGGGAGCGGTCACCGAACCGTAGAACTGCGTACGCCGCACCGTCATGGGGTAATGTCCACGCTGGATGCTTGCCAGTCGTGGCGGGTGAGTGTGCAAACGTCGGCCTTGAGCGGGGAGTGCGTCATGAGACGGAGCAAGGTTTCCAGTCACCCGGTGGCCCGACGCGTGGCCATCGCCTCCATGACCGTGCTGACGGCCAGCGGCATGGGCTTGGTGGCCGCGCCGATGGCCTTCGGGCAGGTCGTCGTGGGCGGCTCGCTCCTGGGCGGCGGCCAGAGCGCCGGCGTCACCAACTCCGGCTCGGCGAGCGCCAACAGCGGCGGGAACACGGCGGTGGGCAACGCCTCCAGGAACACCGCCACGGCCACCGCTCCGGCGGTTGGCGGCCTCATCGAGGTGCCGATCACCCTGGGCGCCCCGACCAACGTCTCCGACGGCTCGGCGTCTGTCACGACCGGTCCGGCCACCGCGGTCGGCAACCAGTCCGACACGGCCGTCGGCCAGTCGAACACCTCAGGGAGCCCGGTCAGGAGCCCCCTGAACGCTGGTCACCAGTCGGCCGGCGTCACCAACGCCGGCGCGGCGAGCGCCAACTCGGGCGGCAATGCGGCCGTGGGCAACGCCTCGCAGAACACCGCCAGCGTCAACCAGGCGACCGGCGGCCTCATCGGCGTCGGGCTCAACCTCGGTGGGCCGGTCAACAACTCGACCGGCACCGCCACGATCAACTCAGGCGAGGCCAACGCGGTCGGGAACAGCTCCAGCACCGACATCGGCCAAGCCTCCATCGGGGGCGGCGGCGTCACCCGCGGCGGCGTTGCCGTGGCCGGGATCGGGGGGGCCGGCGTGGGCGCCGGGCCCTGCCCCGCCGGCCGGTTCGCCTCCTTCCAGAACGTGAACGTGCGCAACCAGGGCCAGGCCGAGGCCAACACGGGGAACAACGCCGCCATCGGCAACGCCTCCACCAACGACGCCGCGGTGACCGCCCCGACGGTCTCTGGTGGTCTGCTGGGCGTCGGCATCAGCATCGGCGGACCGGTCAACAACTCCAGCGGCACCGCAGTGATCAACACCGGCCCTGCCAACGCCGTGGGCAACGACTCGTCGACCCAGGTCGCCCAGATCCAGGGCTGCCCGCACGTCACCACGCTCAGCGGCGGCGGTCGCCCCGGAGTCATCGTGCCTGCCGGCCAGGTCGTCCAGCGGGTGGGCACCACCGCCCTGGCCCGGACCGGCCTGGATACGGCCGACCTGGGCATGATCGCCGGCGCCCTCCTCGGCGTCGGCATGCTCCTGATCGCCTCCCAGCGCCGGCGGGTGGCCGCTCGGGCGCTGGCCGCCGTCCCCATGGCCGGGTTCGGCCTCGGGCTCGGTGCCGACGAGTGGGACCGCACGGTCCGCTAGTGCTGCTCGGCGCCGCTCCCGGGCGGCGCCGGTTTGCCGTCGATGATCCAGGCGTGCCACACTGGTCGTGACATGAGCCGCGCCCGCGTCCTCGTACTTCTGAACTAGCGCACGCCCCACCAGACGCGTGCGCCGAACGACCTCCCAGCCGGGAGGTCGTTTCATTTCCCGAGCCAGTGTTGGCGAAGAGAGACAGGTCGGTCTAGAAGCAGTGCAGGAGAGCCCAGCGATGAAGCTGAACGGGGGCCAAGCCCTCATCAAGAGCCTGGAGATGGAAGGCGTGGAGGTCGTGTTCGGCCTGCCCGGTGGGGCGATCCTCCCCGTCTACGACCCCATCATCGACTCGCCCATCCGCCACATCCTCGTTCGCCATGAACAGGGCGCCGGCCACATGGCCGAGGGCTACGCCCACGCCACCGGACGACCGGGCGTGGCCATGGTCACCAGCGGGCCGGGGGCCACGAACATCGTGACCCCGCTGGCCGACGCCATGATGGACTCGATCCCGATGGTGGTGATCACCGGCCAGGTGCCGAGCTCCGCCATCGGCACGGATGCCTTCCAGGAGTGCGACATCGTCGGCGTCACCCGCTCGGTCACCAAGCACAACGAGCTGGTGACGTCGGCCCAGGACATCCCCCGGATCATCCACGAGGCCTTTCACATCGCCACCACCGGCCGCCCCGGCCCCGTGCTCGTCGACATCCCCAAGGACCTCGTCGACCCCAACAACCCCAACTCCGCCATGGACTGGTACTGGCCCGGCTCGGTCGACCTCCCCGGCTACAAGCCGACGGTGAAGGGCCATCCCCGCATGATCCGCGAGGCGGCCAAGCTGATCGCCGAGTCGCAGCGCCCGGTGATCTACGCCGGCGGCGGCATCCTCAAGGCCCGCGCCGCGGAGGCCCTACGCGAGCTGGCCGAGCTCACCGGCATCTCGGTGGTCACCACCCTCATGGCCCGAGGCGCCTTCCCTGACTCCCACCCGCTCTGCCTGGGCATGCCCGGCATGCACGGCAACTACACCGCCATCACGTCGATGCAGAAGTCGGACCTGCTGATCGCGCTGGGGTCCCGTTTCGACGACCGCGTCACCGGCAAGGTGGGCGCCTTCGCTCCCGACGCCAAGATCATCCACGTCGACGTGGACCCCGCCGAGCTCGGCAAGGTGCGCCGGCCCGACGTCCCCATCGTGGGTGACTGCCGGGCGGTCATCGAGGAGCTCATCCGCGAGGTGCGCGAGACCGGTCCGCAGCCGGACCGCTCCGCGTGGAACGCCCAGCTGAAGCAGTGGCAGGCGCAGCACCCCCTGCACTACGACCAGGGCTGGAACGAGGGCGACGCCCTCAAGCCCCAGTTCTGCATCGAGCAGCTGCGCGACAACTCGCCCGAGGACTCCATCGTCGTGTCGGGCGTCGGCCAGCACCAGATGTGGTCGAGCCAGTTCTGGCGGTTCAACCACCCCTACACCTGGATCAACTCCGGCGGTCTGGGCACCATGGGCTTCGCCGTGCCCGCCGCCGTCGGAGCCAAGGTGGGCATGCCCGGGCGCACGGTCTGGGCCATCGACGGCGACGGCTGCTTCCAGATGACCGCCCAGGAGCTGGTCACCGCCTCGGCGGAGCGCATCCCGGTCAAGGTCGCCATCCTCAACAATGCCTACCTGGGCATGGTCCGCCAGTGGCAGGAGCTCTTCTACGAGGAGCGCTACAGCGAGGTGTACCTGTCGCCCGACCTGCCCGACTACAAGCTGTGGGCCGAGGCCATGGGCTGCGTCGGCATGCGGGTCGAGCACCCCCACGAGGTGGCCCCGGCCATCGAGAAGGCCAACTCGATCGACGACCGCCCGGTGGTCATCGACTTCCGGGTCGACTGGACCGAGAAGGTCTACCCGATGGTCGCCGCCGGCACGTCCAACGACCAGGTCATCCTCGGCCCGGAGATGGGCGAGGGTGGGCATTGATCTCGCCGTCGCAAGCAGAGCTTGCTCGGCGAGGCAGCTGCGCTCCGGCATCCGGGCGGAGCCCGGACGCCTCCGCCGTCTTTTCTGGGGCGGGCCTCGCTCCGCTTGCCCACCCGTTGCGCCGGCAGCCGAGGAGGCCGCCTTCGGCGGCCGGAGCGGCCACCGGCGAAAACCCCGGAGGCCCCCTTGGCTGACCTTCCGTCGCCCCGCCACCACATCCTCACCGTTCTGGTCGAGAACAAGGCCGGCGTGCTGGCCCGGGTCTCGAGCCTCTTCGCCAGGCGGGGGTTCAACATCTACTCCCTGGCCGTCGCCCCCACCGACGACGAGCGCTTCAGCCGCATCACCATCGTGGTCGACGTCGAGTCCACGCCGCTCGAGCAGGTCACCAAGCAGCTGTTCAAGCTCATCAACGTGGTCAAGATCAGCGAGCTCGACCCAGCCGACGCCGTGGAGCGCGAGCTGATGCTCATGACCGTCACCGCGGAGCCGGGCACCAGGGGCCAGGTCATCGAGCTGGTCGACCTGTTCCAGGGCCGCATCGTCGACGTGGGCCACGACGAGCTCACCGTCGAACTGGCCGGCCCGCCGTCGAAGCTCGACGACTTCGAGGACCTCATGCGGGCCTACGGCATCGGCGCCCTCCAGCGCACCGGCCGGGTGGCGCTGCCCAAGCTCGAACGGCAGGCCACCCGTCTGCGTGCCGTGTCTCCGAAAATCAGCGGAAAGGTGGGATAGGACCCATGGCCAACATCTCCTACGAGAAGGACGCGGACGCCGCGCTCCTCGCCAGCCGGCGGGTGGCGGTCATTGGCTACGGCTCCCAGGGGCACGCCCATGCGCTGAACCTGAAGGACTCCGGGGTCGACGTCCGCGTCGGGCTCCGGAAGGGGTCGTCGTCGGTGGCCAAGGCCGAGGCCGCCGGGCTCCGGGTGTCGACAGTGGCCGAGGCGGTGGGCGAGGCCGACGTGGTGATGATCCTGCTGCCCGACACCGAGCAGAAGGCGGTCTATGAGGCCGACATCGAGCCCAACCTCGCCGACGGCGACGCTCTGCTCTTCGCCCACGGCTTCAACATCCGCTTCGGCCAGATCAAGCCGCCCAGCGGCATCGACGTGGGGATGGTCGCCCCCAAGGGCCCCGGCCACCTCGTGCGGCGGACCTACGAATCCGGCGGCGGCGTGCCCGCGCTCATCGCCGTCTCCCAGGACGCCTCCGGAAAGGCCCGGGCGCTGGCACTGTCGTACGCCCACGCCATCGGGGCCACCCGGGCCGGCGTGCTGGAGACGACCTTCGAGGAGGAGACCGAGACCGACCTCTTCGGCGAGCAGGTCGTGCTCTGCGGTGGGATCACCGAGCTGGTCATGGCCGGGTACGAGACGCTCGTCAACGCCGGCTACCAGCCGGAGTCGGCCTACTTCGAGTGCCTGCACGAGCTGAAGCTCATCGTGGACCTCATGTACGAGAACGGCATCTCCGGCATGCGCTTCTCCATCTCCGACACCGCCGAGTACGGCGACCTGACCCGTGGTCCCCGCATCATCAACGAGGGCACACGGGCCGAGATGGCCAAGATCCTGGAGGAGATCCGCGACGGTTCGTTCGCCGAGGAGTGGATCGCCGAGAACCGCAACGGCCGGCCCCGGTACAACGAGCTGAAGGCCAGGGGCGAGGAGCACCCAATCGAGAAGGTGGGCGCCGAGCTGCGGGCCATGATGCCCTGGATCGCCGGCGGCAAGGCCCGTCCCCAGGACGTCTCCGGGGGCTGATACCGGCCTGTCGTTCTGGCTGCGCCGACGGAATCGGACGCGACCGCGAGCGCAGTCAGTTCGTCGCGCCTGGTGGCCGGCGAGGTCGGGTCGTGCCTCGGCCAGAACGGGGACGACCTGAACCCGGACGCGACTCTGCCGGGCCCGAAGGCCCGGCAGAGTGTGTGAACTACTTGGTGTAGCTAGTGCTTACTTGCGCACCGAAGCGGTGACCGGGACGTCAC
>Ga0247719_1001368_pt1 | contig 10262 bp, 10 predicted proteins | sample 41E_DmetaG_FD_189046 | JGI IMG/M metagenome (GOLD analysis project Ga0247719, IMG submission 189046) | Soil microbial communities from hillslope of Landscape Evolution Observatory, University of Arizona, Oracle, AZ, United States - 4-1-E_D | ecosystem: Engineered > Artificial ecosystem >...
CGACGGGCTCAAGTGGAAGTATCACGATCCCGAAAGCCTCGCCGACGCTTCGTGGCGCCTGTCGATGCTCAGCCAGCTCGACGACGCCATAGACAAGGGCGAGGTGTGGGTCGCCTATCAGCCCAAGCTCGAGCTCGCCACCCGCCGCATCATCGGTGCCGAGGCGCTGGCGCGCTGGACGCATCCGCAAAAAGGCCCGATCGCCGCGTCCGAGTTCATCGCTGCGGCCGAACAGCACGATCGGATCGCCAAGCTCACCGACTTCATCTTGGATCAGGCGATCGCCGCGGCAAGCTCCATCAACCGCCGCCATCCCGGATTCGGGATGGCGGTGAACCTGTCGGCGCGGCTGCTCAGCGATCGCGGCTTCGTGCTTCGGCTCGGCGCCAGGCTCGCTCGCTACAATCTCAAGCCCGAGCTGCTCACCCTCGAGCTGACAGAAACTGCGGCGCTGATCGGCAACGGGGTCGAGATCGAGATGATCAGCTCGCTTCGGGACCTAGGCGTGAACATCTCAATCGACGATTACGGCACCGGCCTCTCGACGCTCGAATATCTGAAGAAAGTGCCGGCTTCGGAGATCAAGATCGACCAGAGCTTCATCCGCAGCCTTACGGATAACAGGAGCGACCGGCTGATGGTGCAGTCGACCATCGGCCTTGCCCATTCGCTGGGGCGCAAGGTGGTCGCCGAAGGGGTGGAGAGGCGCGACATCCTCGACGCACTGGCGGAGATGGGCTGCGACGTCGCGCAGGGCTTCATCATCGGCCGGCCGATGAGCGTCGAGAGCCTGGCCAAGCGCCTGACCAGCAGCAGGACTTCGCACGTCGCCTAAATTGGCCCCGGGCCGCACAACCGGCTGAAGGTCCACCCGCGTGAGCATAGCGTCATGGCCACGCTGCGCCGTGGCGACGGCCGAGCTGAACCGCAGCGCGGATGTCCCTTACTGACACCCCACCATCCCCCAAAATAGATGCCCGGATGCGACAATGGTTAACCCTTATCGTTACTTGGTTGCTAACCATCTCCATTAAGGTTAATGTCCCATCAACTGCCCGAGCGGCGGTTGAGCAACAAGGGGACGTGACATGAAGAAGCAAACTCAAGCGAACCGCGGCTTCTGGAGCTGGCTGCTGGGCAGCGGCTGGACCAACACCGGCACCACTGCCTGAACTTTCGCTCACCATCTGAGTGATTCGAAGCGCCCGCTCTGGCGGGCGCTTTTTTTCGCGTTTGGCGATGCCCTGGCCGGCATCCGGAGCGGGAGCCGGTGGGGGACGAATTGCGGTGGCGGCTGCCGCGCGGGCACGATAGACGACGGCGATGCTGCGCCAGGCTCACGGGACATTGTCGATCACGGCGCCCGCAGCCGGACTTCATGAGTTCACCGGGCTGGTCGTGGACTGGACAACGCGACAGGGCATGGCCGCGGGCCTGCTGACCCTGTTCTGCCGCCACACCAGCGCGTCGCTGCTGATCCAGGAGAATGCGGCCCCCGCCGCGCGGCGCGACCTCGAGCGTTACTTCGCGCGAATCGCTCCCGAGGCGAGCGGCTACGAGCATGACGACGAGGGACCCGACGACATGCCCGCGCACCTGCGCTCGGCACTGACCAGCACGCAGCTCAGCATACCAGTGGCTGCCGGCCAAATGGCGCTCGGCACCTGGCAGGGCATCTATCTGTTCGAGCACCGCCGCGATCCGCCGCGCCGCACCATCGCGCTGCACCTGATCGGCGAATAGCCGCGTGAGCCTCGAATCCGTCCGCGCCTGGCTGGCAGCGCATGCGCCCGAGCTCAGGCTCATCGAGGCTCACGCCAGCACCGCGACCGTCGCGGACGCCGCCGCGGCGCTCGGCGTGGAGCCGGCGCGTATCGCCAAGACTTTGAGCGTGCGCGCCGGCGACGACATCTTCCTGCTGGTCGGCCGCGGCGACGCGCGGCTCGATAACGGCAAGTGCAAGGCCGAGTTCGGCGCGCGGCCGCGGATGCTGGGACCCGAGGAGACGCTGGCGCTGACGGGGCACGAGCTCGGCGGCGTGTGCCCGTTCGGTCTTGCGACGCCGCTGCCCGTCTACTTGGATGTCAGCCTGCGCGCGTTCGACATCGTCTACCCCGCCGCGGGATCGCGCAACAGCTCGGTCGAGGTGGCGCCGGAGCGTCTGTTCGCCCTTGTTGCCACGCGCTGGGTCGATGCGTGCCGGCTAGGCGAAACGGGCGGGGCTTAGCGCCGAAGGCTCGACATCGGCGATCGGCCATTGCGTGCCTGCGATCAGCGATTGAACGGCGCGGGCAAGGACCGGCGCCGTCTGCAGGCCGAACCCGCCCTGCCCCGCCAGCCAGAAAAAGCCTTGGGCGTCGGGTGCGAAGCCGACGACCGGGTGACGGTCGGGCGCGAAGGTGCGCAGGCCCGACCAGCGATGGTGGATGCGGGTCACCCGCATGGTGGTGCGCTCCTCGACCCGGAATGCCGCGAGCGCGACCTCATATTCGTCGGGCAAAGCGTCGCAGGGCTCGCTCGGCACCTCGTCCATGGGCGAGGCGAACAGCCGCCCCGACTCGGGCGCGAAATAGAGCTCGTCGCCGACGGTCTTGGCGAACGGCAAGGCCTCCAGCTCGGTGCCTTCGGGCGCATCGAAGGTGATGATGGTGCGCTTGAGCGGCGTGAGGCCCACCGGGCGGACGCCGGCAAGGGCGGCGATGGCGTCGGCCCAGGCGCCGGCGGCGTTGACCAGCAGCGGCGCGGCAAAGCGCTCGCCGCTGGCGGTCGCGACTTCCCACCCGCCCCCGTCGCGGCCGATCGCGGCGATGCGGGCTCCGGTGATGATCTCACCGCCAGCCCTACGAACGGCGCGGGCGAAGCCCTGGAGCAAGGCGTCGGAATCAAGGCGGATCGCGGTGCGGTCGGCGATCGCCGCCACCGCGCCGCCGGGTCCCGTCCTCAGCAACGGGCACAACTCGGCGATGGCTTGCGAGTCCAAGCGATCGAGGCTGGCAAAGGGCGCAATCGCCGCTTCAAGATCATCGAGCGCCGCCACTTCGTCTTCTCGGGCATGGACCAGCACCGGCACTCGGCGGCTGAGCGGAACCTCGCTGAACCCGTCGGGCGGGGCTTCGAAGAAGCCGCGGCTGGCAAGGGTCAGGCTGCGCACCACTGAGTCGCCGAGCGCAAAGTGCAGCATTGTCGCGCTGCGGCCGGATGCATGGAAGCCGATCGCCGGCTCCGCCTCGAGCAAAGTGACCGCGGCATGGGGCGCCAGTGCCGCGGCGGCGGACAGGCCGGCGACGCCGCCGCCGATGACGAGGATGTCGCTCGTGCCGCTCAGGCGAGCCGCTCGTGGACCAGCTTGCCGCCGTGGGTCAGGCGGATGCCGCGGACCAGTTCGTCGTCGTCCGGCAGGACGACACGCGCCTGCTCCTTGTCCCAGAAGGCGCTGAGGAAATTGTAGAGGTTGCGCGCGAACAAAGCCGAAGCGTCGGCGGACAGCGCGCGCGCGAGGTTGGCGGCACCGAGGATCGTCACACCGTGCCGCTCCACCCGCTGGCCGACTTGGGTGCCCTCGACATTGCCGCCGGCGTCGGCGGCGAGATCGACGATGACGCTGCCGGGCCGCATGCTCGCGACCTGCGCGTCGCTGATCAGCCGCGGCGCGGGTCTGCCGGGTATCAATGCGGTGGTTATGACGATGTCTTGCTTGGCAATGTGGCTGGACACCAGCTCGGCCTGGGCGCGCTGATATTCCTCCGACATTTCGGTGGCATAGCCGCCGCTGCCTTCGCCTTCGATGCCCGCGACATTCTCGACGAAGATGGGCTTGGCGCCGAGCGAGAGAATCTGCTCCCGCGTCGCCGAGCGCACGTCGGTGGCGCTGACCTGGGCGCCGAGCCGGCGCGCGGTGGCGATCGCCTGCAGCCCGGCGACGCCGACGCCCATCACGAACACCCGCGCGGCGCTGATTGTGCCCGCCGCGGTCATCATCATCGGAAAGGCTCGCCCGTAGGCGGAAGCCGCCTCGAGCACCGCCTTGTAACCGGCGAGGTTCGACTGCGAGGAAAGGATGTCCATCGACTGGGCGCGGGTGATGCGCGGCATCCATTCCATGGCCAAAGCGTCGATCCCCGCGGCGGCGTAGCCGGCGATTGCCTCACGACGTCGGAACGGGTCGAGGGCGCCGACCAGCAGCGCCCCCGGCTCCGCGCCCTGCAGCTCCGCAGGCTCGGGACCGCTGACGCACAGGATGATGCCCGCGCCGCCCAGCACGTCGCCGCGCGAGCCGACCGTGGCCCCCGCGGCCGCGAAATCCGCGTCGCGAACGTGCGCCTGCTCGCCTGCGCCCGTTTCAACCGCCACTTCGGCGCCGAGGGCCACGAATTTCTTGACCGTCTCGGGGATTGCGGCGCAGCGGGTCTCGCCGGCGGCCGTTTCCTTGAGAACCGCGATCCTGGTGGCGCCGGCGGGAATGGCCAAGCGCCTATTCGCTGATCAGCAGGACGACGATGAAGCCGATCACGAAGGAGATGATCGCGCCCCATTTCACCATTCGGACGAAGCCGGAATAGTCGCGCACGTGCGCCTGCAGGTCCTGGTTGTGAACTTGGTCGCTCGCGGGCTCGACGGCCATGCTGCTGCCCCTGGCTGGTTGGTGAAGCTGCGCGTCCATAACAAGCCGGGCTGCCGCGCCCAAGCCCTTAAGCGCCCCTTTACATCTGGCGGCTACACTCCCGCCAATGACCGACAACCGCACGCGATCGTTGCTGCTGCTCGATGCCGACCCGAACGAGCGGCGGATGGTGTCGGCGATCGCCGGCCGGGCCGGCTGGAGCGTGCTTGGCGCGGCCTGCGCCGAGACGGCGGCGGGCCTGCTGCAGGGGCCGCACGGACGCGACGTCCAGGCGGCGCTGCTCGGCAGTTGGCACCCCCGGACCGGCCCGCAGGAAATTGCGGCCATGCGCGCCTGCCGCGAGAACCTGCCGATCATCGTGCTCGCTGACGGGGAAACGGTCGCCGTCGCCGTGGAAGCGATGCGCGCCGGGGCGTCCGACTTCCTGAGCCGGCCGGTGGCGCCCGAGCGGCTGCTGGAGGCGCTCGCCGCCAATGCCGACCGCCGCCGCGCCGCCGGCGAGCTGGCGCCGGTGTCGGAGAAACTCACTCCCGCCCTCAGCCTCGAGCAACTGGTCGGAGCCGCGCCGGAGTTCCGCGCCGCGCTTGCCATTGCCGCCAAGGCCGCTCGCAATCGTCTGCCGATCCTCATCGTTGGTGAACCGGGCACAGGCAAGGAAACCATCACCCGCGCAATTCACGCCGCCAGCCTGCGCTCACGAGCGGCCTTGGTGTGCCTGGACTGCAAGGCGGTGCCCGCCAACATCATCGACAGCGAGCTGTTCGGCCACGAGAAGGGCGCCTTCCCCGGTGCGTTCGCGGCGCGCAGCGGTCGCATCGTCGAAGCGGATTGCGGCACCTTGCTGCTCGACGAAATCGCCGCATTGCCGGCCGAGACCCAGGAGCGGCTCGACCGCGTTCTGGCGACCGGCGAGGTCCGGCCGGTCGGCTGCAACGGCAGCCAGTCGGTGGACGTGCGCCTGATCGCCACCTCGAGCCGGCCGCTGCCGGAAGGCTTTCACGCCGGGCTTGCCGAGCGGCTCGGCACGACCATCGTCACCTTGCCGCCGCTGCGCGAGCGAAGCAGCGACATCCCGGCGCTTGCCCGCCACCTGCTGGCGCGGTTCAGTCAGGAGGCGAGGCTCAGGCCCCTGTCGATCGGCAACGACGCGCTGGCCGTCCTGATGCGCTACGGCTGGCCGGGCAACGTCCGCCAGCTCGCCGGCGTGCTGTTCCGCGCTGGCCTGCAATGTGACGGCCACGCGCTGACCGCCGAACACTTCCCCCACATCGCCACCCAGTTGCGGTTCAGCGGGCGCAGCAGCGATTTCGCGCCCAAGATCAGCCAGGCGAGCAGCGACGGCGCGATCGCCGCCGCCTCGCCCGTCACCTTGTTCGAAACCGACGGCCATTTGCGCCCGCTCGAGGAGATCGAGGCGGACATCATCCGCCTGGCGATCGGCCATTACCGCGGGCGCATGACGGAGGTCGCGCGGCGGCTCGGCATCGGCCGCTCGACGCTTTACCGCAAGCTTGGCGAGCTCGGAATCGACACGGCAGCGTGAACCGCTACGCTCCGCGCCACATGCGGAGCGCCCTTGTCCCTGCCCTGCTCCTGCTCCTCGGTTGCCGCGAGGCCGAGCCGGAGCCGGCCGCCACGACCATGCCGGAGGTCGCCGGGGCATGCCGGCAGCAATCGTTCGAAGGTGACCGCTTTACGATCTGCTCCGACCGAGGCGCACGGATCGAAGTGCGCACCGCCGGCAAGGACGGGCGGCCGTACCGGAGCTTCGCGGCGCTTCAGGCGGCGCTCGGGCCGCGCGCGAGGCGCGTCGCCTTCGCCATGAATGCCGGCATGTTCGACGAGCAAGGCCACGCCATCGGGCTGCTGATCGAGGACGGCAAGCAGCTGCGCGCGATCAATCGCCGCCGGGGTGGCGGCAATTTCCACCTTATGCCGAACGGCGTGTTCCTGGTGCGCGACAGCGGCAAGGCCGAGGTGGTGACCAGCGACCGGTTCAAGCCGGCGCCCGACATCGCCTTTGCGACCCAGTCGGGGCCGATGCTGCTGATCGACGGCAAGCTCCACCCGAAGTTCGAGCATGACGGCGAGTCGCGACTGATCCGCAATGCGGTCGGCATCGGGCCGGACGGAACCCCCCTGTTGGTCATCAGCGAGGACCTGGTCTCGTTCGGCAAGCTCGCCCGATTTTACCGCGACGTGCTGAAGGTGCGCGACGCCTTGTTCCTCGACGGGTCGGTGAGCGCGCTGTGGTACCCCGCCGGCCATCGCATGGACAGCCTCGTCGAGTTCGGGCCGATGATCGTGGCGATCAGGTCCGCGGGGTCAGCGCCTGGTCCCTGAGCCCGCGCCACACGCGCAGCGCCTGCGCGGTTTCCGGCACGTCGTGGACGCGGACGATGTGCGCGCCCTGCTCGACGGCCTTCAGCGCCAGCGCAATGCTGCCGCCGAGGCGCTGGTCCGCCGGCGCTTCGTTGGACAAGGCGCCGATGGTGCGCTTGCGGCTGGCGCCGAGCACCAGCGGGCAGCCGAGCGAGTGGAAGATGGCGAGGCCGTTCATCAGCTCGAGATTATGGGCGACGCTCTTGCCGAAGCCGAAGCCGGGATCGACCAGGATTCGTTCGCGCGCGATGCCCGCGGCTTCGGCCGCTGCGATCCGTTCCTCGAGCCAGAGATAGACCTCGACCAGCACGTCGCCGTAGCGCGGATTGTCCTGCATCGTCTGCGGGTCGCCCTGGTGGTGCATGAGGACGATGGGAACGCCGGCCGCCGCAGTCACATCGGCCAGGCGCGGATCGTATGTCAGCGCAGAGACGTCGTTGACCAGCCGTGCCCCGGCCCCGACCGCGACGCGTGCGACTTCGCCCTTGCGGGTGTCGATGGAGATTGCCGCGCCGCCGCCCGCGAGCTGCCGGATGACGGGAACGACCCGGTCGATCTCGTCCCCTTCCCATACCGGGCTCGATCCCGGTCGCGTGGATTCGCCGCCAACGTCGATGATCGCCGCGCCCGCGGCCGTCATGTCGGCCCCGGCGATGGCGGCGTCATGCGATCCGGAGAATCGGCCGCCGTCCGAAAAGCTGTCGGGGGTGACGTTGAGGATACCCATGACCTGCGGCTGGTCGAGGCGGACGGTGCGCTCGCCAAGCTGCAGTGGTGGGCGGGCGGCGGTCAGCGCCTGCCATTGCCGCGCGAGCTGATCGTCGAGGCGGCTCTCGACTTCGGCGACCGCGATCAGCTCGCTGGCGACCCGGCGCTGGCCCTCGATCGTGAGCAGCTCGACGGCCGCGAACCAGTTCAACCCGCCCGCGAGCCGCGCGACCTTGCCATCATGGCCGAACGGAGAGTCGACGAAGCCGGTGGGGCGGAGGAGGGTTCGGGTGGCCATGCTTGTATGTGGTCCTTCGATACGGGCCTTCGGCGTGGGACCCCATCAAAGGACTACTTTGACGGGAACCCTCGCTCAGTCCCTACTCAGGACGAACGGAACAACTCAATTCGTTCGTCCTGAGTAGCCGCTGAGCGGAGCCGAAGCGGCGTATCGAAGGATCAGCCCAGCCCCTGCAGATGCCGCTGGCGCAAGGCGTCGAGTGGCTGCAGCGCGCCGCCCTCGTCGACGTGCCAGAAGGTCCAGCCGTTGCACGACGGCGCGTTCTGCAGCGCCGCGCCGACCTTGTGGATCGACCCAGCCTGGCCGTCACACGCGATCGAGCCATCGGCGCAGACCTTGGCTGTCCAGCGGCGCTTCGAATCGGTGAGCGCGGTTCCGGCCGGCACCATGCCGCTTTCGACCAGCAGGCCGAAGGCGACGCGCGGCTGGCTGCGCTTGTCCTGCACGGTCTGCATCGCGCTCTCGTCGAGCGGCAGGGTCGAGGCGATGCGCGTGGTCGCGACCTCGATGTAGCCGGGCTCGCGCTCGATGCCGATCCAGCGCCGGCCGAGCCGCCGTGCGACCGCGCCGGTAGTGCCGGTGCCGAAGAAGGGGTCGAGCACGACATCGCCGGGCTTGGTGCAGGCGAGCAGGATCCGGTACAGCAGGGCCTCGGGCTTTTGCGTCGGGTGCGCCTTGTGGCCGTCGGCCCCCTTTACCCGCTCCGCGCCGCCGCAGATCGGCAGCACCCAGTCCGATCGCATCTGCAGATCGTCGTTGAGCGCCTTCATCGCCCGGTAGTTGAAGGTGTAGCGGGCCCGGCCGTCCTTGGCGCACCACAGCAAGGTCTCGTGGGCGTTGGTGAAGCGGGTGCCGCGAAAGTTCGGCATCGGGTTCGACTTGCGCCAGACGATGTCATTGAGGATCCAGAAATCGGCGTCCTGCAGCAGGGCGCCGACGCGGTAGATGTTGTGATAGCTGCCGATCACCCAGATGGTGCCGTCGTCCTTGAGGACGCGGCGCGCCTCCGCCAGCCAGTCGCGGGTGAAATCGTCATAGGCGCCGAGGCTGTCGAACTTGTCCCATTCGTCGTCGACGGCGTCGACGCGGCCCCCTTCCGGCCGGAACAGGTCGCCGCCAAGCTGCAGGTTGTAGGGGGGATCGGCGAAGATCATGTCGACGGATTTGTCGGGGAGGCGCGCCATCTCGGCGATGCAGTCGCCCTGCAGGATGATGTCGAGCGGAAGCTCCTTGGCCGGGCGACTGGTGCCGAGCCGCGAACGGCTCCGGCCCTCCCCGATCGGAACGATGAGGTTCATGTGCGTGCTTCGCCCCCTGTTGGACGCGCAGCGTGAGTCCGGGCGGACTCACGGTCAAGCGAACAAGGGTTAACAACGGTTGCCAGGGAGTCCGGAACGGAAAGAGTCCGCGCCATCCCACCTACAAGATGTTGCGGAGGCCTGAGGGATCGGACTCAAGCTGTGGTGGTGTGACTCAAAGGACTCGCCGCGGGCATTTCGTCATATCGCAGCTCCGGCTGGGCCTTGGAGGCGAGCATCTCCCGCACCAGGCCGAAGCTCCGGCGGTGGAGCGGAGTCGGGCCGAGATCGCGCAGCGCACGGCGGTGGTCCGGGGTCGGATAGCCGCGGTTGTGCTCCCAGCCGTAGCCGGGGTGCGATTCGGCGTAGACAGTCATGATCCGGTCTCGCGTGACCTTGGCGACGATAGACGCGGCGGCGATCGACCGGCATTTGGCGTCACCGGCCACGACCGCGACGCTTGGGCGGTCCCATTTGGGGCAGCGGTTGCCGTCGACCATCACCATCGCCGGCGCGAAGCCGAGCGCGTCGACGGCGCGGACCATCGCCAGCATCCGCGCCCAGTAGATGTTGAGCGTGTCGATCTCCTCGACCGAGCAGATGCCGACCCCGAAGCGTGCCTGCTTCTGCAGCCGGGCGTAAATCGCCTCGCGAGTCTCGAGGTCGAGCTTCTTCGAATCGTCGATGCCCCGCGGGAACTTGTCACGGTCGAGGACCACGGCCGCGGCGACCACCGGCCCGGCGAGCGGCGCGCAGCCGGCCTCGTCGACGCCGGCAAGCGGGGTCGGGTGATCGCGTTCGAGCTTGAAGCAGGGGCGGCGCATGGAGTCGGAACGCTAGCGCAGCCCGGTCACGTCATGCCAGCGGAAGCTGGCATCTCAGGTCGCGCAATCCACAACTTTTCCGCCAGCGGCAGCGTCTTTCCGTCCTGAGACCCCAGCATTCGCTGGGG
>Ga0247719_1001369_pt1 | contig 10255 bp, 11 predicted proteins | sample 41E_DmetaG_FD_189046 | JGI IMG/M metagenome (GOLD analysis project Ga0247719, IMG submission 189046) | Soil microbial communities from hillslope of Landscape Evolution Observatory, University of Arizona, Oracle, AZ, United States - 4-1-E_D | ecosystem: Engineered > Artificial ecosystem >...
CCCCACGGTCAGCGTGCCCTGGTGGGAGGGTCGCCGCCTCCGGTTCGAGCTCCCTCCCGGCAAGCGAAAGTAGGGTTCAATTCGCTGTTCGAGAATCCGAGCTAAACCCGCTTCTGGCGGCTGACCGCCCCGTTCGCGGCGTTGTCAACGTGCAAAGGAGCTGGTCGGGGGTAGGTCGGCCGCCTCGGCACGGAGTGCCGAACGTGAAAGACACCAGCCGCCTAGAGTCCTAGTACCCCCCACGCTCACCGTCGGGTTAGCGGAACGGTCAGTTCAGGCGGGCCCGCAGGGCCTGGGCCTCGGCCAGCAGCGACGTGGCCTGGGTGGGCAGGGTGTCGGCCAGCTCCTCCAGCGCCTCGGCGGCCTGCACGAACTGGCCGGTCGAGCCGAGCACGCGGGCCAGCTCGCGCCGCTCGAGGGGCGGGGTGCCGGGGATGGCGAGGCGGAGAGCGAACACCCACGCCAGCGCCTCCAGGTTGCCGCGGCTGGCGTAGATCGCCTTGAGGTTGGCCAGCATGCGCCCGAGGATGAGGCGCGGCCCCACCGGGTCGAGGTAGGACTCGAGGAACGGCGTGCTGGCCCCGTTCACCAGGTGGAACCGCTCCTCGCAGGCCGCCCGGTCGAGCACCCGGCCGGCGGCGAAGGCGTCGACCCACCGCCGCGGGCCCGAGCCCAGGTGCTCGATGAGGAAGTGCCCGGGCATGCTGACGCCCACGAAGGGCAGGCCGAGACGGCGCCCGACCTCCATGCCCACCACCGACAGGGTGATGGGCAGGCCCGTCCGGCGGCGCAGCACCTCGTTCAGGAACGAGTTGGCGGGGTCGTAGTAGTCCTCCACGTCGCCGCTGAAGCGGAGGTCCTCGAAGAGGTACCGGCGCCACCCCTCGAAGGTCGGCTCCGGGCAGCGGGCGGCCAGGTCGTCGAGCCACGCCAGGTGGGCGTCGACGTCGAGGTCGGGGTAGGCGTGACCGGCGATGAGCAACGCAGCCCGGTCGAGTGGCAACTGGTCCTCCGGCCCCTCGACCAGCTCGGCGAACCGGGCGGTGGGGTCCTCCACCCCCGTCAGGCTACCGCGGCGCGCCTACGATCCGGTCATGGCCACCGCGTCCCCTTCTCCCACCCCCAACCCCAACGCCATGAAGTTCACCCTCGACACCAAGCTGCCCGGGTCGATGAACTTCCAGAGCGGCGAGGCCGCCGCCGCCAACCCCTTCGCCGCCGCTGTCTTCGCCGTCGACGGGGTGGTGCAGGTCTTCGGGGTGAACGACTTCGTCACTGTGACCCGCCGACCGGGGGCTGCCTGGGACCCGATCGTCGAGGGGGTCCAGGCCGCCGCCGCCGAGCACCTGTAGGCCGAGAAGCGGCGGCGGCCTTCCTCAGCTCATCGAACCTCCAGCGATGCGTTGCGTTGATCCACGGTGGGGTCGGCGGGACGCCACCTCGTCCACTCGCCGCCCGGGCTGCGGATCGACCAGGGCTCGTCCCCGTGCGGGCGGGCGGCCACGGTGATCCACTTGCCGCCGATGATCTCCCGGAGCACCTGGTTGCGCTCGATGATGGCGTCGATGCGCTCGAACGGCGCCTGGATGATGGCCAGCAGGCGCAGTGACTGGTGCATGCGGCGGTCTCCGACGCCCACCGCCTGGGCGGGGAGGCCGACCTGCAGATCGCCCCCTTCGCCGAGCATGACACCGATGCCGCCCACCGGGTTGTGCAGCGTCTTGTCTCCCGCACCGAACTGGTCGGGGTCGACCGCCGAGAAGTAGTACTGGGCCGAGATCCACTGGGCGACGACGAGCGGTGCGGTCATGATCGTCTCCAGGGCGCTGCCGTCGCCATCCCCCTCGGCATCGTAGGAGTGCAGGAAGACGCGACAGGCCAGGTCGAGCCCGGCGGTGATCGAGCGGGGGCCGACGACGAAGGCGGCATTGCTGGCCAGCCCCCACTCGGGACGCACCTGCGCCCAGTCGTGCCCCCGGACCCGGACCTGCCCGGGATGTCCCGGGAGCCGCCCGGCCCGCTCGTGTGCCAGCCGTTCACCAGCCATGGCCACATCCCGCTCGAAGGCCGCCACCAGCCGTTCGTGGGTCTCGGGCACGGCGTCGCGGTCGAGAACGGTCACGACGTCGGAGACGGTGTCGTGCTGGGCGGCAACGAAGTGGGTGTCGCCGGGCACCGTGATGTCGTGCTGGCGGAGGCCGGCACGGACCGCAGGGTCGTTGAGGAAGGCCACCACCACTCGGGCGCTCGGACCGCCGGGGGCGCCGCCGCACGCGCCGCAGTCATAGGAGGATGCGTGCGGGTTGTTGATGTTGTAGCTGCCGTGCCCGCAGAGCACGACGAGGGGGGCGAACCGGGTCAAGCCCATGGTCCGGACGACGTTCTTGGCGAACGAGACCCGCTCCTCGAGCGCGAAGCCGGAGCCGCCGTCGCGCTCCGCCTGGACGGCCGGTCGGGTCTGCGGGGGGGCGAGCCGGCGCGCCGCCATTGCCCTCAGGCCACGAATCAAGCCTGGCGCCACCGTCCTGACCGCAGCGGCCGGACCCATGAGGTAGCCCGCCGCCTCGGCCAGCGTGAACGGACCGGCCAGGCTCCCTTTCGAGTAGTGGAAGGCCTCGTGCCCTGCGCCGGCGGCTCGCTGAGCGTTGAGGTAGCGGGCGGCGCCGTCAGGGTCGAGCGGCTGCTCGGCGACCTCGTGGTCAGCCGTCAGGAGCGGCGGGCAGCGCGGCTGGCTCTCCGTGGACCCCAGCGGCCGCCAGCGCACGGGAATGCCGAAGAACCCGGCGAACCCGTAGGTGTCGTACGGGCCGCACGCCTGCAGGTGCCGGACCAGGCCCTCCGAGCGGGCGTCGATGCAGAAGGCCGCTTGCACGTCCGGCCGATCGGCGGCCGGTCCGGGGTCGGGGCGGCTCAGCAGTCCCAGCAGGCGATCGCGGAAGTTGCCCTCCTTCGCCTCGAGCCACATCGACTTCCGCACCGGCGGCGGCACCTGCTCGAGGACGCCACGCACGGCGGAGGTGACGTAGGGATCGTCGGAGGCGCGGCCGAGGGCAGCGAGCACCGCCGCCACCCGGTGCTCCAGCAGGTTCTCGTTGTCGGCCACCTCGTTCTGGTCCTGAGGGGCCTGGCGGGAAGCTGGGCCGTGGGCCGCCGCCGCCGTCGCCGCCACCTGCACGGCGAGCAGGTCGACGAGGCGCAACGACGGGCGATGGTGGCCGGGCGCAGCCCACTCGTCGTGCCAGCGGGCGTAGCCGGCCCAGCCCGGGAGCCGGCCGAGATGCTCGCGAAGGGCGTCGACGCGGCGATCAGCGTCGACGCTCAGCGCGTCGAGGGACGCGGCCAGTGCCTCGAGCGGATGATCGGGTAGCCGCGCCAGCCACTGCATGCCCGCGGTGCCGGCGAGGCGCCGGAGCCGCCGGTCGTGCGGTGCGAGGCCTCGCCATGCATGGAAGAACCCGTGCTGGCGGCCGGGCATGGGCCACGGCACGCCGGCCTCGTCGACGAAGACCGCACACCACGCGGCCACGAGCTGGCTGACCGCCCGGACGGTCGCCACGTTCGTACGGCCGACCCGGTCACCGGCGGTCTCCCGGGGCTTGTCGTCCGGTCCCATGAGGAGGTCGAGGCGGACGATCTCCACCGCATCGATCGTTCGCTCGCGGATCTGGAGGCTGGGCTCCGACGCGAGCTTGGGGTCGACCTCGAGGATGGCGCGCCGCAGGTCGGCATCGGTGATGACCCCCCGCCCGTAGGTCTCACGAAACGCGGCGAGAGTCAGGTGGGTGCGGGCCCGCAACCACCTTCGGGCGACGGCGGTGGCGTCGTCGAAGGGCAGGTGCTGCAGGCCGAGGAGCGGGTTGACGGCCACGAAGCTGCTCAGCGGCCAGAGCGGAGCGATGATCTCCGCCGCTTCGGAGATCTCGGCGAGGAGCGCGGTGGGGCGGTCAGACCCTCCGCGTTGGCCGTCGTCTCGGTTGCTCATGTCGATCGTGTCGAACGGGCCAGCTCCAGGTCGGGCCGGAGGTGGCGGGATTCGGGGACGGGCGCGACTCCCGTGGAACTGCCTCGGGTCGTCAGCTCCGAGGCGACGGGCGCCGACGTGAGGGCGAAGGCGTACACCCGGGTGCGCACCTCTCGCATCCGCTCCCCTGGAGTGAACCAGACCACGGAGACCACAACCGCGACCGCGGCCAGCGTGGCGACGAGGAGAGTGGTGCTCACGGGATTGGCGAGCTCGGCCGGAAGCGCGTCAGCGACGAAGGTCTCCACCGCGGTGAGCCCACCGATGTAGGCGAACACCCCGGCGACGGCACCCATGGCCGCCGTCGCGACGGCGGGGCCCGGCCGGAACGGCGCCGAGCGCAGCCATCCACCGACGGCCCGGGCCGCCGTTGCCCACGCGAACACGGTCACGAGCACTCCCGCCGCCGTCGACAGGTGCGGGTGGAAGACCTGGTACGCGGCCCACAGGGCGGCCGCCGGCACGAGCAGGGCCACGCCCAGGCGGACGCTGCCGGCGACGACGTATGGGGCCGGGCGTTGGTGGTGGCGGTGGTGGGCCGTCACCGAGCCGCCCGCCCCGAGGAAGAGCGCAGCCTTGAACATGCCGTGGCCGACGATGTGGAGCAAGGCGGCGGGGAGCGCTCCCGTGGCCACCTGCACCGTCATGAAGCCCATCTGGCCCGCCGTGGACCAGGCCAGGTTCCCCTTGACGTCGCAGCGCACCAGCATCACGGTCGTGGCGTAACAGGCTGTGAGGGCACCGGCGGCGAAGGCCACGTGCGTCGCCAGGGCCGACGACCCGAACACGGGGGCGAGCCGGATCAACAGCATGCCGGCGCCGTTGACGACGCCCGCGTGGAGCAGCGCCGACACTGGCGTGGGCGCGGCGATCGTGGACGGCAGCCACTGGTGCACGGGTACGAGGGCGGACCGGGAGATGCCGGCGATGGTCAGCAGCACGGCGACGACCGCCAACAGGTTCCCTCCGAGCACCGGGACCGAGGCGTCGGCGAGTGCCGCAGCGCCCTCGGCCGGCGAGCGGAGGTCGATGTCGCCGGCGGCGACCACCGTGAGCAGTGTGGCCGCCAGTAGAGCGCCGTCTCCCACCCAGAGGCTGCGCAGGGTCCGCCGGGACGAGCGCCGCGCCGGTTGCCAGGTGGCCCGGTGCGTCACCAGCGCAGCCAACGACAGACCGGCCACGATCCAGGAGGCGCACAGCAGGCCGAGGGTGGCGGCGAAGGCCACCGACGTCGTGGCCGCAGTCAGCAGCGAGGCGAGGACGAAGAAGCGGGGGGCGAAGAGATCGCCCTGCAGGTTACGGCCGGCGAAGGACTGCACCACCAGGCCGACGCCGGTGGTGAGCAACCCCAACAGAGCGGTGACTCGACTTGCGTGCAGGCCGACGACCGCATCGCCGTCAGCCCCCTCGACCACGGCTGCCACCGGGTCGCCCACCGCCACCAGGATCGCCACGACGACCGCCGCCGCGAAGGCGGCAGAGGCGGTTCGTACCGCCCAGCGGGAGGCCCGCTCTCCGGCGGGGCGGGCGACGGCGATGGCGGCGGCCGCCACCGCCGGCAGGACGGGGACGACGATCAAGAAGGTCTCGGGCAGCGTCATCTGGACCGAGGCCCCTTATGCAGTAAAACGCGGGACGGTCATTCGATCGTCAGGTGCTGTCCCCGTTGCCGCCCGACCCTGACAGGCGGGAGACGTCGACCGCTACACCGAGCGCCCCTGCGGAGCGGGCGGCACCGATGTCGCCAGGCCCCAGCCCCCCTTGGGCGTAGACGGGCAACGGGCTGGCCGCGACCAGCTCCCGTAGGCCGTCCCAACCCAGCGGCTGGTCTCCCGGGTGCGAGGCGGTGGGGAGAACCGGCGACACGAGGGCCACGTCGGCACCGAGGGCAGCGGCGCGCTCGACGTCCCGTGCGTTGTGAGCTGACACCGCCCACAGGCGCGCCGGCGGCCGCTGCACCAGGCCGGCCAGGGCGGCAGCGGTGCTGTGCAGCCCGCAGGCGCCGGCCTGGCGCGCCTCCAGCGCCGTCCCGGAGAGGAGGAGGCGCAGCCCAGTCCCGCGCCGGATCTGGCGTACCCGGCGGGTGAGCTGGACGCGCTGACCAGGCGCCAGCTCCGGCGCTCGCACGATCAGTAGCCGCACGCCGTCAGCCGCCAACAAGGGGATGCTTGCCAGCAGCGCGTCGGGGGCGCCGGGCGCGCCGCTCACCCGGGCGACGGCCACCAGGTCAGGGAGCGCCAACGTGGCGAGGACGAGCTCGTTGCTCGGCATCAGTGGGCCGACCGTCGGGCGGGCAGGGTCCACCCACGCCACCCGCTGGCCTTCCCTGCCCTTCGGTTCGCCCGACCACCGGCGCACGTGGAACCAGTGCAACCGCAACCGCTTGGCCGGGAAGTCGTGCTCGTACACCCGCCAGGGCGCCAGCTCCTGGGCATGGACCCCGACCTCCTCGGCCAGCTCGCGCGCGGCAGCCTGGGCCGGGGTCTCGCCAGGATCGACTTGGCCCCCCGGGAGCTCCCAGAAGCCGGCCGCGTCCTTGCCAGCCTTGCGTTCGGCCAGCAGCACCCGCCCGTCGGGCGTGCGGAGCACGCCGACCGCCACGTCGACCACGGGACGACCGAGGAGGGGTAGACGGCGGGCGGGCAGCATCAGTCGGGCCAGACGGGTAGCGGGTACCCACCAGGTCGCCGCGCCGGCTGGGTCGTCCGGTCATCACGGGCCCCTCGCCCTGCCTCCGCCGGAGGGGCGGCCTCGGCCGCCTCGCCCTCGGGGCCGAGCAGTTGGGTGCCGTCCTTCGCCTCGGCGGCGGGCACGGGCCCGGGGTCCGCCACGGTGGGCACGTCGGGGGCCGTCCTCGTCGGCCCCTGGCTCGCGGGGGTGGCCGGCCGGCGCTTGGCAGGGGTCATGTCAAGCTGCCTCCACGGCGGCGATCGCCTCGGTGCGGGCGGCGAACCTTCGTGCCTCCGCACCGACAGCCGCTCCATCGGTCCCGTGCACCGTGACGTTGACGTATGTGCGGGCGAAGCTCAGATCCGGGTAGAGCCCAGTCTCCTCCGAGAGGCCCGCGAGCCGGTCGAGGAAGGCTCGAGTCTCGGAGTAGGCGGCGAACTCGAAGCGGCGGTACAGCGACGGTGGTCTCTCGACCTCCGTCCAGCCCTCCGGCCATCGCGGTTCTGTGGTCATCTGGATCTCCTCGTAGGTGAGTTGCGGATCCCCGCTAGAGCTGAGCGCGTGCGCTCAGCTCTCCGCCCCGGAGTGCCGGGGCGGAGCGATTAGCCGATCTGGAGGCCGCCTAGGCGGGTGCGACCTGGGTCTCGAGGGGATTGGCGGGAAGGATCTGCTCGACCTCGCTGTGCGGCCGGGCGATGATGTGTGCGGCAGCCAGGCCGTCGCCCACGCGCTCGCACGCGTCAGCACCGGCACGGACTGCGGCGTTGACGGCGCCCGTCTCGCCACGGACCAGCACGGTGACGTAGCCGCCGCCGACGAACTGGCGGCCGATCAGCCGCACCTCGGACGCCTTGGTCATGGCGTCGGCAGCCTCGATCGCGGGGACGAGGCCCCGGGTCTCGATCATGCCCAGGGCGATGCCCGGAATGTCGGAACTTCCGTTGTGGGTGGCCATCTTTCTGCTTTCCTCCGTTGCTGATTAGAGATCGGTTGTTACAGGGTGCGGGCGATTCACCGGTCAGTCGCGCCAGCGCTCCTCGCTCCAGTGGTCGATGATCCCGCCGATGGTCAAGTCGGTGGTGATGCTGAAGTCGCCGGCGGCATGGCGTGCCGCCGAGGTGCTGATGGTGATGACGAAGTCGCCCGGCCTGGCGCCGACGGGGTCGAGCGCCACCTCCAGTTCGCCGCTGTCGTCCTCTACCACCCGCAGCGACTTGCTCAAGAGCGTGGGGGTTCGGCTGGTGGCCACGAGATCGCGGACCACGCGCTGGATGTTCATCGGCGAGCCTTCCCGGCCCCAGACGGGGCGGGCGACTCCACGACCACCAGCTCCGGCTCCTCGGGGCGCTCCTCACCGGGGCGCTCCTGGTCGTCCTCGTCCCAGAAGTCGATGATGCCGACGATGGTCAGGTCGCTCGGGTAGTCCTTGTGACCGGCGGCTTCGCGCGCCGCCGAGCTCCCACACGCGATCACCCAGTCGCCGGGCTTGCAGCCGACGGGGTCGACCGCCACCTGCTTGCTTCCCTTCCGGTCCCGGACGACCAGCAGCCGATGAAGCTCGAGGCCGGGGATGCGGGCAGTGGCGACCAGCGTGCCTTCGACTTCGAAGATCTTCATCGCCGTGCCTCCTCTGCCTCGACTACCTCGAGGCGCGACCGGCCCCGCCCTCGGACGACCCCTTGGGTGACGAGGCCACCAGGGCCGGCCGCATCCGCATACCGGGCCTCGATGGCGGCGGCGAGGCGGCGAGCGCGTGCGCGCGCCCTGGCGCTGGCGCCGGGGATGCGCTCGTCGTAGGCGACGTGCACGAGCACCGGGACCGCAACCCCATGCGGCGCGTTCGTCTTCCCGAGGACCGCGATGCCGATGTCGAGGTCGACGGCACCTTCTTCGAGCGTGTCCATCTGCGCCTGGAACGTGAGGTTGCGCAGCTGAACGTCGTCGATGGCGTCGCCGGCCACGACCAGCTTCTCGGCGTGGCCGGAATCCGCGTACCTTCCGCCGTTCCAGCCGACAACGGCGTCGACCTCGCCGATGTTGTTCTTCAGCAGGTAGCCACAGAGCCAGCGCATGCCCTCGGTGGCGGCGTCGGCCGCGTCCACGCCCATGCAGTCGGCGACGGTGCGACGGATGAGCTCCTTGGCCGCCTCGCGCTCGAGGTTCGCGGTCTGCTCGTAGAGCGTGGCGCTGGAGACGAAGCGGCCCACGTCCGTCTCACCGGCGGCGTCGGGAACGTGGACGCGGATGGCGTCGGTGTCGGTGTCCACCCCGACGAGGAGCGTGTCCACCTTCGCCTCGCAGCACTGGGTGGACTCGACGGCACCCGCGAACTCCTGGAGCCGCCCCAGCAGGCCGCTGGCGGCGCGGCCCTCGTCACTGCCGAACGCCGCACAGCCTTGGTGGCGTGGGTCGGCGCTACTGAAGTGGTACAGCCCGATCTTCAGGTAGCGCGTCGGCTCGCGGGCGTCGTTCGGCCGACCCTCGCGCCAGCGTCCCAGCTCCACCGATTCCCAGCGGTGCAGCGCGTCCTCGACGTCGAACATGGCGCCGGCATAGGCGTCGCGCCACACCACGACCGCGGGCGGCACCCGCAGGATGAAGTCCACCGCTCCCGCCAGGCGCCCGTCGGCGCAGGCGGTGATGTCGACGGCATGGAAGCCGAAACGCCGGATCAACACCTCGATGCTCTCGCCCTCGTCGAGCAGCAGCGCGAGGTCCCGGTCGAACTCGCGCTCCACCAGGTTGCGGAAGGTCCCGAGCACGCAGCGGGCGTGGACTCGACCGAGGTCCAGCGGCGTGCTCCAGGACGAGTCGAGGTCGGCCGCCGGGATGTCGACCCCGAGCGAGTCGGCGAGCTGGCGATGCGCCTGCTCCGGGAAGCCGTCGTCGAACTGGCGAGGCGCCAGCCGGCGGAGGACGGGTTCGATGAGCGCGAAGGCGGCCGCGATCTCCTCGGCTCGCTGCTTCAGGGCGGCGCTGAGCGCCGGCTCGGCCAGGGGGTGCCCACCCGCCGGCACGTTGAACCGCAAGCCCCCGTTCCGGGCGGCCTGGCCCGGGGGCGGCGTCACCGTCGCCACCGCGCCCGGGCGCGGCCAGAGGGCAGCTTCGTCCCAGGGAGCACGGAAGCGCCCGTCGGGGTGGAGCAGAGACTTCATCCTTGGGCCCCGCCGGAGACGGTGACCTTGGCCGCATCCTTCGGGCTCCCGCCGACTCGGCCGGTGACCTTAGCGCCTTCACTCGGCGCTCCGGGCGTGGCCAGGTTCTTGAACCTGCGGGCACCGGCCCAGGCGGTGGGCCCGCCGCCGCCCTCGCTGGGGTTGCGCCCAGCCGCGATGTAGCCCTCGGTGCCGGTGACCTTGTCGTGGGGCCTCCACGCGGCGGGGGAACCGGTGATCTCACGACCTTCGATCTCGCCTTCGCCGGTCACGGCAACCGGTCGCCTGGCATCACGGTTCAGGCGGGGCCGGAAAAGGAACTCGTTGTTGCCGGTCACCTTGCCTTCGCCAACGGCGAAGGCGCCGGTGATGCGGCCGGAGATGCAGGAAGCGGGCGGCGCCTCCTGGG
>Ga0247719_1001370_pt1 | contig 10252 bp, 14 predicted proteins | sample 41E_DmetaG_FD_189046 | JGI IMG/M metagenome (GOLD analysis project Ga0247719, IMG submission 189046) | Soil microbial communities from hillslope of Landscape Evolution Observatory, University of Arizona, Oracle, AZ, United States - 4-1-E_D | ecosystem: Engineered > Artificial ecosystem >...
TCTGTCGCCCGCTCCTTTGGCCGATGTGGGACAGGTCCGCGCTACCCGCAAGCTTAGCGGCTCTGTTGCTCGAGGAACGCCGCGCTTTCGTCGAGCACCGGAAGCCGTCTCCTGAATGGGCCGGCGAGCGCTGCGGCGAGATCGACATGGCTTGCGCCGGGGTAGATCCGCAACGTGGCCGGTGCTCCTGCTTGGCGCAGGCGGTCGGCAAGATGCCGGCTGTTGCGGGGAAAGACGACCCGGTCATTGCCGCCGTGGGCAAGGAACATCGGCGGCGCGTCGGCCCGCGCGAAATTCACCGGCTGCGTCTCGAGCGGTTGCGCCCAGTGCCCGAAGGCGTTGCGCCCGCGCGGCTCGGTGAAGGGGTGGAAGTCGTAAGGCCCCGACAGCAAGGCTGCAGCCCGCACCGTCCCCGGATCGACGCCGACGCCTTGCAGGAAGCGGCGGTCGAGCGCGATCATCGCGCCGATATAGGCACCCGCAGAATGGCCGGCGACGCTGATCCTCGCGGGATCGCCGCCAAAGCGAGCCGCATTGTCGCGGGCCCATTTGACGGCAAGCGCACCATCCTCGACAAAGGCCGGAAAGCGCACGTCGGGGACCAGCCGGTAGTCCGGCACCACGGCGACAAAGTTCTTGCCCGCATAAGCGGCGCCCGCAAAGCCATAGTCGCCCCGAGCGCCGCTGTTCCACCCGCCGCCGTAGAAGAAAACGACCACCGGCAGCGCAGCATCGCTGCCGCGCTTCGCCGGCGCCCAAACGTCCAGCTTCTGCCGCTGCTCCGTGCCGTAGGCGACCCCTTCGGCGACGCGCCGGACTCCGTTCGGGGAGGTTATCCTGTCGACCTGGGTCAGCAAGCTTGCCGGGGTACAACCGGTCAGCGCCAACAGCGAGAGCGCCCAGGCGGGGCGGGCCCTCGACCCCTGGCGCCGCCTTCCATCGCTCCTGTTTCCGCCGTCCATCGCGGGCGATGTGGGCGCTGCGCTCCGTGCCGGCAAGCCGCGCTTATCTCTCGACACCCCTGACCTTCTGCCAGGCGCGGGCGGCGGTGTAGCCGAGATAGCCGGTGCCGAACAAAGCGTAGAGCTCCTCGGGAAGCCCGCGCAAATAGGCGCTCATTCCGCCGGCGATGGCGTTAGCGGTGGCCGGCGAAAAAGCCGAAACCAGCCCCATCGGCAGCGCCCACAGGATCAGCGCGTACATGACGTAAAGGAAGCTCGGCCGGGCGCGGCTGACCCACGGGTCGGTAGAGCCTGGCTCGGCGGTCACCGCCTGCATTTGCGCGGTAATCGCCTCAATCTCCTGCTCGCTTTGCAATTTGAGCAGCTCGAGCTTCGCCTTGTCGCGCGCCCTGGGATCGGCGATCACCCGGTCGAGCAATTGCGCTGCCGGCGCGACGATCGACTGCATTGCCAATAGGATTCTCCCTGACCGCAAGTTGACACGGTTGACATTGTTTTGCGCCCGCGGAACTAGCCAATTGTGCCAATCCGGTTCGCAAGCCAGCCGTAGAGGAACGCTTCGTTGGCCGGCCGCCGCTCGGCCAGGCGCACATAGCGTTCGCCCTGGAGCGCATCGAGCGCCCGCATCAGAACCGTCTCGCCTCCCTTGCCGCGAAGCTTGAGGAAGGAATCCAGCGCCTGCAGGGTTTGCGGGCCGATCCGCCCGTCGGGAGTGAGATCGGGATAGTCGCGCGCGTTGCGGTTGAGCGCCGACAGCGCCCTCTGGAGGAAGGTGACGGCGACCGCCGGCCCCATGTTGACCCCCGTGTCGAACAGTTCGGCGGCGATCCGGCGCGATCTTTTCGCCACTTCGTCGATCCGCGGCCGGAGCCAGTAGAGCCGGCGGTAGATCGCCGCCGCTTCCGAGCGCGGCAGGGTTCGCATCGCGCCCTTGTAGCCGTGCGCCCGGGCGACCGCCTCGGTGATCCCCCAATTGGTCGGCCCGCCGCGGTCGGCCGGATGGTTGACATAGCCGCCCTCGCGCTCGAGCAAGGAGTCGATCAATTGGTCGACGTCGATTTCCGATTGCATGATTAACCGCTCCTCTTCCTGACGAGTCGCGGACTAGCTAACCTGTTTGGTTAGCTGTAGGAAAGTTGTTTTTACCGAATCGCAGCTGTGGGAAATCTTGGCGCACTGGGCGATCCTTGCTGTTCTCGAATGCTTTTTGAGATAGATGGCGCAATCAAGCGGCGGCCATGAGTTAGGTAAGTGCAGTGACGAACGAATATGAAGAGGGGCTTCCGGACACTCCTGACCGGACTCGGTCTGAGCGTAAGCTGGACAATATAAGGGAGCAGGGGGGCGTCTTCGTCGATGCCGTTCGCCTGACGCGAATGCCGATGATCGTCACCGATGCCACCCTCCCCGGCAATCCGATAGTCTTTGCGAACCCCGCCTTTCTGGACCTGTCCGGATACTCGCTTGAGGAGGTCACCGGGCAAGACCCGCATTTCATGAATGGACCTGAGACCAATGCGGAGACCGTCCGCCGCTATCAAGCGGCGATGGAGGAAGGACGCGATGAAGATGTCGAGATTCTCCAATATCGCAAGGATGGGCGGCCGTTCCTGGCGATGCTGTTCGCAAGCCCGCTTGATGACGGGCAAGGCATCGTGCTGCACCACTTCCTCTCGTACCTGGACATTACCCGCCGTCACGAGGCGGAACAGGCCCTGCGGAATCTGACCGAGCAGCTCGAAGCAAAGGTCATCTCAAGGACAGCGGAGCTGCAAAACGCCAACGACCGCTTGGAGCGATTGGTACAGGAAAAGCAGATGCTGCTCGCCGAGGTCAACCATCGTGCCAAGAACAGCCTGTCCATCGCCTCGTCCCTGCTCGGAATCCAAGGGCGCCGACAGTCAGATCCACAGGTCAGGGCGCTATTCGTCGAAGCCCAGGACCGGCTCATGTCGATGTCGAGAGTGCACGACCTACTCAGCAGGTCAGAGACGGCTCAGCAGGTGAGCCTCTGCACCTATCTTGTTGATCTTTGCGAGGCTCTCCGGCCGACCACTGAGCGAGACGATTGCATTGCCCTCACGGCGGAGTGCGACGAAGGCATTTCGGTCCCTGCCGATGTCGCCATCCCGCTAGGAATTATTGCCACCGAGCTCATTACGAACGCCGTTAAACATGCCTTCCCGCCGCCAATGTGCGGCACCATTGCCGTGGTCGCGCGCCGGCTCGAAGGCTCACAAATTGAATTTCGTGTCCGGGACAATGGCAGCGGGATGTCCGCGTCCCGCGAAGGCTCGCTTGGCTACAACTTGGTGGAAACCCTCGTCCGACAGATTCGAGGAGAGATGCATGTGAAGGACTCACCCGGGGTAGCCGTCACGATCCTCTTTCAGAACCCCGACGCTTAGACCTGCCCCTAATTTCCGCTTTTTATCTGTACAGACATTAGCGCGCGGCGCCCGAAGCTCTTGCAGCGCCACTCCATGAGGCCCATCATGCTGTTATGCGCGACGTCAGCTATGTCATCGGCCTACTGGGCGGCCTGTTCCTTCTTGCCGCAGCGGCGGTCTGGTGGCGGGTGTACACCAAGACCAGCGAGGCCGAGGCGCGCGGGGCGGGGATCGACACCCGCCTGTTCCGATCGGCGGCGATGTTGACGTCGGTCGCCTTCGGAGTGAGCGGCCTGGCCGCAATCCTGGCAGTCGCGAGCTGGTTCATCCGCTAGCGCCAAGGCGGATATGAGCGCCCCGCCTTTGCCGTTCACATGGCCAGGAACGACGCCAAGGGTCGCAAAAACATAACATTCCTAAATGACAACCGGGTAAGCCGCAGTACCCAGTCGCACCGGCCGCCAAATGACCTCAGGCGGCCCAGTCGTAGCGATCGCGACGGCTGTTCCTGCTGTGCGACCCGGCACCCAGGAGCGCAGTCTCGACAAGCGGGAGCGCTGTTGCGCAAAATCCACATTCGGCCGAGAAGCGGCCAATGTACCAATGGGTGCGCCCGCACCCCGGACAATGGTTCACGATGTCCGGGCGATAGGCGACATGGAAGCCGCGGGCTGCGGGGTCGAAGGCCATCCAACACTCCTTGGAGCATCGGATAACATACAGGCCGCTGCGACGAAACGTTCCATTTCATCGACGAATTGATTTACTCCTGTTTGTGGCATTGCGGCAACGGCGCCGCGTCAAAGCTGTGGCTCTGGTTAGCTTTTTTCTCGCTCGCCGGGCGGCCTGTTCGCTTGAGAGACAGCAACGCGTTCCGCCAAGGGCTCGCCGTTTCCGCCCCCCATCGGACTAGCCGCCCGGCAGCGCTAAGTGTCGTAAAAATATAACATTCATCAACGACAACGGGGGAAACGGCATTAGAATGCGCCCCGGGAGATCGGATGATGGGGAACAGGGAATATTTCGAGCGGCGCGAAGCCGAGGAGCGGGCCGCGGCCGAGCGGGCGACCGACGAGCGGGCCCGGCAGAGCCATGTCGAGCTTGCCCGCGCCTATGCCAAGGCGATCGCGGCGGTGGACGGCGGAACCAGCGCGCCGGTCGACATCGGCGACAATGGCGGCTCGACGCTCCCGCCGGACCTGCGCATCATCTGACCCGCACCCCTTCTATTTGTACATCCCGTCGCGCAAATTGATGCCGTGCTCGAGCCATGCCTTGAGCGCGCACAGCATCTGCGTCCAGCCCTGGCAATTGCCGTAGCTGGCGTCGAGCGCGCCCTGCGTTTCGCGCCAGCCTTCCTCGCTTATCTCGACCAGGGTCCGACTTCCCTCGTCGAGCGGTGAGAAGGTCATGGTCACTTGCGTCCTGTAGCCGGCCGGAGTGATCTCGCCGCCCTGGGCGACCGGCTGCTCGCCTTCTGCGGCATCCCATTTGAGGACGATCCTTTCGCCAGGAACGACCTCGACCACCTCGACCGGAAAGGCGCCCGGATAATCGTGGAAATCCCAGGTGACGGTGCTGCCCTGCTCGATCCGCCCTTCAGCCCCGCCGGTGGTGAAATATTGCGATAACTGCTTCGGGTCGGCGACCGCCTCGAACACTTCGCCGACCGGCCGAGCGATGCGCGCGGCGACCCGGAATTTGAGGTCCATGGAGCTTCTCCTCTTGAGTCGCGGCTCAATATGTTATAATTATCTAACATGTCAATCAGCGACCGGTTCGACCGCATATTCAAGGCACTGGCCAGCCCGGTTCGACGGCAGATCCTCGACGACCTCAAGGACCAGCCGCTGACCACCGGCGCGCTGTGCAGCCATTTTCCGGAACTCGACCGCTGCACGGTGATGATGCATCTGAAAGTGCTCGAGGAAGCCGATCTGGTGATCCCGGTGCGCAAGGGGCGGGAACGCTGGAACCACCTCAACCCTTTGCCCATCCACGACATCCACGAACGCTGGATCGGCCCGCACGCGGCCGGTGCAACCGCCAGGCTGGCGAGGCTCAAGAAGGTTCTGGAAAAGCCACGGGCGAGTTGATTCATTTTACTGCCCCTGTTGCGTTCCGGCGACTTGCCAGCGCTCATGCCGCTGGCGATAGATGCGGCTCGGGAACGCCGCCTCTGCCGCGCGCCCGGGGGGAGATTGATATCGCCATGACCAGCCGCTCGTTCGCCCGCGCCTTGCTCGCCGCCAGCGCGCTCGGCCTCGCTGCCCTGCCGGCGCCCGCCGGCGCCCAGCGGGTCGACCGGATCACCGCCTTTGGCGACAGCTATGCCGACGAGGGTAATCTGTGGCAGCTGCTCGGGATCGCGCCGCCGGTCGTCTATGGCAGCGGCCGCTTCTCGGGCGGCACCAATTATATCGACACGCTCGGCCAGATTTACGGAGTCACTCCGGAAAATTTCGCGATTGGCGGAGCTCTGACCGGCAACAGCAACACCAACAGCCCGTTCCTGCCCGGCTTCGCCTTCCAGTGGAACAGCTTCCTGGCCGGCGGCGGCGGCGTCTTTCCGGCCGTCGCCCCGACCTTTGGCGCGGGCGACCTGGTGACCATCTCGGTCGGCGGCAACGACGCCCGATTCTATCAGCAGACCGGCGGAACGCTCGCCGGGGCGCAGGCCGCAGCGACCATATCGGTCGGCCAGGCGACCGCCGGCCTCAACGCTTTGGTCAACGCCGGAGCGCCGACCATCAGCTTCCTTGCCGGCAACACGGCGATCCTTCCCGAAATCGCCGGCGACCCCAATGCCCAGGCGATCCGCAACGCTTTTTCGACCGCGTTCAACGCCGGAATACAGCCGGTCCTCGCCGGCTATGCCGCCAACGGGGTGATGGTCCATTATCTCGACCTGACCCTGATCGGTCAGCAGATCACCGCCAACCCGGCCGCCTACGGATTGCAGAGCGCAGGCGCCTGCGCCCCCGCGCCGCAGTGCGTCGCCGATTCGGCCTACGCCAACCGCTTCCTGTTTTACGTCGACAATCTGCATCTCAGCTCGCGCGGGTTCGAGATCGTCGGCCAATATGTCGCAACCCAGCTCCAGGCGCCGCTGACCATGCAGGTGACCAGTGACCTGGCGCTCGATTCGGCGCGGCAGTTCGGCCGCACCCTGACCAGCCGACTCGACCTGTCGGCGCCGCGCGACGGCGACCTTGCCGAGGGCACCCGATTCTTCATCGTCGGCGACATGTTCAACCGCGACGTCAGGGCCGACAGCCGCACCGACGCCTTCGACATCGACGGCCGCGGAGTGACCGCGGGAGTTGCCTACGGCTGGGGCAATGGAGTCGCCGGAATCGCCGCCAATGTGTCGCAGCCCAAGGCGGTGCTCGGCGCCGACGTCGCCGAGACCAGCAGCGACGTCTGGCAGGTCGGCGGTTTTGCCGGGATGACCATCGCCGGCGGCTTCGCCCAGGGCTATGCCGGCTATGGCCGGGACAAGCATGACATCCGGCGCAGCGGAGTGGTCGAAGGCATGCGAGCCAGGCCGGACGGAAGCCACTGGCTGGCTGGCGCCAAGGCCGGATATCTGATGCCGCTCGGGACCGTCCGGGTCGGCCCGGTTCTGGCGCTCGATTACGCCAGTGCGAAGGTCGACAGCTATACCGAAAGCGGCGACCCGGCGCTGACCCTGAACGTCGGGTCGGTGTCGGCGCGGGCGCTGACCGCAAGCCTTGGGGCCGAGCTTCGCGGCGACTTCCTCGCCGGGCGCTCGCAGCTTCGCCCGTTCGCCGCCGCGGCGATCGAAAAGGACCTGCTCGGCGACGGCCGGACGATCCGCTTCGCCCAGACCAGCGCTCCGACCATCGTCAACAGCTGGCAGCTCGAGGACCGGTCGAAGAAAGCTTATGGCCGGCTTTCGGTCGGCGGCAGCGCCGAGCTGATCCAGCAGGTTTCATTGAACGCAATCGCGTCGGGCACCGTCGGCCGCGACGACGGCAACGAAATTTCGGGCCAGCTCGGGCTTCGCTTCGGCTTTTAGCGCGGAAGCGCCGCCGATTTGACAGCGGCGAAGTTCGGGCGTTTCCTGCTCCGCCGTCAGCCGGGTGCTGACGTGGAGGGGGAACAGCCATGCAAGACATCGTGCAATCGCGCACGCCGATGCATCTGTGGATCGTCGGCGTGCTGGCGACCTTGTGGAATGCATTCGGCGCAACTGATTATCTACTCACCAGGATGCGCAATACCGACTATCTGGCCATGATGATGCCGGGAGTCGATCCGGCCGAATTCCTCGCCTATCTCGACGGCTATCCGATCTGGGCGCAGTTCGGCTGGGGCCTTGGCGTGTGGACGGGGCTGCTCGGCGCGGTCCTGCTGCTGGCGCGAAGCCGATGGGCAGTGCACGCTTTCGCCTTGTCGTTGGTCGGCATGGCGCTGAGCTTCACTTATGTCTTTACCGGCCCGCCGATGCCGGGCGCGGAAGCGATGGGGGCGATGAACTATGTCCCGCTGGTCATCGTCGCGATCGGCGTGGCCCTGCTTTATTACGCGCACCGCCAGCGCGAACGGGGCGTGCTTCGCTAGCCGCTCGCGGGGGTGGCGTCAGGTCGCCGACGCCACCCTCACCTGCGGTCCGAACATCTGCGGCATCGCCTGGGCGTCGAAGCCATAGGGGTCGGCGCGGAAGATCAGCCCACCCGGGGTCGGCGACACGGTGAAGTAGGTGAGATAGACCGGGACCGGCCTCGGAAGGTCGATCTTCTGTTCATATTGCGTGGCCTGCGGGACGGTCCCGAACACCCAGCTGGCGAAGCGGCGATAGTCCTCGAGCCGGACGCAGCCGTTGCTGATCCAGCGGTCGGTCTTGGCGAACAGCTCCTTGGTCGGTGTATCGTGCAGATAGATGCCGTAATCGTTGGGCATCTCGAACTTCATCGCGCCCATCGAATTCCACGGCCCCGGCTTCTGGCGAACGAGGATGTCGCTTCGCCCCGCCGCGACCTGTCGCCAATTGACCGTCTTGGGATCAAGCACGCTCGGATTGGGCCCCCAGTCGGACAGCACCTCATAGTGAAAATTCTTGAGGTAGGAGGTGCCCTGATCGAGAACCCGCCTGGCGGTCATGGTCTGGATCATGTCGGGCGGCACGTGCCAGTACGGGTTCGCCTTGGCGTTGCGCATCAGCACGGCCAGCATCGGCGTATGGGTTTTGGGCGCGCCGACGATCGCCCTCATGCTATCGGCCCGGCGATCGCGGGCGAACAAATGGACCTCCGCGGCGCCCGAATCGACGACCACATAGCGCTCGAACGTGCCGGTGGTCGGAAGCCGGTAGGCGCGCTCCAGGTTGATGGCGGCCCGGCGCGCATAATGGGTGGCCCCGCGGTTAAGCGAAGCGATCGTCTCCCTGCCGGCGACCCCGTCGACCGGGGCGAGGCCGTGAACCCGCTGGTAGGACGACACGCGCTGGAACAAGGCCTCGTCATAGCCGCCGCCGGGCGGCAGGCCGAGCCGGCTTCGAAGCGCATCGACCCGCCGGCCGGTCGAGCCGCGCTTGAGCGCCGCTCCGGCCGGAACGGCGACCTGCGGCAGGCGCCCCCAGCTCGCTTGATATTGCTGGAGGCCGCGGCCAAGCTCGGTGAACATCACGTTGGGCGCGTTGCGCTGGGCGCGTGCGTTGAGGTCGAGGTTGAAGATTCGCTGAAGCCAGTTTTGCGGCCGCTGCTGGCGCCTGGCGACGCTGCTCATCTCCGGGTCGACATAGACGAAGTCGATTCCCTGCTTGATGGTGCGCGGAACCGCGACCGGCTCGTCGCCGCGAGGCTTTGCCGCCACCGGCATCGCGGCTGTCAGCGCGGCAGCGCCCAGGGCCAAACTGATCCGCTTATACATCCATTTTGCCCTTTGGTTACTGCGCTGATTTAACACCGTAATTTCGCATTTGCCGGGTTGCGCGGACCTGAACGCACGAAATGTCGAAACGCAACACGAATCGATCGGCAGCGGGCCTACCGCCTCACAATCCTTTGGAACTGCAATTCAGGCCGCGTCGCGGGACGCGTAAATTGAGGGACGGTAACGGGGCTTGGGAATTGGGATGCCGACGTCTCGCGCCGTTTCGATCCAGCCTTCGATCGCTTCCGCGGCGTTCTTGACGGCTTCGGCACGGGTCATGCCGTGGGTCATGCAGCCGCGCAAGTCGGGGACGTCCGCGATCCAGGCGTTATCCTCGTCGGACCAGAACAGGTTTATATGGTAACGGGGCTCGGTCACGCCTCGACATTTAGCGCGTACTCCTCCACCAGTTCAAGGAGTAGACGGATCTGATAGCGGTGAGCATCACTTTTGGCCGGATTGATCGTTAACACGGCGGGCACATTCGGGTGCGTGTAATGCCGATGGCTGCCCTTCGTCCGTTGCAAGCGAAAGCCAAAGGCGACCACCAGTCGCTCGAAGTCACGAAAACTCACCGAGCGCGAACTCGATGCAATCAGTTGCTGGTAGAGTTTATCCGGCTTGGTCATTTGCTGCCTCTGTTTGATGGGCAGCCATTTATCAATCAGCGCCTCGACAATCTCGCAACAGGCGAATTTTCACAAAAGTGAAAATATCGACGTTGACTCCGGCCGTCGGACGACTGTCGAGCCGTTACTTAATCAACGCCGCCCCCCAAACCGCGTCCTGCTCATCTTCCCGAACCGCCCCTTCCTCGTCCCCGGCTTGCCTTCGCTCGAATTGCCGGGCGGCCGCGGCGCGACGCGGTCGGGGTCGGGAATGCCGAGCTCGTCCTCCTCGAGCCGGCGGATCTCGTCGCGAAGCCGTGCCGCTTCCTCGAACTCGAGGTCGGCGGCGGCCTTGCGCATCCGCTCCTCGAGGTCGGCGATATAGGCCTTGAGG
>Ga0247719_1001371_pt1 | contig 10244 bp, 11 predicted proteins | sample 41E_DmetaG_FD_189046 | JGI IMG/M metagenome (GOLD analysis project Ga0247719, IMG submission 189046) | Soil microbial communities from hillslope of Landscape Evolution Observatory, University of Arizona, Oracle, AZ, United States - 4-1-E_D | ecosystem: Engineered > Artificial ecosystem >...
GTAGAGCATGACGCCCCAGGCGATGAGGCCGAGGGCGAGCAGAAGCTCGAGGATCTGGAGGACGCTCATCGCGCGCCGGCGCCGGCGGCGAAGACGGTGGCGGCGACCAGAGCGACGAGGTCGAGCGCGATCAGCCCGGCAAGGATTCCACCGGCGACCATCCCGACCTTGCCGGCCCTGGTCGTTGGCCGGAGCCGCGTGGGCAGGATCACTGGCATGCGAGGCATTCGTCGTAATCGGTCGACGACGCGAGCTGGATTTCCTTGAGATCTGGCGTGTTGTCGGCCTCGACCCCGCCGGCGAAGCCGGCCCGCTGAACCGACTTGGAGCGCAGATAATAGAGCGACTTGATGCCCAGCTCCCAGGCGCGGAAGTGGAGCATCATCAAATCCCATTTGTCGACGTCGGCGGGGATGAACAGGTTGAGCGACTGCGCCTGGTCGATGAAAGGCGTGCGGTCAGCGGCGAGCTCGAGCAGCCAGCGCTGGTCGATCTCGAAGCTTGTCTTGAACACGTCCTTTTCTTCCGTGCTCAGGAAATCGAGGTGCTGGACGCTGCCGCCCTGCTCGAGGATCGCGTTCCACACGGCCGGCGAGTCCTTGGACTTGTCCTTGAGCAGTTTTTCGAGATGCGGGTTCTTGATCGAGAAGCTGCCCGACAAGGTCTTGTGGGTATAGACGTTGGCCGGGATCGGCTCGATGCAGGCCGAGGTGCCGCCGGCGATGATCGAGATGGACGCGGTCGGGGCGATCGCCATCTTGCACGAGAAGCGCTCCATCACGCCCATGTCGGCGGCGTCGGGGCACGGGCCGCGCTCCTTGGCCAGCATCATCGAGGCCTCGTCGACCTGGGCTCGGATATGCTTGAAGATCTTGAGGTTCCAGCTCTTGGCCATCGCCCCCTCGAACGGCAGCGAGCGCGCCTGGAGGAAGGAGTGGAAGCCCATGATCCCGAGGCCGACCGAGCGCTCGCGCTCGGCCGAATATTTGGCCCGCGCCATCTCGTCGGGAGCGCGGGCGATATAGTCGGAAAGGACATTGTCGAGGAAGCGCATGACGTCCTCGATGAACATCTTGTCCTTGTGCCATTCGTCCCACGTCTCGACGTTGAGCGAGGACAGGCAGCAGACCGCGGTCCGGTCGGCGCCGAGATGGTCGCGGCCGGTGGGAAGGGTGATCTCGGAGCACAGGTTGGAGGTGGTGACCTTGAGGCCGAGGTCGCGGTGATGCTTGGGCATCGCCTTGTTCACCGCGTCGATGAAGATGATGTAGGGCTCGCCGGTCGCGAGCCTGGTTTCGACCAGCTTCTGGAACAGGGAGCGGGCGTCGACCAGGCCGCGCTCGGACCCGTCCTTGGGGCTGCGCAGGACGAACTCGGCGCCTTCGCGAACCGCTTCCATGAACTCGTCGGTGACCAGCACTCCGTGGTGCAGGTTCAAGGCCTTGCGGTTGAAGTCGCCGCTCGGCTTGCGGATTTCGAGGAACTCCTCGATCTCGGGGTGCGAGATGTCGAGATAGCAGGCGGCCGAGCCGCGGCGAAGAGAGCCCTGCGAAATCGCCAGGGTCAGCGAATCCATCACCCGGACGAAGGGGATGATTCCACTGGTCTTCCCGTTCAACCCGACCGGCTCGCCAATGCCGCGAACCCGGCCCCAGTAGGTGCCGATGCCGCCGCCCTTGGAAGCCAGCCAGACATTCTCGTTCCAGGTGCCGACGATCCCGTCGAGGCTGTCGTCGACGCTGTTGAGATAGCAGCTGATCGGCAGCCCGCGCCCGGTTCCGCCGTTGGACAGGACCGGGGTCGCCGGCATGAACCACAGCCTGGAGATATAATCATAGACCCGCTGGGCGTGGTCGGCGTCGTCGGCATAGGCCGCGGCGACCCGGGCAAACAAATCCTGGTAGCTTTCGCCGGGAAGCAGATAGCGGTCGCGAAGCGTGTCCTTGCCGAATTCGGTCAGAAGCGAGTCGCGGCTGTCGTCGGTCCTTACCGGGAACCGCTTTGCGTCGACCGTCTTGCTGGTGCGGGCGCTGGTTGCGACATCGTCGCTGCCGACTTCACTACCGGTTGAGAAATCCATCGCGCTTCCCCGTCCTTCCGGCGGCCGTTCGAGGTCCGCCTGTTCACCAGATGTTCGACTCGGTGCCATGGCGGCATCCTAGTCCCTTTTGCGCGTCGGAAGGGGCTTTTCTCATCGCCGTCCCCGATATCAACAGCGGACGCGTCCGGCCGCTCGCCGGAATAGCATATTCCGGCGCGGGACACTAGCTATTGAGCATTTCCCCCTCTGCGCTACCACCTATAGTGCCTCAACCGCCGCAGGATGCAAGCCGCTAAATTGTGGATCACGCAATTTTGCTGTGGATGAGTCCCTGCCGAAACGGATTGGCGAAGGGGGCTTGCATTATCGCGTTCAGGTGCAATGCTCGGGGGTCCAAGGGGGGACAGGAATGAAGCTGGTCATTGGCGCCGCGACGGCGATCGCGGCCATCGCCCTGAGCGCAGCAACCCCGGCCAGCGACTGGTCGGTCCCCGACCTGACGTGGCTGGGCGACGACGCCGAAGAGCAATTCGCCGAGTCGAGGCGAATTTGCGCACAGGCGACCGGTTCCCGGCCGACGCCGGCCGATCATCCCACCCCGGCGGAGCGTGCCGCGCTGAAAGGCTGCGACAGCGCGGCGCTTTATTATGGAATCGGCATCGCCGCCGATCCGGTGGCGGCGCGCAAATGCGCGATGATCGAGCGCGAGCAATCGAAAGGCGACGATCTCCGGCTGCTGGACGGCGAAGGCATTTTGATGATGGTCTACGCCAATGGCCGCGGCGCGGAGCGCGACTTCGACATCGCCATTCACATGGCCTGCCAGCTGTCCGATGCGCCGGCGGCGATGGAGGGCCGGATCACGCGCCTCGCCGAACTTCGCCAGTCGCGCTGGACGGGCGAGGATTTTGAAAGCTGCGACGACATCACCAGCGGCATGAGCGGCGGAATCTGCGCGGGCCTCGGTTCACGGATCGCCGAACAAGAGCGCTCGGCATGGATCGCCGATCTTGGCGCAGGCTGGACTCCGGCCCAGCGAGCGCTGTTCGACCGGGTGTATCAAAGCTTTTCCGATTATGCCGAAACTGCCCACGCGCTCGATTGCTTTCGCGGCACCTTGCAGGCCGCCTGCGCGATCATCGGCCGCGAAGAGGAGTTGGAGCGGTTTCTCGATCGGGTCGAAGCGCTGATCGCCGGCCGCCAGCCTACACGGGCCGTGCCCGACGAGCGCCACGCCAATGCCGCCACCGGCAGCTCCAAATGGAAGGCGATGGTGGCCGAGGTCGAGCCATCCGACCGCAGCTGGTATCGCGAGAACGGCCGCGAGACGGTCGCCGCGCGCGCCAGGTTCGAGCGCGAGCTCCTCGCTTTTGCCGCATCGGTCGTGCCGAATCGCACGCGGCGGCAGGTCAGGCAGTTCTTCTCCGACCTGTAGGCGCCAGGCGGGGCTAGCTTCCTGGAGTGCGGTCCTTGATTCGGCCTAGCTCGGGAACCGATGCCCCAGGCTTGAGCCAGGCCTCGAGCGCGTCGAGATCAAGGCCGGCGTCGGCGGTGTTGGTGCCCTGCGCGAGCACGGTAAAATTGTCGCCGCCGCTGGCCAGGAAATTGTTGACCGCCACGCGGTAGCGGCGGTTGGGGTCGATCCGACGGCCGTTCAATCGCATCTCGACGATCCGCTGGCCGGCGGGCCGGCTGAGGTCGTAGGCGAAGACAAAGCCGCGGCTCGGCATCAGCATCGTCGGGCGCTCGGCGCTGTTGAGGCCGCTCGCGAACTGCTGCTCGAGCATCGCCTTCAGCTGCGCCCCGGTCAGGGTCTTGACGACGATGCTGTTGCCGAACGGCTGCATTGCGAAAATCTGGCCATAGGTAACGCTTCCGTCCGGCCCTGGAACAAGATCGGTGCGAACTCCGCCGCTGTTGATGAAGGCGAGCTCGGCCCCGTGCGCGCGCGCGGCGGCGAGCTGCGCGTCGGCGATGAAATTGCCGGCGCTATGCTCGCGATCGGTGGTCTCGGCCTTGGTCACCGGCCCGGCCAGTTTTCCGACGACCCGCGCCGCTTCGGGAGCGGCGGCGGCGACGAAGCGGTCGACCAGCGCCTTGGTCGCCGGGTCGGCGGCATATTGGGGGAAAGCCGCGACCGGAGCGACGATTGTTCCGCCCTGCTCATAGCCTTCGCCCTGGACGATGACGTTTTCGGCCCGGTGGCCCTGAAGGGTGCCTTCCGGGGCGAAGGTCAGCCGGATGTCGGTGATCAGCGTACCGAAACGTCCGGCGCTGGTCAGGAGGAGAGGCCGCTGCCGCCCGGGCCGCTCGATTTCGCAAATATAGGGTTGGTGGGTGTGGCCCGAGATGACGAGGTCAATCGCCGGGTCGAGCCGCTCGATGATCGGAACGATGTCGCCCGACAATTCCGCGCAGCCGTTGTAGCCGCCGCGGCTGTGGCCACCCTGGTGAATGAGAAGGACGATTGCGTCGGCACCCGCGGCCTTCAATGCCGGCACGGCGGCGTTGGCGGTCGCCGCTTCGTCGGCGAAGGTCAGGCCGGCGACTCCGGCCGGTGTAACCAGCGTCGCGGTTTCCTTGAGCGTCATTCCGACGATGCCGAGCTGGACCGGGCCGAAATCCTTGACCGCTGTGCCCGGGAACAGAGTCCGGCCTTCGGCTGTCAGCACGTTGGCGGCGAGGAAGCGGAAGCCGGCGCCGGGGAAGGGCTCGAGCTTGCACGGCTGCTTGGTGGTATGCTGCTCGCAGCCGCCGCGCTGCATCCGCACCAGTTCTGGCCAGCCCTTGTCGAACTCGTGGTTGCCGACCGCATTATATTCGACCCCGACCAGGTCCATTGCGGCAATCGTCGGCTCGTCGAGGAACAGGGCGGAGACCAGGGGCGTGCCGCCGATCATGTCGCCGGCCGAGACGGTGACGCTGTGCGGCTGCCCGGAGCGAAGCGCCTTGGCGGCGGCGGCGAGGTGCGCGACCCCGCCCGCCGGAACCCGGATGCTGGCTTCGGGCGTGCCCGCCTCGATGCTGAGCCTGGGCGGCTCGAGGTGACCGTGGAAATCGTTGATGGCGAGGATCTGCACCTCGACCGGCTGCGGCGTCCCGGCGGGGAGCGGAGCCGGGGTCGCCGGCGGCGGCACGGTCGCGCAAGCGGTGAGGAGGGAAATCATCGCTGCGAGGGCCAGGCTTCGGGTCACCATCTGTGCTTACTTTCGCGGTTCGGAAAACATCTGGTTGAGATAGGCGGCGAGCCTGACCCCGGCCTGCTTCAGCCGCAGCTCGACGGTCGGCGTGTGCCGGTAGACATAGTCATATCCAAGCTCGCTTCCTTCCGGATAGATGCGTTCGCGAATCTGCACGCTTTCCGCGATCCACACGCGCGGTTCGGGATTCCACCAAGCAATCACTTCAGCGCTGGTCGTGTGGCGACTGAGCCGCTCGGCCAGTTCGGTGAAGGAATAGCCGGTCGAATCGACCAGCGCCGAATCCCACACGGCGTGGAGGTTGGTGTCGCGGCCGAACCATTTCACCTTGACGTCATTGCCTCCGCGATCGCCCGGCCGGCCGTTGTGCAGCGGCTGGTGAAGGTCGCCGACGATGTGGACGATGAAGCGCAGCGCCAGCTGGCGGTGCTCGGCGCTGGTCTTTGGGTCGAGCACGAGCCTGCGGAAGAAATGAAGCGCGCTCAGCGCATCGCCCTCCGGCGGGGCGCGGTCGTAGGTGATTCCGCCGACGGTCACATAATGCCAGGGGCTGGACGTGGTCCGCCAGAAGGGGTGCGGGTCGGACCGCATTTCGTCCGGCCAGTTCGACGCTTCCGGCAAGGTCTCCACGCCGAGGATCTCGCGCACGTGCGCACGGGCGAGGCCGCTCAAATGCTCGTCGGCGATGGCGGCGGTGACCCGGTGGCCGGTCTTGCCCCACGCCAGGGCCGGGGCGGGCGCGGCCGCAGCGACGGCCGCGGCCAGGGCGAGGGTCAGTCTGCGAGCGAACATGCAATTCTCTTCCGTCATGCTGAACGCGTTTCAGCATCCGTTCCCGCATTGCGGCGCGGGTTGGTGGATGGGCCCTGAAACAGGTTCAGGGTGACGGCCTGTCGCGTGTCCGAGCTCACGTGATTTCCTCTATGCCTTCGCCTAAGGACAAAAGCATGACAGAGGAAGAGTTAGTCGCGCTGGCGCGCGAGGCGGCGCTCAAGGCCTATGCGCCTTATTCGAACTTCCACGTCGGCTGCGCGGTCGAAAGCGTCGATGGCGAAGTGGTGACCGGCGCCAACATGGAGAATGCCTGCTACCGGCTCGGGCTGTGCGCCGAGCAAAGCGCGCTGACCGCCGCCCAGCACAAGTTCGGGCTGGGCAAGGTCAAGCGGATCGCGGTCGCCGGCGGCGGCATCGAAGGCGGGGTTTTGACCGGCGCGATGACCTGCACGCCGTGCGGCGGCTGCCGCCAGGCGATCTTCGAGGCGGCGTGCCTGTCCGGCCGCGATGTCGAAATTATCGCTTCGAACGGCGACGGCTCGGCGATCGAGCGCCACGCGATCGGTGCGCTGATCCCGAACGGCTTCGGCCCGGCAAATCTGAAAGAAGCTGCTGCGGAATAGGTATAGTTTTAATACCGGAATTCTGCTAGTCTCTTGCCCGTGTTCGAATTCGATCCGGCGAAGAGCGCGGCTAACAAGGCGAAGCACGGGATCGACTTCGAGGAGGCTCAGGCGCTCTGGCTGGACGAACGGAAGGTCAGCGGCCGAATCGAATGGCCGGGCGAGACGCGCTGGACGGTGGTCGGAAGAATCCACGGCAAGCTGTGGTCGGCCGTCGTGACGTTTCGGGGCGAAGCGATCCGGATCATCTCGGTCCGGCGCGCCCGTCCGAAGGAGGCAGCGAAGTATGAAACCCAAACCGATTAGCGCCGAAGAGTTCGACCGCCGCTTCGATGACGGCGAGGACATGGCGGATTACCTTGACTGGTCGAGCTTCCGCCGCCCCGGCCTGGAGCCCAAGCGGGTCAATGTCGATTTCCCGCAATGGATGGTCGAGCGGCTGGATCGCGAGGCGAAGCGGCGCGGGGTCACCCGCCAGGCGCTGATCAAGATGTGGCTCGCCGAGCGGCTCGACAATGCAGCGTGAGCCGGCCGGCGACGGGTCGCCGATCGAGCGCGAACCGGGCGGCCAGCTTAGACCAGCTTGATCTCGCGCAGCCGCTCCTGGAGATAGTCGTTGGCGGTGATCGGCGGCCATTTGGGCTGCTCGCCCTCGGGCACGGTGCCGGGCAACGCCTCGATGCAATAGTCCGAGCGGAAGTGGAGGAAGAAGGGCATCGAATAGCGCGAGCGGCTCCGGCGCTCGGGCGGCGGGTTGACGACGCGGTGGGTGGTCGAGCGAAGCAGACCGTTGGTCAGCCGCTGAAGCATGTCGCCGATGTTGACGACGAGCTCGCCGGGTTTCGGCGAAACCGGGATCCAGCGGTTGTCGCGGGTCAAGAGCTCGAGCCCGGCTTCCTCGGCGCCGAGGAGAAGCGTGATGGCGTTGATGTCCTCGTGCGCGCCGGCGCGGACGTTGCTTCCCGGCTCGCCGGTAATCGGCGGGTAATGGAGCAGGCGCATCACCGAATTGCCGTCGCGCACGGTGTCGACGAAATAATCCTCGTCGATCTTCAGGAAGCGGGCGATCGCCTTGAGGATCTTCAAGCCGGTGCGGTCGAACGTGTCGTATAGGGTGAGGAAGGTGTCCTTGAAGCCCGCCACTTCCTCGGGCCAGAGATTGTCGCCCATATGGTCGCGGAAGTTGTGGCCGGGGGGAAGCTCGCGGCCGACGTGCCAGAATTCCTTGAGGTCGTGCGCCTTGGCGCCCTTGGCGGTCTCGATCCCGAACGGCGTGTAGCCGCGCGCTCCGCCGCCGCCGGGGATGTGGTATTCGCGCTTCACCTCCTCGGGCAGAGCGAAGAAGGCCTTTGCCTTGTCCTCGGCCTGATGGATCAGATCGTCGGGTATGCCGTGGTCGGCGATGATGGCGAAGCCATATTCCTCGAAGCTTCGGCCGAGCTTTGCGGCGAAGCCGCCGGGGTCGCGGTCGGCGTCCTTCAGGGAAACGGAGGCGATGTCGTCGGTGATCGTGGCCATGATTCTCTTTACCGTCATGCTGAACTTGTTTCAGCATCCATTTGCGGGAAGCACAGTGCGGCTGTCTAGATAGACCCTGAAACGAGTTCAGGGTGACGGACTAAGGAAGCATGAGGCTCGCCAGAGCGGCGCTCATCAGATTGGCGAGGCTTCCGGCGATCAGGGCGCGGATTCCGAGCCGGGCGATCACCGGCCGCTGGTTGGGGGCGAGGCCGCCGGTCACCGCCATCTGGATGGCGATCGAGCTGAAATTGGCGAATCCGCAGAGCGCGAAGGTGACGATCGCCCGGCTTCGCTCGCTCAACGCCGCGGCCGGCCCGGCGGCATTGCCGAGGTCGATGAAGGCGACGAATTCGTTGAGCACGATCTTGGTGCCGAACAGCCCGCCGGCGACCCCAGCCTCGTTCCACGGAACTCCGATCAGGAACATGATCGGGGCGAAGATATAGCCGACCAGCCCCTGGAAGCTGAGGCCCGGGATTCCGACCATGTTGCCGAAGCCGCCCAATAGCCCGTTGGCCAGAGCGACCAGAGCGACGAAGCTCAGCACCATCGCGCCGACGGCGACGGCGAGCTTGACGCCGGTCGCGGCGCCCTGGGCGGCGGCCATGATGACGTTGGCCGGCCGCTCGCCTTCCTCGAAGGTCTCGGCGACGTCGACCTGCTCCTCCTCGGCCGAGGCCGGGCCGAGCGGAAGCTCGTCCTTCGCCGGCAAATCGTCGGGCATGATCATCTTGGCCATCAGGATTCCGCCGGGCGCCGACATGAAGGCGGCGGCGAGCAGATAAGGCAGATATTCCGAGCCGAGCAGGCTGGCGTAAGCGGCGAGGATGGTTCCGGCGACCCCGGCCATGCCGACGCACATGATGGTGAACAGGCGCGAGGGCGGCAAAGCGGCGAGATAGGGCCGAACGACCAATGGCGATTCGGACTGGCCGACGAAGATGTTGGCGGCGGCGGCGAGCGATTCGACCCGGCTGATTCCGGTCACCCAGGCGATCGCCCCGCCGACCCAGCGCACCACCCGCTGCATGATCCCGAGGTGGTAGAGGATGGCGACCAGCGAGGCGAAGAAGATGATCACCGGCAGAGCGGCGATGGCGAAGGTGTTGGCCAGCGGGTTGGTCTCGCTCGGTCCGAACAGGAATTCGGTGCCCTGGTTGGCGTAGCCGAGCAGGTTGGACACTCCGAAGGACAGCGCCGCGATCCCCGCCTGTCCCCAGCTGGTGTAGAGCACGAGGAAGGCGATTCCCGCCTGGAGGGCGAAGGCGGCGCCGACGATTCGCGGGCGGATCGCCCGGCGATTGGTCGACAGAGCGAATGCCAGCGCGAGGATGACGACGATCCCCGCCACCGCGAGCAGCTGTTGAGTCACGGTCGAATTTCCCCCCGCCTTACCAGACCATCCCCTGCGTAGCGCCTTGCGCGGCTTCGTCCAGTAGCTGAAGCGCCTCGCCCGGCGCGTTTGCGACGAGCAGTTGGCGGCGGCGAGCCGGCGACAGGAAGCCGCTGACCGTCGCATGGTCGATGAAGTCGATCAGCCCGTCCCAGAAGCCGTCGACGTTCAAGAGGCAGAAGGGCTTGGCGTGATAGCCGAGCGCCTTCCAGCTCCACGCCTCGAACAATTCGTCCAATGTGCCGATTCCGCCGGGAAGGGCGAGGAAGCCGTCGGCGAGATCGGTCATCTTCGCCTTGCGCTGGTGCATGTCGGCGACCTGGTGGAGCTCGGTGCAGCCGCCGTGCGCGACCTCGATGTCGACCAGCGCCCTGGGGATTACGCCATAGACGCGGCCGCCAAGCTCGAGCACGCTGTCGGCGATCAGTCCCATCAGGCCGAGCCGGCCGCCGCCATAGACGAGATCGACACCGGCGGCGGCCATCGACTCGGCGGTTGCTCGGGCGGCGGCGGCGAACTTCGGCTCGGCGCCGCTCGCCGAACCGCAATAGACGGCGAGCCGGCGAATATTCCTCACAAATCCTCCCCGTGCCGGGGAGGAATGTTGTCCTCGTGCCGACTCACAGCCGGACGAGCTCCCTCAGATCCGCCTCCGGGCGGGCGCCGAAGTGGGAGATGACCTCGGCGGCGGG
>Ga0247719_1001372_pt1 | contig 10240 bp, 9 predicted proteins | sample 41E_DmetaG_FD_189046 | JGI IMG/M metagenome (GOLD analysis project Ga0247719, IMG submission 189046) | Soil microbial communities from hillslope of Landscape Evolution Observatory, University of Arizona, Oracle, AZ, United States - 4-1-E_D | ecosystem: Engineered > Artificial ecosystem > Mesocosm...
GCTTTATCCGGACGCGCCGGCAGAGGCTTGGCGTTCGCACGGCATTGCGCTGCTCAAGGTCGGCCGCACGGTCGAGGCGCGCGCCGCCTTTGCCCGTTATCTCGCGATGAAGCCCGATGCTCCGGATGCCGCCTGGGTGCGGCAGATGGCTGGTTGAGAAGGAAGCCGCACGTGAACCGCATTTTGAAGATCGTCGCGCTCGCCGGCGTGCTGGCGCTTCCCGCCTGCTCGTCGATCGGAAGCGAAGGCGGTTACGGGATCAGCGACTACAACATGGTCCGCGTCAACCGCGTGCAGGTCGGCGACGGCACCATGTCGGTCGCCGCGCCGCGGCCGTGGAATCGCCGCCGCCCGACCTTTTTCCAGGACCTTCGCGAAGTCGAGGACTGGACGCTGAATGGCCCGGTGCTCGACGGCATCAGCTTCGTCACCGGCCTCAAGCATGGCCAGTCGCTGGTCCGCCAGCGCCGGACCGACAATCAGCAGGTGCCCAAGTTCCGCAACAGCATGACTGCTCCGGAAGTCGCGGCGATGATCGAAAGCCTGTTCCGGGTGCGCGGCGGCACCGTCGATTTCCGGACGCTCAACCTGCAGCCGCGGCCGTTCCTCAACACCAACGGCTTTCAGTTCGACTATGAGCATCTCGACAGCGACGAGCTGTGGCGCAAGGGCCGCGCCGTTGGCGCGGTGATCAACGGGCGGCTGTACCTGATCATCCTCGACGCTGCGAAAATGCATTATTACGAGGCCGCGCTTTCGGATTTCGAAGCGCTCGTGACCTCGGCCCGCCTGCGTTCTTAGCCGATCGGCGAGATCGGCGTGGTCGGCGGCTCGGTTCCGGGGCTCGCCGGCGAGGGCACGTCGATGTCGGGAGTGGCGCCGGGCTCTTCGGCCGGCGCCGGCGTTGGCTGGCCTGGCTGCGAAGGTTGCGGCTCGATCGGCTCGTTCGGGCGCTCGGGCGGCGTGTCGGGGAAGGGCGGCAGTTGCTGCATTGCGGATCTCCACTACTGCCAACGATCCGCCCGCAGAACGGTTGCTGCGGCTTGCCCAAGAGCGCAAGCCTGTTATAGGCCCGCATCCTTTCGAGGCGGCCGCGCGCGCGTGGCGGAACTGGTAGACGCGCTGGATTTAGGTTCCAGTATCGCAAGATGTGGGGGTTCGAGTCCCTCCGCGCGCACCAGTCTCACGCGCAGGCAGTCCGGGGGACTGCCGAGCATGAGACTCACCTCACCTGACCGGATTGCATTGGGATAGCTACGTGACCATCAAGACTGTCGAGACGCAAAACGAAGGCCTCAAGCGCGCCTTCATGCTCACCATCCCGGCCAAGGATATCGAGGCCAGGGTCGACAAGGAGGTGAAGCGGATTGCACCGCAGGTGCGCATGCCCGGCTTCCGCCCGGGCAAGGTGCCGCCCAACCTCATCCGCAAGATGCACGGCGATGCGCTGCGCGGCGATGCGCTCCAGGGTGCGGTGCAGGACGGCGTCCAGCAGCTGCTCGCCGAGCAGAAGATCCGTCCCGCGCTGCAGCCGCAGATCGAACTGAAGCAGGAATATGAGCCCGGCAAGGATGCCGAGGTCAGCGTCAGCGTCGAGGCGCTGCCCGATCTTCCCCCGCCGAACATCGACGGGCTGACGCTCGAGCGGCTGACCGTCGAGCCGGACGAGGCGCAAGTCGAGCAGCAGCTTCGCCAGCTCGCCGGGCAGAGCAAGCGCTGGGAAGACGCGCCCAAGAAGCACGCTGCGGCGAGCGGCGACCTCGTCACCATCGATTTTGCCGGCGAAGTCGACGGCGAGGCGTTCGAGGGCGGCAAGGGTGAGGACATGGCGGTGGAGCTCGGTTCGGGCCAGCTGATCCCGGGCTTCGAGGACCAGCTGGTCGGCGCCAAGGCCGGCGACAGCCGCGAGGTGACCGTCACTTTCCCGGCGGGCTATCCGGCCAAGCATCTCGCCGGCAAGGAAGCCAAGTTCGCGGTCACCGTGAAGTCGGTGAAGACCGCCGGGGAGACCGCGCTCGACGACGAATTCGCCAAGTCGCTGGGCCTCAATGACCTCGACCAGCTGAAAGGCCTGATTCGCGACCAGCTCGCGCAGGAATTGAACAGTCTCACGCGCACCCACATGAAGCGCCAGCTGCTCGACCAGCTCGCCGCGCGTCACGACTTTGCGGTGCCCGAATCGATGGTCGAGGCCGAATATCAGAACATCCTCGGCCAGCTTCGGCACGAAGCGAGCCACGAAGAGGACCCGCAGGCGGCGCTCGCCGAGATCGAAAGCGACGCGGCCGAATATCGCCGCATTGCCGAGCGTCGCGTCCGCCTCGGCCTGCTGCTTTCGGAGATCGGCGGCGCCAATGGCGTCCAGGTCAGCGAGCAGGAGATGAACCGGCTGATCGCCCAGGCCGCGGCCCAGTATCAGGGCCAGGACCGCGAACGGTTCCTCCAGCTGGTTCAGCAGGAGCCGATGTTCGCCGCCCAGCTGCGCGCCCCGCTGTACGAGGACAAGGTCGTCGACTTCCTCTTCTCGAAGGCAGAGGTGAGCGAGCGCAGCGCGAGCCGCGAGGAGCTCGAGGCCGACCTCGAGGCCGAGGAAGGCCATGTCCACGGCCCCGGCTGCGGCCACGACCATGTCGCCAAGCCGGCCAAGGGCAAGAAGGGCGCGGCCAAGCCGGCCAAGGCCGAGGCCAAGCCGGCCAAGGCCGAGGCCAAGCCCGCCAAGGCGGAGGCCAAACCCGCGAAGCCGGCGGCGAAGAAGGCCGATCTGGTCGAAGCCAAGGATTCGCCGCCGAAGCCCGCCAAGCCCAGGAAAAGCGAGCCGGCCAACAAGGCGGCCGCCAAGGCCGCGGCCAAGCCCGGCGCCAAGGCTGAGGCGAAGCCCGCCGCCAAGGCCGCGGCCAAGAAGCCGGCGAAGAAGGGCAAGTAATCTGCGCGCGCAGGGCTGAGCAGCAAGACATGGCCAGCACAGCCCCGCCGCGCATCGCCGTCCTCATTCCCTGCTACAATGAGGAAGCGGCGATCGGCGCAACCGTGACCGGGTTCCGCGAGGCGCTGCCCGGCGCTGCCATCTACGTCTACGACAATAACAGCTCCGATCGCACCCGCGAGCTCGCGGCCGAGGCCGGCGCGGTCGTCCGCAGCGAGCGCCAGCAGGGCAAGGGCCATGTCGTCCGCCGCATGTTCGCCGACGTCGATGCCGACATCTATGTGATGGCCGACGGCGACTTGACCTACGATCCCGCCGCGGCCCCGGCGATGGTCGACATGCTGCTCGCCGAGCAGCTCGACATGGTCGTCGGTACTCGCCGCCACGAGGAGAAAGAGGCCTATCGCGGCGGCCATGTGCTGGGCAACCGCATCTTCACCGGCCTGCTTTCCGGCCTGTTCGGCCGCAGCTTCAGCGACATCTTCTCGGGCTACCGCGTCTTCTCGCGCCGCTTCGCCAAGAGCTTCCCGGTGCTCAGCCAGGGCTTCGAGATCGAGACCGAGATGAGCGTCCATGCGCTCGAGCTGAGGATGCCGGTCGGCGAGCTTGAAACCGCTTATGCCGCGCGTCCCGAAGGTTCGCATTCCAAGCTTTCGACCTTCCGCGACGGCTGGCGCATCTTGCGCACCATCGTCACCCTCTACCGGATCGAGCGGCCGGTGCTGTTCTACGGCAGCCTCGGCGCATTCCTGCTCGCGCTCGCGCTGGTGCTCGCCGCGCCTCTGGTCGTCACCTACCTCAACACTGGGCTGGTGCCGCGCCTGCCGACCGCGATCCTGGTCACCGGCATGGTGATCGTCGCCGTGCTCTGCTTCTTCGCCGGTCTCATCCTCGACACTGTCACCCGCGGCCGGCGCGAGGTGCGACGGCTCGCTTATCTTTCGCAGCCGGGGCCCGACAGCCGCGCTTGAACCTTGCCGCTTTCGCGCCGATGTAAGCCTTACAGCAATAGAGGAACCTCATCCCCGTGATCGACCATCAGGATATCGCCAGCCAGCTCGTCCCCATCGTCATCGAGCAATCCAACCGGGGCGAGCGCAGCTTCGACATTTATTCGCGGCTGCTGCGCGAGCGGATCGTCTTCATCACGGGGCCGATCGAGGACCATATGGCGAGCCTCGTCACCGCCCAGTTGCTCTTCCTCGAGTCCGAGAACCCGAAGAAGGACATCTTCATGTACATCAACTCGCCGGGCGGCGTGGTGACGGCCGGCCTCGCGATCCACGACACGATGCAATACATCCGGCCCAAGATTTCGACCGTCTGCATCGGCCAGGCCGCCTCCATGGGCAGCTTCCTGCTTGCCGCCGGCGAGCCCGGAATGCGCGTCGCGCTCACCAACAGCCGGATCATGATCCACCAGCCCTCGGGCGGCGCTCAGGGCATGGCCGCCGACATCGAGATCCAGGCGCGCGAGATCCTGCGCATGCGCCAGCGTTTGAACGAGCTCTACGCCAAATATACCGGCCAGCCGCTCGAGGAGATCGAGAAGGCGATGGACCGCGACAAGTTCCTCGAGGCCGACGAAGCCAAGGCCTTCGGCCTTATCGACGAAGTGTTCGACAAGCGGCCCGACCCCGGCGAGGACATGGGCACGGGCGCGGGGGACGTGACGCCGGCTTGAGCGCCCGAGCGGCGCTCTGCGCAGCAGAGGCGAGCTTTTTCGAACAGAGCGAATGCCTGGCGAGGCGTTCCCCAACAGCCTTCCCAAAGCACGGATAGCCGCTACGCTGCGCTCGCCGGATCGCTTGTCCTTCGGGGGTAGGAATGCGTCGTTTTTTTGCTTCGGTTTTGGCCTGTTCGATCGCGGTTGCGGCGGCGCCGCTCAGCCCGGCCTCCTCACAAGGCACCCGCGACGAGTCGGCAAATGCCGAAGACCCCGGCGAACGATATTTCCAAAATCTGTTCGCCGGGCGCTTCGATGAGGCGCTCGCGGCAGCAAATGCATTCCCCCGCGATCTTCCGACGGTCGAGGCGCGCGCGCTGGTCATGGCAATGCGGGCGGGGGCACTGCTGGGACTGAAGCGCGACAGCGAGGCGAAGCGCCTCGTCGCCGAAATCGAGCGCCTCAAGGTTCACGATCCCTATCCTTATGCCCTGTTGTTCAACGCCGCGATGATCGCCGAGCGCTATGACATAGCCGCGGATTCGTTCGACATCTTGCTCGCCCGCTTTCCCGATGCCGCGCGCGAGCAAGAACCCGATTTTGTCTCCTATCTCCTGAGGAATGCTCCCAAGGATCAGGAACGCCGCAATGACGATCGACGGATCGCGCTGGCCCGCATCGGTTTCGGCGGCGACACTCCGACTGCCGATTGGCATGCCTTCAACGCCATAGGCCTGCTTCTCGAGCGCGGTGACGTCACCGCTGCCCAGGATCTGCTGCGCTACGTCGACGAAGTCGATGCAATCGAGACCATGCTGATCAACAAGCGCTATTCCGCGCTTTGGCCGAATTTGGAGCAACGGGTCGGCCCGCACCTGGCGAAGGTCAAGGAGACCTCCGTCGCCAGCGCCCAACGGGCTTATGCGGAAAATCCCGACGATTCTCGTTCGCTGGCGATACTTGTCGAAGCGTATCGCAATGCCGGTCGGCTCGATGATGCGATCGCCTTGCGCTCGAAGCTGCCCGGTACACCCAAAGAGATGAGCGATGCGGACGAGCAGCTCGGCTGGGCTGTGAATAACGTGGCCCTGGCGATGTTCGAGGCCAGCCGGCTTGACGAGGGCGACCAGCTGTTCGCTCTGCTCAATGAAGCGCCGATGGCCGAGGGACGCGGCCGCTGGCGGGTCAACATGATCATCAATCGTCTCGAGGCGCTCGCCGCGGCTGGCCGCTTCGACAGGGCTCTTGCGCTTGTGGATGCAACCGAAAAATCAGCCCGCGAAGATGGCAATGCCTATGCTCAGCAGCTGGTGCGCAGGCTCAAATTCTGTATCCTGGCCTCGCTCGGAAGGACGGTCGACGCGGCAAAAGTGCTGCCGGCCATGCTCGATCACGCGGACGATGCCATTCGCGCGACCATCGAAGGTCTGCTTTGTGCGGGGGAGGTCGACAAGGCGGAGCAAATCGCGGTGCGCATGCTCACTGACCCGAAGCTCGACAAGGCGCGAAAGTCCCAATGGGAGGAGGATTTGGTCGCCGCGCTTCAGTCCATCCCGCTTTCCAACAGCGATCCCTCCGTCTGGGCCAAGTCGTGGACGAGCCTGCGCGAACGCCCGGCCATTGCCGCCGCCTATACGCGTCTCGGCCGAGACATGCCGACGCAGTTCCTGCCGGAACGCAGGTCGGCGCCAATCGCGAATTGAACGCGCCTACTGCCGCGCGCTTCCCCGCCATTCGCGCGGGGAGAGCGCGGCTGATTGCGGTGGCGGGCCTACCCGCCCGCCGTCAGCACCGAACGTTGTAATTGTACCGCGGCTGACCGTTCTGATCGACGTAGTAACAATATCCGCGCGTATCGCGGTAATATTGCCGACCACCGACTACGGCACCGACTGCTCCGCCGAGTACGGCGCCCGCGACAGCGCCCGTCGCGGTTCCAACGCCGGGGATGACCGAGCCGGCGATGGCGCCGGCCGCGCCGCCTATTCCCGCTCCAGCCACGGTGTTGCCCAGCTGCTGCTGTTGAGCAGGGGTCGTTGCGCAGCCGGCGAGCGAAAGACTCGCCGCGGCCATCGCCGAAATTGCCAGATGTTTCATGGTATTCCTCCAGAAGCTGTCCGCTCCGCTCTCGGAAAACCCAGTGCACGAGACAGTTTTTCGTTCCCGCAAGTCCTCGTGCTTTCACCACGGCCGGACATCACAATCTTCTGTCCTACAGCCCCCCAATTGAGATAGCTGGTCCGTCGCCCGGTCGATCGGAGCAAGGACGACACAATGACAACCTCGCGCACACTCAAGCGACCGGGCAAGGCCGCGCGGCATGGTCAATTTGGTCAACTTGCGGAGAGGCGGAATCCAGCACTTCGCAGGCGCGATCCCGGGACTGCGCCTCACTCAAAGCTGACAAAACCGACAAAGCTGACACACCCCCCCCGGCCCGGGGGCGACGCCCGGTCGCTGCAGGCTCTGCGCAAAATGTTCCCCTCTTGTTCCGCAAGAACAAATGCGATACACGCTTTGTCCACAGGCGGGGCTCGGCCGCTTTCGATTGACGCTTGAACGGAGACAGGGGACATGGCAGCGCAGCTCAAAGTCATCGGCAACACATTGGAAGCGGGCAACTTGGCAACCTCTGGAATGGACCGGCAGAAGGCGCTCGAAGCGGCGCTGGCCCAGATCGACCGCGCCTTCGGCAAGGGCTCGGCGATGAAGCTCGGCAGCCGCGAGAAGATCGAGATCGAGACCATCTCGACGGGAAGCCTCGGGCTCGACATCGCGCTTGGCGTCGGCGGGTTGCCGCGCGGCCGCATCGTCGAGATTTACGGGCCCGAAAGCTCAGGGAAAACCACGCTCGCGCTGCACGCCATTGCGGAAGCGCAGAAGAATGGTGGGTCCGCCGCCTTCGTCGATGCCGAGCATGCGCTCGACCCAGTCTATGCGAAGAAGCTCGGGGTCGACATCGACGAATTGATCGTCTCGCAGCCGGACACTGGCGAGCAGGCGCTGGAGATCGTCGACACCTTGGTCCGCTCCAACGCGATCGACGTGCTGGTGGTGGATTCGGTCGCGGCCCTGGTTCCGCGCGCCGAGATCGAGGGCGAGATGGGCGACAGCCACGTCGGCCTCCAGGCGCGGCTGATGAGCCAGGCTCTGCGCAAGCTCACCGGCTCGATCAGCCGCTCGCGCTGCACCGTCATCTTCATCAATCAGGTGCGGATGAAGATCGGCGTGATGTACGGTAATCCCGAGACCACGACCGGCGGCAATGCGCTCAAATTCTACGCTTCGGTCCGCCTCGACATCCGCCGCACCGGCCAGATCAAGGACCGCGACGAGATTGTCGGCAACGCGACCCGCGTCAAAGTCGTCAAGAACAAGGTCGCGCCGCCGTTCAAGCAGGTCGAGTTCGACATCATGTATGGCGAGGGCGTGTCCAAGGTCGGCGAGATCCTCGACCTCGGCGTCAAGGCCGGCCTCATCGAGAAGTCTGGCGCCTGGTTCAGCTATGACAGCGTCCGCATCGGCCAGGGCCGCGAGAATGCGAAGCTCTACCTCAAGGAGAATCCCGAGGTCGCCAAGCGCATCGAGAACGCTATCCGCGGCAAGACTGAGGAAGTCGGCGAAGCGCTGATGGTCGGCCCCGGGGACGACGAGATCGCCGCCGAGTGAAAGCACGCTCCCCACGCGGGGAGAAGGGCCTAGGCCACTTCGTCCGGAACCGGTGAGATCGGCTCGCACCGGTTGCCGCCAATCCGGGCGAACAGCCGCTTCGGCTCGGTCAGCGCGATCACGACAAAGGCACTCGCCGCGCACAGCGCGACTCCGGCGACGAATGGGAAGACGGTGCCGTCGAACGCCTGGCCGATCATGAAGCCGATGATCGCCGCGCCGATGGTGCCGACCACGCCCTGGACCGACGAAGCCGTGCCGGCGATCGGCGCCATATGCTCCATCGCCAGCGTGCCGAGGTTGGATGAGGTGAGGCCGAAGCAGCACATGGTCAGCGCCTGGAGCAGGATGAACAGCGCGAGGCTCTCGTAGCCAGCGAAGGCGACCAGCGCATGGGTTGCGGTGACGCCCACGAACGCCGCCGCCGCGCTGTGGCCGACGCGCCTCAGCCCGAAGCGGCCAACGATCCGCGAGTTGAGCCAGGAGGCGAGGGCCATCGGCGCCGCGATCGCGCCGAACACCAGGCCGATCAGCTCGGGCGCTTCGAACACGTCGAACACGATCTGCTGGATCGAGGCGATGTAGGCGACGAGGCAGGCGAAGGTGAGGGTCAGCGCCAGCGTATAGCCGCGCGACTGCGGTTCGCGCACGGTCTGCCATGCGGCGCTGCCAATTTCGCGCCAGTTGAGCGAGCGGCGGAACTCGGGGTGCAGGGTCTCCGGCAGGCGGGTCATCGACCAGGCGAGCATGATCAGCCCGTATCCGGCGAGGACGAGGAAGATCGCGGGCCAGGGGGCGAACAGCAACACTGCCTGGCCGATGCTCGGCGCCAGTACCGGCACCAGCATGAAGGTCATGAAGACGAGGCTCATCACCCGCGCCATGGCTTCGGCTTCGAACAGGTCGCGGACCATGGCCACGACCAGCACCCGGGTCACCGCGGCCGAGGCGCCCATCGCCGCGCGGCCCGCGATCAGCAGCTCGAAGCTGCCGGCGAAGGCGCACAGCAGCGCGAACGCGGCGTAAAGCGTCACGCCCACCGCGAGCACCGGCTTGCGCCCGAAGCGGTCGGCGAGCGGCCCCCAGATGAGCTGCGTCGAGCCGAAACCGATCATGTAGGCGATCACGACGAGCTGGCGGCGGTTCTCGTCGGCGACACCGAGCGAGTGGCCGATGTCGGGGAGCGCCGGAATCATCGCGTCGATCGCGAAGGCGTTAAGCGCCATCAGCCCGGCGAGCAGCGCGGTCATCTCGCGTGTGCCTGGCCGTTTGGCGCCAGTTTTGAGAGCCGATTCGAACATGGGAGCGCGCCTGCTGGCCCATTGGGCGCTGGCGTGCAACATGGGGGGATCAGTAGGGGGACGAGAGATGATCGACACTATCATTGATCGCCGTCGGGTTCTCGCTGGCGGCGGCGCGCTTGCCGCGCTTGCCGCCCTCCCGACCACCGGCGCGTCGGCGCTTGCCCCGCAAGGATCCGCGGGCGCCAAGCCCCCGCCGCCGATTGCACCCGCCGAACGAATGCAGCGCATCGCCCGCGCTCGTGAGCTGATGCGTGCAAACGGCATCGGCGCGGTCATCATCGAGTCCGGCCCGAGCCTCGACTATTTTACCGGCGTCCAATGGTGGCGGAGCGAGCGGCTAACCGGCGTCGTCATCCCGGCTGCGGGCGACCCGATTATCGTCACCCCCTTCTTCGAAAAACCGTCGGTCGAGGAAAGCCTGAAGGTACCCGCCGAAATCCGCACTTGGCAGGAGGACGAGGAGCCCCTGAAACTCGTCGCCGACTTCCTGAAGGAGCGGCGCGTCGCAAATCTCCCGGTCGGCTTTGAGGAAACCAACCGCTATTTCATTCTCGACAAGCTTCAGCAGCAGTTGCCCGGGATCCGCATCGTCAGTGCCAACCCGGTCGTCCGCACGCTCCGCATGATCAAGTCGCCTGCCGAGCTCGCGCTGATGCAGCACGCTGCCGACATCACCGT
>Ga0247719_1001374_pt1 | contig 10210 bp, 1 predicted proteins | sample 41E_DmetaG_FD_189046 | JGI IMG/M metagenome (GOLD analysis project Ga0247719, IMG submission 189046) | Soil microbial communities from hillslope of Landscape Evolution Observatory, University of Arizona, Oracle, AZ, United States - 4-1-E_D | ecosystem: Engineered > Artificial ecosystem > Mesocosm...
GTCGTCGCTCGAGACGGACGTCATCGCGGGCTTCGGCGGCGGCGCGACGGGCGGCGGCACGCTGCCGGGCGTCCAGGCGGCGCCGACGCCCTGGGGCGTGGAGGGCGCCACGATGACGTCGGAGGCGACGGGATGCGGCGGGGCCGCGGGGGCGGCCCCGAGGCGCGCGGCGATGGACGGCGTCGGGACGGGCGCGGGCGCAGCCTGGACCGCGCGCCCCGGAAGCTCGATCGTGACGGCCGGCGCGGCCGGAGCGACCGCGGGCGCGAGGTCGGGCGCGACCAGGTCGACGAAGACGCGGCGCCCGAGTCGCTCGAAGTTTTGATCCGCGATGATGAAGGCGAGCTGGCAGTCCTTGATGCGGCCGTCGAAGACGGGCGCGAGGACCTGCCGGATCTGCTTCACGTCGTCGGGCGTGATCTGCGAGACCGAGGCGCGGGGGATCCGGATCGCGAGCGCGACGTGCGTCGCGGCGCGCGGCGCGCGGATGATCGTGTAGGCGTAGTTGCGGTCGAGGCGCTTCGCCATCTCCGAGGCGATCTCGCCGTCCTGGGACATCTGGTCGCGGATGTGGTCGCGGAGGATCCGCGGCTCGAGGCGCGTCGCCTTCTCCGTCCCGATGAGGACGATGTCCTTCAGATCCTTGATCTCATCGAGGCTCACGTAGAGCGCGACCTCGGCGAGCTCGTGAAGATAATCAGGCTTGGGTCGCGGCGTGCGGACGAGCAGGACGCGGCGACCGTTCTCGTCGACGATCTTGTAGCCGTACTCGACCGGGAGGGACTGGCGCGCCTCCTGGATCGTTGACATGGAGACGGGCGGACCGTCGTCTCTCAGCATCGGCATGTGTGCATCCCGCTCGGACAGGGAGACGGGAGGTATTTGGGGGTTGCGAAGTGGAAATGGCGTCGCGAAAAGGGCCCCCGCGAGTCTCGTTCCCCGGGCCCGGCGGCTCGCCGCCTCCTCGCCCGCTCAGGGCGCCCTCGGCGTTTGTGAAGAAACCCTTATCTCCCAGGCCGGTCGCCTATGGGATTGGAGCAAGCCGTGAGCCCTGCGTCCCCCCGGGGGCGACTGCGCCCCTGAAGCACATCGGTCTCCAGACTTCGGATTTCGACGTCTACTACGAGATGGTCCGCGTCTTCCGGGAACGCGGCGTGCCCTTCCTGTCCCTCGTGGATGGCGAAGAAGTGCCCGCGAGCGTCGGCGTCATCGTGACCTCCGACGGCGAGGCCGCCGATATCAACTTCCCTGAGGTCGTCTCCTACACGACTCCGGAGGAGACGCTCGCCGCGGCGATCCGACTCCTGTCCGGCAAGCGCGAGTACGCGCGCATCGTCATCGGCATCGACCCCGGCGAACGCCCCGGGGTCGCGGTCCTCGGCGACGGGCGTGTCCTCGATTCCTATCAGGCGCGATCGCCCGAAGCCGTGATCGAAGGCGTCGCGAAAGCGCTCTCGACGCTCGTGGCGGAGCGCTACCTCGTGCGCATCGGACACGGCGCGCCGACCCTGCGCAACCGCATCATCCATTCCCTCCTCCGCCTCGAGGTACCGCTCGAGATGGTGGACGAGACGTCCTCGACCCCATCGTCGTACCGCACGAGCGCGGAGCGGGACACGGTCGCCGCCGCGGCCATCGCGCTCGCGAAAGGCATGGCCATCACGGTCCAGGATGTGCCGCTCAGCGAGCCGAGCGACGGCGAGCTGCGCGACATCCAGCGCAAGAGCCGCCTCGCTTCCTACGGTCGGCTCACCATCTCGCGCCGCCTCGCGCGCAGCGTCGCGATGGGCCGCATCACGCTCGACGAAGCCGTCCAGCGCATGGGCAAGACCGGCGGGACGTGACGCGTTCGACGGCTGCGTTCACGCGCGCGACGGGCGCTTGGCAGCCTTCGCGAGCGCGACCTCGTGATCGCCCCACGACGCGCACGCGACATCGAGCCTCTCGAACCCGAGTTCGGACCAAGCCGGCTTGAGCGCGTCTCCGACGTCGACCGTCGCGCCGTCGTTCGAGAGTCCTACGGCGACCGCGTGGAGGTCCGCCTTGAGGCCGGTGCCGATCACCTTCGTGAAAGCCTCCTTCACGCACCATGCGCGCGTGGCCTTCACCGGATCCGCGCCGAAGCGCGCGCGCTCGGCCGGCGTGAACGCCTCCTCGAGCCACGACGCTCTGCGGGTCTCCGTCTTCTCGACGTCGAGACCGAACCGCGCGGTGGCGTCCGTCCAAGCGCAGGCGGCGGCCCAGCCGGGCGCGTGGCTGATCGTGACGAAGCACGCACCGGCTTCGGCGGGAGCCTCGACGCGGCGGCCGCCTGCGGGGTCCGGAAGGATCTCGATCGAGGTCCACGCAAGCGGTCGACCGAGGGCGGCCCGCGCGGCCGCCTTCGCGGCCAGCGTCGCGGAAAGCCAGTCGCGCCGGCGCTTCGGGATGTCAAGCGCGTCAAGCGCGGCCTGCTCGCGCGCAGACAGGATCGCGCTTGCGCCCGCGACTTCGGCGTCGTCGAGGATGGGGAGTCGGAAGACGGACGCCCCGCCGACCTCGAGGCGCTCCGCGCCCAAGGGATCCGCCTCGGCGAGCGCGCCCGCGTTCGCGCCGACCGTGACGAGGTCGAGTCCCTCGATCCGGATGGCGACGCGGCCCCCGTCGTCGATCAACTCCGCGTCGAAGCGGTGGCCATCGTTCGCGGGCGAAGGGCCGAGGGCCTTCACGACCACGCGCGTCGCGGGGCCGGCCTCGTGCCACGTGATGCGGGCCGCGGCGCGCGGGAGGCCCATCTCGCCGCGAACCGCGAGGGACCAGAGACCCGCGGCCTGGAGCGCGGCTTCGATCGCGAGAGGATCCGTCTCGCCCGTCTCGCGGCCCGGCCGCAGCGCGGCCGCGAGGCTGTCGAAGCGGAGGCCCGTCACGCGCGCGATGACCTGGAAGCTCGGGCCGTGGAACATGAGCGGACCATAGAGCGCGGCGGGCCCGGCGCTCCACCCGCCCTCGGGCGCGGCGAGGGTCCCGGGCGCGGCCTTCGGCCGGACGCCCGTCGCGAGCGTCGCGTCCGCATGCCGCCGCGGCGCCGGCGTCGCGCCCTTGGGCGCGGCGGGCGTCGTCTCGAGCGAAGCCGCGAACCCGCCGCCGTTCGGAGCGAGCGAGACGCGCGCCTCGACCGGCTGGTCCCGCAGGAGCTTCACGGGATAGCGCCACGCCACGTTCTCCGCGACGCTGACGGCGGCGCCCGAGGCGGCGCGCGTTTCAATCGCGAAGCGTTCGAGCGTCATGACGCCCGGGAGCACCGGCGTGCCGTCGATGCGGTGGTCGGCCAGGAAGGACGCGGCCGCCTCGAGGCGCCAGGTCGATGACGCCGTTGGCGCCGCAGCGGGCGCGGACGCTTCAAGCGCGCCGAGGGCGCGGGACACCACGACCTCGCTCGGTCCGCGCCGCATCGAGAAGGCCTCGGCCACGAACGCGGCGACCCCTTCCTCGGTCGAGATGGGCTCGACGCCGACGCTCGCGAGCACCGTGAGCGTGCTTCCGCGCGTCGCCATGCCCGTCTCGCCCCAGGCCGTCCAGTCGACGACGCGGGTCGCGGGTCGCGTTTCCGCGAGAGAAGCGAGGAGCGCGTTCGCGGCCGAATAATCCACTTGGCCCGCGTTCCCGAAGCGGCCCGCGATGCTGCCGAAACAAAGGAGGCCGGCTTCGGGCGCGCGCGCCTCGAGCGCCACGACGAGGTGGAGCGCGCCCATGGCCTTCGGCACGAAGACGCGGAGGAAGGCCTCGTCGCTCTTGTCCTCGAGGAGCTTGCTCTCCTCCGTGCCCGCGCCGTGCACGACGAGCGCGAGACGGCCAAGCGCGGAGGCTTCGGCGACAAGCGACTGCACATCGTCGCGCGAGGCGACGTCACCGCGGACGTAGCTAGCGTCGGCCGCCCCGGCGTCCCGGAGCGCGGCGAGCGTGCGCGCGGCTTCCGCTGCACGGCGCGCGGGCGCGAGGGCGCGCTCGACGGCGACGGGCGTCGCGCGCTCGCCGCGCGCGGTGAGCTCGGCGCGGGCGCGTTCGCGCGCGGCGTTCCAGTCGGCCTCGGTGCGGCGCGCGAGCGCGTCGGCGTCGTCGGGAAGCGTCGTCCGGCCCGAGAGGACGAAGCGCAGGCCCGGCTTCGCGCGCGCAAGACCGATGGCGCAGGCGGCGGTGATGCCGGTCGCGCCGCCCGTGAGGAGCACGACGTCCCCGGCGGCGATGGAGGCGGGATCGGGCGACGGCGCCTCGTCGACGAGGATGGCCGTTTCGCGCCCCGCGGGGCCGCGGCGGCGCTCGACGGGGCCCTCGCGCGCGGCTTCGTCGAGAAGGTCGGTGGCTGCGGCGGAGACGAGCCCGAGGACGGTCGATCTCGGGCGCTCGCGCGCGAGCGCCTTCGCGAAGCCGAGGATGGCGCCGGAGCGCGGCCCGGGCGTCGCGTGGAGCGCGACAAGGCCGTCGAGCGCGGCGCCTTCCGGCGCGCGCACGGCGCGGACGATCTCGAGGAGGCCCTCAGGCGTCGCGGGCGGCGAGGCGAAGATGGACCGCGCGGCCTTGAGCGACGTCGCGACGGCTATCCCCCGCGCGACGAGCGCGCGCTCGAGCGCGGCCTTCGTCTCCGCCGGCGCGATCACGTAGGCGGGCGCGGGGATCGCGCGCGGGGCGCCTTCGGGGATGGGCGTCCAGCGGACCGCGCGGCGCCGCAGCGCGGCGGCGGGCGCAGGCGCGTTCGCTGCGGCCGTCGGAACGGCGTTCTCGATCGTCGGCGCGTGAGCGGTGGCCGCGGCTCGCTGGGCCTCGACGAATCCGGCGATCTTCGCGATCGTCGCATAGTCCTTGATCCGGAGGCCCTCGACGCGGGGGATGCCGAAGGCTTCGCGGATCTCGGCGAAGATCTCGGCCTGCTTGACCGTGTCGATGCCGAGGTCCGCTTCGAGGTCCGCGTCCGCGTCGAGGACGTCGACCGGGTACCCCGTGCGGGCGGCGATCGCGGCGCGGACGGCCGCGAGCGCGTCGCCCGCGTTCGCCGGGACCGGCGTGGGAAGCGGGGTTTCCGCAGGAGGGGCCGACGGAGAGGATGCGGGAGCCTGAAGCGCGGCGACAGCCGGGGCCGCCGGGGGAGGCGGCGCTGGAGACGCGGGTGCCGCGGCGCCGTGGGAGCCGACACGCTTCGCGATGTAGTCCGCGACGTGTCCGAGCGTCGGGTAGTCCTTGATGCGCACGCCATCCTCGCGGGGCACCGCGTAGGCTTCGCGCAGGGCGCCGAAGATCTCGGCCTGCTTCACCGTGTCGATGCCGAGGTCCGCCTCCATGTCGGCCGTCTCGTCGAGAACGTCGACCGGGTATCCCGTGCGCTCGGCGACGAGGGCGCGGACGCGCGCAAGCACGTCTACGCGCGAAGCGGCCGGACTCGCGGCGGCGGTCGCGGACGCGGGAGCGGATCGGACGGGCCCCTGAACCGGGACCGGAACGGGGGTGGGCGGTTTCGCCCCCGGAGCGGCGACCGGGCCGTCCTCGACCTCGAGTCGCAGAATGCGCCCTTCCTTCGCGAGCCTGTGGCGCCGGCCGCCCGCGGCTTCCGCGAGCCACGCCGCGTGCGTCGCCTCGTTTTCGATGCGGGCCTCGCCGACGGCGAGGCGCTCGAAGACCGCGAGCGCGAGCTGGCTGCCGAATCCCGCCGCGAGCCGGAGCGCGAAGCGGCGCTCGTGCGCGCCGCCCGCGGAGAACGTGAGGCCCGCGAACTCGGGGTCGACCTCGCGCAGGTTCGCGATCGGCGGCACGCGTCCGTGCTGAAGCGCCTTCACGGCGACGACGTCCTCGATGCCGGCGCCCATCGGGTGTCCGGTGAAGCCTTTCGTGTTCGCGATGACGACGTCGCCCGCGCGGTCCGCGAACGCGGCGCGCAGGGCCGCGGCCTCGGCGCTCGCCGAGCCGCCGCGGGCCGGCGTGTACGTCTCGTGGCTGAGGAAAACGAGGTCCTTCGCGAGGTCGCGCGGCGCGCGGCCCGTGGCGGTTTCCACGCGGCCGAGGAGCGTTGCCATCTCGCGCGCGATGTGATCGACGTCGAGACGCGACCCGTGGTAGGCGGAGTTCGCGACGCGCGTCGCGACGAGCCGCGCGACGGGTATCACGCCGCGCTCGCGGGCGGCGGACGCCGTCTCGACGACGAGGGCCGAGGCGCCCATGCCGAGGATCATGCCGTGGCGCCGGCGGTCGAACGGCAGCGCGCCGTCCTCGACCGAGGCCGCGGCGGTCGCGGCGCCCGAGGCGAGGAAGCCGGACCCGATCCACGGCAGGAGCGCGGGCGACGTCACGTCGTCGGCGCCGACGACGAGGACGCGGCGGCAGCGGCCCGTGCGGATCCAGTCCTCGGCCATCGCGAGCGCGACCGTCGTGGAGGCGCACGCGGCGTTGACCTGCGCGTTCGGGCCCTTCGCGCGGACGAGCTCCGCGAGCTCCGCGTGAGCGAACGCGAGGATGCGGAAGAGGAGCTTGCGGTCGAAGACGTAGGGCTCGCGCGCGTTCTCGGCGACGAAGGCCGCGAGCCGGCGACGCGCCTCGGGGTCCGCGACGTGCGGGATGGCCGCGGCGACGTCGGCGGCGACCGCGGCCGCGCGGCCGTCGTGGAAGCGCGCGATCTCGCGCGCGAAGGCGTCGTAGCCCGGGAAGGCGCTCGCGAAGATGACGCCCGTCTCGTCGCGGCAGCGCTCGGGCAGGACCCAGCGTCCCTTGAGCACGCGGCCGGCCGATGTCAAGGTCTCCTCGCGCACGAGGGGGATGCGCGCGTCGGCGAGGGCTTCGAGGCCCGCGGCGATGGCGAGGCGCGTCGTGACGTCCCACGTTTCCGCGTGCTTCGCATCGATCGCGTAGTGCGAAAGGTCGAGCGAACCGGCGCGGCCGGCGAGGCGGACCGTTTCGTCCGCGCCGCGGATGCGCTCGAAGACGGGCTCACCTTCGCCCTTGACGAGGCGCACGATGTTGCGCTCGAGGAATCGGTCCGCGTCGGCGGGCGCGAGGCGCTCGATGCGGTTCTCGCCTGCGAGGATGCGGTCCACGTTCGCGTCGTCGAAGACGCGGCGGCTCTGGCCGGGAAGGCCGAGCGCCGCGCCCGTGATCACGATGGGCTCGGCGACGAAGCCGAGGCGCTCGCTCTCCGCGAGCTTCGCGGCGACGGGCGCGAGGGCGCCGCGCACCGCATCGGCGGCGGCGAGGGCCGCGGCCTCGGCGAGCCCCGCGGTGGCGCCGGCGGGCGGCGCGACGGCCAGAGGGGCCGAGGGCGCGGGAACGCTCGCACGCGGCGTCGAAGCGACGGGCGTGTGCGTCGGCGCGGGGGCGGCGCGCGCGGGCGTCGCGATGGCGGCGACGGGCGCTTCGGGCGCGGGTCCAGGGATCGCGAGGTCGTAGCCGAGGGCGAGGAGCTTCGCGACCGCGTCGAAGAGGCTCGGCGCGTCGCCGCGCTTCGGGTGGTTCGTCGCGAGCGCGACCGCGTCGCGGCCGCGCAGCGTGTCCTCGATGAGGCCCGCGAGCGCGCGCTTGGGGCCGACCTCGACGAACGTGCGGACGCCCTCCGCGTGCATGCGTTCGACGCTCTCGCGCCAGCGCACGGGCGAGGCGACCTGATCCGAGAGGAGCGCGATGATCGCGGGCACGTCGGTCGGATAGTAGTCCGCGGTGACGTTCGCGACGACGGGGATCGTGGGCGGGCCGACGCGGAGGCCCTTGAGGACGCGCCCGAGCGGCTCGGCCGCGGGGCGTACGATCTCCGTGTGGAACGCGGCGCTGACGTTCAGCCACTGGACCTGGACGCCCGCGCGCTCGAGAATCGCGACGGCGGCTTCCGCGCCCGCGGTCGAGCCGGCGATAACCGTTTGGTTGGGGCTGTTGAGGTTCGCCGCGACGACGTAACCCGCCTTGCGCGCCTCGACGAGCGCCTTCTCGACGGCTTCGGCCGGCGCCATGACGCTCGCCATGCGGCCCTTGTCGGGGACCTTCACGTTGGCCATCTCGGCGCCGCGCGCGCTCACGGCCTTGAGCGCGTCCTCGAAGGTGAGGACGTTCGCGACGACGAGCGCCGCGTATTCGCCGAGGCTGTGGCCCGCGACGAGCGAGGGCTTGACGCCCCAGGACGCGAGGAGGCGGTGGAGCGCGACGTCGAGCGCGAGGACGGCGGGCTGCGTGATCTCGGTCTGCCGGAGGCGCTCCTCGGCGCGCGCGACCGCGGCCGGGTCCTTGGGGTCGGCGAAGACGAACTCGGTGAGCTTGCCGCCGATGAATGGCGCGAGGACGCGATCGGCTTCCGCGAACGTCTCGGCGACGATGGGGAAGCGGGCGGCGAGGTCGCGGCCCATGTTCGCGTACTGGCTTCCCTGGCCGGGGAAGACGAGGGCGAGCTTGCCCGCGAGGGGGCCTTCGCCGAGATGTGCGCCTTTGGTCGGAAGCGCCGCGCGCTTGGCCGGATCCTTCGCGAGCGCGAGGACGGCCGCGAGGCGCTCGGCGGCCTCGGCCTTGGCGGCGGGAAGGGAGACGACGAGGCGCGCGTTCGCGCGCGGGTTCGCGAGGCGCCGCGTCGCGGCGGCAAACGCGGGCACGTCCTTCGCGGCGGCGAGGCGCGGCGCGCCGTCGGCCAGCGCCTGGACGGCGGCCTCGACGGTGGGGCCGCAGAAGAGCGCCACGTCCGCGAAAGCGGTCGGGCCGGCCGTAAGCGCCGGGAGGGGCGCGGCGGCGGGCGTGGCGACCGCGTTGGAAGCGGCGGCGCGGGCGGCCGCGACCGGCGCGGCCGCGGGACCGTCCTCTTCGAGGATGACATGGTAGTTCGTGCCGCCGAAACCGAACGCGCTCACCGCGGCGCGGCGCGGGGAATTGGCGGGCGCGGCCCACGGCTCGGGCTTCGCGAGCATGCGGAACGGCGTCGCGCTCCACGCGATCTTCGGGTTCGGCTTCGCGACGTGGAGCGTCGGCGGGAGCGTGCGGTTCGCGAGCGCGAGCGCGGTCTTGATGAGGCTTGCGGCGCCGGCCGCGGCTTTAAGGTGGCCGATCTGGCTCTTGACGCTCCCGAGCGCGACCGCGCCTTGCGGGAGCTTCGCCTCGGCGAACACCTTCGCGAGCGTCTCGACCTCGACGACGTCGCCCACGGGCGTGCCCGTGCCGTGCGCCTCGACGAGACCGATGGTCGCCGGCTCGACCCTGGCGGCGGCGAGCGCGCGGCGCACCGCGAGCTCCTGGCCCTTCGGATTGGGCGCCGTGATGCCCTTGCCCTTGCCGTCGCTCGACGAGCCGATGCCGCGGATGATCGCGTACACGCGGTCGCCGTCGCGGCGCGCGTCCGAGAGGCGCTTGAGCACGAGGATGCCGGCGCCTTCGCCCATGACGAAGCCGTTCGCGCGCTCGTCGAACGGCCGCGAGCCGTCGGGCGAGAGCGCGCCGATCTTCGAGAACTTCGCGTATGTCGCGGGATCCATGCTGCGGTCCGCGCCGCCCGCGATCGCGATGTCGCATTCTCCGTCCCGCAGACCTTTCACGGCGAGGTCGACGGCGGCGAGCGAAGACGCGCAAGCCGCGTCGGTCGTGCAATTCTTGCCGCCGAGATCGAACGCGTTCGCGACGCGACCGGCGATGACGTTCGCGAGCTCGCCCGGCATCGAGTCCTCCGTGATGGGCGCGAGGCGCGACTTCATCGCGCGTTCGGCCGTTCCCAATATCTCGCGCTGCTTCGCTTCCGGCAGCTCGGCGAAGCCGGGCGTCGCGCGCACGGCCTCGGCGAATTCGGGGAAGTAGACGCGCCGCGCGTAGGCGTCGCGCATCTCGCCGCCCATGCTGTTCCCGATGATGACCGCGACGCGCTCGCGGTCGAACGTCTTCTTGTCGAGGCCCGCGTCCGCGAACGCCTGGCTCGCGGCGACGAGCACCATCTTCTGGACGTCGTCGAGGCTCGAGGCGACCGCGGGCGGGATGCGGAAGCGCATCGGGTCGAAGGGGATCGTGTCGACGAAGCCGCCGATCTTCGCGTAGGTCTTGTCTGGAACCTTCGGATCGGGATGGTGGAAGAGCGCCGGGTTCCAGCGCTCATGGGGAACCTCCCGGATCGCGTCCACATTGCCAAGGACATTGCTCCAGTAGGTCGCGACATCGGGCGCCTTCGGAAGGACGGCGCCCAGGCCGACGATGGCGATGGGCTCGGCGAGCGGGTCCGCGGTCGGGGGCGCGGCTGCGG
>Ga0247719_1001375_pt1 | contig 10207 bp, 8 predicted proteins | sample 41E_DmetaG_FD_189046 | JGI IMG/M metagenome (GOLD analysis project Ga0247719, IMG submission 189046) | Soil microbial communities from hillslope of Landscape Evolution Observatory, University of Arizona, Oracle, AZ, United States - 4-1-E_D | ecosystem: Engineered > Artificial ecosystem > Mesocosm...
GCGTCATCCGCCAGCCGAAGCCGTGCGAGGTGCGGCTGTTGCGGATTGTCGCCAGCCAGACCGGCACGTAGGCCAGCACGACGAAGGGGATGAGGAGTGGCTGCAGGGCGAAGAGGGCGACGAGCAACCCGACGACGCCGATCGAGGCGGAGGTCAGCTGGGTGAAGTTGCTGGCCATGTTGGCGGGCCGGAAGTTGGCGGCCATCGACGCTCGCATCAGGCGATCGTGGAACTCCGGGCTCTCGTAGGCCTCGAGGTCGACCATGGTGGCGACGTCGATGATGCGGTCCTGGGCGTGCCGGCCGGCCAGCTCGCCCAGGATCCGCTGGAGCTCGCCCCGGGCTGACTGGACGAACTGGACCGCGGCGGTGAGAGCGAGGAAGGCGACCAGCGTCGGGACGACGTCGGCGAGGGCTCCCCCGACACGATCGGCCTGGAGGATGTCGGCCAGGAGATTGCGGCCGAGGAGGAGCTGGATCGCCACGCCGGCGCCGGTTCCCAGTTGCAGGGCGACCGACGCCGTGAGCTCCCGCGGCGCAGCCGCCCGGACGAGGCGCAGGGCGCCGGCGAGGATGCCCGGCAGCCGCCGCAGTGAGTGGTCCTCGGCCTTGCGCCACACGTCGTCGATCGTCGCCCGCCGAGGCTCCACGCCCGGGAGCGTATCCGTCGTTCTTGGTTCACGGCCCGGTTTGGGCGTCGTAGGTCCAGAAAGCCGGTATCCTTTCGAGTATCCGACGAACACCCTGAAGTAGCGGGTGCCCGATGTACCCCGTCGTCGGTGTAGCAGTTGCAGGGGCCGCCGCTGGTCCGGACTTCGACAGCGTCGTACCAAACCATCACGACGCAAGTTTCATGTCTAGGGCAATGAGGGGCTTCACCGACTCCATCCCTGGCCGAAATGCGCTCCAGAGGAGGGGCCGTGGCCATAACGTTTCGTCGCCCGACAAGGGACGACACCAGGTGGCGAGAAGCCGCCGCGTGCAGGAACGCCGATCCTGATCTGTTCTTTCCGACCGGTGTCACCGGCGACGCCATCGAGGACACCGAGGCGGCCATCGCCCTGTGCCGGCGCTGCCCGGTCCGCGAGCAGTGCTTCGAGTTCGCCATGGTCACCAACCAGCGCGACGGCATCTGGGGGGGGACGTCGGAGGACGACCGCCGGCGCATGCGCAGCGCCTGGGTCGCGGCCCGCCGGCAGCGGGAGACGCCGGCGGCGAAGGCCCGGTGACCGCCACCCTCGCACCGCCGGTCCGCGCTGAAATCCCGCCGAGGCGGGTCAACCTCCAGAGCGTCCTCGTCCTCGGCACCCTGCACCTCGGCGCCGCCATCGGCCTGGTGCACGTGTTCCTGTCGCCCCCATCGGCCAAGGTCTGGGCGCTCTTCGTCGTCATGTGGCTCGTGCCCCAGTTGGGCATCACCGTCGGCTATCACCGCATGGAGACGCACAGGGGCTTCAAGTGCCACCCCTGGGTCAGGGCTGCCCTGCTGGTTTCCGGCGCCATGGCCGTCCAAGGCGAGGTCAGCGGATGGGTGCTCAACCACCGGGCCCACCACCACTTCCAGGACCAACCCGGGCTCGATCCCCACTCCCCCCTGGAGTACCCGGGGACGAGGGGTCTGCTGTGGGCGCACATCGGCTGGCTCCTCTTCCGGTTCGAGCTGCCGGTCCAGTTCCGCACCTCCGCTCGGATGGAAGCGGATCCGCTGGTGCGCTGGCAGCGCCGCTGGTACCTCGCCCTCGTGGTGGCCAGCTTCGCCATCCCGTTCGCCTTGGCCGGCTGGAGCGGCCTGCTCGTGGCCGGGTTCCTGAGGGTGGTGCTCGTGCTGCACATCACCTGGTCGGTGAACTCTGTCTGCCACATGTGGGGCAGCCGGGCGAGGGACTCGGCCGGCAATCCCTATCTGGCCGACGACAGCCGCAACAACATCGTCGTCGGGATCCTGGCGTTGGGCGAGGGATACCACGCCAACCACCACGCCCAGCCCTCGTGGGCGTTCCACGGCTGGAGACGCTTTAGCTTCGACCCGTCCAAGTGGGTGATCCAGCTGCTCGAGAAGCTCCGTCTTGCCTCAGCGGTGCGCCGGCCGGATCCCGCACTCCTCTTCAAGTCCCACCAGATTCGAAGTCGCACTCCCGGGACGTAGAGGCCGCGACGAAGGGGCGGTCGTGACACAGTGACGCCCTGTTGCGCCGATCGTCCAAACTCGTCCTGTTCGTCGTCTTCGCCAGCACCGGCTTCTCGGCGCTGACGCTCCAGGTCGTCTGGCAGCGGGTCATATCGCTTCATGCCGGCGTGGACCTGTTCTCGATCACCACGGTGGTATCGGCCTTCCTCGCCGGCCTGGGACTGGGAAGCCTGTTGGGAGGGGTGCTCGCGGATCGGCTCGGCGCCCGGCGGTCGCTCCTGGCCTTCGCGGTGTCAAACGCCGCGATCGGAACCTTCGCCTGGTTCAGCATATGGCTCTTCTACGATCTCTATCGATCCTCGGTCTCTCTGGTCGATGGGACGCTGTCGGCGTTCGCCTTCAACTTCGCCCTCCTCATCGTGCCCACGACGCTCATGGGCCTGTCTCTGCCGCTGGTCGCCCGCGGTCTGGTGGAAAGGATCGACCAGGCGGCACCGATGGTGGGCCGCCTCTACGCCGTCAACACCATCGGCGCCGGCGTCGGCGCCGGCGTCAGCGGGTGGCTCTTGCTCGGCAACCTCGGCTTCCTTGGCGCCGTGCGTCTGGCGGGGTCGCTGAACCTCCTTGCTGCAGGCTTGATCCTCACCCTCTGGAGGACGGCCGCGCCGGCGCCGGCGGCCGCCACCTCCACCGCACATGCCGGTCCGGCGCTCCTACCGGCCCCGGGGCGTCCATGGAAGTGGCTCGGCCTGTACGGGCTCACCGGCGCCGTCGCCCTGGGCCTGGAGATCGTGTTCTTCCGCGTCATCGACGCGTTGATGCGGACGAACTCCTACACCTTCGGGCATCTCCTGAGCCTGTACCTCCTCCTGTTCGGTGCCGGCGCGGCGGTCGCGTCGCGCCTGGTCCGGCGTACCGGCCGTCCGGACCGCTGGTTCCTCGCCATGCAGTACGCGGTGGGGGTGACGGCGCTGGTCGGCCTGCTCGTCCTCATCGACGTCCCCGCCCGGCTCGGGATCGGCGGACCGTTCGACCGCCACTTCGCCGTCGACGGTTACACCAACGGCGGCTACCGGCTCGATTCGACCGCGGAGATCCTGCGGCTCGGGATGGTGAACCTCGTCGGGCCCCTCCTCATCATGGGGCTTCCGGTCCTCGCCATGGGAATGTCTTTCCCGTTCATGCAGGCGCTGGTCAGCGAGCGGGTCGACACGCTCGGCCGGCGCACCGGCACGCTGCTGTTCGCCAACATCGCCGGCAACGTCACGGGCACGCTGGTCGTCGGATTCGTGCTCCTTGATCGGTTGGGCACATCGGGAAGCCTGCGGCTTCTCGCCGGCTTGCTGGTCGTGCCCGGGATCGCGGCTGCGGCCCTGGCGGCATCACCCTGGCGACGGGCGGCGCTGGGCCTCGGCGCGGTCGGGCTCCTCGCCGGGCTCGTCGCCATGTTTCCCTCCAACGCCCGCCTGTGGGCCTACCTCCACGGGGCCGAGGGAGAGACCACTTTCGCCTTGGCCGAGGACAGGGCTTGTGTTACCGCGCTCAAGAACGTCGGTGCGGACGACCTGCTTTACATCAACGCGGCATCCCAGAACGGGTATCCGTTCGACGACTTTCATGTGCTTATCGGGCTGGTCCCGACCCTGATGCACCCGGCTCCCGAGGACGTCTTGGCCGTCGGCCTCGGGATCGGAGCGACGCCGTACGGGATGTCTCGTGACCGGCGCGTGGAGCGCCTCGACGTGGTGGAGATCTGTGGGGGCGCGGTCCAGCTCCAGGGCGTCCTGGCCCACCGCGGCGCCGAGGAGAGCGATCGCCTCCTGAACGACCGGCGTGTCGACATCCAGGTCGGAGACGGACGGAAGTTCCTGCTGAGTGCGGACGAGCCATTCGACGTTGTGACCGTCGACGCAGTGCGGCCGCAGAGCGCCTTCAGTGGCAGCCTGTATTCGGTCGAGTTCTACGAGCTGGTTCGGAGCCGGCTCGGCGCCGGCGGGATCCTCAGCGGATGGGCCCCGACCGCACGGGTCCTGAACAGCGTGACCGAGGTGTTCCCGCACGTCCTGGAGTTCACGGTCGCGAACTACCACGGTGCACGCTTCTACCTGGCCAGCGAAAGCGCCTTGGGGTTCGACCGAGCATCGATGCTCGATCGGCTCGGAGCGCTGCAGCCCGACCAGTCGTTCTCCCGGGCGCAGGCGCAGTCGATCGAACGGTTCCTCGAGACAATCGAGCCCGTCGTGGTTCGAGACGGGGGTCCGCCGGCGCCGGTCGAAGACACCCGCCTCAACCATGATCTGATGCCTCGGGACGAGTACTTCCTCAACAACCCGGCCCTCGCACCCGTCTCACGATGAGCCGGTTGCCTGGGCGGCGGTCATGGGGATCACGAGGGAGAAACGGGTGGTGCCGTTGTCCAGGCGCTCCATGGTCGCTTTGCCCTGGTGCGCCTCGGCGATGAGCTTGACGAAGGACAGTCCCAGGCCGTGCCCGCCCTCCCGTGCGCCGATGAAGGGTTCGAAGATCTGATCTTTCAGGCCGGCGGCGACGCCTGGTCCTGCGTCTTCGACAGTGAGGTGCCACGAGGAGTCCTCCTGATACCCGGCCACGCGCACCACCGAGCCGTAGGGCGCGGCACTGATCGCGTTCTCCACGAGATTGCGGACGGCGTGCTCGATCCCTACCCGCGACACGTAGAGGGGCGCCGGCTCGACTTCGATGCGGAGGTCCACCGCCCGGTCCGACGCCAGGCCGATGAGGGGCACGGTGGCCGAGGCCACGACGTCCGTCGTCGTGACCTCCTCGACGGGTATCGATGCCATCGTTGACTGCCCGAACGCAAGCAGATCCTGGACGAGGACTGCGAGCTTGTCGGTTTCCTCACCGATGCTGATCAGTGCTCGCCGCGCCTCCGATAGGGAGGCAGACGAAAGCGCCAGGTCTGACTCTGCCTTCATGATCGCCAGCGGGCCCTGGAGCTCATGTGCCGCCTGGGCTGCGAACCGCTGCTGATAGTCCAAGGCACTACGAAGCGAGCTCGTGATCTCCGTCAGAGCGGTGGAGATGGCGAAGAGCTCGTCTTTGGGCCCCGTGGGCTGCGGCGTCGGGAGATCTCCTGCGGCCGCGCCTTCCGCGGCTCGCACGATGGAACGAAGCCGGCGAAGCTGTTCGCCGATGGCGAGCCAGGCCAGCGCGGCGCCGATGCAGATGCTGACAGGGATGACGACGAGCTCGAAGCTCAGGAGGCGATTGCGCTGAAGGGCCGCCCAGTCGGTCGGGGCCATGGCAACGACGACGACGGGGGGCAAGGTGGGGGCCGCGACGGCGTAGGCCGGGCGGCGTCCCTCCCTCCAGTCGATCGTCAGCGTGGCCCCTGTGCCCGAGATCGCACGCACCTGTTCGGCGCTCAGCAGCGGTTCGTTGTCGAGCAGGAGATCCGACGACTCCAGGACCGTCCCATCGTGGGCGAAGAACTGGCGGAGCGTCGTCTCCCGGCGAAAGATGCCCTCGGCCCTCAGCTCGGCCGTCGTCATCGGGACGGGCCCGTTGGCCGCAAGGCGTCTGGCGAGGCGCTCGGCGTCCAGTCGCAGCACCCGCTCCTGGGCTTCCCTCGACTCCTGCGTGGTCGTGTAGGTCAGGTAGGCCGCCTGACCGATCATGAGAAAGGCGATGATCGAAGTGAACGTCAGGCAGAGGTAGAAGCGCAGGCCCGTCCGACGCCGGTCAGTCATCGGTGAGCATGTAACCGAACCCGCGGATCGTCCTCAGGGAATGGCGGCCGTAGGGCCGGTCGATCTTTGCCCGGAGGTTGGCGATGTAGACCTCCAAGACGTTGGAGGCCGGTTCGAACGCCCAGTCCCACGCCTCGGTGGTCAAGGTTCGTTGGCTGACTGTCGTGCCGGCATGGGCGGCAAGCACCATGAGGACCCGGAACTCCTGAGGGCGGAGGGGGATGACGGCGCCGGCCCGCCGCACCTCGTTGCGTCGACGGTCCACTTCAAGATCGCCGATCGCCACCACATCGGGGGTGACGGCCGTGTGATGGCGCCGGACGAGGGCGTCCAGCCGGGCCACCAGTTCGTCGAAGGCGAACGGCTTGACCATGTAGTCGTCGGCACCGGTATTCAGTCCGAGGACCCGATCGGACACGCGTGAGGCCGCGGTGAGCATCAGGATGGGTGTGGAGTCGCCCCGCTCACGCAAGCTCCTGCACACCTCGAGTCCGGAGGTGTCCGGCAGCGCGATATCGAGAACGATCGCCGCCATCCGCTGGTGAAGGGCCACCTCCAAGGCGTCCCTGCCGGTTCCGAGCAGGCTGGGGGCGAAGCCGACCCGGGCGAGTCCCCGTTCGATGAGCGGGCCGAGCTTCGTGTCATCCTCCACGACCAGCACAGCAAGGCCTCGCCGGTCCTGGATGCCCGACTCCCGCGTCGTCACTTCAGCATTCCTTAATGTGCGTTCGGCTATGAACGGTGGTCAGGGCCCGCGCCAAACCACGGTTGGATTGGCCGGCTCGCCTCACCTGTCGTTGTGCTTGGGCACCTTTCACTCCATTTCGATCCTCTCCTAGCGAGCGTCTCACAGTTGGAACTGGCAACGTATCCCCCGGCGGTTGCCAGGGTTCCCGCGCACTACCCTGGGCCCGGCCGGCACCCATGATCGACCGTCGACGCTTCGGGGGCACGAAATGCGTGGTCACCGGTGGACTGGGGTTCATCGGGTCCAACTTGAGCCTCGCGCTGGCCGCATCAGGAGCCGACGTCACCGTCATCGATGCCGCCGTGCCCACCCATGGGGCCAATCCGGCGAACCTCTCGGGCGCCGCTCGCCCCATCCGGGTCGTGCACGCCGACATCGGCGATCACGGCGCCGTAGGCGAGTCGGTGACCGGAGCGCAGTTCGTCTTCAACCTCGCCGGCCAGGTGAGCCACATCGATGCCATGGAGCGACCGGTCTTCGACCTGGACATGAACGTGCGCAGCCACCTGGGTTTCCTGGAGACGTTGCGTCACGTCTCGCCGGACAGTGTCGTCGTTCACGCGTCCACCAGGCTCGTCTACGGCCGGCCCCTGTCCCTCCCGGTCGCCGAGACCCATCCCTGTAATCCCCACGACGTGAACGGCGTCACCAAGCTGGCGGGCGAGCAGCTGCACCTCGTCTACCAGCGTATGCACGGCCTTCGGGCGTGCTCGCTGCGCCTCTGCAATGTCTACGGCCCGCGCCAGCGCATCGACGACGACCGTCAGGGCGTGCTGCCGACGTTCATCCGGATGGCGCTGGCGGATCAGCCGCTCACGGTCTTCGGCAAGGGTCAGCAGATCCGGGACTGCCTCTATGTCGATGACGCCGTGGAGGCTTTCCTGGCCGCCGCCATGAGTCCTGCCGCCGTCGGCGAGGTGTTCAACATCAGCCACGACAGGCCACTCCCGCTGCGGTTCATCGCCGAGGAGGTCGTCAGCGTCGTCGGTCGAGGCCGGATCGTCTCGGTGCCCTGGCCGCACGACCGGGCCCAGATCGACATCGGGAGCTACTTCGGTGACTCCTCGAAGGCCGCTCGCGTCCTGGGATGGCAGCCCCAGGTGACATTGCGGGACGGGTTGGTCGGTGCCGTCGAGTTCTACCGCGAGCGCCTGGCTTGCTACCTTTCGTCGACCTGAGCCGCCAGGCGCTCCAAGAGCGTGACGCGCTCCTTGAGGCGGTGGGCAGAGTGCTGGCTTCGGGCCGGTACGTCCTCGGCCCCGAGATCGAGGCCTTCGAGGCCGAGTTCGCCTCCTTCACCGGCCAGCGGCACTGCGTCGCGCTGTCCTCGGGGGCGGCGGCGCTGGCCCTGAGCTTGACCGCCGTTGGGGTGGGGCCCGGCGACGAGGTCATCCTCCCCGCCTTCACCGCCGTCCCCTCAGCGGCCGCGGTCTGCAGCATCGGAGCCGTCCCCGTCTTCGTCGACGTCCTGCCGGGCACCGCGACCATGGATCCGGCCGCCGCGACGAGGGCGATGTCCGGACGGACACGAGCCGTCATGCCCGTCCACCTCTTCGGTCGTCCTTGCGACGTCCCGGCTCTGGGTGTGCCCGTCGTCGAGGATGCCGCGCAAGCGCACGGCGCCGTGCCAAGCTCCGCCAGTGCCGCGGTGGCCTACAGCTTCTATCCGACCAAGAACCTCGGCGGCGTTGGCGACGGAGGTGCCGTGGTCACCGACGACGACGCCGTCGCCTCGGAGTTGAGGCTCTTGAGAGCGCATGGGTTCCGTTCCCGTGACGAGTGTGTCCGCGTGGCCATGAACGCCCGGATGTCAGAGATCGAGGCCGCCGTCCTCCGGGTTCGTCTGGGCGGGCTGGCGTCGGGCAACGGCAGGCGGCGGGAGATCGCCGGCCGCTATCGCCAGGCTGCGCCCCACCTGAAATGGCAGGAGCCCCATCCCGACCACGTCTTCCACCTCTGCGTGGCGCGGGTCCCGCACCGGGCGGACTTCAGGGCGACGCTCGGCGTGCCCTCGGACGTGCACTATCCCAACGCGGTCCCCGACTACCCGCCGTACCGGCGCTTCGCCCGAGATGCGTGCGGCACGGCGCAGGCGTGGGCGCGCGAGTGCGTCAGCATTCCGTGTCACCCGTTCATGTCGGAGAGCGAAGTCGACACCGTTGCGGAAGCGCTGGCGCGGACGGTGGGTCCGTGACCCGGGTCGACCCCGCTGTTCGACCCGCCAAGCTCTTCAATGCGGCGGTGCGCTCGGTCTCGGGGGTCCTTCCCTGCTACAACGACGCGGCCACGATCGGATCCATGGTCCACCGGCTGCACGCCGCCCTCGCCGCCTGCGGGGCCCCGTTCGAGATCATCGTGGTCGACGACGGGTCGACTGACGGCTCGGGCGAGGTCCTGGCCCGGCTGGAAGCGGGTGTCGCCGAGCTCCGGGTCGTCCGCCACGGCCAGAATCGGGGCTACGGCGCCGCGTTGCGGTCCGGGTTCGGGGCGGCGCGGTTCGAGTGGGTCTTCTACACCGACGGCGACGGCCAGTACGACGCCCGGGAGGTGACCACGCTCCTCGGGTTGGCATCCGAGGACGTGGACTGGGTCCAGGGATGGAAGCTCACCCGGCAGGACGCATGGTTCCGCAGGGTCATCGGCGAGGCCTATCACCGACTCGTCCGGCTGCTCTTTCGCGTCGGCATCACCGACACCGACTGTGATTTCCGGCTGATTCGCCGGGACCTTCTGGAGCGCCTCCAGCTGGGCAGCAGCAGCGGAGCGGTCTGCGCGGAGATGGTCTACAAGGGAAGGATCGCCGGCGCGCGCATTGTGGAGACGCCGGTCCACCACTACCCACGCCCGGTCGGGCGATCGCAGTTCTTCCGCATCCCCCACATCGCCCGCACGGTTGGGGAGCTCCTCCTCCTCTGGTGCCGGGTAGTCGTGCTCCGCCAGCCCGTCTCCTGAATGGCGGCGGGTCCGGCGCCCCGACCGAACCGGTGGTGGCGCCACGCCGGGCCGGTGCTCGTCTTCGGCGTCGCCACGCTGGTGACGTTCCTCTCCCTGATGATCGCCGGCGTGAACCGAGCCGACGAATCGTGGAACCTGCACCTGATCGACCTCATGCTGCAGGGCGAGGTGCTCTACACCGACATCCGGTACTTCCCCACGCCTCTCGCCCTGTTCGCCGGCGCCGGTGCCGCTGCGGCCTTCGGTGTGAAGATCGTCGTCCTGAAGGCACTCGTGGCCGTGGCCTTCGGAGTGACGGTAACTGCGAACCTGTTCATCGCCCGGATGCTGTCCGCCGGCGGACGGGCTCGACTCCTCCTCCTCGTCGCGCTCCTGTTGTTCGCCCTGCCGCCGCCCTCCAGCCTGTACAACACCCTCGTCATCAGCCTGGTGTCGGTCACCGCAGCGTTCGTGCTCCGATGGGACGAGGCGCTGGCGGATCTCCCCGGGCTTGTGCGGTCCCGGCGACTCTTTCGCCTGGCCGCGACCGTGGGGGTCGCGGCCGGCGCATGCATGCTGACCAAGTACAACATCGGGGCTGCCGTGATCGTCGCCACCGCGGGATCGATGGCTGTGCCGCTCATCCAGCGCCGCGTCGCGTTCCAGG
>Ga0247719_1001376_pt1 | contig 10207 bp, 10 predicted proteins | sample 41E_DmetaG_FD_189046 | JGI IMG/M metagenome (GOLD analysis project Ga0247719, IMG submission 189046) | Soil microbial communities from hillslope of Landscape Evolution Observatory, University of Arizona, Oracle, AZ, United States - 4-1-E_D | ecosystem: Engineered > Artificial ecosystem >...
GGTAGGTGCTGACCACGATGCGGGTCAGGCCGGCCTCGTCGTGGAGCGGCTTGAGGACCGGCATGGCCACCATCGTCGTGCAGTTGGGGTTGGCCACGATGCCCTTGGGGATCGAGTCCAGGGCGTGGGGGTTGACCTCGGCCACCACCAGCGGGACGTCGACATCGTGGCGCCAGCCCGAGGAGTTGTCGACCACGATGGCGCCGGCGGCGGCGACCTTGGGGGCCAGCTCCTTGGACAGGGTGGCGCCGGCGGCGAAGAGGGCCAGGTCGAGGCCGGTGAAATCGGCGGTAGCCGCGTCCTCCACCGTGATCTCGCCATCCGCCCAGGGCAGCGTCTTGCCCGCCGAGCGGGCCGACGCGAACAGCCGCAGCTGGTCGACGGGGAAGTTCCGCTCCGCCAGCAACGTGCGCATGATGCCGCCGACGAGTCCGGTGGCTCCGACAATTCCTACGTTCATGGTCTAAAGCTACCGACCTTCAGGCCGGGGGCGAATCGAGTTCGAACGCGGAGTGCAGCGCCCGGACCCCCCGGTCGACGTCGGCGGCCCGCACGACGCAGCTGATCCGGATGGGACTGGTGGAGATCATCTCGATGTTCAGGCCCTCGCCGGCGAGGGTTTCGAACATGGTGGCGGCCACGCCGGGGTGGGTCTTCATGCCGGCGCCGATGAGGCTGATGCGGGCGATGTCGGCGTCGGGCTCGACCCGGGCCGCGCCCAGCTCGTCGGCGATCTGCTCGGTGATCCGGGTGGCCACCGCCAGGTCGGCCTTGGGAAAGGTGAAGGAGATGTCGGCCAGGCCGGTCACGGAGACGTTCTGCTCGATCATGTCCACGTTGACGGCCTCGTCGGCCAGGGCCCGGAACAGCCGGGCGGCAATGCCGGGCTTGTCGGGGACGCCTACTACGGTCACTTTGGCCTCGGACGTGTCATGGGTGACACCCGAGAGAATGGCCTTCTCCACCTCTTCCTCCTTCATCACCCAGGTGCCGGGCTCCCACGTGAAGCTCGACCGCACGTGCAACTTGACGCCGTGGTTCCGGGCGAACTCGACCGACCGGGCGGCCAGCACCCGGCCCCCGGTGGCCGCCATCTCCAGCATCTCTTCGAAGGCCAGCGACTTCAGCCGGCGGGCCTCGGGGACCACCCGGGGATCCGCGGTGTAGACGCCGGCCACGTCGGTGTAGATCTCGCACATGTCGGCGCCGAGGGCGGCGGCCAGGGCGACGGCGGTGAGGTCGGAGGCGCCCCGACCCATGGTCGTGACCTCCTTCTCCGTCGACACTCCCTGGAAGCCGGCGACGACGACGATCTTGCCCTGCTCGAGGGCCTCGGTGACCCGGGCGGCCCGGATCTCGACGATCTTGGCCTTGCCGTGGGTGGTGTCGGTGATGATCCCGGCCTGGCTGCCGGTGAACGACGACGCCGTCTCGCCCAGCTCCCAGATGGCCATGCACAGCAGGGCCATAGAGATCCGCTCGCCCGCGCTGACCAGCATGTCGAGCTCGCGAGCCGGCGGCTCCTTTGAGATCTCGCCGGCCAGTTGGAGCAGGTTGTCGGTACTGCGACCCATGGCGCTGACCACCACGACCACATCGTGGCCGCGACGGCGCGTGCGCACGACGTGATCGGCAACGGCGCGGATCCGGTCGGCGTCGGCAACTGAGGTGCCGCCATACTTCTGAACGACGAGTGTCACTGGCGGGACTCACGGTACCAGTGCCGATACGGTGGTAAACCGTGCCCACACAGAAACGCGAGCGGAAGAAGCAGGGCCACCAGGCCCGGCAGGCGGCCATCGCCGCCGCCAGGAAGCGTCAGCAGGCCCGGAGCCGGGCCATCGCCGGCGGGTTTCTCGCCCTCGTGCTCATCGCCGGCGTCGCCGTGCTGGTCAGTCCCGGGGGCGACGACCAGGACGTTGCCAGTACGGGTGCGACGACCACGGTGCCAGGCGCCTCGACCACGGTGGTCAAGAAGCCGGTCGACCTGCCGCCCGTGGCGCGGGGCGCGTCGATCAGGGGCGACACCCCCTGCCCGCCCACGGACGGCTCCGCCCAGAGGACCACCTCGTTCGAGAAGCCGCCGCCGCTGTGCGTGGCCGTGGCCAAGACCTACACGGCCGAGATGCAGACGTCGAAGGGCACGATGACCATTGCCCTCGACGTGCGCAATGCGACCAAGACGGTGAACAACTTCGTCGTTCTCGCCCGCTACAAGTACTACGACGGCCTTGCCTTCCACCGGATCATTCCCGGCTTCGTGATCCAAGGCGGCGATCCCCTGCAGAACGGGGGCGGCGGCCCCGGCTACGAGTTCGAGGACGAGCTGCCCAAGGCCGGCTCCTACAAGGTCGGTTCTCTGGCCATGGCCAACAGCGGCGCCAACACCAACGGCAGCCAGTTCTTCATCATCACCGGCGACGCCGGCGTGAGCCTGCCGCCGCAGTACTCGCTGTTCGGGCAGGTCACCCAGGGCCTCGAGGTGGTCGAGGCCATCGAGGAGGTCGGCATCCCCGGGGCCGAGGCCGGCAAGCCCAGCGAAGTCGTGAAGATCCTGACCGTCAACATCAAGGAGACGTGAGCCCATGCCCACCGAGTGCCCCGCCGCCGATGGCTCCAGTCCCAAGACCACGAAGTTCAGCGGCCCGCCGCCGATGTGCATCGACCCGTCGAAGCGCTACACGGCCACCATGGTGACCAACAAGGGCACGATGACGATCGAGCTCGATCCCGTCGCCGCTCCCAAGACGGTCAACAACTTCGTCGTGCTGGCCCGCTACCACTACTACGACGACGTGACCTTCCACCGCATCATCCCCGGCTTCGTCATCCAGGGCGGTGACCCCCAGGGCACCGGTATGGGCGGCCCCGGCTACCGCTTCGAGGACGAGCTCCCCCGCCCCGGCCGCTACGAGATCGGCTCCCTGGCCATGGCCAACGCCGGCCCCAACACCAACGGCAGCCAGTTCTTCATCATCTGCGGCATGAGCGGCATGCAGCTCCCGCCCCAGTACTCCCTGTTCGGCAAGGTCGTCGACGGCCTCGACGTCGTCCTGGAGCTGGAGAAGGTCGGCACCCCCGGCGCCGGCGTGCCCAAGCAGAAGGTCTTCATGGAGTCGGTCACGATCACCGAGTCCTGACCCCCTCACCGTTCTGGTTGCACTTACCCGCGCATACGGGGGTCAAGTGCAACAGGTTCAGGCGGGGAGGGCCTCCAGGCTGGCCTGGTGGCCGTTCTGGAACACGACCACGCCGCCCACGCCGGCGACGCTCCACGCCCCGTCCACGCCCCGGATCAGGGCGGTGCGCTCGTCGATGCCGACGATCGGGAGGCCCTTGGGCGCCAGGGTGATGGTGCGCTTGGCCTTCTCCTCCGACCAGGTGTTGTGGTGGGGGATGACCGCCACCTGGGCCAGCAGGCCCAGGCCGAGGGTGAAGGCGCCGCCCCGGGGGTCCACCATCGGGTCGCAGAGGGCCATGGCGCCGGCGGACGAGCCGGCGAGGACCGCCCCGCCCTGCCAGGCCTGGCACAGGGCGTCCCACGCCGGCGAGTCCTTGAGCACCGAGCGCAGGTGCAGGGGAGAGCCGCCGGAGAGGTAGATGAACCTGGCGTCGCGGATGGCGGCCACGTTGGCCTCCTGCTCCGAGTCGGGCCGAGCCAGGACCATGAGCCCCCGGACCTTGGCGCCCAGGCCGGCGAACCACTGCTCGGCCGTCTCCACCGCTCGCTCCGGGTGCTCGTAGGCGGCGGCGGTGGGCAGGACCAGCACCTCCTCGGCGCCGCTGGCCGCCAGCAGGTCGCGGTCGAAGGTGCATCCCTCCCGCCACTCTCCGCCTCCGACGAGGGCCAAAGGACCGTGCATCGGGTCAAACTAGCGTCGATGCTCCGAGGCAACCGGATTCTCACTGGTGTGGCAGTGAGCCTGCGCCCGGTGACGGCCGGCGACGTGCCCGCGCTGGCCGAGTTCTTCGCCGTCCCGCAGGTGGCGGAGTGGTGGCCGGGCGAGAACGAGGAACGGCTGCGCGCCGCCCTGGAGGACGACGACGGCGTGGGGCTGGTCATCGAGCTCGACGGGCGGATGATCGGCTACACCCAGTATTTCGAGGAGACCGACCCCGACTACCACCACGCCGCCATCGACATCACCCTCCATCCCGACTTCTGCAACCGGGGCCTGGGCACCGATGCCTTGCGTACCCTCTGCCGGCACCTGTTCGAGGACCGCGGCCACCACCGGATCACCATCGATCCCTCCGCCGGCAACGCCCGGGCCATCGCCTCCTACCGCAAGGTCGGCTTCCGCGACGTGGGGGTCATGCGCCGCTACGAGCGGGCCAACGACGGCAGCTGGCGCGACAGCCTGCTCATGGATCTCCTGGCCGAGGAGCTCGTTCCCTCGTAGGCACCGGAGCACACCCACCTCGCGGCCTGCCGCGAGGCTATCGTCCCGGCTGGTGGCGGCCAGGACACAGGAGCTACGGGTCCACGGGGTCGGGGGGTCGCATGGCGCGCGGATGCTCGGCTTCGACTCCAGGCAGGACATCGTCATCGCCGGGGAGGGCGTGGGCGGCACGTCGGTGTTCGCCCGCCGCAACGACCCCTCGGTGGAGAGCTACGACTGGGGTGACCTCACCTCCGGCACCGGCTCGAAGCCGTTCTGGGTGTTCCTGCTGCCCTTCACCCTCATCAATCTGGCCGGGTGGATGCACCCGCCGGAGGACAGGGCCGCGCCAGGGCTGATCCAGCTGATCCGGGGGCTGGTCCACCTGCTGTCCGGCCTGCTGACGGCGATGTACGTGTTCACCTTCGGCATCATCCTCGTCGACATCGCCGGCTACCAGTGGACCCGCCGCCTGACCGATTCGGCCCAGGAGATCGTCTGGCAGCAGAAGGCCGGCGTGGGCGTCGGGCTCCTCGCCCTGCTGGGTGTCGTCGGCGCTCTCGTCTACACGGCCGGCACGTCCCAGACCCAGTTCGAGCAGCAGTCGTTGTCGTCGCTCCAGGACATGGACCGTCCGGGCGGCGAGCCGTGGAAGCCGGGCGAGCGCCTGAGCTGGCAGGGGTTCTTCTTCCACCCCCTGGCCGCCCACCGGCGGTTCCAGGCCCACCTCCTGATCGCCGTCGTGTGCTGGTTGCTGGTCGGCGGCCTGGCTGTCTACCGGACCTTGCTCGAGCCCTACACCGACTACAAGACACCGCTGGACCTCCATGACCTGCTGAGCGTGGTCAGCGGGATCGCCTACGTGGCGGTGGCCCTGCTCTGGTTGACGGCATTGGGAGCGAAGCGCCGGTCCGGCGAGCGCTGGACGCGGGCCGGCCCGGCGATCGCGGCGACGCTGGCCTTCGGCCTCGTCAACGCCGTCGTCTCCGGCACGATCCTTCTTCTCGTCAAGCAGCTCAACAAGCTGCCAAGCGGGCCGGCGAACCCGGTGCCGCTCCAGCCCGGGCCCGAGGTCAACCTGGTCGACGTCTGGGGCGGGCTGGCGCTGGGCTTCCTGACGGTGGCAGCCGTGCTGGGGGCGATCGTCGTGTTCAAGCCCCTCGCCGGCACCGACGACGTGGCGCCCGATCGTTCGTCGGGGCCCGGTTGCGAGGTCGACGGGCTTCCGGGCTCCCTGCGCAAGCCGCTGGCCCGGGCCCGGTTCCTGGCCATCCTCGCCCGGCGGGGCTGGGTCCTCGCCCTTCTCGTCGCCCTGTCGATCTACCTCGTGGGCCTGGTGTCGGTGACGCTTCGCGTCGAGTGGACGCCGTTCCCGGAGCTACCGGCGCCGACGAACCAGAACGCGCCCCTCTACCAGGTGGGGGCCTACGCGCTGCCGGCGCTGGCCCTCCTCCTGTTCCAGCTCGTGCGCAAGGGCCGGAAGGGTGCCCGCACGTTCGCGTCGACCCTCTGGGACGTCTTCACGTTCTGGCCCCGCCGGTTCTCGCCCCTGGCCGTGCGGCCGTACTCCGAGCGGGCGGTGCCGGAGCTCCAGGGCCGCATCCTGCACCACACCAAGAACAAGAAGGAGCCGTGCCCGCTGGTGCTGGCGGTGCACAGCCAGGGCTCGGTCCTGGCCTTCGCGGCCCTGTCGCCCCTGTCCGCCGAACAGCTCCAGCGGGTGGCGCTGGTCACCTACGGCTGCCCGGTGTCGAGCATCTACGCCATGTTCTTCCCGGCCTACTTCGGCCCCGAGGAGGTCACCGCCCTACGGGACAAGCTCCCGAAGCTCCCCGGCGGGCTGGCCGGCTGGCGCAACTTCTACCGCCTGACGGATCCGATCGGCGGGCCGGTGTTCGCCGACACCGACACGCCCGAGTACGACACCGAGATCCTCGATCCGTTCCGGGGGCCGGCCACGGACCTGGCCGACAGCACGCCGCCCCGCGAGCGCGACGCCGCCCCGTGGCTGCGGGTGTCCGGCCACTCGTACTACGAGCAGGAGCCGGCGCTGAAGGAATGGGTGAAGCGCGTCAGGCTGGCGTTGGACCAGACCTTGTGACGTAGAAGCAGCGGTCGTCCAGGCTGCCGAAGGAGTAGCTGGGGTACAGGCCGCCGAACATTTGGCGGGTGCGGTCGGTCCAGGCCAGCGCCTCCGGTGAGGAGATGCGGTGCACGACCTGCATCACCGCGCCCTCGAAGATGCGGTACTCGGCCCACACGCCGGGATAGTCCTTGGTCGCACCGACCTCGGTCCACGGGACGGCGCCGGTCTCTGGCAGCCGGCGGACCAGGTTCCGGTGGCTGTGGCCGGCGAAGTAGCCCACGAGCGCCGGCCGGCGGCTGACCAGCCCGACGAGCCGCTCGGAGTCCCCGGCGTTGATGCCGGCGGTGAAGGCGGCGTGGTCGAAGAGGGGGTGGTGGCCCATGACGAGCACGGGTGTGGTGTCGTCGCCGGCGAGGTCGTCCAGCCAGTCCAGCTGCTCCTCGGTGACCCGGCCGCCGGCCTCGGCCGGCACCGCGGTGTCCAGCAGGGCGACCCGGGCGCCGGCGACGGTGATGAGCTCCGTCGCCGGCCGGGACCCGAGGTCGGAGTCGGAGCTCACGTCGTGGTTGCCGTAGGCCCAGTGGAGTGGGAAGCCGTCGAAGATCTCCATGAACGTCTTCAGTTCGGCGCCGGCGCCCTGGCTGGTGAGATCGCCCTTGGCGATGACGGCGTCCGGCCCGATGGCGGCGATCTCTGTCGCCGCGGCCCGGGCCATCGTCTCGGGGTAGGGCGGCTCGTCGGGTTCGGCGCGCAGGGGCGGGCCCAGGTTGACCCCCTCGTAGCGCCCGCACTCGGTCTCGCCGATGTGCAGGTCGCTGACGGTGACGACGGTGGCCAGCCGCTCGCCTCCTGGCTTGGGCAGCGTCCGGAACGTCACCCCCTCGACGGTGTGCTCTTTGCCGGGGCGCAGCCGGTCTGCCCGCACCACCCGCAGACCGTCGTGGAGGACGGCCTCGGTGTCGGTGACGGTGGTCAGCTCCACCGGTGGCTCGCGGCCCGCTCCCACCGGCGGTCCGCCCAGCGCCACCGGCCCGCCGGGTCGTCCTTCGGGGGGCCGGCGCTCTCGGCCGCCTGCAGTTCGACGGCCAGGGCGACCGCGATGGCGACGACCTCGGGAGGGATCTCAGAGGGGGACATTGCCGTGCTTGCGGGTTCCCGTCTCCTGGCGCTTTGACCGGAGCATGGCCAGGCCCTTGATGAGCACGGACCGGGTGGCCGCCGGCTCGATGACGTCGTCCACGTAGCCCCGCTCGGCCGCGATCCACGGGTTGGCGAAATGCTCGATGTAGCCGGCCACCAGCTCGGCCCGGGCCGCAGCGGGGTCGTCGGCCTCGGCCAGCTCCCGCCGGTGGAGGATCTCCACCGCGCCCTGCGGCCCCATCACCGCCATCTCCGCCGACGGCCAGGCGAAGGCCAGGTCGGCCCCGATCGCTTTGGAGTTCATGACCACGTAGGCGCCGCCATAGGCCTTGCGGGTGACGACCTGGATGCGGGGGACGGTGGCCTCGCAGAAGGCGTAGAGCAGCTTGGCGCCGTGGCGGATGATGCCGCCGTACTCCTCGTCCTTACCGGGCAGGAAGCCGGGGACGTCGACGAAGGCGATCAGCGGGATGTTGAAGGCGTCGCAGGTCCGCACGAAGCGGGCCGCCTTCTCCGACGAGTCGATGTCGAGCACGCCGGCCAGCACCTGGGGCTGGTTGGCGACGATGCCCACCACGTGGCCGTCCAGGCGGGCCAGGCCGCACACCATGTTCTGGGCCCACAGCGGGGCGTACTGGAACAGGTAGCCGTCGTCGACCACCTCGGCGACGACCCGGGTCATGTCGTAGGCCTGATCGGTGCGGTCGGGGAGCAGTTCGTTCAGCGCCGGCGACTGCCGGGCGGGATCGTCGGTGGGCTTGGCCCACGGCGCCGGCTCGGCGTTGTTGGAGGGCAGGAACGACAGGAGCTGGCGGACGTCGTAAATGCAGACGTGGTCGTCCTCGGCCACGAAGTGGGCGACGCCCGAGCGGGTGGCGTGGGCCATGGCGCCACCGAGGTCCTGGAGGCTGACGTCCTCGCCGGTCTCGGCCTTCACCACGTCGGGGCCGGTGATGAACATGTACGACGTGTCCTGCACCATGAACACGAAGTCGGTGAGGGCGGGGCTGTAGACGGCGCCGCCGGCGCAGGGGCCCATGATCACGCTGATCTGGGGGATGACCCCCGAGGAGTGGGCGTTGCGGCGGAAGATGCCGCCGTAGGAGTCGAGGGCGACGACGCCCTCCTGGATGCGGGCGCCGGCGCCGTCGTTGATGCCGACGAAGGGGGCGCCGGCCTGGTCGGCCATGTCCATGACCTTGTGGATCTTCTCGGCGAAGACCTCGCCCAGGCTGCCGCCGAAGACGGTGAAGTCCTGGCTGAAGACGAACACCTGCCGGCCCTCGACGGTCCCCCAGCCGGTGATGACGCCGTCGGTGTACGGCCGGTTGCCGGCGACGCTGGGCTCGGCGGACCGGTGACGGGCCAGGACGTCGAGCTCGACAAAGCTCTCGGGATCGAGCAACTCCTCCACTCTTTCCCGGGCGGTCATCTTGCCGCGGGCGTGCTGGCGGTCGACCGCGTCGGCGGAGCCGGCGTGGATCGCCTCGTCCTTACGGGCGCGGAGGTCCTTCAGGCTGGCGCCGTTCGGGTCGAACGTCATGGGAGCACGAGGTTACCGGGGGTCGAGGGCGGCGATTCTGTCCATGAACCTCCAGGCCCGCAGGCGGGTCACCATCTCCTCCAAGGCATCGGTGGGACCGGCCCAGCGGAGCTCGTCGACATTGGTCAGGACCTTGGCCTCGCTACGGAGCGTGGCGAGGTCGCGGAAGAGCAGGGCCAGGTCCCGCTGCTCGTTCAGCGAGGCGGCCAGCCGGGCTGCGCCCCGCACGGTGACGTCCCAGCGGAAGTGGTGCTCAGGGATCTCCTCGATGTGGAAGTACTTGGCCAGAACGGCGCTGGCCGACGTCTTGCCCCAGCCGGGGAGGCCGGGGAAACCGTCGGCGCTGTCACCCACCAGGGCCAGCCAGTCGGGGATGGACTCCGGCAGCACGCCGTACTTGGCCTTGACGCCCTCCTCGTCGGTGAAGACCTTGGCCCGCCGGTCGAACTGGACCACCTTGGTGCCCAGCACCATCTGGGCCAGGTCCTTGTCGGGGGTCATGATGATCACCTGCTCGACCCGGTCGTCGGCGGCGGCGGTGGCCGCGGCCGCGGCCAGGGCGTCGTCGGCCTCCAGCTCGACCATAGGGAAGACGGCGACGCCGAGCGTGCCCAGCGCCTCCTCGAGCAGGGGGAACTGCCCGAGCAGCTCCACCGGCACGCCGGCGCTGGACTTGTAGCCCGGCCACATGTCGTTGCGGAACGACTCGATCACGTGGTCGGTGGCCACGCCCAGGTGGGTCACGCCCTCCTCGAGCAGCTGGAGCACGCTCCACATCACGCCCCGGGTGGCGGCGACTTCGTCGGTGGGGTCACGGTCGCCCTTCGGCACACCGAAGTGGTGGCGGAACAGCTCGTAGGTGCCGTCGAGCAGGTGGACCTTCACGTTGTGACGCTACGTCGGACCGGCGCTCGATCCGGCGACCCGTGCCGGGTGTGCATTTTTGTACCTCGGAGGTACAAAAATGCACAAGGGCGTCGGGCGTGGGCTACGTCGGTCCGACGTTCCGTGTCCCTGCTGCCCGGCTGAGCGCCTCAAACCAAGGGACTTCCCTAC
>Ga0247719_1001377_pt1 | contig 10200 bp, 7 predicted proteins | sample 41E_DmetaG_FD_189046 | JGI IMG/M metagenome (GOLD analysis project Ga0247719, IMG submission 189046) | Soil microbial communities from hillslope of Landscape Evolution Observatory, University of Arizona, Oracle, AZ, United States - 4-1-E_D | ecosystem: Engineered > Artificial ecosystem > Mesocosm...
GGGGCGCGGAAGGATGTCGTGCTCGGCCTGCTGAACAAGGGCGTGCCGATGGTGCCGGTGACCATCGACCCCGGCAGCCGCACGAATTTCCAGAAGCTGCTCGAGAGCGGCAGGAAGCTCACCGACCCCTCGCTGCCGGACGGGCATACCAATTACTATCGCAGCGACGACGTCGCGGCGGTCGCCTATTTCTACCTCGACAAGCCCGGCGGAGTCTTGCCGCCGATCGCTTCGGCCGCCGAGCGCATGGCGGCGATCCGGCACCCGCCCAAAAAATAAGGGCGGCCGTTGCGGGCCGCCCTTGAAGTCGGATTGGCGGGTTAGCCGCGCTCGCCTCTCGGCTGCGGCGGCGGCGGCGGCGGCGGCGCCTGGACCGGCGCCGGCTCGTACACAGGTGCAGGCGGCGGCGGCGGCAGCACCGGCGCGGGAGCCACGGCGGCCCGCCGCCCGAGACCGCCCGTGCGGGCACGGATGCCGAACGAATAGGTGGTTTCCTCGAAGCGCAGGAAGCGCACGAACTCGGCCCGCGGCTGGCCGCCGCGCGCGGAGCTCAGGTTCACCCGGAACGGCTTTTCGAGGATGTTGGTCCAGTCGAAGAAGACGCTGAGATTCTCGTTGAACGCGTAGCTGGTCGACAGATCGAGGCGCGGCGCCGGCTTGGCCGTTTCGATGTACAGGTCGCGTCCCGGATCGCCTGCAGCGCCGGGGCCGCCGGGACCGCGGAAGTCGCGGCGATCGAGGAACTTGCCGCGGCGATTGTAGGACAGCCGCGCCGACAGGCCGCCGCCCTCGTACATGCCGACGAGGTTGTAGGTGTGCTTCGAAACGCCGATCAGCCGCGCGTCTTCGAACTCGTTGATGAAGGGATTATTCACCTCGGTCTTGGCGTCGAGATAGGTGTAGTTCGCCTGCGCGCCGAAATTGCGTGCGAAGGCCGGGATCCATTCCCAGTCGAAGAAGGTGGTGATCTGCGCTTCCGCACCGTCGATCCGGCCCTTGCGGGTGTTGACGGGGCCGGTGACGCGCACCGGTCCGAGCACTGGATCATCATAGTCGACGGTGCTGTTCTGGATGAAGCCGTCGAGGTCGCGGCGGAACAGCGCCACGGCCGCAAAGCCCGTCCGCGAGAAGAAATATTCCAGCGACGCGTCGTAATTGTTGGACGTGAACGGCCGCAGGAACGGATTGCCGCCGCCGCCGGTGCGCCTGCCGCCCTGCGTCGGGTCCGGAGCACCCAGGTTCGCAGACGGGTTCAACTGCTCGAAGGTCGGGCGGGTGCGGGTCTGGGTCGCCGACAGACGGAACTGCATGTCCGGCATGAAGCGCCAGCGCATGCTCGCGTTCGGCAGGTAGTCGGTGTAGCTGTTGCTCGCCTCCACTGGCGTCAGCACGCCGAGCACGTTGGAAGTGCCCGCAATCGTGGTCTTGGTGCGCACAGCGCGAAGGCCGACAATGCCGTCGAGCGTGTCGCCGAACTTGAAGTTCAGCTGCCCGTAGCCGGCGAGCGTATCCTCGTCGGCGTCGTAGACGGAGGTCGGGTTCGGTTCCGGGTCATCCAGCGTGAAGGTTCCGAAGCAGCAGGTGATGCCGCGGCTGATCACGAATTGCCGCAGCGCCTCGCGGTTCCTGCGAATGCTCGAATAGGTCGGAGTCAGGAAGGTGCCGAAGCCGGACTGCACGTCGGTGCCGCGGAATCCTTCGCGGAACAGCCGGAAATCGAGCGGAAGCGCGGCTCCGGAGATGCCACGGCCGCGGAAGCCGGCGAAGCGGTTGCCGAACTCGCGATGCGCATCGCGGGTGGTGTAGCGAATGCCGGCATCGATGGCGTCGATGAAGCCGAGGCCAAGCTCATAGGTGGCGTCCACCCGGGCCTGGTAATCGTCGCCTTCGGACACCTGCGCTTCTTCGTAGAGGCCGTCGAACAGATAATTGTTCGGATTGGTCACGTCGAAGTTGCGGATGTTGAACTGGGGAGTCCGGAGGTCGAAGTCGACGATCGTCGTCGCCTGGCCGGCAAAGATCCGGTCGACCGATTCCGTGGACCCCTTGAAGCGGCTGTCGGTGCGCGCCAGGTCGGCCGTCAGCTTCAGCGGGCCCGCGTCATAGATGCCGCCAATCGCGAACTGCTTGGTGTCGGTCTTGTTGAAGGTGCCGCCCTGGAAGGTGAAGATCGGGTCGCCGAGGCCGGTGACCGTCCCGCTTTCCAGCAGGTTGGTGCCCGGGCGGAACTGCAGGTTGGTGTACGCCCCGCCATTGTACAAAGGCACGGCGGCGAGGCGGTCGGAGATCTTGTTGCGGAAGCCCTGGTACAGCGCCTCGGCGTAGAATGTCAGGTCGGGGCTGGCGCGCCACTGGAAGGCGGCATTGGCCGACGGCCGCACACGATTGCCCGAGCGGAAGAACAGACGCTGGATGTCCGGGAAGCGCGCGTCACGGCCATTGACGAAGTCCGGCACCAGCCGCGTCGGCCCTTCGCGGCGGAAGGTCATCAGGAAGTCGGTGTTGGACGGCTCCGAATCCAGATAGTCGAGCTCGGTCCGCGAGATGTTCACGAGCAGGCCCATCTCGCCCATGCCGGTGTTCCAGCGCGTGCTCGCCAGCGCGTTGAAATTGGGGTTCCACTTGTCGGCCTGCTTGGTGCGCAGCGCCCAGAACGAACCGGCGAGCTCCGTGCCGCGGAAGTCGAACGGCCGACGCGATCGCACGTTCACCTGGCCGGCAAGGCCGGCTTCCACCAGGGTCGCCGTGGTCGTCTTGAAGACTTCGAGCGCAGCGATGTTCGACGACGGGAAATCCTGCAGGGCGACTTCGCGGCGCTCGGCGGTAAAAATCTCGCGCCCGTTGTAGGTGGTGGAGAAATCCGGAAGGCCGCGGACAAGGACGCTGTCGGCTTCGCCCGCGCGGCGGATGACCTGCAGGCCCGGGATGCGCGCGGCGGTCTCGGAGACAGCTAGGTCGGGGAGCTTGCCGATGTCCTCGGCGACGATCGCATCGACGATCTGCTCGCTGTTGCGCTTCAAATTCTGCGCCGACTGCAGCGACCGGCGAAGGCCGGTGACCACGATCGCCTGATCGCCCGCGGCTTCGTCCTGGCCCGCGGCGGTCTGCACCGCATCATCGGTTTCCACCGAACCTGCTTCCGGATCGGCCGGCTGCTCCTGCGCTTCGACGGTGGGGTCGGGCGGAGTTGCCGGGACACCCTGCTGCGCTGCAGCGGGCGTCGCGGCAAGTGCCAGTGCGAATGCCGACGTCGAACACAGGATCAGTGAGGTCCGGCGCATGTTCTTTCCCCTTTTTTGCCGGGATTACGGAGCAGGTCCCGGCGCTTAGTCGCACAAGGTATGAACTTGCGGCACTTGGCTTACAAGAAGGTCAGCCAGGTGCGGATGACGCAGCCGCGCAACTGTTGCAGCAACGCCTCAGTCGAGCTGCGCGAGCAGCTCGTTGACGCGCCGCTCGGCGTCGGTCAGCCCGCGCTCGACGCTCTTCTGGCCATTGACCACGGCCGCCATTTCCTCGCCGATCAGGCCTTCGATTGCCGCCTGCCGGCGCACGTAGCCGGGAAGCGGCTGGCCGAAGCTTGCCAGCGGGGCGATCTCGGCGCGGTGCGGCAGCGCCTTGAACTGCGGGCTGTCGACGATGGCCTTGAACGCCGGCAGGTGGCCGGTGCGCACCCAGTCGTAATTATGCTCCGCCATGAAGCGGAAGAAGCGGGCGAGCGCGGAGCGTTCCTCGCGCGTGCGCTGCCGCGTTGGCACCACCCAGACATGGCCGCTGACGAACGAGGCCTGGCGCCCCCACAGGCGCGGATAGGGCACCACCGCATAGCTGTTGTGCAGCGGCCGCCCGGCAGTCTTCGCTTCCTGCTCGAATTGGCCGATCATCCACGTGCCGGTCGGATAGATGCCGCCTTCGCCGTTCATGAAGGTGGCGATCGCGGCCGGCGTATCCTGGTTCTGCGTGCCCAGTTTTTCCGCGTTCACCTGGCGGAAGAAGGTCATGATCTTGCGCGCTTCGGGGGTGCGCAGCCGGACGTGCCTGGGATCGGGAAAGATCACCGCGTCGTGTGCCATCAGATAGGTGTAGAGGTTGCGGGTCTGGTAGGCCGGGTCGCCGACCAGGCTCTGGATCAGATAGGGCTTGCCGGTGCGCGCCTTGAACTGGCGCGCGTGGGCGAGCAGCTCCTCGGCGGAATTGGGCAGTACGGGTTTGTCGCCGCGCATCAGCCCGGCCTTGCGGAACAGGGCCGTGTTGATGTGGAACAGCCCGCCATGAATGTCCCACGGCAGGCCGTAGATGCGGCCGTTGATGGTCACCGAGCGCAGACTCGCCTCGGTGAAGCTGGCCGGATCGATGCCGGCCTCGCGCAGGATCGGCTCGACCGGCTCGACCAGCCCGTTGGCCGCATAATCCGAGATGACGCCGCTGTGCATGGTGACGACGTCGGGCGGGTCCTTGGCCGCGACCTGGGCGGTGAGCTGCGGATAGCCGGGCCAGGCGACGACGTTCTGGCTGACGCGCACGTCCTTGTTCTCGGCGTTGAACTTGTTGATCATCGCCGTGATGATCCCGCATTCGCCCTCGGCCTTGGCGACGTCGATGTCGCGGCCGAACACCGCGCCGCATTCACCGAAGAAGCGCTGGAGGTAGATGCCGGTGCGCTCCTCGCCCTGGCGGCACGAGCCGAGCAGCAAAGCGGCGGCAATGATGGGTGCAAGCCGCCTCATCGGATCGCGGTTCCCGCCATCGCCCGCACGATCTGCTTCTGGAACACCAGGTAGACGATGAAGATCGGGATCGACGCGAACACCGCCTGCGCCATCAGGAAGCCGAGGCCGCTGGTCTGCGCATAGTTCATCTGGCTCGAGGCGAGGCCCACCGTCAGCGTGTACATGTCGCTGCGCGTCGCCGAAATCAAAGGCCACCAATAATCGTTCCAGCTGGCGAGGAAGGTGAACACGGCCAGCGTCGATTGCGCGGGCACGGTCAGCGGCAGCAGCACCTTGAAGAAGGTGGTGAAGCGCGACGCGCCATCGAGCATCGCCGCCTCGTCGAGGTCGCGCGGGATGGCGCGGAAATATTGCGTCATGAAGAACACGCCGAACGGGGTGACCAGCCCGGGCAGGATGAGCCCCGGATAGCTGTTGTGGAGATGCAAATCGGCGAACAACTGGTGGCGCGGCAGCACCACCGCCTCGCCGGGGATGGCGAGCCCGGCGAGCACCAGCACGAAGATCGTTTTGCGGTAAGGGAAGTCGAGCCTCGCGAAGCCGTAGCCCGCGAGGCTGCACAGGATCAGCACTCCGGCGGTCGTGCCGAGCGACACGATCATGCTGTTGATCAGCCAGCGCGTCGTCAGACGGTTGCCGAAGATCGCCTGGTAATTCTCGAGCGTGTAGGGGCCATGCAGCGCCGCGCCGCTGTTGCCGACCAGCTCGGCATTGGACTTCAAGGACAGCAACAGCGTCCAGATGAGCGGCGCGACCATGATCAAGGCGCCGATCAGCACGAAGGTGAAGGCCAGCGGCGACAGCCGCGCGCGGCGATTGCTAGCGGCCACCTTCGGCCTCCCGGGTGCGATTGGTCGCCCAATATTGGGTGAGGGTGATGGCGAGGATCAGGATGAACAATATTTCGGCGGCGGCGGTCGCATAGCCAAGCTCCCAGCGGCCGAACGCCACTTCGAAGATGAACAGGACGATGGTCCGCGACGCGCCGCTCGGGCCGCCGCCGGTGAGCAATTGCGCCTGGCCGAACAATTGCAGCTGGGCGGCGGTCTGCAGCATGATCACGACGATGAGCGTGCGCCGAAGACCGGGCAGGGTCACGCGCCAGAAGGTCGTCCACTTGCTGGCGCGGTCGAGCGCGGCGGCCTCGTAGACATCCTCCGGGATCTGCTGGAGCCCGGCCAGGAACAGCATCATCGGCAGGCCGATCGACCACCAGATCGTCGTCAGGGCAAGCGCCGGGAGCGCCAGCTGCGGGTGGCTGAGGAAGGGCAAGGGCTCGGCGCCGAGCGCGGTCGCGATTTCCCCGAGCAGGCCGGCATCGGGCGCCAGGACGAAGCGCCAGATCAGGGTGACGATGGTCACGGACAGCACCGAGGACGAAAAGAAAATGCCGCGGAAGATGGTCGCGCTGCGCGCCGGCCGGTTGAGCGCCAGCGCCAGCAGCAAGGTCAGCACGGTCAGCGTGGGCACGATCATCAGCGCGACCGTGAAGGTGTTGAGCAGCGACTGGTGGAACACCGGATCGGCAAGCAGGCGGACGTAATTGTCGAGGCCGACGAAGGTGCCGCCGCCGAACAGGTCGACCCGGCGGAAGCTCAATGCAATGCCGAGGAACAGGGGATAGATGAGGATGAACAGATAAAGCAGCAGGAACGGCGCGACGAACAGGAAGCCGCCGAGATTGTGCCGCGTCATTGCCTTCACGCAGCGCGCTCCGTCGCATGGTGGCCGGTGCCGTCGGCGGTGAACAAATGGGCAGCGCCGCCGTCGATCGCCAGCCCGACTTCGTCGCCGATCGCGACCCGGCTGTAGCCCTCGTCCTCCGCGGTGATCGGCTGGCCGTCGGAGAGGCGGCCGTAGATGATGGTCCGCTCCCCGAGCCGCTCGACCAGCTCCACCTTCGCACGAGTGCCGCCCTCGGCGGCGACCCGGACCGCTTCGGGCCTGAGGCCCAGGCGCAGCTCGCCGCCCGGCAGTCCGTTACGCGGCACTCCGGTCGCGATCTCCGATCCGTCGCCAAGCCGCACATTGGCCAGCGTTCCGTTACCCTCGACCAGCTGCGCCGGAAGCAGGGTCATGGCGGGCGAGCCGACGAACTGCGCGACGAAGATGTTGGCCGGCCGGCTGTAGATTTCCATCGGCGGTCCGACCTGCTGGATCCGCCGGTCGTTCATGACCATGATGCGGTCGGCCAAAGTCATCGCCTCGGCCTGGTCGTGCGTGACCATGATAACCGCCGCATCGACCTTCTGCTTCAGCTGCGCGAGCTCGACCCGCGTGCGCATGCGCAGCGCCGCGTCGAGGTTGGACAAGGGCTCGTCGAGCAGGAACAGTTTGGGCTGCTTGACGATGGCCCGGCCGATGGCGACGCGCTGTCGCTGGCCGCCCGACAGCTGGCCGGGCTTCTTGTCGAGATGCTCGGCGATCTCGAGCACCCGCGCTGCCTCGGACACACGCGATTCAATCTCGTCCGCGGGAACGCGCGCGTTGCGCAGGCCGAAGGCCATGTTCTCGCGGACGCTCATGTGCGGGTAGAGCGCATAGTGCTGGAACACCATGGCGACCCCACGGTCGCCCGGCGGCAGGGGGTCGATGCGCCGCCCGTCGAGCCACACTTCGCCGGCGTCCGCGCTCTCGAGCCCGGCGATGATCCGCAGCAGGGTCGACTTGCCGGACCCTGACGGGCCGAGGAAGGCGATGAATTCCCGCGGCTCGATGCTGAGGGAGACGTCGTCGAGCACCGGGGTCGATCCGAACGCCTTGCGAACGCCGGTGAGCTCTAGACTGGCCAAGCTTTTCTCCCCTTTGCGCAACCTGTTGCACAAAGATTTGGGCGGCGGCAATCGCGGAGATGAGCTTTGCTGCTCAAGCCGCTGCTTTTCAGCGGCGCTGCCTGAGCGCGAAGCGCTGCAGCTTGCCCGTCGCGGTCTTGGGGAGAGCCGAGACGAACTCGACCTCGCGCGGATATTTGTACGGGGCGATGGTCGCCTTGACGTGGTCCTGGAGCATGGTCGCGACAGCGGGCCCCGCAGCGTGGCCGGGGGCGAGCACGACGAAGGCCTTCACCCTTTGCCCGCGTTCTTCGCACGGAACGCCGACCACCGCGCACTCCTGGACGGCGGAGTGCGCGTACAGCGCATTCTCGACCTCCGGCGCGGCGATGTTGTAGCCGGACGAGATGATCATGTCGTCGGAGCGGGCGACGAACCAGAAATAGCCGTCCGCGTCGGAGCGGTAGGTGTCGCCGGTGACGTTCCAGCCGTGCTGCACGTAGACGGTCTGGCGCTCGTCGTCGAAATAGCGGCAGCCGGTCGGCCCCTTGACCGCCAGGCGGCCGGTGCCGTGGGGCAATGGCGTTCCTGCTTCGTCGAGCACGCACGCAGTGTAGCCGGGCACCGCCTTGCCGGTGGCGCCGGGGCGGATGTCGTCGCCCGAGGCCGAGATGAAGATGTGCATCATCTCGGTCGCGCCGATGCCGTCGACGATCGCGAGGCCGGTTGCCTCCTGCCACGCGTGCCAGGTGGCGGCGGGGAGATGTTCTCCGGCCGACACGCAAGTCCGCAGGCTCGCGATGTCGCGGCCGGAAAGCAGGTTCAGCATCGCCTTGTAGGCGGTCGGCGCCGTCGCGAGCGTGGTGACCCGGTGGCGCTCGACCGCATCGAGCAGCGCTGCCGGGCTCGGCTGTTCGATGGTGACGGCCGTGCCGCCGAACCGCCACGGGAAGATCAGCAGCATGCCGAGCCCGAAGGTGAAGGCGAGCGGGGCGGAGCAGGTCCAAAGGTCCCCCGGGCGCGGCTGTAGGATGTGCCGCGCGAAGCTGTCGGCGCTGGCCAGCACGTCGCGATGGAAGTGGACGCAACCCTTGGGCTTGCCGGTGGTGCCGGAGGTAAAGGCGATCAGCGCCGGGTCGTCGCGGCCGGTGGCCACGGCCACGAAGCCGCGCGCGACATTGTCGAGCCGCCGCTCGAGCTCGCCGCTGCCGAGGTCGCCGTCATAGCGCAACAGTGAGCGCACATTGCCCGCCTGGTCCGCGCCTTCCAGGAAGTCGCCGACGAAGCGGCTGTCGACGATCGCGTGGCTGACCTCGGCCCGCTCGAGGATGGTCGCGATCTCGCCGGCGCGCAGGATCGGCATGGTCGCGACGACGACTGCGCCGGCCTTGAGGATCGCCAGCCAGGCCGCGAACAGAAACGCCGTGTTGGGCCCCCGCAGCAGCACGCGGTTACCCGGCACCAGGCCTTCCTCCTCGACCAGCAGGCGGGCGATGCGGTCGGACAGATCATCGATGTCGGCGAAGCTCCAGCTCCCCTGGTCGTTGATTACCGCCGGCCGCGACATGTCGCTCTGCCGCATCAGCTCGACGGCGGCATTGAGCTGGTCGGGATAATGCAGCTCGGGCAGGTCGAAGCGGAACTCGGGCTGCTGCTCGGGCGGCGGCAGCCGGTCGATGACGAAGCGGTCGCGGTGGGCGCTGGTCATGGGCCGGGCACCACGGCGATGCTCTCGATCTCGAGCCTGGCGTCCGGCTCGACCAGTGCCGCCACCTCGACCACCGCCATCGCCGGATAGTGGCGGCCGATCAGCTCGCGATAGACCGCGCCGGCCTCCCGTGCGCAAGCGACATATTCGTCGCGGCTGGTCACGTACCAGGTCATGCGCACGATGTGCTCCGGGCCCGCCTCCGCTTCGGCGAGCACTGCCAAAGTGTTCATCAGCACCTGCCGGAACTGGCCGAGGAAGTCGGGCGCGAAGCGTTCCTGCTCGTCCCAGCCGACGATGCCGGCAGTGAACACCAGCCGGCCGCTGGCGGCAATTCCGTTCGAATAGCCGCGCGGCCGCGGCCAGCCGGGGGGCTGCAGCACCTTCATTCGCGATGCTCCTTGAGGAGGTCGCGCGCGATGATCTGGCGCTGCACCTCGCTCGCCCCCTCATAGATGCGGAGCGCGCGGATCTCGCGATAAAGCTGCTCGACCGCGAAGCCACGGGTGACTCCGGCGCCGCCGTGTAGCTGCACCGCGGCATCGATCACCTGCTGCGCGGCTTCGGTGGCATGGAGCTTGGCCATCGCTGCCGAGCGGCGATTGTCGCCGCCGCGCCGGTCCTGCTCCCACGCGGCGCGATAGACCAGCAGCGCCGACGCATCGACCAGCGTCGCAAGCTCGCCGAGCCGGTCCTGCGTCACCGCATTGTCGGCGAGCGTCGCCGCGCCCAGCCGCCTGCGCGCCGCAAAGGCGACCGCTTCGTGCAGGGCGCGCTGCGCAAAGCCCAGCGCCGCCGCCCCGACCGTCACCCGGAACAGGTTGAGCGTCTCCATGCCAATGCGAAAGCCCTGGCCCGACGACCCGATCAATTCACCACGGACCCCTTGGTAGCGAAGGCGGGCGAGCGGATGCGGCGCGACCAGCTCGATTCGTTCCGTGACGCTCAGGCCGGGGTCGGCACCGCTGACGATGAAGGCCGAGATCCCACG
>Ga0247719_1001380_pt1 | contig 10184 bp, 6 predicted proteins | sample 41E_DmetaG_FD_189046 | JGI IMG/M metagenome (GOLD analysis project Ga0247719, IMG submission 189046) | Soil microbial communities from hillslope of Landscape Evolution Observatory, University of Arizona, Oracle, AZ, United States - 4-1-E_D | ecosystem: Engineered > Artificial ecosystem > Mesocosm...
GTGGTCCACGACACGTTCCAGAACCACTGGACGCTGCCCGGCGGGGTGGTCGACGCCGGCGAGGATCCCCGCGCCGCCGCGGTGCGAGAGGCGTGGGAGGAGGCCGGCGTCGTGGTCGAGGCCGGCGACGTCCTGGGGGTGTTCGCCGGCCGCTGGCCGGACCGGCTCGTCCTGGTGTACCAAGCCACGGCCGTGGCGGGCGCGGCCCACCACAACGCGCCGGTGCATGCTCACGAGATCGATGCCGTGGACTGGATACCCGTCGAGCAGGCCCTGCACCAGCTCGCGCCCCACGTCGCCGAGCAGGTCCGCCGTTGCCTCACCGCGCCCGGACGCAGCTGGCCCCAGACGGGGTAGCGGCGGCGCCGGCTACCGCAGCCGGTCGGTCACCTCGTGGAAGTCGTAGACGTGCCGTTCGTTGCGGAACACGTACGACCGGTCCTCGAGTAGCGGCAGGTCGGCGCCGAAGTAGGTGTTGAACAGCACCCGCCAGGTGTTGACCGGTGAGATCGACGGGTACAGGCCCGGATCCTGCGGCGCCCCCGGAAGGTAGTAGGCGTTGAGGATCGACATCTTCTCGTCGAGCTCGGCGTCGGTCGCCTGGGTCCAGTCGAAGTTCTCCTCGTCCTCCTTGAACCGGACGGGGTGGGGACCTTCGTCGGCGGAGATGACGACGATCGGGTGCTCGTCCTCGGGCCGGTCGAGGAGGTCGTCGAGCAGGCCGCGGATGAGGTGGTTGGTGTACTCGGTCTGCTCCCGGTAGTTGCGCTCGCGGCCGCGTCGGCCCTCTTCGTCCCGGCTGATGTAGTTGCCCTCGCGGTCGAACACGAACGGCTCGTGGGGCAGCAGCACGTGCGCGAAGGTGAAGGTCGGCTCGGAGCGGTCGGCCGCCTCGCGGATCCAGCGGAACTGCGCCAGCGCGCCGTCGTGGGGCACGCGCCGGCGTTGCTCGACCAGCGTCATGCCGGTCGCCTGCCGCTCGAACAGCGACAGCAGGGTGCTGCGGAACAGCTCGAGCTCGAAGTCGCGCCAGCGCTCGTAGGTGTAGTTGACGTCGGCGATGCGGACGTCCTGGGTCGGGTCCCACCAGTTGCCGATGTGCACGTACGTGTAGCCACGGTCCTGCAGCAGGCGCCCGACGACGTGGTCCTGCAGCAGCGCGTAGATCGGCAGCATGTTGGGGGTGTTGGGACCGTAGCGACGTGCGAGGTCGTGGTGGTAGCGCAGGTTGAACGTCGATGACAGCGACTGCGCGGTCCGCAGGTGGTTGGCCTTGCTGTCCGGCGTCACCACGAACCCCCGCTGCTGCAGGTCGTCGAAGAAGTCGCTGAGGTCGAAGTCCCAGCGCCGCTCCATGCTCTCCTGCGAGCCGTAGCGGTCGAACACGAGGTAGTAGATGTCGCGCGGCGGGCCTTGTGCCGACCACTCGCCGACCTGCTCGTCGAAGTTCTCCTGCGGCTGGACCGGCGTGCGCCACGCCGCGATGTCCGGCGCCTTGTGGACCAGGATGGGAATGACCGCGAGCACGACGACGGCGGCCGCCATCCCCGCAGCCACCGTGGTGACCTCCGCCAGCGCCGAGCGCACCCGCCACGCCGCGAACGCCAGGGCGGCCGCGAGCAGCAGCCATGCGACGAGGACCACACCGGTCTCGCCGAGGCCGTCGCGCACCGGCCCCCACAGCATCACGGCGAGCACGACGACGCTGGCGACCAGGGCGCCGCGACGCACGTCGCGCAGCACCAGTGCCAGCGCCGCGGTGAGGACCGCGGCGACGCCAACCACCAGGGCGATGGCGGTCAGCGCTTCTCGCGGGGGTGTGTGGCCGATGTTGTGCTGCCACAGGTTCAGCACAGGCCAGGCGGCAAACGCCAGGGGGTGCCAGCTCAGCCACCGCCTGCGGCGGCGTTCGGTCATGTCCTGGCGCGTCGTCGCATCACGTACAGCAAACGAACGGACCCCTGCAGCGGTTCCCGCCGCTCCACCGAGAAGTGCTCCCCGAACGCCGACTCGAAGCCCTCCTGCGTGTAGTCGGCAAAGACGTCCTCACGCGACGCCAGCAGGCGCTGCACCATCGGGTCGTCTTTGGGGATCCACTCGACGATCAGGTGCTCGCACAGCTGGGCGAACCACTCCGCGACCGCCGGTAGCGGCACGTTGCCACCGATGGCCAGATGGTGGACCAGCGCGAGGGCCAGGGCGGCGTCGGCCGGGCCGCGGGCGGTCAGCGACATCCGCTCACCATGGGCCCACCCCTGCGACGGTGTCGGGTTGGCCAGGTCGACCCACAGCGGCAGGACGGCGGTCTCGCCGTCCTCGGCGACCTGGCGCCAGCTCAGCTCGACCGCGGACGGGTCCATCTCCAGTGACGCCACCTGCGCGCCGTGACGGGCGGCGATGCGCGAGAAGTGCCCGGTGTTGGCACCGAGGTCCCACACCCGCTGTGGCGTGAGCTCGGCGAGCACCTTGTCGACGAGCACCTCCTTGTGCTCCAGCGACTGGTCGCTGTAGCTCTCCCGGGCCGCGTAGTAGTCCCGCCAGGCCGACGGCGGCGGGCTCCATTCCAGCTTGCGCACCGCCGTGGTGAGGCTTTCGATCAGGCCTTGGAACGACTGCATCGAGAAGCTGCGGCCCTTGGGCGCGTCACCGGCGTCGGCGTGGCGCCGCTGGCTGCCGGCGTGCGCGTGGATGTGGATCGCCAGGCCGGCGCGCATCCGCGTGCGGGCCGGAAGGATCCCTGCGGCCAGGTCCAGGGGGATGCCGTCGAGGTGCGCGCGCTGCAGCTGCCCGAGCCGCACGTCGACGTGGTGCATCAGCGCCAGCGGGGCCAGGAAGTGCTCGCAGAACTGCCGGTACGCCACCCAGGGCCGACCCTCGACCAGCGGCTCGAACGACAGCGTGTCGATCAGGACCGGGCGGCCGCGGTGGAACTGGACGTTGTAGGCCGTCGCGTCGCGCAGCGTCATGCCGTGGTCCATGGCGATGCGCTGCGCCTCCAGCGTCGCCAGAGCCGCCGCGCGCAGCTGACCGGGCGCCCATTCGAACGGGTAGGAGACGAAGTCGACCGGCTCGGGGCGGATGACGGTGGCTGCGGTTGCCGGCTCCGCCGGCTCGACGTCCGCGGTCGCGTGCGGGATCAGCAGCCCCTGCTCGACCAGGGCGTCGTACAGGCCGCTGCTCGACAGCTGGGCGAAGGTCTCGGCGAAGGTGCGGTTGACCTGGCGGTACAGCACTCCGTCACGGGTGAAGACGAAGCCAGCCGGGTCCCTGAAGGAGCCGGCGACGCGCTGGGTCAACGGTTGCGGCGGCTGAAGAACCCGGTGATCCGCCGCCAGAAGACCTTGACCGCCAGGCTGACGGCCATCGCCGCACCGACCACGACCTGGAAGATCAGGCTGCCTGAGCCCGGGTCGATGTACGCCGCGGCGGGGGCGATCGTGAGCGTCATGAAGCCAAGCGTCAGGTACGCGACCCATGCCGCGGACGACACAACCCTGCGCATGCGAGAACCCCCAGGAGGTCGGGTGAGGTGACGTGCTCGAAACGACGAGGTTACCAGCAGGCGACGCCGATCACGTCGCCGGCACCACCGCCAGCCGGCCGTCCTCGTCCACGACGAACACCTCGAGCGCGTTCTCGCCAGGGCGCAGCACCCCGGTGGGCAGCACCGCCCGGAAGGCACCGGTCCCGGCGGGGTCGGACAGCGTCACGGCGACGATCCTGCCGTTCACGCCGATCGCGACCACCTGGCGTTCGCCGCTGCCGACCACCGTGCCCTCCACCATCTGGGGCACGGGTTCACGAGCGAGGTCCACATCGTCGTACGCCGCCGCGCCGTCGAGGGACACGGTGAGGCCGCCGGCGATGGGCGGGTCCGTCGGGGTCGACCGTCCAAGCAGATGCTCCTGCCCACGGGGCACCAGCCCGAACGGGAACGCGAACGCGTCGGAACGGCCGAACCACTGCCGGCGCCGGTCGACGGCATGCCACTTCTCCGACCCGTCCGGCCGGAACGACAGCGGGCCGCCCGGGCTGTAGATCTGCCGGACGTCGTTCGGGGTCCCGCTCACCGCCGAGGTGCCGTCGACCCCGTCAGGGATGTCAGCGCCCAGCAGGTCCAGCAGCGTGGGCGCGACGTCGACGATCTCGATGGGACGGTCGCTGACCTCCCCGCCGTTGCGGCCCGGGCGCTTGATCAGCACTGGCACCGCACCGATCTCGCCCAGCGTCGGAGGCTCGGGGACGCGCAGCGACGTCTGCGGGGTGAAGCTCGCCCCGTGGTCGGCCATCACCACGACGATCGTGTCGTCGTACATCTGCTGCTCGTCGAGCCGGTCGAGCAGGCGCCCCAACAGGTTGTCGGTCAGCTGCACCTGCAGCAGGTGGCGCTGGTAGGCCTGGGCGACCTGCCAGGGGTCGGCTTCCCAGCGACCGCGGTCCAACCCCGGTGGATAGCGCGTGCTGTTGTACTGCTGTCCGGACGGCAGGTAGTTCCACGGGCTGTGCGGCAGCAGCAGGTGCAAGAAGTGCAACGTGGGCCGCTGCCCGGGGGCGACGCCTCCCAGGAACTCGTCGAACGCAGCGACGGGGCTTTCCGCACGGGCGGCGCGGAACCGGTCGCGAACGGCGATCTCCTTGCCCGCCGCGGCCGCCTCGCCGCGGAAATCCCGCCAGCCCTGGTCGATGGGGGGCAAGGAGCCCGACAGATCCTCGGGCAGCACCAGGTGCGAACCCACGATCGCAAGGTCGCGCAGCAGGCGCGCGTAGCGGCCGTCGCCGGCGCCCGGCGCCGGCGGACACTGCGCCGGCGGGCACAGCTCCGTCAGCGGTTCGACCGCATGGATGTCGTGGGACCCCGACAGCAGCGCGAGCAGGTTGTCAGGGTGGTCGGAGGCCACCGGCAGCTTCTCGCTGTCCGGATAGCGCCCCGACAGCGCCGCCGGCAGCGCGTCGCTGGTCTGCCCGTGGACCGTGGTGGCGTTGGTGTACAGCGTCGCGTCGGCCGCCAGTCGTGCGAACGACGGATACGCACGCGCGTCGATGCGCCCCTGGTCGGTCAGCAGCGACGCGATGGGCAGCTCGTCGAACATGACGAAGACGATGTCCGGCGGCTCGGCGTCGATGCCCGCCAGCGGTGGCGTCGGAGGCTGGGGAAACACCAGCGCCCGCGCCGGGCTCGCCACGACGAACGCCACCGCCACGATCGGGGCAGCAAACGCCGCGACGTTCGCGGCCCGGCGGACCCCTGGACTCGCCCGGTACAGCACCACCACGGCCGTGCCGATCAGCAGTGCCAGCACCACGACGGCCGGCGCCGGGATCCGGGCATCCAGACCGCTCAACCCCGCCACGACCAGGCCGAGCACCACCCCGAAGACCGCCAGCAGCGTGGCGTGCAGGAGGCTGCCGGCACGCACGTCGGCGCGGCCAACGGCCAGCACGATGGCGGCCAGCACCAGCGGCACGCCGATGGGCAGGGCGACCGCCAGCGCGACCACCTCCGCGGGGCGGGCGTTGTGAGCCACCAGGAACGCGGCGTTGCGGCCCAACAGGTCGAGCAGCGGCTGCGCCAGGGCCACGGTGACGACCGCCACCAGCGAGCCGACGACGTCGGCGGCCGACAGCGGCCAGCGGCCGGACTCAGACGGTGTCAGGCCGCCCCGTGGCACTTCTTGTACTTCTGCCCGCTGCCGCACGGGCACGGGTCGTTACGGCCCACCTTGCTGTCGTTGCGAACCGTCTGCTGCGGCTTGGCGGCCGCCACGTTGGCGGCATGCTGCCCGCCGCCCGCAGCCGCACTGGTCCCCGACGCCCCCACGGTGTACGACGACTGACCCGGCTGCGTCGGCGTGGTGCCCTCGGTGACCGACGAGGTGTACGACAGCCGCTGCGGCGGCGCCTGCGGCTGGTCGCGCAGCGCCGGCCGCTTGATCGGGGCGTCGGTCTGACCGTTACCCTCGGCCGGTGGAGCCTCGTCGCGCTGGACAGGCAGGTTGAAGAAGTAGCCGGTGGCCTCTTCCTTGATGTGCGCCATCATCTGGCTGAAGGCCTGATATGCCTCGCGCTGGTACTCCACGAGCGGGTCGCGCTGACCGACGGCGCGCAGCCCGATGCCGTCGCGCAGGTGGTCCATCTCGTACAGGTGCTCGCGCCAGATGCGGTCGACTACCGACAGGATGACCCGCCGCTCGACCTGCCGCATGACGTCTGAGCCCAACTCCTCCTCACGCCGCTCGTAGGCGGACATGATGTCTTCGAGCAGCATCTCCTGAAGCTCGGAGGACTTGATCGTCTCCAGGTTGAGCGACTCGCGGTCGACCCCCACGTCATAGATCAGGTCGAGTGCGGCGAACAGCTCGTCGAGGCTCCACTCCTCGGCGAAGACGCCCTCGGGGGCGTACGTCGCCACCAGGTTGCGAACGGTGTCCTCGACGAAGTCCTCGGCGTACTCAGCGACCTTCTCGTCGGGCCCCTCGAGCACCGTCGAGCGCTGCGCGTAGATGATCTCGCGCTGCTTGTTCATGACGTCGTCGTACTTCAGCACGTTCTTGCGGATCTCGAAGTTGCGCGACTCGACCTGGGCCTGCGCGCGCGCCACCGCGTTGGAGACCATCTTGTGCTCGATCGGCACGTCCTCGGGCAGCTTCAGGCGGGTCATGATCGACTCGACGGCGCTGGCGTTGAACAGCCGCATCAGGTCGTCTTCGAGCGACAGGTAGAACCGGGACTCGCCGGGGTCGCCCTGGCGGCCGGAGCGGCCCCGCAGCTGGTTGTCGATGCGCCGGGACTCGTGGCGTTCGGTGCCCAGGACGTACAGCCCGCCGAGCTCGCGGACCTTGTCGCCTTCGGCTTTCACCTCTCCCTTGAACCGCTCCAGCGCCTCGGCGTACGCGGCCTGGTAGGCGTCCGGTTCCTCGTCGGGGTCGTGCGCCTTGCGTGCGTCGTTCGCGGCCAGCGCCTCGGCGTTGCCGCCGAGCATGATGTCGACACCACGGCCTGCCATGTTCGTCGCCACGGTCACCGCGCCGATGCGCCCCGCCTGGGCGACGATCTCGGCTTCCTTGAAGTGGTTCTTGGCGTTGAGGACCTCATGCGGGATGCCGCGCCGCAGCAGCATGCCTGACAGCCGCTCGGACTTCTCGATCGAGACGGTGCCGACGAGCACCGGCTGACCCGCTTCGTGCCGTGCCGCGATGTCGTCGGCCAGCGCCTCGTACTTCGCCTTCTCCGTCTTGTAGATCAGGTCGGCCTGGTCGGCGCGGACCGGTGGCTTGTTCGTGGGGACCTGCACCACGCCGATCTTGTAGATGTGAGCGAACTCACTCTCTTCGGTCTTGGCCGTACCGGTCATGCCGCAGAGCTTGTCGTACAGCCGGAAGTAGTTCTGCAGCGTAATCGTGGCGAGGGTCTGGTTCTCCTCCTTGATCCGCACCCCCTCCTTGGCCTCGATCGCCTGGTGCAGACCCTCGGAGTAGCGCCGGCCGTGCAGGGTGCGGCCGGTGAACTCGTCGACGATCAGCACCTCGCCGTCGGCCACCATGTACTCGCGGTCGCGCAGGTACAGCTCCTTGGCGCGGATCGCGTTGTTGAGGTGGTGGATCAGCGGGGTGTTGACGCTCTCGTACAGATTCTCGACGCCGAGCAATTCCTCGACCTTGGCCACGCCCTCCTCGCTGACCGCGACGGTGCGCTTGCCCTCGTCGATCTCGTAGTGGACGTCGCGCTGCAGCTTGGGCACCACGCGCTTGGCGAACACCGTGTACCACTCGGTGGCCTGGTCGGCGGGACCCGAGATGATCAGGGGGGTCCGCGCTTCGTCGACCAAGATGGAGTCGACCTCGTCGACGATGGCGTAGTTGTGACCCCGCTGCACCATCTCGTCTTTGGACAAGACCATGTGGTCGCGCAGGAAGTCGAAGCCGAACTCGTTGTTCGTCCCGTACGTGATGTCCGCGGCGTACGCCTCGGCCTTGGCCGCCTTGGACTGCTGCGAGTGGATGAGCCCGACGGTCAGACCCAGGAAGCGGTGGATGCGGCCCATCCACTCCGCGTCGCGGCTGGCCAGGTAGGGGTTGACGGTGACGACGTGCACGCCCTTGCCGGACAGCGCGTTGAGGTACACGGGCATGGTCGACGTCAGCGTCTTGCCCTCACCGGTGCGCATCTCGGCGATCTCACCGCTGTGGAGCGCGATGCCGCCCAGGACCTGCACGTCGTAGGGCCGCTGCTCGAGCACCCGGTATGCGGCCTCACGGACTGTGGCGAACGCCTCCGGCATGAGGTCGTCGAGCGTCTCGCCGTTTGCCAGCCGGTCCTTGAACTCGCCGGTGCGAGCGCGCAGCTGCTCGTCGGTCAGGTCGGACACCGAGCTCTCGTGGGCGTTGACCTCGGCGACGAGCTTCTCGAGCTGGCGAAGGCGACGGCCCTCACCCATCCGGAGGATCTTCTGCAGCACCATGAAACGCTGGCCTTCGGTGTGCCCGGACACCCCAGGGACCGGGACTGGACGAATCGCCAGTGTAGTGGGCACGGCGCTGGCGCACGGATGGCTGATAGTCACGGAGCACCCGCGCGGGCGGCCCCGGAAAATCCTGAAAAAAGTGGCTCTCCTGCCGTTGCCGGGGGTCATCAGGCGGCTGTTCGTCCGGGCAGGGAGGGTCGGTAGCCGCCGAGGGCGAGCATGCCCAGGGCGATGAGCGCGTCGGGTGAGCGGAACCCGAACGCCATGCGGGTCAGGACTCTCAGCTTGGTGTTTGTGCTCTCGATGAGTCCTTGGCTAAGGCCGTGCTCGAGTGCGGCGTCGATCGCTTCGCGGTGCCGGCGGATCCGTCGTTGCAGCTCGACGAAGGCGGGGATGCGGCAGCGCTGCGCCCATGACAGCCACCGGTCGAGGGCTTCCTTGCCGGCCTCGCCCTTGACCTTGAACACGTGCCGCAGCCCTTCTTTGAGCAGGTAGGCGCGGTGCAATCTGGGGTCGGTCTTGGCGATCCATTCCAGCTTGGCGTGCTGTCGTTGGGTGAGGTCCTCGGGGTTCTTCCACAGCGCGTAGCGGGCGTGTTTGAGGGCTCGGGCGCGTTCATGGCCGGGTCGCGGCGGCGCGTCGGATCGGGGCCGTCCGCGGCCACGGACGGGTTCGCGGCGCGCCCTGGCGCGCGCGTCGTTCCAGGCTTGGCGGCGGACCTCGTCCAGCGCCTCGGTGGCCCACTTCACGATGTGGAACGGATCGGCGCAGCGCACCGCGTTTCCGCAGCGTTCGGCGACCACGGTGGCGATCCAGTCCGCGGCGTCGGCCGACACGTGGGTGATTTGGGCGCAGCGTTGCTCGCCGAGCGCGTCGAAGAACCCCCGCAGGGTCTTCTCATCCCGGCCCGCGGCGGCCCACACCAGCCGGCCGGTGTCGTGGTCGACCACGACCGTCAAGTACTTGTGCCCGCGCTTGTATGAGATCTCGTCGATGCCGATACGCCGCAGACCGTCAAGCCGGTCGACCCGGGCATCGATCTCGCCCACAACCCGCGTCACGATCCCCCCGACGGTGCGCCAGGCGATCCGCAACAGCCCCGACACCGCCGTCTTGGAGCATTGGGTGACCAGCCAACCTGCGGTGTCCTCGAACGCCCGCGTCTGCCGGGCACCGTGACGCGCCCACGGCACCGCCGCGACCACCCGGCCGTGGTCCCGGCACCGCACGCGCGGCGCGTCGGCTTCCAACCATACCTGCACCGTGCCCAGATCCAGACCGCGCCAACGACGCCGGCCGTCCCCGTTGTCCTCGTGCGGCGACAACCGGCCGCAGCGACCGCACCGACGCTTCTTCGGACGCTTCGGGCGAACGTGTGCCACGACCGTCTCGGCGTCCTCATCGATGTCCACATGCTCGAGCACGGTGCGGTCACACAACCCAAGCAACATCCGCCATATCCTGAACACGGCCGCTTCCTTCCACGCGACGGGACCTAGACAGTCCGCAGCGTAGGCAGGGAGCGGCCACTCAAGTCACAGGCGTGTCATTCGACCCCCGGGAACAGCAGAAGAGGCAGAAATCCCCACATTTTTCGGCTCTCCTGCCGTTGCCGGGGGTCATCAGGCGGCTGTTCGTCCGGGCAGGGAGGGTCGGTAGCCGCCGAGGGCGAGCATGCCCAGGGCGATGAGCGCGTCGGGTGAGCGGAACCCGAACGCCATGC
>Ga0247719_1001382_pt1 | contig 10167 bp, 11 predicted proteins | sample 41E_DmetaG_FD_189046 | JGI IMG/M metagenome (GOLD analysis project Ga0247719, IMG submission 189046) | Soil microbial communities from hillslope of Landscape Evolution Observatory, University of Arizona, Oracle, AZ, United States - 4-1-E_D | ecosystem: Engineered > Artificial ecosystem >...
TGGCATGGCTGGCCACTAGGCCGTGCCAACGGATGTCGTCGGCGGGCTGTTCATGCTCGCCGACGGCCCTTTCTTGGGCTTACCTCCGAATCTCCACGCTAAGGTAAGCTTTGGCTTCGTCCGACCTGAAGATTATTGGAGAAGCCTGTTTTGACCCCCGATTCCGGAACCGCCACCGTCGGCGATCAAAAGACCTCTGCCTCGGCCCCGCTCCTGAGCCGGAGCGAATCGCTCTCCGCCCACGACTTGCTGGAGATGCTTCGGCAGCTTTACCTGGCCCGCTATTTCGACGTGCGGCTGATCAAGGAGAAGAAGCGCGGCCGCCTTCGGGGGACGCTCTATTCCTCTCACAACCAAGAGGCGATCCTGGTGGGCTCACTCTTCGGGCTCAAGCCGACTGACTGGATCAGCCCCATTCACCGGGACATGCCGGCGTTCTTCCTCAAGGACCTGCGCGCGGGTTGGGACAATCCCGAGCGGATGGGCATGTCGATCGAGGAGGTTTGCGGCCAGATATGGGGCAAGGCATCCTCACCCGGTCGAGCAAGGGACAACTGGAGCCACATCGGCAGCCGCACCAAGCGGATCATCCACTCGACCTCCATGCTGGCGGGAACGATTCCGGCGGCTGCAGGGGTGGTTTACGCCGACCGGCTGGACGGCGGAGACGCGGTCGCGGTGACATTCAACGGGGAAGGATCCACTGCCCAAGGCATTTTTCACGAGGCTATCAATTTCGCCGCAGTCCACAAGCTGCCAGTGATCACGATCATCGAGAACAACGGCTGGGCCTATGGCACCCCAACCTACTTGGGACACGCGACGCCGGACTTCGCCGACCGCGCCAAGGGCTACGGCATCCCCGGCCTGATCGCAGACGGTCAAAACGTGTTCGACGTGTACGACAAGGTGATGTCCTGTGTGGACCACGCGCGCAATGGCGGTGGGCCGAGCATCATCGAGTGCAAGACGTTCCGCGCCTATGGGCACGGCGATCATGACGACGACCGCGCGGCGAAGTATCGCCCGCAGGAGGAGGTCGAGCGTGGCAGGTCGCGCGATCCTATCGCGGTAGCGAAGGACATTCTGGTCGACAAGGGCATTCTGGCTCGATCCGAGGCCGACCGGTACTCGCCGGAAGGCAAGACGGCCGGTGAGGTCACGGACGAAGACTTCCCGCCGGAGGTGGTGGAGTTCATGAAGCGCGGGATCGAGCACGCGTTGAAAGCGCCGATGCCGGAGGCCGAAGAAGCCGCCATGTGGGTCTACCGGGAGGGAAGCTGATGTCGAGCGTCGCAGCACCTCCAAGCACGAAGAAGAACTACCTGACGGCCATCAAGGAGGCTCTCGATGAGGAGATGTCTCTTAACCCCGACATGATCTGCCAGGGTGAAGACATCGGCCTGCTCGGCGGCGCGTTCGGCGTGACCGAGGGCCTGCTGGCGAAGTACGGCCGAGAGCGGGTGATCGACATGCCCATCAGCGAAGGGGCGATCGTCGGGACGGCCGTGGGGATGGCTTTGGCCGGCAAGACGGTCATGGCCGAGATGCAGTTCATCGACTTCATCTCGACCGGCTTCGACCAGATCGTCAACATGCTCGCAACCTATCACTACCGGACGGCCGGGGAAGTCAATATGCCGGTGGTGATCCGGGGCCCTGCCGGCGCCTACGGCGGCGGCGCCCTCTATCACAGCCAGATGAACGAAGCCTGGTTCGCCAACTCACCGGGACTCAAGATCATATGCCCTTCGACTCCCTATGACGCTAAGGGCATGACGAAGGCCGCCTTGCGCGACGGCAATCCGGTTCTCATCTACGAGATCAAGGAACTGTATCGAAAGCGCGAGATCGAAGAGGAGCTTCCAGAGGGCGATTACACGGTGCCTCTGGGTCAGGCCGCTGTCCGGCGGGAAGGAAGCGATCTGACCTTCGTCAGTTATGGGCAGAACGTCTATCATTGCCTGCAGGCGGCTGACCGACTGGCCGAGGATGGCGTCGAGGCGGAAGTGATCGACATCCGATCGTTGGTCCCCTTGGACGAGGAGACGATCCTGCGTTCGATCGCCAAGACTTCGCGGGTGGTGGTGGTAAACGAGGCCCCCATGACTTGCGGATTTGCGGGAGAGATCATCGCCCGCATCGCCGACATAGGATTCGAGTACCTGGACGCGCCGCCGGTTCGGGTGACGCGACTCGACACGCCGGTGCCCTGGGTGAAGCCGCTGGAAACGTACGTGTTGCCGTCAGTCGAGAAGATCGTCGAAGCGGGCCAGCGCGTGGTCCGGTTCTAGCCGGAATGACCGACCTGGTTGTTCGATTGCTCCATGGCAGCTACTCGCTGCGAAGGAACAGCTCCAAGACCTCGTCCATCATGCTGGGCGTCAGTTTGCCGGTGAACGTGTTTTGTTGGCTGACATGGTAGCTGCCGATGATCTTCGTTCCAGTTGGCGTAGCAGACACGGCACCATGGCCGAAGGGAACCTGCGGACGCTCGCCAAGGGTCACATGAAGCTGGTCCCAAGCGATCTTGCCCAGACATAGGATCGATGTCCAACGTCTCAGTGCAAGGGTCCTGGCAAGATACTCGCGGCAGTTGCCAAGCTCGCTTGGCAATGGCTTGTTGCCCGGCGGGGCGCAATGTACCGGCGCGGTGATCAGCACGCCCTTCAACTGCAGTCCATCGGCCACATGCCGGGACTCGGGCTGGTTGGCCACGCCTGCACGGAAGAGCGCCGCGAACAGAAAGTCGCCACTCCGGTCGCCGGTGAAGATCCGGCCCGTGCGGTTGCCTCCATGCGCGGCGGGAGCGAGTCCAACGATGAGGCGCCCGGCCCTTGGGTCGCCCCAATTCGGTACCGGTCTGCCCCAATACTCCTCATCGGCGAACTCCCGCTTCTTCGTGCGGGCTACGAACTCGCGCCATTCCACTAGCCTTGGGCAGCGGAAGCAGTTGACGATGTCGTGGTTCAGCAGTTCCAGTGAGTCCATGGGAGGAATTTGAGTGTAGAGTAGCTGGAGGGATCACAGAAAGCCCAACGCCCATGCCCATCTACGAGTATGAGCCTGACGACCACGATTGCCTAATGTGCGACGGCCGGGTCGAGGTCATCCAGAGCATGCAGGACGAGCCACTGCGATACTGTCCGCACTGCGGGCTCAATGTGCGCAGAATCGTCAGCCGGGCGAGCTTCAAGTTCGACAAGGCCTCGCCTGATCAAGCGGCCAAACAGGGCTTCACGACGTACCGCCGCTCTGGAAGGGGCGTCTGGGAGAAGGTAGCAGGCGAGGGGGCGGACGCGATCGTTCGCGAGGATCGAAGGGACGCTCCTGATGAGCCGTGAATGCCACCACGCACCGCTCAGCAGTCCTGGGGACCCAGAGGATCGCGCACCGCATCCTGCAACCGAACACGCGGCAAAATGGTGTGTATCAGCGATAACTTTCGTTTGGTGGAGGAAAGACTATGATTCGTCGCTCTAGCATCGTTACCTGCGCTCTCGCTTTGGTCGCGGCGGGCGCGCTGGCCGTTCAGGATGCCGTCAAGATCGCCTGGGCGCCGAAGGCGGGCAAGACCAGCAAGTACAGCGTTCACGCAAAGTTCCGGGTCGACATAGGCTCTGGAGAGCAAGACGTGAACTACAAGATGACCGTCACCCAGAAGGTGCTCGAGGTCATGGAAGACGGAAAGGTCAAGATCGAGGAGAAGGTCGGCAACCAGAGCCTGGTTATCGGCGATCAAGACATGAGCGAAATGGTCCAGGGGATGGACTACGGGACGACCTACGTGTTCCTGCCCAACGGAGAGGTGCACGAGCGCAAGATGGACGGCCCCCAGGAGATGGACAATCCGCGGATGGAGGACGCAATGGCCTTCATCTATCCTGGCAAGGAGCTGAAGCCCGGGGAGACCTGGACGCGCTCCACCAAGGCTGACAGCAGCAAGGGTCGGGTCGCCACCGAGACGGTCTATACCTTCCGCGGCGTAGAGACGATCGACGGAAAGAAGGTCAGCAAGATCGACGTCAAATTCAAGGAGCTCGAAGGCGATTTGCCCACGACCGGTGAGGGCACCGTCTGGCTCGGAGACGAAGGCGACGTCGTGAAGGGCGAGTACAAGCTGAACAACATCATCTTCGCGGAAGGGGTGCCTCCCGTCAACGCCACGATGACGATGCAGAGGGTGGAGTAGCTACTGCGATTCCGCTTCGAGCAGTCGCCAGTTGAGCAGCCCAAGTGGCAGGATCACCAGGAAGTACACAAGGAGTGTGCCGGCAGCGTAGGGCCAGACGCTGCCGGTAAGCCCTTGAAACGCCAGCACGAACCCGAGGAGAGCGCACATCTCGCCGATAGAGAGCGCGATCAGGGTGCGGGTCTGCAGAAGGTCGGGAGCCAGCGGTTCGGGTTGCTCGCCCAGAATGCGCTTGGGCCTGAGCATGAGCTGCGCGTAGCCGGAGGCGCAGGCCAGAGATCCGATCGCCAGGACGTTCAATGCGGTTTTAGTCACGTTGTCAGGCACTCGGGACCGATTCGATGCCACCACCGACACCATCAGGACCAACATAACGAAGCTGGCGAAAAGACCCAGCCAGATCTGCTTCTTCTTGTGGAGCTCGTTCCGGTCCAACATGTCCGATAGGACGGCTGTGAGCGCAGCCCTGATGCGAGCGGTAACCTTTTGCGCGTGAGGGTGCTCGTTCTAGGGGCCGGAGGCATGCTGGGCCAAGATGTGGTCGCTGAGGCGCAGGCACGCGGGCTCGAGGTCATCGGTCTGCGTGCGAACGATCTGGATCTTCGGGACCCCGTGGCCGTCGCCAGGATCGGAGCTGGAGAGTGGCCCGAGGTCGACTGGTGCATCAACTGCGCGGCCTACACCGCCGTCGACAAGGCCGAGTCCGAAGCTGATGCGGCGGCCGAGCTCAACACGCTGGGACCCGGCTACCTGGCCACCGCCTGCACCATGGCGGGGATTCGGTTGCTCCACGTCAGCACCGACTTCGTGTTCGACGGCGAAGCCACAGAGCCTTATCTGGAGGACCACCCCACCAACCCTCTGGGGGTCTACGGCCGGACTAAGCGCGACGGGGAAGAGGCGGTTCGCTCGGGCTCATCGTCGGCGGTTATCGTCCGCACCTCCTGGCTCTACGGCCCGGGGGGGCAATCCTTCCCGAGAACCATGATTCGCGCCTGGCTGGCTGGAAGGGAGCTGCGGGTGGTGGCAGATCAAACCGGCTGCCCGACTTACACGGCGGATCTGGCGCGGGTCCTGATCGATCTGCTGCAACGGGACCCGCTGCCCGGCATCTACCATGCGTGTGGGCCCGATGCGATGACATGGCGCGACTTCGCCGAGCAGGCGATTTTCGCCTACCGCAATCTGGTGCTCCAAACAGACCAAGAGGTCCGAGTCGCTTCCATCAGGACGGAGGACTGGCCGACGCCGGCGCGGCGTCCCAAGTACAGTGTTCTGAACTGCCAGAAGCTGTATGGGCTCGGCATCCCGCCGATGAAGTCGACGCCGGAGGCTGTGCGGGAATTCGTTCGGCGACTTCCACCCGATCTCTAGTCGCGCGGGCGCGCGAGTGGGTAGAATCACCCACAGCAAGCTGCCCGCAGGGGGAGCCCGAATAGGGCTGAGAGTCTCGGTGAGATCCCGAGTGACCCCTCGAACCTGATCCGGTTAATACCGGCGCTAGGGATTGCGGAAGCCGGTACCTCTCCTTGAGGCCGCCTTCGCAATAGCGACGGCGGCCTTGCCAGTTAAAAGGAGGTTCCGGACATGAAGCGAGCGTTCACGCTCATCGAGCTGCTGGTGGTCATCGCCATCATCGCCATCTTGGCGGCGATTCTGTTTCCAGTTTTCGGACAGGCCAAGGAAGCCGCGAAGAAGACGGCCTGCCTTTCGAACGCCCGCCAGGTGGGCATTGCCGTCAAGCTCTACCTGGCCGATCACGACGACACCATGCCGATCTTCTATGCCTACAACAGCCAGCCGCCCGCAGGGCAGCCAGGGCACAAGGGCGTGGAGGTGCTGGTCTTGCCCTACACGAAGAATCAGGAGATCTTCCGATCGCCGCTGGATGCCGGCGGGCCCTATACGTCGGTGGACGTTCCTGGCGCGGACTCGTATTGGAAGGCCTATGGGAGCTCCTACCGCTTTACGCAGTGCATGTACACGGTCGTCGCTGGGGAATCGAGTTCGAACAACCAGCCTTACGACTTCACACGGGTCGTCAACGAGGGCCAGATCGAGTACCCGTCCGAGTCTCGGGTGATGAGGCTCGAAATGTTTCCGTTCTTCGCGCGGCAACATGATCCGGGGTGCGCGCGCTATGGATATGACTGCGACCCTCCGTACAACTACTACCGGAAGTGGGGCTCGACTGGAGGCTCGATGATCTTCGCCGAGGGCCATGCCAAGCACATTGCTTCGGCTGGCCAGTTCGACCAGACGCGGGTGAGTCCAGCCGGGAATCGCTCTGGAGAGCCCAGCAGCGATCCGGACGCCTGGTCCGGCACGTGGTATAGCCTCTGTGACTAGCGGCGTCCCCGCCTAGAGAGCCACCAGAGTAGCAGGAGCACCGGCAGCCAGATCGGCGAGAACACGAAGAGGGTGATCAAAGCTCGGCCAAGGAAGCGCCCGACCATGAGGAGACCATTGACGGCAGAGGCCCAAGCCTCCTCCAGCCAATTGGACGGAGGCTCGGGCTCGCCCACCCTCTCGCGCTGCTCGAAGCTGGCGGTGATGGTCGACAGCGAGGATAGATCGGCCAGCGCCTTCTGTTGGGCATCCAGGCTTTCGATCTCCTGGCGGACCCTCGAAAGTCGCTCTTTGACTTGAAGCACCTCGCCGATTCTGGTGGTGCGGCCGAGGATCTCCAGATACTGCTGCTCCTCGCTCCGCATGACCTTCAGCCGGGCCGCAATGTCCGCGTGCTGCGCGGTCACGTCCTCCCCGCTCATCGATTCGTTCAGCACGACGCCGAGGTCCCGCAGTCGGCGCATGGCGGCGTCGAAATGCTCGCTGGGCACCCGGAGCACGATGGTTGCGGAGGGGCGAGCGCCAGGGCTCTGGGAGCGGTAGGTGTTACTGCTCTCGATCAGGCCGCCGAGGGATGTCGCGAGGGAAGCAGCCTCCGCCGCGGCTTGCTGGACGTCGTCCACTTTGAGCGAGATTTGCCCGTTGCGGATGACCATGCGCTGGCGCGACCGTGCGAGAACTTCGGTTCTGGGAAGAGCCAAAGCCGTAGCGTCCTGCATCTCGGCTCCGGCCCCACCTGGGGCTTGACTCTTAGCTTCCAGGGCTGCTGCCGAGCCAGATCGTTCGTACATCCTCTGCTCGGCTGGGCCCCCCCCGACTGCAGCGTCGGCAGGTGCGGCAGCCGTGGCCGCCATCTCCGATGCTCTCTTAGAAGCCATCTTTGGTTGAGCAAAGAGGGGGAAGGTCACGACTGAAACGAGCATCAGGAGTCCGAACACACCGGCGAGTTGCAGTGGCCGAAGGCCGAACAAGGTCACCGGCCGACGACGCACCGCCTCCAGCGCCCGCTCATATCCTTCAACTTGCGGTTCGTGGCACACGGCCTGAATCTCGCTCGACAGATGGGTGAGGAACTCTGCTTCCCGCTGCAACTCTGGATCGCGCTCGAGGGCTTGCCGGATCTCCTCCATCCGGGGCTGCGGCAGTTCGCCGTCCAGATAGGCTTTCAAATCGTCGCGGATGCTCATGCCGGCACCTCCTCGCCGCCCAACAGCGAGGTTCTCAAGTTCAGAAATGCGTGATGGAGGCGGCTCTTGACGGTGCCTTCCGGCACTCCCAGGACGGATGCGGCCTCAGCGTAGGTGAGGCCCTCGACCTCGTGCAGCAGCACGACCTCGCGGTGCTCCTGGCTGAGCTTGCCAAGCGCCTGCCTGAGCGCTTGCCGGTCGATCAGTGTCTTCTCCATGGATTCGTCCACCGCGCTCTCGCATAGCCAGTCGGCTTCGGTCGGCGCTTCGTGTCTGCCTTTCCGGGCGATGTTGCGGCAATGGTTGTGGGCAATGCCGAACAGCCAGGCGGCGACGCTCGAGCGGCCGTCGAAGCGGGCTAGGCTCCGCTGCGCGGTCAGGAAGGTCTCTTGAGCGGCGTCCTGAGCCAGCGTCGGGCCGATGCGCCGGGCGCAAAAGCGGTACACGGGGGCGTAATGCTCCCGGACCAGCGCCTCAATCGCCTCTTGCTCCGCCGTTATTGAGCCCATTTCGAGGATCTTCCACTCGCTATTGTCGTGGGGGTCGTGAAGCGTTCAACGCATCCGCAGAGAATGGACGGCGGGGCTGCGTCCATCGGCGCGGTCGGGTACAACACGTCCTTAACGCCGAGGCGTTAAGTAATAGAGGAAGCCATGATAACTTCAACACTTGCGGCGATCGCCCTGCTGATGCCCGTGCAGGACGCGAAGCCGATCTCCCTGGAAAGAGTATTCCGAAAAGGAGAGAAGGCCCAGTACGAGGTGCTCTCCCACCTGCAGGTCCAGAGCCGCCAGCGTGGGCTGGACACCTGGATTCCGGAAGATCTGGATATCAACTACAAATTCAACTACGAGGTCACCGCTCTGAAGGCTGACGGCATCGCCGAGATGCGCTACTTCAGGCCCACGATGACCGAGATCGCCGGCGAGACCTTCGACTCGCCGCCGAAGACGAAGATCGAGAAGGTCAACATGGACCTTCTCCTCACGGTCAGCCCGATCAACGAGGTCATCGCCATGAAGGACATGACCCCGCCCAAGAAGCCCGCGCCCGTGAAGCCGCCGGCGTCCAAGACGCCTCCCAAGAAGGGTGGCTGGGCTTCGGCCATGGGAACTGAAGCCGCCCAGATCAACATCGGGTCCTTCGTCGGTGAGCTCTACCGCCTCAGCCTCTTCATCGGCGCACTCGACAGTGCGATGGACTTCTCGCCGCGACTGCCTTTCGAGGAGGTCAAGCCCGGCGACACCTGGAAGCGCACGGTGGGCTACTCGCCGCAGCGGCTGAAGGACAAGTCGGGCAAGAGCGCAGTTCAGCGGCTCGATTACGAATACACCTATGTGGGAGTCGTCGAGTCGAACAAGCAGAAGGTGCACCGGGTGACGGCGGTTCTGAAGCTGGATACCGATGCCGCCGAGTTCGTGAACCAGCTCCTGGAGATGAAGCCCGAGCAGTCGGGGCTGAAGGAGATCCGCCTCCAGCTCGACGCCAAGATCGAGTACGACCTGGATCTTGCCACCAAGCGAACCTTGCGCGCCATCGCCAACAGCACCGGCGGTATGAAAGTCATCGTCACGCGGTTCCCGGATGATCCCATCGCCGAAGAGAAGATCGTGGGCCGGACCTCGATGCGCCTCTTGTCGCTCAAGTAACGCCACGGGGAGCTCCTCTGCACGCGCAGGGGAGCTCCTTTTAGCGACTGTTTTCGAACCGAAGGGCAAAAAAGCGTCTGCATTTGCCCGCATTTTCCACAGGCAATACACGACTTCTTGTTATAATGGCTCCCAGCGAACACGGCCCGTTGGGGGAGCGGGGCTAACGAGGGCATCGTGTACGTCGAGCTAGCAAGGAAGAAGCTGTCAATCTATCCGCCGTTGCCGCAAGGCAGCGCGATCGTCTTATAGCGGGCCGATGAGGGAGCAGGGAAGCGCCCTTTGGAAGCTCATCACAGGCTACTGCGTAGCCGCGTCGGCCTGCGCCGGCTTCATCGCCCTTTGGGCGCCCGATGCCGGCAAGAGCGCGCCGCTCTGGTGGCTGCTACCGATCTTGGCGCTGGGGGCGGAGTTCGTCCCAGTTTCGTTCGGTGGGAGAGGCGTGCGCGTCACCTTCACCATCCCCTTCGTTGCCGGGATCGCATTGCTTCAAGGGCCACAGGCTGCCATTCTCACCGACGGAGCGGTGACCGTCGTTGCCGGCCTATGGTTCGGGTGGCGGGCACAGGGGCCATTGCGCTCGCGCTGGGTGTTCGCCAACGCCTCGATCGCGGTGCTATGCGCCGGGCTGGCCTCGGCAGTCGTCGTGGCCTTGCCGAAAGGGCTCCATCTCGCTCTGGCGGCTCTGGCTTTCGCAGCGACCTACGGGGTCCTGAACTACGGCCTTGTCTCCGCGCTTGACCGGGTGCTCAGCAGCGGAGGCACGTATGAAAGTCCTCTAGCCGGCCTC
>Ga0247719_1001384_pt1 | contig 10165 bp, 11 predicted proteins | sample 41E_DmetaG_FD_189046 | JGI IMG/M metagenome (GOLD analysis project Ga0247719, IMG submission 189046) | Soil microbial communities from hillslope of Landscape Evolution Observatory, University of Arizona, Oracle, AZ, United States - 4-1-E_D | ecosystem: Engineered > Artificial ecosystem >...
CCTCTTCTGTCTGGGGAACATCCACCACAGCTGATTTCGCGGCAGTCCGCGCCGCGCGCCAGTGCGTGAGCCGAATGGCCAGGATCGCGAACTCGTAGAGCGCATAGAGCGGCACCAGCAGCATGAACTGCGAGATGACGTCGGGCGGCGTCAGGACCGCGGCGATGACCGCCGCTCCGACGATCGCGTAACGGCGCGAGCGGGCCAGCTGCTCGCGCGTGACGAGGCCCGCGCGCTCGAGGATCATCAGCAGGATCGGGAGGAGGAACGCGACTCCGAAGCCGAACAGGAAGCGCGTCGAGAAGCTCAGATAATTTCCGACCCCCGGGAGGGCTTCCTGCTGCACTCCGCCCACGTCGCCCTGAAAGCTGAGCAGGAAGTGCAGCGCCCACGGCATGGCGACGTAATAAGCGAAGGCCGCCCCACCGATGAAAAAGACGGGCGTCAGCAAGAGGAAGGGAAGCAGCGCTCGCTTCTCCTTTGCGTAAAGGCCCGGAGCGACGAACTTCCAAAGCTGCGTCGCGAAGAAGGGAAAGCCGAGCATCAACGCGGCGAACAAGGCCACCTTCACCTGGACGAAAAAGGCTTCGAAGACATCGGTGAAGATGATCCGCCCCTGGCCGGCCGCGAGCAGCGGCTGCACCAGGAAAGCGAAAATGGCGTCGGCGAAATACATCGCCCCGAAGAACAAGGCGACGAGCACGGCCAGCGACCACAAAAGGCGCCGCCGGAGCTCGATCAGATGCTCCATCAGCGGCGCTTTGGTCTCGTCGATGTCCCCGATCACGGCAGCGGTCGCTTTTCGGGCGGAAGCGCCGCTTCCTCGTCGGTTTCGGCCAGTGGCGGCATCGAATAAGGCTGGCCGGGCTCCGGATAATAAGCATCGGGCGAATGCAGGCGCATGATCCGCTCGTTTTCCTCGCGCCACGCCTTCTCCATTTCCTCGAGCTCGGCCTCGCGCATCATATTTTCGACGCCCGCCGTGAAATGGCGCGCCATGCCGCGAATTCGGCCGACCCAATAGCCCATGGTCCGCATCGCCCGCGGCAGGTCCTTGGGTCCAATGAAGATCAGCGCCGCAACGGCGATCAGCAGCAGTTCGGACGTGTCGACGCCGAACACCGGCCTTTCCTGCGGGACTAGGGTCGGGAGCCGGAGTCGTCGGCCGGCGGAGTCGCCCGATCCTCCGTCCGGCGCGGCTCGGGCGTCACGTCGATCGGCGGGTTGTCGATCTTCCTGGGCTCGGCCGGACGTTCGTTCGCGTCATCTTCGGCCATGCCCTGCTTGAAGCTCTTCAGGCCCCGGCCGATGTCCCCCATCATGTCGGAGATGCGTCCGCGGCCGAACAGCAGCAGGACGAGAATGATGACAACTAGCCAATGCCAAAGGCTGAAACCGCCCATCAGAAAGCTCCTTTGAGCGGCTATCTAGTCCTCTTGCTCCGCGCTTTCCAGTTCGCCGTCCAGCTGGAGCTGGAACATGCTTTCGTCGAGCGGATCGAGAAGTCCGGCGGCCTTGAGGTCGTCAATGCCCGGCAGGTCCTTGCGCGATGCCAGGCCGAAGTGGGTGAGGAACTCCTGCGTGGTCGCATAGAGCAAAGGCCGGCCGGGGCCCTCCCTGCGCCCGGCCGGCCGCACCCATCCGGCGTCCATCAGGACGTCGAGCGTGCCCTTGGATATCTGGACCCCGCGGATCGCCTCGATCTCGGCGCGGCTGACCGGCTCGTGATAGGCGATGATCGCCAGCGTCTCGGTAGCCGCCCGCGACAGCCGCCGCGGCTCCTCGCGCGTGCGGCGGAGCAGGTGGGCAAGGTCCGGAGCAGTCTGAAAATGCCAGCGCCCCCCGCGCTCGACGAGCTCGATGCCGTGGCCTTCGTAGTGAGCGGAGAGCCGGCCAAGCGCGACCTCAATCTCTCCCTCGCCGACATGTTCGGCGATCTCCTCGACCGTCAGCGACGTGGCGGAAGCGAAGAGGGTGGCCTCGATCGCGCGCATCAGCTCGTCCATGCCGCTATGCCGCCTTCAGCCGGATCGGTGCGAAGGGCTCGTCCTGCGCGAGCTCGAGACGGCCCCGGCGGGCAAGCTCGAGCGCGGCAAGGAAGCTGGACGCCAATGCCGAGCGGCGGAACTGAGGATCCTGCGTCGGCGGCAGGAATGTCTCCAGCACCGTCCATTCGATCGCCATGCCAATCATCCGCCCGACCCGCTCGATCGCTTCCTCGAGGGTCATCACCGAGCGCGCGTGCACCACGTGCATCGCCGGCGCCGTCCGGGCCCGCACCGCCCCGTAAGCCGCATAGAGGTCGAAGGCGCGGACCTGCCAGGCCGCCTTGCGCACCAGGCGCAGCCCTTCCGGAGCGCCGCGCAGGAACACGTCGCGGCCCACGCGGTCGCGGCCGAGCAGACGGGCCCCGGCCTCGCGCATCGCATCGAGCCGCTGCAGCCGCAGCTGGAGACGAAGCGCGATCTCCTCCGGGCTCGGATCCTGTTCGGGATCCTTGGGCAGCAGCAGGCAGGATTTAAGGTAAGCGAGCCAGGCGGCCATCACCAGATAATCGGCCGCGATCTCGAGCTTCAGCGCCCGCGCATCGGCGAGGTAGGCGAGATATTGCTCGACCAGCTGCAAGATGGAGATTTGGGCGAGGTCAACTTTTTGAGCGCGCGCAAGGCTGAGCAGCAGGTCGAGCGGCCCTTCCCAGCCGTCGAGCGCCAGAGTGAGCTCATCGGCCTGGCGGACGGCAGGCGAGTCGAAATCCTCATCCACGGCCCCATTCTACCCTATTAGTGGTAGAGTCGCGACGCTCGATCCACGAAATATCGTGGATAAGTGGGCGGGAAGTGGGTCAGGCCTGGGCGAGCAGCGCGTCGCGCGTGGCAATCTCTTCGGCGAAGTCGAGGCGGTCGAGCTCGACTCGGGTCAGGGCCATCGCCCCATCGAGCCGGGACTCCCCTTGCCGGCTGAGCTCAGGCACGGCCGAGGCAACGGCGACCATCTCCTCCATGACGCCCGAGCAATGGAGCGCGGCGTCGCATCCGGCTGCAACCACGCCCGAGGCGCGGGCGGCGAAATCCCCCTGCAGCGCCTCCATGCCAAGGTCGTCGCTCATCAGGAAGCCGTCGAAGCCGATGCGGCCGCGAATGATGTCGCCGATGACGGTCGGCGAAAGGCTCGCCGGCCGATCCCGATCCCAGACGGTATAGACCACATGCGCGGTCATCCCCATCGGCGCGGAGGACAGCCGCGCGAACGGCTCGAGGTCGGTTTCGAGCTCGTCCTCACTCGCGCTCACGACCGGCAGCTCTTTGTGGCTGTCGACCAGCGCACGGCCGTGCCCCGGCATATGCTTGACGATCCCGACCACGCCGGCCGACGCCATTCCGTCGAGCACGGCGCGGCCGAGCGCCGCAACCTGCATCGGCTCCGAGCCGAGCGCGCGGTCGCCGATGATGTCGCTCGCGCCCTCCTGGCGCACGTCGAGCAAGGGCAAGGCGTTCACGTTGACGCCGCAGGCGCGCAGCATCAGCGCCAGCGCTCGGGCATTGGCGCGCGCGGCCTCGATCGCCGACGAAGGCGCGGCCTGATAGAGCTGCGCGAAACGCTCCATCGCCGGGAAGGCCGGCCAGGCGGGAGGTTTCATCCGCGCGACGCGCCCGCCTTCCTGGTCGATCAGGACCGGCAGGTCGGCGCGCCCGTCGATCTCGCGCAGCGAATCCGTGAGGCGAAGCACCTGCTCCTGAGACTCGCAATTGCGCTTGAACAGGATGTAGCCGGCCGGCTGCGCGTCGCGGAAGAAGTCACGCTCCTCCGCTTTCAGCGCGAGCCCTTCGAGACCGTAGATCGCTGCCTGCATGCTGAAGTCCGCTCTATTGCGCGACGAAGCAATTCTCGCCGGCCGCCTTCAAGGCCTGGCAAGTCTGTCTCGCCTCGCTCGGCGAGGCAGCGGCGGCGCGGAGGCGGATTCCGCCGGAGAAGGGCACGATCAGCTTGTTCATCGCCGCCACCGAGGGGAACCGTGTCGACAGCGCCGTCCAGGCGCGCTCGGCTTGCGCCTGGTTGGCGAAGGCCCCGAGCTGGATCACGCTGCCCGACCCGCCGGCAGGCGCAGCCGCCGGCTCGGGCTTGGGCGCGACCGGTTCCTTGGTCTCGTTCGGAGGGATGCGCTTGGGCTCTTCCTTCGGTTGCGGCTTGGGCGGCCTAGCGACCGGAGCTTCGGGCAAGCGGTCGAGATCGAGCCTCGAATCCTTGTCTTCGCCAGCGCTGGTCTCGAACGCGGTTTCGCTCTGCCCGCGTACGTCGAGCCCGCCCGGATTGGGCGGCTTCACCTTGTACGGGCCCGGTGGGGCCTTGATGATCTCCGGCTGACCGGTCGCAGGCCCTTTCTCGCGGCCAAGCCAGAAAAAGGTGGCGGCAACGATGGCCGCGGCAAGGACGACGACCGCGAAAGCGGCCAGCATCTTGCGCGCCGAAATGCCGCGCGGCTCGTCCTCGTCCTCCACCGGCTCGAGCCAGGGGAGATGCTCGTCATAGGCACGGTAATCGGTCACCGCAGGGCGTCGACCTTGCTCATCGTCAGCGCATCTCCTCGGTCGCGGCAACCCCCATCAAGTCGAGGCCGCTGCGGATAATCTGCGCGATTCCCAGCGCCAGTTCCAGCCGCGCTCGAGAAAGTTGTGGATTTCCCTCGATCAGGAAGCGCCGCTCGGGATCGTCGTTGCCGCGGTTCCACAAAGCGTGGAATTCCGCCGCAAGATCATAAAGATAGAATGCGATGCGATGCGGCTCGTGCGCAAGCGCCGCGCTTTCGAGCACACGCGGATATTGGGCGGCGCGCTTGACCAGCGCCAGTTCCTCCTCGTCGAGCAGCGAGAGGTCAGAGTGGGCAGCAAGGTCAACGCCCGCATCGGCGGCCTTGCGCTTCAACGAGCTGATCCGGGCGTGCGCATATTGGACATAGAAAACCGGATTGTCCTTCGACGCCTCGATCACCTTCACGAAGTCGAAGTCGAGCGGCGTGTCGGCGCGCTTGGTCAGCATCATGAAGCGCACAACGTCCTTGCCCACTTCGTCGACCACCTCCGCCAGCGTCACAAAATCGCCGGCGCGCTTCGACATCTTCACCGGTTCGCCGCCGCGGAACAGGCGGACCATCTGGACCAGCTTGACGTCGAGGTCGACGCGGCCGCCGGTGAGCGCGTTCACGGCCGCCTGCACGCGCTTGACCGTGCCCGCATGGTCGGCGCCCCAGATGTTCACCAGATGGTCGGCGTTCTTGGCTTTCTGCCAATGATAGGCAGCGTCGGCGCCGAAATAGGTCCAGCTGCCGTCCGATTTCTTCATCGGCCGGTCCTGGTCGTCGCCGAACTGCGTGGAGCGAAACAGCGTCAGCTCGACCGGCTCCCACTCGTCATGCTCATCGAGGCTTTTGGGCCGCTCGAGCACGCCTTCGTAGACGAGCCCCTTGCCGCGCAGCACCTGCATCGCCTGGTCGACCGCGCCCGAACGCTGCAGCTCGGCTTCCGAGGAGAAAATGTCGTGATGGATGCCGAGCCGGCCGAGGTCGTGGCGAATGAGGTCGAGCATCGCCTTGACCGCCCAGTCGCGGAAGATCGGGAGCCAGACCTCTTCCGGCGTTTCGGCGTGGTCGTCGCCATATTCGGCCGCGAGGATGGCGGCGATCGGCTTCAGATACTCGCCCGGATAGAGGCCGGGCGGGATCTCGCCGATGTCATCGCCGAGCTTTTCGCGGTATCTGAGGTGCAGCGAGCGGGCGAGCGTGTCGACCTGCGCGCCGGCGTCGTTGACATAATATTCCTTGGTGACGCGGAAACCGGCCGCCTGGAGCAGGCGCGCGAGGCTGTCGCCGACCACCGCGCCGCGGCAGTGACCCATGTGCAGCGGCCCGGTCGGGTTCGCCGACACATATTCGACATTGACCCGCTCGTTATTGCCGACGGTCGAGAGGCCGTATTGCTCGCCTTCGCGAAGGATGGTCCGAAGCTCGTCGCGCCAGGCGTCGGGCATCAGGCGCAGGTTGATGAAGCCGGGGCCGGCAATTTCGACCGAGGTGACCGGCGGCAGCGCCTCGAGCTTCGGCTTGACCAGCTCGGCCAGCGCGCGCGGGCTGGTGCCGGCGCCCTTGGCCAGGACCATCGCCGCATTGGTCGCAAGATCGCCGTGGGAAGGGTCGCGCGGCGGCTCGACGGTGACGTTCTTGCGCTCGAGGCCTGACGGCAGCGCGCCGTCGGCGACGAGCTCGTCGAGCACCCCGTCGAGGAGTGCGGCATATTGGGCGTAGAGAGACACGTGCGAATTGGCCCGATCAACAAACTAGTGATTGGCCGCGCCCCTAGCGCAGCATTGCCCCGCTGCGAAGTCGGCTCTTAGTCAATCCGCTCGGGGGCTGTTCCTGAGCAGCTCGTTCCGCTCCGCTAACAAGGCCGCAATTTCGCTCAATCGGTCGTGACCTGAGATTAGAAGCGCCACGACGCCGACGTAGAGAACGAGGACAATGAAACCAACAACCGCTGCATAGACTCCTAGCCCGCCAAAAAGGGCTAGCCTGTCATCACTGAATCCGATCAGCGATGCTCCCAATATGAATGCAAGGCCGATAGTGCAGATAAGGAATGCGGTACCAACGAAGAGTTTGAGAAGAGAAACAATCAGTCTCATTGCTGAACCTCCGGCTCATCGCGCGCGATTGCGTCAGGCTGTCCGGCGACAGCCTCGTCACTAGGAGCGCGGCTTGTCGAGGTGCCTTCGTACGCGGTCAAAGGACCGTCATTTACGTCGCTATAATATCGTGTTTCCGGTGTCGCATCTTGCACTGCTTCGGAGCTCAAAATGCCAGCATCCTCTTCCAAAGTATTCTTTGCTTCGGAAGGGTCGTTACCGAAGGCTTCGTCAGAAGGGGAAGCAATCGATCGGGCTTCGGCGTAGTCGTTCGCATTCGCTGCCGGGGTACGAAAATAGGTCATCACCCCGGCAGCGAGCGAGAACCCCACAACTGCCGCAAGTAGAGCCGACACCGCGACGAGGCGCCCAAATGGCGTCTTCCAGGGATTTTGTTCCATTCAGACTCCCCCCGGACGTGAAGGTCGCGCAATTGGTGCGGAAAGCAAAGAGTCATTTTGAGGTCACCTCCGGCTAGCGGGCGGCCGCCGCGAGAATCTTGAGCTCCGGCAAGTCGAAATGTTTTGCCCACTGATCCGGATCGGCCAGCGGCTCGGCTCCCTTCGGCAAATAATGCAGGAACAGCAGCGTGCAGTAATCCGCCTTGGAGCCGTTGAGCGGATCGCGGAAATGCCATTGCGAGCTGCCCGAAAAGATCGCCCCGCTGTGGGGCTTGAGGACGACGGACTCAAACCGCAGCGAGGGATTGGCGCGAAGGTCGTCGATCGTCGTCCCATATGCGGCGCTCTCGGTCGGCCAATCCACGACCTGGCTGAAATGGATCGGCCAATCGACGCTTTGTTCGACACAGATATCGAGCGTCCATTTCGACAATGGCTGATCAAGATGCGGATCGCAGCGGCCCTCGCCGCCGTACAAGCTGAGGAAATTGTACGCTGGCGTCACGGCTTCGCCGACCAGTTCGCTGACCCGTTCGGTCAGCGACGATTGCAGGCGCGTAAAGAAGGGATGGCGGCGAATGAGCGAACGGCCGAAGCTTTCGGCCTCGTGATCCTGAAGCGAGACCCTGGGCAGGGCGTGAACCGTCTCGATCAGCTCCTGGAAGGTCGCCGCGTCGAATACCGGTTCGAGACATTTCGTCTGGAAGCCGGGATCGGTGCGAAGCACATCGAAGGCCGAGGCGAACCCCTCAACCCGATCCGGCCGGACGATAGCGAGATACCTCCGGGCCGCCTCGAACCGCCTGAGAAATTTGGAATCGTACCAGTTGAAGCGGTTGGCCGCAGCCAGACACTCCGTGGCGATTTCAAGAAGCCTGCGCTCGTCCTTGTTCGGAAGACTCGGGATCAGGCGACCCGCGCGCAGGCTTCGCACGGTGGCAACGCCTTTCGGGGTCAAAGCCTTGCGCAGCAGCCCGCGCGCGGCCGCCTTCATCGTCCACAGCGTGTCCCCGGCGGATCTGGAGCGCTCGAAAATCACCCAAACCCAGTCCCATAGAGCCGGGTCTGATGCAATCTAGAACCGCCCCGCAGCAAGGCTCACCGGCCCGATCAACTCCTCGTGACGGGCGATGGCGTAGCGGTCGGTCATTCCCGCGATGAAGTCGCCGATGGTGCGCAGCTGCCGGACTTCCTCGCCGCCGCTGCGCCAATCGGCGGGAAGCAAGGAGCGATCGGCGCGATAGGCGGCGGCGAGATTGGCTACGACGCGCTCGGCTTCCTTTCGCACCGGCTTCAGCTCGGGCAGGTCATAGAAACGCGCGTAGAGGAAACGCTTGAGCGCCTGCTCCTCGGCCGCAAGCGCGTCCGAAAAACCGACCAACGCCGTTCCTGCCGCGCGCACCTCGTCGATCGTGGTGACCTCGGATTCTCCCACCCGGCGGCAAGTCTCGGCAAGGACGTCGCCGACCATTGTCCCGATCATGTCGCGGACGAGAGCGCGCTGCCGCTTGTCGGAGGAAAGGCCCGGATGGCGGCGGTCGATTTCGCTCCACAGGCGCTCGCAGATCGGCAGGGTAAGAAGCTCGTCGAGGTCGAGCAGCCCGGCGCGCAGGCCATCGTCCACGTCGTGCGCGTCATAGGCGATATCGTCGGCGATCGCCGCGATCTGCGCTTCGAGGGACGGCCAAGCGGCGAGCGCGAGATCGCACTCGGCATCGGCCTCGGCCATGGCCCAGCTCGGCGAGGTCACCGGACCGTTGTGCTTGGCAAGGCCTTCGAGCGCTTCCCAACTGAGGTTGAGGCCCGCGAAATCGGGATAGGGATTTTCGAGCCGGTTCAGGATGCGAAGGGTATGGGCGTTGTGGTCGAAGCCGCCGGCATCCGCGAGCGCGGCGTTCAGCGCATCCTCGCCGGCATGGCCGAAGGGCGGGTGACCAAGGTCGTGCGCGAGGCAGAGCGCCTCCGTCAGATCCTCGTTCAGCCCAAGCGCGCGGGAGATCGTGCGGCCGATCTGCGCGACCTCGAGACTGTGGGTCAGGCGGACACGGTAATGGTCGCCGTCAGGAGCGACGAACACCTGGGTCTTGTGGCGCAGGCGGCGGAAGGCGACCGAATGGATGATTCGGTCGCGGTCGCGCTGGAACAGGTCGCGCGGACCGCGCGGGCCGCTGTCGCTTTCATGATGCAGTCGGCCGCGCGCCTTTCGCGGATCGGCGGCCAGACCTAAGGGAAGCTTCATTCGGCCGCGAGTGGCACAATCCTGTCGCTTGCGGAATTGCTCCAGCGGAATGAATCGACGCCGACGCTCTGCAGGTCGCCGGCAAAAATCTCGGCGTCGGACGTGCCGCGGAACGGGCCGACCACCAGACGTGCGCGATCGGGGCTGTGCGCCACGAAACCGGAGATGCCGCGGAAAAGGTCGCGGTTGCGCGACTTGATGCGGCGGAACTGCCCGGCCAGCGCATCGGCATTGGAGCCGCTGGCGAGCTGGAGCCAGACCTTGCCGGGCGCGATCGCATCCGTGCGCTGCGTCGTCGACGCCTGGGGTGCGGGAGCGTAAGCGGCCTGCACCGGCCTGCTTGTCGCATAGGCCGGCTGCTGCTGGATCGGCTGAGCGGCTGCGGGTGGAGCGCTCCGGAGCAAGGCGTCGACCCCGGCGAGACGGTCCGTCGTAACCGACGCGGTCGCTGCGGTATTGGGCGCCGGGAGCGGCGCCGGAGTGGCACTCGCGAGCGCCGCGCCGCCACCCGCATCGGGGAAAATACCAAGGTTGACGGCGGCCGCTTTCTGCCCGGGGGCGAGCGTCGGCAGCCGCTGCAGGAACGGAGCGACGCGCGCCCAGCTGCCCGGCATTGCGGCATCGATCGCGACCATCGCGCCGTTGCTGTCGCCGGTCAGCGCAAGCACGAACGCGCGCGTGCGCAGCCCGCCGGGGTCCCGTGCCGCAATGAGCGGGGCGAGCGTAGCCAGCGCGCCGGCGCGATCGCCGCTGATCGCCTGGCTGAGCGCGAGGCGGCGGCGCGCCTCATTGGCATCGGGGCCGCTGAGCGCCGCTCGATAATCGGCCTGCGCCTGCGCCTGCAGGCCAAGCA
>Ga0247719_1001386_pt1 | contig 10148 bp, 5 predicted proteins | sample 41E_DmetaG_FD_189046 | JGI IMG/M metagenome (GOLD analysis project Ga0247719, IMG submission 189046) | Soil microbial communities from hillslope of Landscape Evolution Observatory, University of Arizona, Oracle, AZ, United States - 4-1-E_D | ecosystem: Engineered > Artificial ecosystem > Mesocosm...
ACGCATCCGATGCGGCGCCGCTGCCGGCCAACTGGTTCCTGAACGCGAGCCCGGTGACGGCACTCGCGTTCACATTCGTGCCGGTGATCGTCTGCGACTGATTGTTCACCAGCCGCGTGATGGTGACGCTGTAGCTCGACGGGCCGGTGAGCGTGTACGACATGCGCAGGCCTTCGCGGGTGAACCCCAGCGTGGAGGCGCGCTCACCTAGGCTATCGAACACGGTGTAGTTCGACTGCCCGCCGACGAACCGCGCCTCGAAGACACGCGAGTTGGCATCGCTGGTGTTGCTCAGCAGCCGCACACCAACCACGTTGCTGGTGCTGATGTTGCCGTTGTCCATCAGCCACGTGACCGTCTGCCCGACCGCCAGGGGATGCGCAAATGGGCGGATCGCGTACACGTGATCGGTGGTGTTGGAGTAGATGCCCCAGGCGGTGCCAGCGGAGGAGGAGGGCGTGTTGATATCGAAGTCGCCGTTGCTGTCGCCCGTAATGCCGCCAGAGTTGTTATTGCGAGAATCACCCCGGAACCAGCCCCGGTTGCCGTTCGTCGTGGTGAGCACAACGTTGCTCTGGTTGCGGAAGGTCCAGGCGCCGCCCCAGCCGGTCCCCTGGCTGGTACCCGGGCCCCATCCACCACTGCTGTAGTTGGCGGAGTTGTCGGTGGCGAGCGTGATGGTGGATGCCGACGCAGCCGCGCCGCCAATGCCGAAACACCAGCTAAGGACGACGCCGACGATGATGCCCAAATGTGACCGAATCACGTGCAGTCTCCTTTTCTCTCCTCGCTGCACTCCACGCGATTTGCCCAACGTCGTAACGGCTCGCGAGGGTTCTGCCGCACCCGTTTAGCCGGCGAACATGCTCGCCGCTCTACAGGCACGACAGAACCCTTGCAAGCTCCGATCCCACACTTCCCAAGCCACTTATCGGCGGCGGCGGATCAACGCCAGCGCGCCCAGACCCAGCAGCGACAAGCTCGCCGGCTCGGGGACGAGCGACACACGGTGCCGGCCACCCTCTAGGTCCAGCTGAAAGCGGTAAACGCCATCAACCGCCGCGGTATACTGAATGTTTGCGGCAGAGTTTCCGAAATTGTCGCCGATGGAGAAGCCCCAGTCCCCTTGCCTACGGTATTTGAAATCGTAAGTCGTCCCGCCCGTGAGGGGAAAATCCCCTTGGTGCACTTGGCCGAGATCCGTCAGGTTCCAGCCGCCAGCCCAGCCGTTCATGCTGCCAATCACTTCCCAGTCAAATTGCTCGTGATCGGCGTAGCCCACGCGGGAGTAGCCCGACGGTTCCCATCCATCTGATTGTGCGCCCTGGTAGAAATGGAATACGATTTCGCCTGAGGCATTGGCCATCGTCCTGCTGTTACTTCCCGGATAGTTCTCTGACCAATCGTTGACGGTGATCTTGAACTCGGTAGCCTGCCCCGGAGTCAATCCACTTGCGGTGTACGTGTAATGTCCGCCTCCCAGATCCGTCATTGGATTGGCGCTATTGCTCCACCCATTAAATTCCCCGCGAACGTACCATTGCGCGTCCGCTTGAGACGCGATCATGGCGGCGGCTGCAAAAGCAACCAGAAATGCCTTTCTCATGTGAAACCCTCCGCGAAAAAGTGCCCTGTGTCAGCCCGGGCGACGCGCGCATGGCGTTCTAGACAGGACCCGGCAGCCCAAGGTGTGGTTTTGGTAAACCGATTCAATAACCTACCGCCGAACCCGCCGTTGTCAAGCAAAATCCTTGATCGTGGCTCCGTCAGTAGGATTACAGAGAACATTCGGTAAAGTCGGCATATCGGGCGAGGCGGGTTTTTTGTTTGCTCCTGTTCATTCGTTTGTTAAACTGTTTCAACAGATGGCCGGCTTATCCCCTGCTCAATCCGCCCCCGCGAGCGTCGCCTCTGACGATGACGTCGCTGGCGCTCCGCGTGCACAACATCAGCCCCGCAGCGGTGTTAAGAGCATCAGCGTACGCGACGTCGCCAAGCAGGCGAAGGTCTCCATCGCCACCGTCTCGATGGTGTTGAACGACAACCCCCGCATCAGCCGGGCTACCTCGCTGCGCGTCCAGCGGGTGATCGATCAGATGGGCTATCGACCCAACCGGCTGGCGCAAAGCCTCTCCAGCCGCTACACGCAGGTGCTGGCGGTCATCCTGCCGGCGCTGCGGCATGCATTCGCAGACGCGTACTTCGGCGAACTGATCAGCGGGATCTGCGATCGCGCGGGCAAGATGGGATACAAGGTGATGCTCGAGCAGGCCAAGCCCGACTTCATCAAGGATCGCGAGCACATCCAACTGTTCGAGCGGCGGTTTGTCGACGGGATCCTTTGCCTGGGCGTGAATGATCGGCATCCATTTCTGGCTGACTTCGCGGGCGCAAAGTATCCGGCCATGGTGGTGGACAACTACTTTGATCAATGGAAGCTCGACACGTGCGCCTGCGACTATCGCTCGGGCGCCGAGCAGGCGATGAACTACCTGCTGCAGCTGGGTCATCGTCAGATCGCGCTGATCGCCGGCGCGGCGGAGAGCCACACGGCGCGCGACCTCGTGCAGAGCTTCCACGACAAGTCCGCCGCCGCGGGGACCCCGCTTGACAAGAGCTGGACCCAGGACGGCAAGTTCACGGAAGCCGGCGGCGCCGAGGCGGCGGAGAAGCTGCTCGACCGGCATCCGGACCTGACGGCAATTTTCGCCGGGAACGACAAGATGGCGATCGGCGCGATGCACTTCCTCCGCCGCAACGGGCTGGACGTTCCGCGCGATGTGTCGGTGATGGGGTTCGACAACCTTCAGCACGCGGCATTCGTGACGCCCAGCCTTACCACGGTGCATCTGCCTCTGTACCAGGTGGGTTCATTGGCGTGCGAGCGCTTGATCGAGCGGATTCGCGGGCGCATCGAGCGCGTGTCGGAGCGGCTGCCGACGCACCTGGTGGTGCGCGAATCGACGGCGATGGTCAGGACTGCAGCTGTCAACTTGCAGTAACAGGCGCGATCGTTCAAGGCTTCGGCTGCTATCAGCCGGGGCTTTCGTGCCGATTAATGCTCTACTTGTGAGGACTGATTGATGCTGATGCGACGACCCATCGCACTGTTGTTGACACTCGTCCTGTTTCTGCTCGTCTCCGTCGCGCACGCGAGGACCACCGAGCACCTCTTCCAACTCGATCCGAAGCAGGTCAACGCCAATCCCGATCGTGTGAACGTCGCAGGCAGCTTCAACGCCTGGAGCACCAGCGCCACGCCGATGCAAAAGGGCGATGACGGGATCTGGCGCGTGCGCGTCGCGCTTCCCGAGGGAACGCACCACTACAAGTTCGTGCTCAACGGCGACCAGTGGATCAACGATCCCAACGCTGACAAAGATCTCGAAGTCGACGACAACTACGGCGGCAAAAACAGCGGCGTCGTGATCGGTCCCGACATCCGCAAAGCCCCGCCGCCGAAACCGGATCACATCAACACCGATTTCGTGCTGCACAACGCGAATGATGCGCAGGATGCGAGCCCCGCCGACGCAGGCAAGCTGCGCCTGCGCGTGCGCACACAGGCGGACGATGTGCAGCGGGTGCTCGTGGCGAAAATCGCCACTTATGGGGAAGTGGCGGAGCTTCAGAAGCTCGGTTCCGAGCACGGGTTCGACATCTTCAGCGGCGTGGTCGATTTGGGAGTGACGCGCGTGACGGAGGAAGAGCGCGACGCGATCATCCGCGGAAACATTGGCCAGCACCGCTATCCTGTTCCTGAAGTGGGTGATGCAAAGTACGCACTGATCATTCTGGACGGCAACGCACGCGAGGAGGTGTATGGGGTGCCCCGCCAACAGGTGGGTGGCGCGCTCATACCCTTTTATCGCGCCCTGGTCGATTCAATCGAAGTCCCGGAGTGGTCCCACCACGCCGTCTGGTACCAGATCTTCGTCGAGCGCTTCCGCAACGGCGATACGTCGAACGATCCCGGCGACGCCGAGTTCGAGAACCTCGTGCCGTGGACCAGCGACTGGTGGGCGACGCTCCCTGGTGAGAAGGCCGGCGCGCACAACTTCTACCTCGGCGCCGGCAATGTCTGGAAGCGCCGCTACGGCGGCGACATCCAGGGCGTCCGCGAAAAGCTGCCGTATCTCAGGTCGCTCGGCATCAACGCCATCTACCTCAACCCGATCTTCGAAGGCGAGTCGATGCACAAGTACGACACGGCCGATTTCCGGCATGTCGACGACAACTTCGGCGTGAAAGGCGACCTGCACCAGCTCGAGGGGGAGACCGACGATCCGGCGACCTGGCAATGGACCGCCAGCGACAAGCTCTTCCTCGAGTTCCTCGACGACGCCCGCGAGCAAGGCATCCGCGTGATCATCGACGGCGTCTTCAATCACGTCGGCCGGGCCCATCCGTTCTTTATGGATGTCCTCGAAAAGGGCAAAGAGAGCCGATACGCCGACTGGTTCGAGATCACCGACTGGGGCAACACGAAGCACTGGCGGAAGATGGACAAGCCCTTCGAGGTGCACGGCAAGCTTGGGGGGATCCAGTGGCGCGCGTGGGACGGCGAGAACGGGCATCTCCCGGTTTTCAAGAAGGATGATAAGCTCGGCCTCGCCCCCGGTCCCCGCGAGCACATCTTTGCCGTCACCAAGCGCTGGCTTGCCCCGGACGGCGATCCCTCGCGCGGCGTCGACGGCTTCCGCCTCGATGTCCCAGGCGACATCCCGCACCCGTTCTGGATCGACTGGCGAAAGCTCGTGAAGGAGACCAAGCCCGACGCCTACATCACCGGCGAGATCTGGGACTGGGCACAGCCATGGCTGCAGGGCGATCAGTTCGACGCGGTCATGAACTACCAGTTCGCGATGGCCGCCCAGGCGTTCTTCGTCAACCAGCGCACCGCCATCTCGCCCAGCGAGTTCAACAGCCGGTTGATCAAGATCGTCACCGCCTATCCCTGGCCGATCACGCTGGCGCAGCAGAACCTGTATGACAGCCACGACACCGACCGCCTCGCGAGCATGTTCGTCAACCCCGATCGCCCGTATGACGGCGCGAACCGCCTGCAGGACAACTCGCTGACGTTCGACGGCCCGCCGTACGATCCGCGCAAGCCGACGGATGCTGAGTGGACGCGCTTCAAGCAGGCGGTGGCGTTTCAGATGACGTTCGTCGGGGCGCCGCTTGTTTACTACGGCAGCGAAGCCGGCATGTGGTCTCCCGATGATCCGTCCAACCGCATGCCGATGGTCTGGCCGGATCTCGAGCCCTACGACGATCCGCATGTGAAATTCAACCGCGAAATCTTCGAGCACTATCAGCGGCTGATCGCGATCCGCCACGTGCTCGAGCCGCTGCGCACTGGCTTCTTCCACGCGGTGAAAGTGGACGACGAGCGGCACATTTACGCCTTCGCCCGCGAACTTGACGGCAAACGCGTGCACGTGGCGATCAACCGCAGCGGCCGCGAGGCGCCGGTTGAGCTGCCCGTCGATGGCGAGCAAATGCTCATCGACTGGGCCGATCCGCGCCACGCACAGCTCACGACGAGCGACAGCGAACTGCCGAAGATTTCGCCCCTCCCGCAGGCAAAAGGGTACCGCCCCGCCAATGGTGTTGTTAAGGTGCACCTCGCGCCGTACGGCACGGCGATCCTGTCGGGCGTGGAGAAAGAATGACCCTTCACACACTTTCCACGCCGGCCGCACAGGGATCGGCGTGAAAGCGCCTGCCGCTGCCATCGGGCCTGAAGATCCATGACCATCCCCCGCGCCATCCGATACCTGCTCGCACTCGCGTCGGTGCTCATCGTCGTGTGGGCGTTCATTCACGTCGGCGTGCGAAGCTGGCAAAATCGTCGTGCCGCGGCCCAGAGGCCGGTCACGCTTACCATCCTGCATTGGGGGAACACCGCCGAGGTCGAGATCGTCCGCGCGCTGGTCGCGCGATATGAGGCGGAGAACCCGCACATCCGCATCGTCCGCATCCATACGCCCGGCGGGTCCGGCGAGATGGAGACAAAACTCAAGACGATGCTTGCTGCGGGAACGCCGCCGGATCTGTTCTACCTCCCCCCGCCGCTGTTGCCCGAGCTGGCCGAGCTCGAGCTGATCCGCCCGATCGACGATTACCTCGACGCCGAGCGACAGGCCGGCACCGCCCATTTTCTCGCAGACTACTACGAGATCATCATGGACGCGTGGCGGTATGACACCGACACGCAAACCGTCGGCGTCGGCCCGCTGTACGGCCTGCCCAAGGACTTCACCACCGCCGGGTTCTACGTCAACCTCGACCTCTTCGCCGCCGCCGGCGTGGAGGTGCCGTACGGCGGCTGGACGTGGGATCAGTTTGAGCAAGTCTGCGCGCGCATCACCGCACTAAGCGGCCGGCCGGAGTTCGCCGGCCGGCGAGTGTATGGTGGGTTCCTCCAGCTCTGGCACGACTCGCTGCGGAACATTGTCTGGAGCTACGGCGGGGACTACTTCGCCCCCCGCGACGATGGCACTGTCGATTTCCGTGATGTTGCCCTCGATCAGCCCGAAGCGCAGCAGGCGCTGGAGATGATCGTCCGCACACGCCTGATCGACCGCGTCGTCTACAACCCTACCGGCGTCGCGCTCGACGGCGGGCAGGAATTTATCAACGGCAACATCGGCTGCATCGGTCCGATCGGCCGCTGGATGGTGCCGACATACAAGGACATCCGCAGCTTCCGCTGGGACTTCGTCCCCGTGCCGTACAAGACCAAGGAGCACCAGGTCTCGCAGATATACCTGACGGCATGGACGATGGCGGTCGGCACGCAGCATCCGAACGAGTCATACAAGCTGATGAAGTTTCTCTGCGGGCCGGAAGGGGCCGTCATGCAGTCGCAGCTGGGGCTGGCGATCCCGCCGCTCAAGTCGGTGGCCAATTCGCCGGATTTTCTGAATCCCCCCGGCATTCCCCCGCACAACTCGCAGCACTTCCTCGAGGCGATCGAGTTCGCGAGGCTGCAGCAGGTCCCGCCGCAGCCGCAGTGGCGGCGGATTCTGCAGGAAGGTGTGGATCGTTCGATCCAGCTCGGGCAGGCGACGCCGATTCAAGTCGCGCACGCCATCGAGGCACAGTGGCTGGCCGAGTTGGATTCGCCCCTGCGTCAGCGCGATTGGCAGCCAATGCGCTGGGATTTGGTCCTGCTGATCACGCTGGCGATCGCCGCGGCGGTTGTTGCGCTGCTGTGGTGGCGTGCGCGGCAGGAGAAGATCGGCGCGATCGATCGCGCGCAGGCGCGCGCCGGATACCTGTTCATCTCGCCGTGGCTCATCGGGTTCCTCGCGCTGACCGTCGGGCCGATGATCGCGTCGCTGCTGCTCAGCTTCACGCAGTGGAGCGCGATGAGCCCGATCAGCAATGCAGACGCCGTCGGCACCGCCAACTATCGACATCTCTTCCTCGCGGATGAAACATTCCTCCAGTCGCTCAAGGTAACGTTGTATTACGTGCTGCTGGCCGTGCCGATTGGGCAGGTCGCTGCCCTGGCGGTCGCGCTGCTCATGAACGTGAGGGTCCGCGGCATCACCGTCTTCCGCACGATCTACTTCGTGCCGACCGTGGTCAGCGGCGTGGCGCTGGCGGTCCTGTGGCTGCAGATCTTCAACAACGATTACGGCATCCTCAACGAATCCCTGCGGCCAGTTCTCGGCGCCGTCGGTCTGCGGCCGCCGGACTGGTTTGGCATCGATGCCCACACATGGGCCATCCCCGCCTTCGTCATCATGAGCCTGTGGACCGTCGGCGGCGGAATGATCATCTACCTCGCGGGCCTCAAGGGCATTCCGCAGCACCTCTACGAAGCCGCCACCATCGACGGCGCCGGCGCCTTCCGCAAGCTGCTCAACGTCACCCTCCCCATGCTCAGCCCGCTGATCTTCTTTAACGTCGTCATGGCCATCATCGGCAGCTTCCAGGTCTTCACGCAGGCATACGTCATGACCGGCGGCGGGCCGAATAATGCAACACTTTTCTACGTGCTGAACCTGTACCGCCAGGCGTTCGAGTTCCACAACATGGGATACGCGTCGGCGATGGCGTGGATCCTGTTCCTGATCGTGCTGGCGCTGACGATCCTCGTCTTCCGCGCCTCGCGGCGATTGGTGTACTACGAGGCATTGAAGACTTGATGAGCGGATGAATCTTTGACAGTGGCATGGGCAACTTGACCATGCGCCCGCCGCCTTGGCGGGATCGGCACGGGCTGGTAGCCGGTGCTACGAGAACTTCAGATGACCCTGCAAACCCCGCCCAAACCGACCGAGACGCTGACCCAGCCGCCGCCGACCGCGGCGGCGACGGGAGCGGCCATGACCTGGACGCAGCGTAAGTACCGCGGGGCGGGCGAGGTCTCGCGCGCACAGAAGATCATCGCGTACGCCATTCTGCTCGCCGGGTCGATCGTGCTGCTCGTGCCGTTCTATTTCGTCGTGAATGGGTCGCTGAAGACGGATGCGGAAGTGCAGGCCGGCGATTTCGTGACGCCGGCGCGTGACGTCGCGGGGCAAACCATCATTACCGAAGAAGGCCCCGTCCGCGTCGGCGGGATCCACAACTACCCGCGGGCACTCTCCCCGCGCTACATGAACTTCTTCCCCGCCTTGGCCAACACCGTCGTCATCACCACGCTCAGCGTGATAGGCCAGATTCTCTCCTGCAGCCTGGTCGGCTACGGGTTTGCGCGCTTCAGCTTCCGCGGGCGCAACATCCTGTTTATCGTCATGCTCTCCACCATGATGCTGCCGGCACAAGTCACCATGATCCCCGTCTTCGTCCTGTTCCGATGGCTGGGGATGATCGACACCTTCTGGCCGCTGATCGTGCCGATGTGGCTCGCCTCGCCGTTCTTCGTCTTCATGTTCCGCCAGTTCTTCGCGCAGATTCCCGAAGACCTGATGGAGGCGGCGAGGATCGACGGCGCGAGCAACTGGACGATCTACTGGCGGCTGATGATGCCGCTTTGCGGGCCGGTCATCGCCATCGTCTCGATCTACACGTTCCTGACGGCGTGGAATGACTTCATGGGCCCGCTGATCTACCTGAACAGCCCCGAGAACCGCACGCTGGCCCTCGCGCTGGCCGCCTTCCGCGGGCAGTACGGCATGAGCGACGCGCATCTTCTCATGGCCGCCAGCGTCGTCTGCATGGTCCCCTGCGTGATCCTCTTCTTCGCCGCTCAGAAATACTTTGTCGAGAGCATCGCCATGACGGGGCTGAAGTGATCGCCGTGCGAGGAACTGCAGGTGAGACCGTTACAACGATTTAACGACGACAGCGGTGATGTCATCGAACTGCTGCTCACTGCCGCGGAAGGCGCGGACGGTATCGTAGAGGGCGTTGATAATTTCGTGTGACGAGGCGCTCTGGTGGGCGCGGATAGTTTCGATCGCACGTTCGGTGCCGAAGAACTCGCCGTCCGCCCGACGTGCCTCCATGACGCCGTCAGTCAGGAGCACGGCAAGCTCTCCCGGCTCGAGCACTCCGCCGGCGGCGGACTCGAAAGGCGTTTCCGCGTCCACCCCGAGCGGCATCGACAGGCTGTCGAGCGTGCGCTTGATCGATCCGTCAGCACGGAAGACCAGTCCGGGTGGATGACCAGCGTTGGAGTACTTGAGCGCGCCGGTTCCGGGATCGAGACATACGGCGATAAGGGTCACGAAGTGCTCGGCAAGCGTGTCGCCCGTTACCGCCCGGTTGACGCGCTCCATCGCAGCGGCGAGATCGGGACACGCGGCGGAAAAGGCGCGGAGGTAGGCGCGAGTTTCGGCCATTAACAGCGCCGGACCGAGCCCGTGCCCGCTGACATCGGCGATGACCAGCGCCACGCACTCCTCGGCAATGTGGAAGAAATCGAAGTAATCGCCACCCGCCGCCACCGCCGAATAACTCGCCCCGGCGACGTCGAATCCGGGCACGGCGGGTGGTTCAAGCGGAAAGAGCCGCCGCTGAATCGCCCGGACCATCCGCATCTCATCCTGGGTCGCGCGCAGGGCGCACTCGGCGTCATAGCGGCGGGCCCGCTCGATGGCGTAACGCATGGAGCGCAGCAGCCCCTGCCCGTCGACCTGCCCTTTCACCAGGTAATCCTCCGCCCCCTGCTGCACCGCCTGTAC
>Ga0247719_1001387_pt1 | contig 10146 bp, 10 predicted proteins | sample 41E_DmetaG_FD_189046 | JGI IMG/M metagenome (GOLD analysis project Ga0247719, IMG submission 189046) | Soil microbial communities from hillslope of Landscape Evolution Observatory, University of Arizona, Oracle, AZ, United States - 4-1-E_D | ecosystem: Engineered > Artificial ecosystem >...
CCCTTCGACGACACCGCCGCCGGCGCCGACGCCGGCTCCGCCCACGTGTTCGTGCGCACCGGGGCCACCTGGTCCCACCAGGCCGCCCTCGAGCACCCCGACGGCGGCGCCGGCGACAACTTCGGCTCGGTGGCCGTCTCGGGCGACACCGCGGTGGTCGGGGCTCCCGGTGAGGGCGGTGGCGCCGACCCCGGCTCCGCCCACGTGTTCGTGCGCACCGGGGCCACCTGGTCCCACCAGGCCGCCCTCCAGCACCCCGACGGCGGCGCTTTCGACTCCTTTGGCTCCTCGGTGGCCGTCTCGGGCGACACCGCGGTGGTCGGGGCTCACTTCGACGACACCGCCGCCGGCTCCGCCCACGTGTTCCGCCTAGCCAAGGCCACCCCCACCATCTCCACCCAGGCCTCGCCGGGTGGCCTCCTCGGGACCCCGGTGCGTGACGTGGCCACCCTGGCCGGGGGTCTCGGCCCCACCGGCACGGTCACCTTCGCATTGTTCAGCGACGACACCTGCACCACCCAGGTCTTCACCTCCACCAACCCGGTGACCGGCGCCACCGCCACCTCCGACTGGTTCACGCCCGCCGCCGCCGGCACGTACTGGTGGACGGCGGTCTACAGCGGCGACGCCGGCAACGAGCCCGCCACGTCGCCGTGCGGGGCCCCGAACGAGTCGGTGACGATCACGCCGTTCGAGCCGCCGGCGTTCACCCAGACCATCACCGGCGACCTCCTCGGGCCCCTCACCGTCGGCGCCGGCCAGAGCGTCCTGATCACCAACGCCCGGGTGGTGGGGCCGGTAGCCGTCAACCCGGGCGGGGCGCTCACCGTGGTCGACTCCCAGATCAGCCGGGGCATCACCGCCGATGCCCCCTCCTTCTTCAGCCTCTGCGGCGCCCAGGTCTCGGGGCCGGCCCCGGGGGTGGCCCTCAGCGTGACCAACGCCGGCGTGCCCATCCGCGTGGGTGACCCGGCCGCCGGCTGTGCCGGCAACCGCTTCGCCGGCCAGGTCAACCTGTCGGGCAACCTGGCGGTGACATTCGGGGCCAACATCGTGTCCCACAACGCCACCATCGACGCCAACGGCCCGGGCAACACGGTGATCAAGGCCAACAACGTCTTCGCCATCCTGGCCTGCTCGGCCAACGACCCGGCGCCCACCAACGCCGGCCAGCCCAACACCGCCGGCTCCAAGACCGGCCAGTGCAGCGCCCTGTGACCTAGAACCGGGAGACGGCCTCGCGCTACCCCCGGCCACCGAGGCCCACCCATGGGCCATGGCCCGAACCCGTCGGGACGGTAGAACCACGCGATGGCGGCGGAGGACCTCGATCGCCTTGTCCGTGGGGCAGCGTTCGCTTGGCTCGACCAGGAGGTGGCTCGGCGAGGGGAGGTTCTGCCGCGAGCGTTGCTACAAGAGGGGCTTAACGGCGAACCCGTGGATCACGAGGAGCCGGTCGCCCTGGCTGCCGTCGCGAAGCGGGAATGCTGCTCCGTGACGTGCAGGAGGCGGCCTCCCACGCCCATCCACCGACCACCATGCGCGCGACGGCCGCCGTCGACGCTTCTCTGGATCGCCACGCGGCTCCACTCACCGACGCGGGGGCGATGGGCGACAGGTCGGCGCTCGCATCCAAGGCCTTGTCATCGGCACGGCCCAGGCGTACCGCAGGCTCCAGGACCGAGCGGAACCTGTGAGTCCTAGCTCTGGCTGGCGGTGAGCGTCGTCGCCTGCTTGATAGGTGGGTACTTGTTACACTCCGAGTCGTCGCAGATGACGGTCGAGCCGTCCCTGTAGAAGCAGTACGACGCGTACTTGCCCTTGTACCAGTAGCCGCCGCCGGCCTCGCACAGCGCCTTGAGGATGCCGCCCCCCGACGTGGCCGCCGCCGCCACTCCGGCGCCTCCGGCGAGGGCCGACGCCACCATCAACGCTCCGGCCGCCAGCTTGATCCGTAGCCTCATCTTGCGACCCTCCTATCGATCTCCGTGAAGGCATCGTGAGGCGTGCGGCGCCGGCCGGGAATCGCCTGGGCGGACGCCCCTTCTATCGGGTGCGGAAGCGGTTCCTTACCTTCCGGACAGGCAGCGGGGCGTTGCCGCGCCCGACTTGCCTCGCCGCGCCCTTCTGTGGGTTGGCCCGGCACCTCCTGCCTGCTGGCGGCCGACAGCGCACCCACGACGAAGACGATCGGTCAGAATGTGTCGGTCACGGGCGATCGGCGGCATCTCATGAGTGGTCATGGACGACGGCGACGGCGAGGTCTATGAGAAGTACGCCGATGAGCTGATCCGGTTCGCCACCGTGCTCGCCGGGCCCTCCAACGCGCGGGATGTCCTGGCCGACGCCGTGTTGCGAGTCTTTACTGAGCTTGCGCCGATGGCACCCGCCCCTGAAGAGCTTCGTTCCCGCGGGCGACCACGACGACGACCACGGCGGAACCGCATGTGGCTCGCCCTTGTTGCCATCGTGCCGATAGTCGGGCTCGTCGTGACGATCGCTTCCAATGACCAGGATCACTCGACGAACGTTGCCAGCGGCGCAGCAGGACCGGCGCCGACCGAGGTGCGCCTTGAAGACCTCATCGTCACGTATGTTCCCCCCGGCTTCACCCTGGAGGACGATCGCACGGAATCGATCCCGTCCTCGATCGTGCCCGATCCGCAAGGGCCCGGTCGGGGAACTCCGCAAGGCAGTGCTGGCACGATGAGAACCCAGCGCTACAACCGTGGCGGGGTTCTCGATAGGCGGGCAGTCGTTTACGTGACCGCGCTGCTCAAGCCCGATCGCGTGCAGACCGTACGGGAACTCGAGGCGCTGGTTCCGAACGCACAAGCGACCACTGTCGCTGGCAAGCCGGCGGTGATTGGGATGCCGGAGCCAGGGGCCGCCGGGCTGCAGGTTCGGTGGGTCGAATCCCCGCATGTCGTCGTCATGCTGTCGGCCCGAGGTCCCGTCGCTGCGGACGAGGTGATGCGAATGGCCGAGGGCATCCGATTCGGTCTAGTCGGCACCCAAGCGGCTCCAGGCCCGGCAACGGGAGTCGAGCGCTCCGGTCGAGGGCCTGGAGAAGTTCGCGTTCTCGCGGCCGATGCGACGCAGACCGCCGGCCTGGCCCGTCGCACGCTCGAGTTCCTGAGGGGCGAGGGCTATGCGACCTTGGACCCGGTCGACGCAGTGCGGCTAGCCAGCTCGTCGTTCGTTCACTTCCGTTCTGGCTTCGAGCCGGAAGCACGGACATTGGCGCGACTCCTGACGATCGACGAGGCATCTCTCGATCCGTCGCCTGCGCCCGTCGCCGACACCCGGGACGCCGATGTCGTCCTCGTGTTGGGCCAGGACTTCGTCAACCGCACCCTCCCGACCGAGTCGCTGCCGACGACGACTGCGCCAGACACGCCTCTCCGGCGGCTGCAGTCGTCCGCCATCCGGCCCGACGGCTTTGGCCCGATGTTCGTGGGCATGCCGTTGGAGGACGCGCGCCGGCTCTATGGCGAGGGCCAGCGGATGGAAGATCCTCCCCCTTGTTCGTACCTTGCCTACAGGGACGGCAGCGCGACCGTCGTACTGACCGGGTCCAATGGTGATCGCTTCGACCTCGTCACCGTAACGGGGGGTGTCTTCATGACCGACGTAGCGGGTGTCCGGATTGGCAGCTCGGTCACCGACCTGGGGCGGGCCTATGGGGAGCGCGACCTGCACGGCCGCGTTGCCTCGGTCAACGGCGTGCCCAGCCCCGACGTCCGGACTCTGGTTTACCTACCGCCGACCCAGCCCTCTTACGCGGTGGCGTTCGAGCTCCACCAGGGCATCGTCGTCGCCATCCGTGCCGGCTCCCGCGACCGTGTCGTCGCAGCAGCGCCCTGCTGATCGCGGGATTCAACGCTCGCTGGCTGGGCCAAGCGAAACGTCCGACGATCAGAAGGATGGACGACGGTGAGAGGTGACCCGGTGATCGCGACGAGGCTTCCCACGAGGAGTGGCTCAAGCCTGCCGGGTCATGGATGCTTATGCGGTGGTCGGGACCGGCGTCGATCCGGTGACCTCGCGCTTTTCAGGCGAGAATTGGGCAAAATCGGGCGAGGCGGTGGCCAGCGCCGGAGGCGCGAAAGTGCTGGTCAGAGCACCTTTCGGCACTCATCGATCTAGCCGCTGCTGACCGCGATTTGCCACCCTTTTCCGCCCGTTCTGGCACGGATCTGGCACGAACGCGGATCTGGACGAGACGGCAAGGCCTCTGATCCAAAGCCGCCCGGCCCACCTGACGAGCAACTGCCACCCGGGCCAGGCCTCACCTTGTGCGCGACAGGACGCCGAGGCAGACGTCCCTAGTCGGCGGCCGGGCACTTAGAGCTGCTGTGGCCGCCAGCTCCCATCCCGTCGGTGGGACGTCTCGATTAAAAGGGCTTGCAAATTGATCCGCCAGAATTTATTATCCAGGCAGAGATGTCGTACACCAAGGATGATGTGATTATGACCCAACTTCTCGATCAACTCTCCGAAACGGAGACCGCCTTGGCCTCCGCGGAGGCCGAGATATCCCGCTGGACGGCTGAAGTCGCAGGGCTCCGGGCCAAACGTGAGGTTCTTGCAGACGCCATTAACCAACGGAAGCTGGACGTAAGGCCCAGCACGATCAAGTCGTCCGTCGTCGAGATTCCTGACCTTCGCGAAATTCGGACGCGCAAGGCTGCGCTCGTGAGCGTTCTTGAGGCTCTTCGCACCGAACTGCATACGAACGAGATCATCGCGAAGCTGCGCGAGGGTGGTCGGAAGCCGGGCGAGGATGAGTACGCGACTGTCGCCGCCACACTGCATGCGCTCAGCAAGGAAGGCGTTGTCATCAACACACGCCGGGGCTACTGGAAGATCGCGTAGCCTCGCCGCGGCTCACGCTGGGAGGTATTCCTACGACTACCAAGCCGAACCGGTTCGAGGCGCCGCTGTACACGATCGCTGACGCGGCACGGATCGTGGCGGTCCCAGCCTCGACCCTCGCCACATGGGCGAAGGGGTACGGGCGCCGGTCAGCCGATCGCGCCGACGTCGCTGGGCAGCCGATTGTCACCTGGCTGCCGTCGGCGCGGCCACATGAGCCCTCGATACCCTTCGTCGGGTTGGCTGAAGCACTTGTCCTGGCCGCGGTCCGTCGAAGTGGCGTGCCACTGCAGCGCGTCCGCCCTGCGCTCGCGCATCTCCAGCGTGAGATCGGTGTCGACCACGCCCTGGCGTCGCGCCGGCTTTACACCGACGGCGCAGAAGTCCTCTTTGACTACGGCGAGGCTGGAGCGGACGTGACGCGCGACGACGTCAGGTATCTGGTCGTCGTGCGCAGCGGTCAGCGCGTCTTCACCGATGTCGTTCAGGACTACCTGCGGCGGATTGAGTACGCCGACGACGGCTACGCCCGGCTGATCCGGGTGCCCGGCTACCAGCGGGCCGAGGTCGTTGCTGACCCGGAGCGGTCGTTCGGCTCTCCGATCTTCGAGCGTGGCGGTGCCCGGGTCGACGACGTCCTTCAGCGGTTCTGGGCCGGCGATTCGCTCGACGACCTGACTCGGGAGTTCGGCGTGCCCGCCGACCAGCTCGAAGACGTGCTGCGTGTCGCATCCCGACGCGCTGCCTGATCTCTTCCTGGACCGCAGCCTCGGCCGGATCGTCGTTCCCGACCGGCTGCGCGCTTCCGGCTTGCGGCTGATCACGCTCGCCGAGCATTACGGCACCCCTCAGGACGAGGACGTGACCGACGAGGAATGGCTTGAACTCGCCGGCTCGCGCTCATGGGCCGTCTTCATGAAGGACGCTCGCATCCGCTACACCCGCGCCGAACGGGAAGCCGTCAAGGCCCATCGCGTCCGCTGCTTCTGCCTCTCGAACCAGAACCTCACTGGCGATGCGATGGCCGCACGCTTTCTCGACAACCTCGACGCAATCACGTCCGCTTGCGTCGACACGGGACCGTTCATCTACGCCGTTCACGCCCATCGCATCGAGCGCCTCCCGCTCGGCGACGAGTAACGTCTGACCGATCCCCGCGAGATTTTTAGCGACTCGACGGCCTAGTTCTGCATAGACACCTCACGTGAACAGGCGAGTGCATTGGCTCCGGCGGGAGTCTCGCAGTGATGCGCGTGACGACGCTCAAGGCCGGAGACGCCGGGCCCGGGGCGCTCGTCGACTACTACGCGGGGCTGGCCGCCGATCAGATGCGCCGGGACGGCCGGAGCCGTGGGCCGGTCGACTACTACCTCGACCCCAACGAGCCGCCCGGTCGGTGGTGGGGCGAGGGCTGTGCCGCCATGGGCGTCGCAGGACAGGTCCAACCGGAGCAACTCGCGCGTCTCCTCATCGCCCGGCACCCGGGCGTCGGCCGCCGGCTAGGCCGCTCGTTTGGCGCAAAGTCGGCCCGGGGCTTCGACGCGACCTTTTCCACGCCCAAGTCCGCATCCGCGCTTTGGGCGCTGACCGATGACCCGTGGGTCCGCGCTGAGGTGCTGGCGGGCCACGACGCAGCGGCCCTGGCCGCGCTGGAGTGGTTCCAGCGCCACGGCGCAGTCACCCGCCGGGGCAAGGACGGCGTCCACCAGGTCGACGCCCGCGGGCTCGTCGCTGCGCTGTTCCGCCAGCACACGAGCCGCAGCGCCGACCCGCAGCTGCACACCCACGCCGTCATCTCGTCCAAGGTGCAGGATCCGACCGGCAAGTGGCTGGCTCTGGACTCGCGGTTCCTCAAGCGGCAGCAGCGCTCGATCAGCTGGGTCTACTCGGCGGCGCTTCGCTCCGAGCTGACTGGCCGCCTCGGCGTGTCCTGGGGACCGACGTCCGACGGACACGCCGAGATCGACGGCGTGCCGGCCGGGATCCTCGAGTTGTTCTCGCAGCGGACCGCGCAAGTGGAGGCCAAGACGGCCGAGCTGATCGCCGGGTGGATCGATGAGCACGATGGTGCCGAGCCGGACGGCCGCACGCTGTACAGGCTGGAGCGGGCCGCAGTCCGCGCCAGCCGCCCCTCCAAGCGCGGCGCTGTCGACGCGGAGACCCTGCGAGCTGAATGGGTACGCCGAGCCCGGGATGCCGGCTTCGAGGCGCTGACCCTGCCCGACCGACAGCCCCACCTGCCGGGAGCGACGCCGGTCGGCATCGACGAGATCGTGGCGAAGGCCCTGGAGACGGTCTCCAGCTCGTCGTCGACGTGGCTCCGCGCCGATCTGGCCCGTGAGATTGCCGTGCTCCTTCCGCCCGAAGCGAGTGCCACTGCCGCAGACGCCGTTGCGTTATGCGACCGCCTAGCCGACGAGGCTGCAGGGCGGTGCGTCGAACTGACATGGCCGCGCTGCTCCCGCCGCCAAGCGGCGGACGGACGGCCGGCGACGGAGCACGTCGTTGACCGCCGCGTAACGACCCCTGCCGTTCTAGCTCAGGAGCGCCGCCTCATCGATTGGGCGCGCGAGTCCGTGGAGTCGGTTCCTGAACACAGTGGCCAGGAGGCCGTTCGGGCGATCACGGGGCAGGCAATGCTCGTCCTTCTGGTCGGCCCAGCCGGCGCCGGCAAGACGAGGCTCCTCGGCGAGGCGTCGGCGGCGCTGATCCGTTCGGGGCGGCCGGCGCTCGGGCTGGCTCCCTCGGGCAAGGCCGCCGACGTGCTGGCAAAATGCCCACGAACACCTCACGCTATCTAGGACACTAGTCCGGTGACGGTGTTTGAAAACTGGGCGCGGCGCGACCTCGACCCAGCGCGCCATGGCGAGCCGCACTGGGAATACATGAACCGATCCGACGCGCGACGAATTTGGGGCCGCAAGGGAGCGCATCAACGATTGGTTCGGCCGCCTGTGTCCGGATCTGCAACAGAGCGTTGTGAATCGCCTTCGAAGCGGCGACGACCAGGAGTTCGCCTCGGGCTATTGGGAGCTCTTCCTCCATGAACTGTTCACTCGTCTCGGATACGACGTCACCTGTGAGCCGCTTCTCCCCAGCGGCCGAAGGATCGATTTCCTTGTCGCGCGTGGCGGCGAGGCGATGTTCGTCGAGGCAACCATCGCTCGATCGTCGGATGCGGAACGCGCAGCTGACGCACGGCGCAACCGGGTCTACCGTGAGCTGGACCGAATCCACACGAACTCCTTCATGGTCGGGATTGAAATCGAGCACGCCGGGCCCGGCGATCTCCCCAACGTCGGTGAGCTGCGAGCCAGGTTGGAGTCCTGGCTGGCTGGTCTCGATCCTGACGCTGTGGCGGAAGGCTGGGAACGCTCCGAGAGCGTGCCGGAACTGTCGTGGAAGAAGGCCGGGTGGGCCTTGACCTTCGAGGCATTCCCGTTGAAGCCGGAGCATCGTGGGCAGGCGGTCGAGCGGCCATTGGGGATGTTCATGGATGAAACGGGTGGTGCCATCGATGATGAGACACCGCTCCGGAGGGCGCTCGGCCGGAAGGCGGCAAGGCGGTACGGAGACCTCGATTACCTCGTACGTCGTGGCCGTCAGCGAGTACTCGTTTGCCCTAAGTGACAGTGACTGGCATCGAAAGAACGTGCTATTTGGTAACGAAGCCGTGGCCTTCGGAGATGGGCAGCCGCCTCGGTCGGTGCGTCAGACGAACGGGCACTGGCGCGGACCCGGCCAGCGTCCGCGGAATCGTCGCCTATCAGCCGTCTTGTTGTGTTGTGCACGCACCTTTATCCGTGGCAGCACGACTTGGCAGAACTGGAGTGGTGGGACAACCCGTTCGCCAACCGTCCCGTGGCGGAAGGGCTCGTTCCTGAGGTCGCCCGAAGGCAACAGCTTGTGTTCCAGGGCAACGAGGGGACGTTTGCGACGGAAGAGCCGGCGCTATCGATCGGCGCTGTGCTCGGGATCGAGTCGCCGGCCGGCGAAGCGGTCATGGACTTGCCCGAGTAGTGGCCCGTGGCATCCTCTGGACACCGCGATGACCCGTCACGTTCTGGCACGGATCTGGCACGACATGAGAGTCGTTCCCGCCCATGACCTGGCCATACGGCCTCTCACCAGGACTTATCCGGTGGTCGGGACCGGCGTCGATCCGGTGACCTCGCGCTTTTCAGGCGCGCGCTCTGCCTACTGAGCTACCCGACCAGAAGCGGTCCTGACGAGATTTGAACTCGCGACCTCCGCCTTGACAGGGCGGCGTGCACTCCAAGCTGCACCACAGGACCTCGCGGCCTACCAGACTAACGCGTCCGGGGCTCAGGCCAACTCGCCCCGCACGACGGTGACGGCCGAGCCGGACAGGACCACCCGGTCGCCGGCCAGGCGCATGCCGACGTAGCCGCCCCGGGCCGACGCCTGGTAGCCCCGCAGCTCGCCCCGCCCGAGCCGCCCGCCCCAGAAGCAGGCCAGGGTGCAGTGGGCGGAGCCGGTGACCGGGTCCTCGTCGATGCCCGTGCGGGGCGCGAACACGCGGGAGACGAAGTCGGCCCCCGTACCCGCCCCCGGCTTGGCCGCGGCCGTGACGATCACGGCCCGGGCGTCGAAGGCCCGCAGCGCCCCGAAGTCGGGCGCGAGCTGCGGCACCACCGCCTCGTCGGCCACCTCCACGAACAGGTCGGAGCGGCCCCGCCCGGTCCACACCGGCTCGCACCCCAGGGCCTGGGCCAGCCCGGGGGGCGCCTCGACCGGAGCAGGCGGGTCGGCGGGGAAGTCGAGCAGGATCGCCCCGCCGCTGCGCTCAGCGGCCAGTGTTCCGCTGCGCGTGAAGAACCGCAGCACGCCGGCCTCCTCGCCCACCTCCTCCCAAAGCACGTGGGCCGACGCCAGGGTGGCGTGGCCGCACAGGTCGACCTCCACCCGCGGCGTGAACCACCGGAGACCGAACCTGCCCTCGCCCCCGCGCTCCAGGAAAGCCGTCTCCGACAGGTTCATCTCCGCCGCCACCGCCTGGCGCCACGCGTCGTCCCGCTCCCCCTCGACGAGGCAGACGGCGGCCGGGTTGCCGGCGAAAGGCCGGCTGGTGAAGGCGTCGACGACGAAGATCCTCACGGATCGTGCACGTTCAGCTGGACCTGCCGGCCGGCGATCTCGGCCAGGCGGGCCCGGATCACGTCGCCCGCCGCCCTGACCAAGCCGGCCTCGGCGGTGTGGACGTCTACCTGCACCGCGGCGGCGCCGAAGCGGGTGTCGACCCCGAGC
>Ga0247719_1001388_pt1 | contig 10140 bp, 12 predicted proteins | sample 41E_DmetaG_FD_189046 | JGI IMG/M metagenome (GOLD analysis project Ga0247719, IMG submission 189046) | Soil microbial communities from hillslope of Landscape Evolution Observatory, University of Arizona, Oracle, AZ, United States - 4-1-E_D | ecosystem: Engineered > Artificial ecosystem >...
GTGTGACCTTTGTCAACCTGGCCTCGCGGGCGGGGCGAGGACGGGCCGGAAGGTCGCAAAAGTCGCGGCACGTGCCCGCGCGAGACGGCCCAGATTTGCGCATGAGGCGGCGGTCAAGGCGGCGTGGGAAAGGCAGGCCGGGCGGATGCGCCGGCGGCAGGACCGGGGTCGAACTGGCGGCGGAAAAGACGGGCTGCGACTCCATCGACGAGTCTAAGCCACAAAATGGGGCCTGTAGGACAGGAAATAATGCAGGCGCCTAGGCGTGGCCCTGGGATTGCGCCTCCCGGCGGATGCAGGCGAACAGCTCCACCGCGCCGTCGCGGGTGAAATTGGCCTCGGCCGCGAGCTTGTCCTTGCACTGCCAGGCGATCGCCCGGGCCGCCTCGGGATGCTCGGCCTTGAACTGGCGCGCCCAGGCGAGCCCGTCGGTCAGCTCGGCGTCGCTGGCGAGCGTGTAGCCGCATGCGCTGAGCGCCAGCAGCTCGATTGCGACGACGGCGATGACCAGCTTGCGCATGGGCATGGTGTAGCGCGGGGTGTGCTAGCGTGAGGTTAACGGGGCGACGGTGGGTGGCGCTTTGCGGTTACATGAAACTTCAGGCATTCTCGATTTGCCTGACGGCAAGGAGCGAGTCGACTCAGTTTAACCTGTCTATGCCGTTGCGAAGGAGGGGGCCGTGAAAGAATACAAAGTCATGTCTCAAAAGGACAAATGGTTCAGTTCGAAGTTCGATCCTGAAGCGCTTGAGAAGGGATTGAATGCATATGCAGCCCAAGGTTGGCGAGTCGTCAGCATAGCGTCCGCCAGCATTCCCGGACTAACGGGTACTCGCGATGAAATGGTCGTTGTTTTCGAACGAGATGCGTGATGCATTGGTCGGAGCATAAGGGGGTGTTCTTTGTCGAAGGCTCGCCGGCGAATGCCAAGCGTGATCGTCCGATCACCACGGAGCTGAACGCGTTCTTTTCTCAAAATCACTTGAAGTCTCTTGATGACCTGAAGGACCGAATGGCGGAGCGAGCCGCGTCGTCTGGGTGCAACGCCATCATCGAGTTCAAGTACGGTCAACGGAGCTCCTTCTGGAAGAGCATCGTCGGCATGGATAACATCCTGTGGTTCGGTTCCGGAGTGTTGGCCGCGATCGATCCGGCCGAGCTGAAGAGGCGCTAAGTCTGCTAAGGAGGGCACATGCGCATCATCCCATTGGCCACAGCGGTTTTGCTCTGCGGTTGCGACGAAATCGCCAGCTCTCAGCTAAACAGCATCGAAGCGCAGGTCGCGGAGGACACCGTGAGGCAGTATGAAATCGCTGCTCGAGAAGGCGATCCAATGCAAAAGTGCGTACAGGCAGGACTGGTGTCCGCTGCTTATCTTCAAGCTGAGGACGAACCAAACTACCGAGTTTGGAAGGCGCGGCAGAAGACCGATTGCGCTGCTGCCGGATTGCCTTCGAACTAAAGCTCCGCCGGAAACTCTGCCGACTCAAGCAAAGCTTCGCGCTCCAACTGAGTCTGCCGACGCGAGACGGTTTCATGATACTCTTGGGCTTCGATGTCTTTGAAGAAGGTCGCTTCGGGTGCAAGTCGTCTCACCGCTGCTTCGACCTCGTCCAGTGAAGTTCGGAAAAATTCCTTCCGCATGTTTTGCGTGTTGATGCGTGTCGATTCAAATTCAGTGTGAAGTGCACGTTCGAGTGCAGGCGCATCATCGCTATAGATTATCGCATGGGTGTCGAAAATGAATGGCACGCTGGCGTCCCCCAGTTCACGAACGCGGTCGGCAGGATCAAGCCGGCGCGTGAGGCCAATTTTGACCACGCCTTCCCCAAATGATCCGATGTTCGAAATGATGTAGATGTATCCTGAGCGAGTGCGCTCGGCCATCGCTTTGGCGCGCTCGGTCTTGGCGTGGGCCGCCGCTAGATCCTTTGCCAGGGTTGCGATCTGGTTTTCGAATACTTTAAGCTGGGGTCCGACTATCGCTCTCGCTTCCACTTTCGCTTTTTCGAGAAGCTTGGCGTAATGAGCCTCTTCTTCCTCGGCGCGCTCTAGGTCTCGGAGCAGTTTTTGCTCCTCCCGCGCGAGTCGCGCCGCTTCAGCGCGCTCCTCTCGTTCTGCCTTAAGTTTCTCTCGATATTCGTGGGTAAGGTAGAGTTCCTCCAGCTTCAGGGCGACGTACTGAGAAGATATATACGTCCTGTTTGACGCATTCATTTTGTCTATTTGTTCCTGCGCGCGGAGTATCCGTTTCTCCATCGCATTGACGTTGTTCCAGCGGGTGTTCGCGATTGCCGCATCACATTCGTTGTTGAACGCGCGGAGCGTCAGCCGGATATTCCGGTTGGTCATCGTCTGACCCTTGGACAGGCTGCCGTCAACGGTCCAGTTCGTCGGGCAGGTGACGGCCGTTTTCGCGGTAATCATCCTCTTTTGAAGGTCGCGAACGGAGCGGATGGCATCCTTGTATTCTTCGCTGTCCGTGAACTCAAAGTGCGGCTCGTAAACGCCCATCTCGGCAAACGAAAGACGCTCGTCGAAAATGGCTGTTTCATGGAGTAGCCGATCGTAGATGGCCTTCTTTTCGCGATACGACGCTTTCAGTTCGCCTAATTCGTAAGCTTGGTCCTTAACCTGCGCCCGGATGCGAGCTTCTTCTTCATCTGCATTGGTGACCCCGGCAAATCTCTGACGGAGCTTCTCTGCTTCCAGCTCTGCAATCGACGCGCGTAATCTCGCCTTGCGCAACGCCCAAATGACAAAGGCGAGTGCAATCGGCGTTCCCAGAATTGCGACAGATAGGATTGTAACCAAAACATCCATCGGAGGCCCCCTGATCGGCCCGAGCAGCATCACGATAAGTAAGCAGGAAGCAAAGGGGAATAGTCCTGTCGCGAAGTGATCCCGCCATCGGACCTGACGCTCGGCAAGTCTGGTGGCGTCCCTCAACCGGGCTCGGGACGGAGGGGAAGGCCCAACCCCAGCCCGTCCCGCTCGGCGGGAGAGGTGTGACGGCGTCAGTGCGCTTTGGCCCCTCCACCATTGGCTCTTTGGCCAATGGTCCCCCTCCCCGAGCAAGCTCAGGGAGGAATTTGGGTCATTGGTCGAGGAAGGAGCGCATTTTCCTGGAGCGTGAGGGATGTTTGAGCTTCCTCAGCGCCTTCGCCTCGATCTGCCTGATCCGCTCCCTCGTCACGCTGAACTGCTGCCCGACTTCCTCGAGCGTATGGTCGGTGTTCATGCCGATGCCGAAGCGCATGCGCAGGACGCGCTCCTCGCGCGGGGTCAGGGAAGCGAGCACTCGGGTGACCGTCTCTTTCAAATTCGCCTGGATCGCGGCGTCGACGGGGATGACCGCATTCTTGTCCTCGATGAAGTCGCCGAGATGGCTGTCCTCCTCGTCGCCGATCGGCGTCTCGAGGCTGATCGGCTCCTTGGCGATCTTCATCACCTTGCGGACCTTCTCCAAGGGCATGGAGAGGCGCTCGGCGAGCTCCTCGGGAGTGGCCTCGCGGCCGGTCTCGTGGAGGAACTGGCGGCCGGTGCGGACCAGCTTGTTGATCGTCTCGATCATGTGGACGGGGATGCGGATGGTGCGCGCCTGGTCGGCGATCGAGCGGGTGATCGCCTGGCGGATCCACCAGGTGGCGTAGGTGCTGAACTTGTAGCCGCGGCGGTATTCGAATTTGTCGACCGCCTTCATCAGGCCGATGTTTCCTTCCTGGATGAGGTCGAGGAACTGAAGGCCGCGGTTGGTGTATTTCTTGGCGATCGAGATGACGAGGCGGAGGTTGGCCTCGACCATCTCCTTCTTGGCGATCCGCGCCTCGCGCTCGCCCTTCTGGACCATGTTGACGATCCGCCGGAACTCGAGGAGCGAGGTGCCGACCGCCTGGGCGATGTCGGCGATGTCGGCGCGGATTCGCTCGACCGTCTCGCCCTCGGCGGCGGCGAAGGCGGTCCATTTCTTGTCCGAGCCGGCCATGCGCTCGAGCCATTTGTCGTCGAGCTCGTTGCCGACATAGGCTTCGAGAAAGGCGCGGCGCGGCACCCGGTGGCGCTCGGCGAGGCGGAGCATCTGGCCGCCCAATGCGGTCAGGCGGCGGTTGAAGCTGTAGAGATGGTCGACGAGGAACTCGATCTTCGAGGCGTGGAACTGGACGCTCTCGACCTCGGCGGTGAGCTGTTCGCGGAGCTTGTGATATTTCTTCTCGTCGGCGGCGGGGAAGTCCTGGCCGGCGCCGAGCGCCTCGAGCCGGGCGGCCTGGAGACGCGAGAATTTCTTGTAGAGCGCGGTGATGGCGGCGAAGCGCTCGAGCGCGTGCGGCTTGAGCTGCTCCTCCATCTGGGCGAGCGACAGGGTGTTGTCGTCGTCGTCATCGTCGGCCGACTGCTGCGGCGTCCGCCGCTCGACCATGTCCTCCTCGTCGTCGCCCTGGGCGGCGGGCTCGTCGGCGATGTCCTCGTCTTCCTTGATCGACGGGCCGGCGGTCTTCTCGCTGATCTCGCCTTCGCCGCCTTCGCCCTCTGCCTCGGCGCCGGCGATCTGCTCGGCGGTCGGGCCCTTGGAGACCATCGCCTCGAGATCGAGGATCTCGCGAAGCTGCATCCGGCCTTCGTTGAGCGCGTTCGACCAGCCGATGATCGCCTCGAAGGTCATCGGGCTTTCGCACAGGCCCCAGATCATGATGTCGCGGCCGGCCTCGATCCGCTTGGCGATGGCGATCTCACCCTCGCGCGAGAGCAATTCGACCGCGCCCATCTCGCGAAGGTACATTCGGACCGGATCGTCGGTGCGGTCGACCGCTTCCTTCTTGGTCGCCGCCGCGGGCCTCGGGCCGCCGTCGTCGAGCGGATCGACCTCGTCCTCGGGCTCGGCTTCCTTTTCCTCCTCGTCGCCCGAATCCTCATTCTCGACGATGTTGACGCCCATCTCGGAGATCGCCGACATGACGTCCTCGATCTGCTCGGAGCTCATCTGGTCCTGGGGCAGGGCCTCGTTCAGTTCGTCGTAGGTGAGGAAGCCGCGCTTCTTGGCGCGGGCGATCAATTTCTTGATCGACGCGTCGTTGAGGTCGATGAGCGGCGCATCGCCGGTCTCGGTTTCGCTGTCCTGAGCTTCGTTCTTGGCCATAAATCCGGTGCCGCTTAGTCGTTGCCGGCGAGAGACGCCAGCCGTTCCTTCACCTTCTCGCGAGCGAACAGCAGCCTGCGCTGCTCCTCGAACGCTTCCATCTCGCCCGCCTTCAACCGCTCGGTAGCGGCGGCCAGCGCCGCTCCGATCTCGCCTTCGGCGGCCAGGGCCTCGATGGCGATCCCGAGGTCGCGCACCGCCCTTTCGGGATCGGCGTCGCCGCGGGTGAAGGAAAAGGCGATTCCGCCGCCGCCGCGGACGGACTTGAGGTCCGCTGCCGCTCCGGCGCCGTCTAATATGGTGGCAATGCTTTGCCTATCAAGCGCTTGGCCCGAGAAGGCGGCATCGACCATCAGGTCGCGAAGCCTGGCGAGGTGACGGTCGGGAATCGCCAGCGAGGCGAGCTGCTCGGCATGGTCGGCAAGCGCGGCGGGGAATTCGACGAGGCCGAGGATCAGGGCGCGGGCGGTCGAATCGTCGATTCCGCGGGCGGCGATGGAGCGGGCGGCGGCGCTCGCCGGCGGCTCGGGAGGCTGGAAACGGGGCCGTCCGTTGCGGTCGCGGGCGAAGCGCCGGGCCGGCTGCGATCGCTTGCGGCCGACCTCCTCCTCGAAGCGGGCGAGCCACTGGTCGCGGTAGAGGCGGCGAAGGGCCGGGTCGGGAATCGCATTGCCATGCTCGATCAGCCGCTGGCGAAGGCCGGCGCGCGCCTCGGGCGTGGCCAGCGGCGCCGCCTCGCGCTCGGCCCGCCACAGGCGCTGGTCGAGCGGCTCGGCCTTTTCGAGCAGGGCCTCGAGCGCCTCGCGGCCGCCGCTGCTCGCGACGTCGTCCGGGTCCTGGCCGGGCGGAAGCTCGACGAAGCGCAGGGTGCGCTCGGGCGCGATCATCGGCAGCGCCCGGGTCGCGGCGCGGATCGCCGCCCGCTGGCCGGCGCCGTCGCCGTCGAAGCAGAGGATGGGCGAGGGATCGAGCCGCCACATGCGCTCGAGCTGCGCCTCGGTGACGGCGGTTCCGTTGGGCGCGACCGCCTCGGCGATTCCGGCGCGGTCGAGGGCGATCACGTCCATATAGCCTTCGACGACGATCAGCCGCTTGGCCTGGCGGCTGGCCGGGGCGGCGAGGTCGAGATTGTAGAGGGTGCGGCCCTTGTCGAAGAGCGGCGTGTCGGGGGAATTCAAATATTTTGGCTCGCCGGGGCCAAGCAGGCGGCCGCCGAAGCCGATCACCCGGCCGCGGGCGTCGCGAATCGGGATCATCAGCCGGCCGCGAAACCGGTCGTAGGTGTCGCCAGCCTGTCCTGAGCCTGTCGAAGGGTCGGGACGGATCAGCATTCCGGTGTCGACCAGCCTGTCCTCGCCGAGCCGGGCGAGGGCGCGCTTGAGGGCCGAGCGGCTGTCGGGCGCATAGCCGAGGCCGAAGCGGGCGATTGCGGCCGAGTCGATTCCCCGGCGCTGCAGGTAATCGCGGGCGGCGGCGCCCTCCGCGCCCAGGAGCTGCTCGGCGTACCAGGCCTGGACCGACGCCATGACGTCGGTCAGCGAAGCGGCGCGGTCGGCGCGCTCCTTCGCTTTGGGGTCGGGCGCGGGCACTTCCATCCCGGCCCTGGCGGCGAGCTCCTTGACCGCGTCGATGAAGGGCAGACCGCGCTGGTCGGTGAGGAAGCGGATGGCGTCGCCATGCGCTCCGCAGCCGAAGCAATGGTAGAAGCCCTTGTCGTCGTTGACCGTGAAGCTCGGCGTCTTTTCCTGATGGAAGGGGCAGCAGGCCTTATATTCGCGCCCGGCGCGGATCAGCTTGACCGAGGGGGCGATGACGCTCGACAGCAGGGTGCGGGCGCGAAGCTCGTCGAGGAACTGAGCGGACAGGCTCACGGCGTGAGCCTTTCGAGCGAAGTGGGGGAGAGGGTCAAAAGCCCCTCCCGCAAGCGGGAGGGGTTGGGGAGGGCCTGTCCCGCAACTCCGATTCAATCACCGCTACGACCCCGTCCACATTCTCCAGCACATCATTGTTCCAGAATCGCAGCACACGATAGCCCTGCTGTTCGAGATAGGCCGTTCGCCGCTCATCGAAATCTGTGGATAAGGCGTGCTGGCCACCGTCGAGCTCAATTACGAGCTTGGGCACCCGCGCTGCGAAGTCGCAGATGTAGGGGCCGATGGGGACCTGGCGGTTGAAACGCTCGCCTGCGACTTGACGATTGCGGATGTGGCGCCACAGCTTGCGTTCCGCGTCGGTCGGATTGTTCCGCTGCTGGCGAGAGCGGAGCGCGGGCGTGCGGCCGTAGGCTTTGTCCAAACAGGCCCTCCCCCAGCCCCTCCCGCTCGGCGGGAGGGGAGTCACCCCAGCATCTCGCGAACCAGGGCGCTCGCTCGGGCGGGCTCGATCGAGGCTGGGTGGCGGGTTTTCACCTCGGCCATGACCTTGCCCATGTCCTTCATCGACGAGGCGCCGGTGTCGGCGATGATCGCCTGGATCGCGGCGCGGGCTTCCGAGTCGCTCATCTGCCTGGGGAGGAATCGCTCGATCACGGCGATTTCGGCCTCCTCGGCGGCGGCCAGTTCCTCGCGCTTGCCCTTGCGGTAGAGGTCGACCGATTCGCGGCGCTGCTTGATCATTTTCTGCAGCACTTCGGTGACGAGCTGGTCGTCGTCGGCCGGAGCGGCGCCGGTCCGAGCCTCGATGTCGCGGTTCTTGATCGCCGACTGGACGAGGCGGAGGGTTGCCACCGTCGGCTTGTCGCCGCTTTTCATCGCCGTCACCAACGCGCTCTTGATGTCGTCGCGGATCATCGTTTCGCCTCTTGCCGGAAACCGCCAGCCCTAGCTCCGCTTTCGAGTGCTGACCAGCCGTTGACCGGCGGCCGATATCGGCTTAGCGACGACGCCTTAGCGACATAGCTGAACTGAACCCCAGGACGGAAGGCTTCTCCCGCCGATGGCCGACGCTCGCACGCGCCCCTTGGCCACATCCGCACCCCAGCCCGAGGGCGCGACCGGAGTCGTCGTTTTCGCCGACGGCCGGGTCGCCTGGGGCCAGGGCTTCGGAGCCGAGGGCGAAGCGGTCGGCGAGCTGTGCTTCAACACGGCGATGACCGGTTACCAGGAAGTGATGACCGACCCCAGCTACGCCCGGCAGGTCGTCGCCTTCACCTTCCCCCATATCGGCAATGTCGGCGCCAATGACGAGGATGTCGAGGCGGCCGAGGCGCATGCGCTCGGCTGTTTGGTGCGCGAGGTGGTGACCGAGCCGAGCAATTACCGCGCCAACCAGGGCTTTGCCGACTGGATGGGCAAATGGGGGCGGATCGGGATCGCCGGGCTCGACACGCGCGCGCTGACCAGGCTGGTGCGGATCGAGGGACCGCCGACCATCGCCATCGCCCATCGTGCCGACGGGGTTTTCGACCTGGAGGCGCTGCAGAAGAAGGCGGCCGAATGGCCGGGGCTCGAGGGCATGGACCTGGCACGCGAGGTCAGCCGGTTGCAGGTCGAGCGCTGGACCGGCGGCAAATGGGCTTGGGGGCAGGGGTATGAGCTTGGCCCCTCGACTTCGCTCGGGGCGAACGGAGAGGGAGAAGGCGGGGATAATTCTCCGTTCGTGCCGAGCGAAGTCGAGGCACGCGTGCCCCACGTGGTCGCCGTCGATTATGGTTCCAAGCGCAACATCTTCCGCAATCTGGTCGAGGCCGGGGCCCGGGTGACGGTCGTCCCGGCCGGCGCCAGCTTCGAGGAGATCATGGCCAATGAGCCCGACGGCTTCTTCCTGTCGAACGGCCCGGGCGACCCGGCGGCGACCGGCGACTATGCGGTGCCGGTGATCCGTGACATGCTCGAGACCAAGAAGCCCTTGTTCGGAATCTGTCTTGGCCACCAATTGCTGGCGCTCGCCGTCGGGGGGAAGACAGCCAAGATGTTCCAGGGCCATCGCGGCGCCAACCATCCGGTCAAGAGGCTGGAGGACGGCCGGGTCGAGATCACGGCGATGAACCACGGTTTCGCGGTCGAGCGCGAGGGCCTGCCGGACAATGCGCGCGAGACCCACGTTTCGCTGTTCGACGGCAGCAATTGCGGCTTCGCGCTGACCGACCGGCCGGCGTTCAGCGTCCAGTACCATCCCGAGGCGAGCCCGGGACCGCAGGACAGTTTCTACCTGTTCGAGAAGTTCGTCGGGGCGATGAGATGAGTATTAGCGAGGCAGACAAGCGAGTTCTTCAGCAGCTTGCGGCTAACGGTGACAACGCGGTGATCCCTCGGCCTGTCATGCATTTCTTCTACGGCGAAGTTGATCAGCTCTCTGAATTGAATCAGCGAATTGCTTTCCCCGGCTGGAATGGAAGCGAGCTTGCAAAGGGGTCTGACGATTATCGCTTGACGGTCACCAAAGTGACCGATCTCACGGAGGAGTCCGTCCAGCTGATGATGAGCGAGGTCGAGCAAGCTACTGCAGGACTCGACCTCGACTATGACGGATGGGAAACGTCCGTGGAGCAAAGCTCGTAGTGGCCACCAACATTCCTTTCATGCTGGTTATTGGGTCCGTCCTCGCCCTCTCCGCCTGCGCGACGGCGCGGCTGCACAGCGAGGAGGAGCTCAACAGCGTCGGCCGGACGTGCGGGCTGGCGCTCGGCGAATTGTTCCAGGACGAAGAGGAAAAGCGCCTCGTCTTCCTGTTCCGCATCGCGCCGACGCCGGCCGAACGCGCTTGCGTCGTCAGCTGGGCGAAGAAAAATCGCCTTCGTCCGGTGATCGTCGAAGCCATATTGGAGCCTGAAGGGTGAGGGGAAATCAGGCGAAAGGCCCAGGCGTCTTTGAAATTCCCTCTCCCCGGCGTGGAGAGGGTGGCGCGCGGAGCGCGTCGGGTGAGGGGGGGCAGCCTATTCGGAAAAGTCGTACCGCCTCACCCAAGTCTCTCCCCGTCGGGAAGAGGGCTTTAAGGGCCATTACGGGCGAGAAGCAGCTCCTGCCGAATCGCTTCGAGCACTCCGTCGGTGTTCTGCAGCACATCAT
>Ga0247719_1001390_pt1 | contig 10135 bp, 5 predicted proteins | sample 41E_DmetaG_FD_189046 | JGI IMG/M metagenome (GOLD analysis project Ga0247719, IMG submission 189046) | Soil microbial communities from hillslope of Landscape Evolution Observatory, University of Arizona, Oracle, AZ, United States - 4-1-E_D | ecosystem: Engineered > Artificial ecosystem > Mesocosm...
GGGCAGGGCTGGCTCGACGGGCTTGGCGCATGGCGCCGCTGGCGGGTGCAGCCGCTCAGGATCACTGCCGGATCAACCTCGGTGCGGGCGTTCGAGCAGCCCTTGCGCGAGGCGGGCGCGGCGGCGCGGGCGATGCTGATCGCCGCCGCCGCCGCGCGCTGGGGGGTGGACGCTGGGGAGTGCGACGCCGCCGAGGGGATGGTTCACCACGCGGGCAAGGCGCTCGGCTTCGGCGCGCTTGCCGAAGCCGCGGCCGGGCAGCGCGCGCCGTCCAGCCCGCAGCTGCGGCGGGGGCGGCTGGCGGGACGGCCGCTGCCGCGCCTCGATCTGCCATCGAAGAGCGACGGCAGCTTCCGCTTCGCCGCCGACGTGCGGCTTCCGGAGATGCTGTTCGCCTCGGCGCGGCTGGCGCCGCCGGGCGGGCGGCTGAGCGCCTTTTCGCGGCGCGCGATCGAGGCGGCGCCGGGCGTTCGCGGTCTTGTCACTCGCGAAGGCTGGATCGCGGTGGCGGCCGACAATTGGTGGAGCGCCGAGCAGGCGCTGGTTGCGGCGCGGCCGCACTTCGCGGGCGCGGCTTCACCGGATGCAGGCGAGCTGCGCGCGCTGGCCGAGGCGGCGCTGGCGGGCGGCGGCGGCGAGACTTTGCTGGAGCGCGGCGACTATGCGCGCGCCGTGGCGGGCTCGCGGCCGCTGGCGGCGACCTATTGGGTCGCGCCCGCGATGCACCTCGGGCTCGAGCCGGTCACCGCGACTGCGCGTTTCAGCGGCGAGCGGCTGGAGGTGTGGGCGGCGACCCTGGCGCCCGACCTGGCGCGGGAGGCTGCAGCCCGCGCGGCGTCGCTGCGCAACGTGGACGTGATGCTTTACCCGATGCCGGCCGGCGAACCGGGCGGACGCGCCCTGGAGCCGGACGCGATACCCCTCGCCGTGGAGATGGCGCGAGAGCTGCGGCGGCCGGTTCAGCTCGCCTTGTCGCCGCGCGCCAGCCAGAACCATGGACCGGTTGAGCCGCCGCTGCGTGCGACCATGAATGCGCTTCCGGGCGCCGGCGGGATCACCACGGCGCTGCGCATGCGGCTTGCCGGGGCCGGCGGTATCGGCGCTGCGCTGGCGCGGCTGGCGGGAGGGGAGGCAAGCGGCGGCCCCGGCCTGGGCGAGATGATCCTGCCTTATGCGATCCCTGATCTCGCAATCGAGTCGGTGCCGCTGCAGCTGCCGTTTCGCACCGGCTACGTGCGCGGGGCGCCGGAACGCGCGCTGGCCTTTGCGGCCGAGAGCTTCGTCGACGAGCTGGCGCGAGCCGCGGGGCTCGAGCCGCTCGCCTTCCGGATGGCGATGCTGGGGGGGAGCCCGCGGCTGGCGCACTGCCTGCAGGCCGCGGCGGCCGCGGCGGGCTGGGACGGCGGCGGCCGCGGCGGCAGCACCATGGGGCTGGCCGCAGTCTCGGCCTACGGCTCGCACATCGCTTTGGTTGCCGATGCCAGAATCGCGCCCGACCAGAAGGTCCAGGTCCACCGGCTGGTGGCTGCGGTCGATTGCGGGCGGGTGGTCAATCCGCAGCTGGTCCGCCAGCAGGTCGAGGGCGGGCTGATCTGGGCGCTGGGCCAGGCGACGGTGCGCGCGCCGCAGTGGGCGGCCGGAATGCCGCGCTCGCGGGATCAGGCCGCGCTCGAGCTGCCCCGCATCGGCGACACGCCCGACATCCGGGTGCAGATCATGCCGAGCAGCGCCGCGCCGGGCGGGGTCAGTGCGCTCGCCGTGCCGCCGCTGGCGCCGGCGATCGCCAATGCGATCTTCGCGGCGACGGGAAAAAGGCTTCGCAATCTGCCGTTCGACCCTACATCCGCGTGATGCAGAAACCCGCCGACCATCCCTCCATCCCGCCGCGCAAGATTGGCGTGCTGCTGATCAACCTCGGCACGCCCGACGCGCCCGAGGCGCCGGCGGTGCGCCGCTACCTCGCCGAATTCCTCAGCGACCCCCGCGTCGTCGAGATCCCGCGCCTGGCTTGGAAGCCGATCCTGCACGGCATCATCCTGCGCACCCGGCCCGCCAAGTCGGCCCACGCCTACAGGCAGGTGTGGACCGACGAAGGCTCGCCGCTGGCGGCGATCACCGCCCGCCAGGCGCGGGCGCTGCAGGCCAGGATTGGCGACGGCGTGATGGTCGAATGGGCGATGCGCTACGGCAACCCCGCCATTCGCCCGGCGGTCGAGCGGCTGAAGGCGGCGGGGTGCGAGCGGATCCTCGCCGCGCCGCTCTATCCGCAATATTGCGCCGCGACGACCGCGACCGCCAACGACACGGTGTTCGCGGCGCTGGCAGGGATGCGCTGGCAGCCGGCGCTGCGGACCTTGCCGCCCTATCATGACGACGAGGCTTATGTGGCCGCGCTCGAGAGCAGCATCGAGCGGCAGCTCGGAGGGCTGGACTTCACGCCCGAGCGGCTGCTGCTGAGCTTCCACGGCATGCCCGAGCGGACGCTGCGGCTCGGCGACCCCTATCACTGCCACTGCCGCAAGACGGCGCGGCTGGTCGCCGAGCGGCTCGACTTGCCGGTCGACGTTGCTTTCCAGTCGCGCTTCGGGCGCGCCAAGTGGCTGGAGCCGGCGACCGAGGACGTGCTCGCCGGCTATCCGGGGCAAGGCGTTACGCGCATCGCCATCGCCGCGCCGGGCTTTTCGGCCGATTGCATCGAGACCATCGAGGAGCTCGGGATCCGCGGCCGCGAGACGTTCACCGCTGCCGGCGGCACCCATTTCGCCTTGCTCGACTGCCTCAACGATTCGGCCGAGGGCATGACCATGCTGCAGCGCGTCATCGGCCGCGAACTTGCGGGGTGGGTGGAGCCGACCTAAGCGACACCCCGGAGGAGAGAGGAGGTCGATTATGGCTCGAGTGGCGATCGTCACCGGCGGTACGCGCGGCATCGGCGAGGCGATCAGCGTCGCCCTGAAGGCGGCGGGCATGGAGGTCGCGGCCAATTACGCCGGCAATGAGGAGCGCGCGCGCGCCTTCACCGAGCGCACCGGCATTCGCGCGTTCAAGTGGGACGTCGCGGACCACGAGGCGTGCCAGGCGGGCGTCCGCCAGGTCGAGGCCGAGCTCGGCCCGGTCGACGTGCTCGTCAACAATGCCGGGATCACCCGCGACACGACGATGAAGCGCATGGACCACCAGAAATGGCAGGAGGTGATCGACACCAATCTCGGCGGCTGCTTCAACATGGCCAAGGCGGTGTGGGACGGGATGGTCTCCCGCGGCTACGGCCGGATCGTCAACATCGGCTCGATCAATGGCCAGGCCGGCCAGTACGGCCAGGTCAATTATGCCGCCGCCAAATCGGGCATCCACGGCTTCACCAAGGCGCTGGCGCAGGAAGGCGCACGGGCGGGCGTCACCGTCAACGCCATCGCGCCGGGCTATATCGACACCGACATGGTCGCGGCAGTGCCAGAGGAGGTGCTGGGCAAGATCGTGGCGCGCATCCCGGTGGGCCGGCTCGGCAAGGCCGACGAGATCGCGCGCGGCGTCGCCTTCCTGGTCGACGAGAATGCCGGTTTCGTCACCGGCTCGACCTTGTCGATCAACGGCGGCCAGCACATGTATTGAGCCATGAAGACCGTCGGTTACGCCCCACCGGTCAAGCGATCGATCCTGATCGCCGGGCACCCGACGTCCGTCAGCCTGGAGCCCTTGTTCTGGCACGCGCTGGAGGTTGCCGCCGCCGACACGCAGCGGCCCGTCAACGCCCTGGTCGCCGAGATCGACGCCGCCCGGCTCGAGGTTCCGGCGCCGCCGAACCTGACGTCGGCAATCCGCCAGTGGCTGTTCGCGCGGGCGCTCAGCGCCTGACCGGAGCGCCGGACTGAAGCCGACCGACGCCGGCTAGCGGGCGAGCAGGATCCGCGCCTGGGCGGCGATCTGCGCGAGCATTGGCGCGGTGACATGGCCTTCGGCGCGGGCGCGGGCGATCAGCCGCCGGAACTGCGCGATCCGCGGCGCCTGGCTCTCCACCCACTGCCGGACCGCCTCGTCGGGCTTCTTGCTGTTGTCGCGGACCAGGAAGTCGATGCGCAGCTGCTCGAAGTCGCGGGCGAGGCCGGCGGTCAGCAGCCGCTCCCACTGGTTTGACGGCACGAAGCGGGCGACCTGCTGCTGCGCCCAGTCGAGCCCCAGCGCCTCGCCCAAAGTGGTATAGGCGCGGGTGACGTCCAGCTGGTCGAGGTGGCGGCGCGCCGCGAGCGCGGCGATCCCGAACACGCCGTCGAGCTCGAACAGGCGCACCAGCCCGCGAACGATCTTGTCGCTGGCGCCGAGCGCGATCAGATGGTCGCGCCGCGCCGCCGCCTCGTTGCGGACCTCGGCGCGGATCAGCTTGGTCGCCGCCGCGCCGATCTTGCGCACCCCCGGCTCGAGCAAATTGGTGAGCGCGCTGACATTGCTCTCGCCGCTGGCGGCGCGGATCACGTCGGAGAGATGGGCGCGCACGCTGCTCGCGGCGATGGCGAACAGCTCGATGCGGACCGCCTCGGGCAGCGCCGCATCCTCGATCTCGACCCACAGCCGCTCGAGGTCGAGCAGGCGCTCGACGACCAGGAAGGCGGCGATCACGTGGTTGAGCGACGCGCCTTCCTCCTCGGTCATGTCGAAGGCGAGAGTCGGCCCGAGGCGGTTGACCAGCCGGTTGGCGACCTTGGTGGCGAGGATCTCGTTGCGCAGCCGGTGCTCGCGGATGGCGTCGGCGTGGCGCTTGCGCATCGGCTCGGGGAAGGCGGCGAACAACTGGTCCTCGAGCAACGGGTCCTCGGCCAGCCGCATGTCCTCGGCCGCGTCCTGGAGCGTGAGCTTGGCGAGCGACAGCAGCACCGCCAGCTCGGGCCTCGTCAGGCCGCGGTTCTCCGACCCGCGGCGAAGCAAATTCTCACTGCTTTCCAGTCCTTCGACGCGGCGGTCGAGCCGGCCCATCTGCTCGAGCAGCTCGAGCGTGCGGACATAGCCCGGAAGGCTGAGCGCACCGCCGGCCTCGTCGATCGAGATCGCCAGCGACTGCAGCCGGTTGTTCTCGAGCACGAGGTCGGCGACCTCGCTGGTCATCTTGTCGAGCAGCTTGTTGCGGGCAGCCAGGGTGAGCTTGCCGTCCTGGACGTCGCGATTGAGCGCGATCTTGATGTTGACCTCATTGTCCGAGCAGTCGACGCCGGCGCTATTGTCGATGAAGTCGGTGTTGATGCGGCCGCCGCCTTCCGCGAACTCGATCCGCGCGGCCTGGGTGATGGCGAGGTTCGCGCCCTCGCCGATGACCTTGGCGCGAAGTTCGTCGGCATTGGCGCGCAGCGCATCGTTGGCCGGATCGCCGACGTCGACGTGCGGCTGGTTCGAGGCCTTAACATAGGTGCCGATGCCGCCGAACCACAGGAGGTCGACCTGGGCCTTGAGGATCGCGTTGATCAGGCTCGTCGGGTCGATGGTGGCGCTGTCGAGGCCGAGCAGGTCGCGCGCCTGCTTCGAGAGGGTGATCGATTTTTGCGTGCGCGGATAGATGCCGCCGCCCTTGGACAGCAGGAAGCGGTCGTAATCGTCCCAGCTCGAGCGCGGCAGCTCGAACAGCCGCTTGCGCTCCGCGAAGCTCTTGGCCGGGTCGGGGTTGGGGTCGATGAAGATGTGGCGGTGGTCGAAGGCGGCGACCAGCTTGATCGAATCCGACAGCAGCATGCCGTTGCCGAACACGTCGCCGGACATGTCGCCGCAGCCGGCGACCAGCACCGGGTCCGACTGGACGTCGATGCCCATCTCCAGGAAGTGGCGCTGCACCGAGATCCAGGCGCCGCGCGCGGTGATCCCCATCGCCTTGTGGTCGTAGCCGTTCGAGCCGCCGCTGGCGAAGGCGTCGCCGAGCCAGAAGCCGCGCTCCAGCGCGATGGCGTTGGCGACGTCGGAGAAGGTGGCCGTGCCCTTGTCCGCGGCGACCACGAAATAGGGATCGTCGTCGTCATGGATCACCACCTGTTCGGGGTGGACGATCTTGCCCTGGACGATGTTGTCGGTGACCGAGAGCAGGGAGCGGATGAAGATCCGGTAGCTTTCGGTCCCCTCGGCCAGCCAGGCGTCGCGGTTGGTCAGCGGCGGCAGCTGCTTGGGGTAGAAGCCGCCCTTGGCGCCGGTCGGCACGATCACCGCATTCTTGACCAGCTGCGCCTTCATCAGGCCCAGAATCTCGGTGCGGAAGTCGTCGCGCCGGTCGGACCAGCGCAGCCCGCCGCGCGCGACCGGCCCGCCGCGCAGGTGGATGCCTTCGATCCGGGGGCTGTAGACCCAGATCTCGCGCCACGGCACCGGTGCGGGGAGCCCCGGAACCAGGCTGGAATTGATCTTGAAGGCGACCGCCTCCGACGCCGCGGGGGCGAAGGCATTGGTGCGCACGACGGCATCGACGAAGGCGCGCAGCCGCCGCAGGATGCGGTCGTCGTCGATCGAGCGCACCCGCGCCAGTGCATCGTCGAAGCGCTCGCGCTCGGCGGCCATGGCGGCCTCGCGGTCACCGGCGGCGTCAGGGTCGTGCGCGGCGGCGAACAGGCCGATGAGGGCGCTGGTCGCCTCCGGCGCGCGGCGCAGGGCGTCGACCACCGTCAGCAGGCCGAACGAGCTTCCGGTCTGGCGCAAGTAGCGGAACCAGGAGCGCAGCCAGACGACCGGCTTGGTGTCGAGGCCGGCGAACAGCACCAGCTGGTTGAACTCGTCGTCCTCCGCCTCCCCGCTGAGAACGCAGGAAATGGCGCGCTCGACGTCGTCGACCCGGCTCAGGATCGACTGCAGATCGGCGCCGTCGCCGAGCTCGAGCTTGAAATGGTGGATGTAGCCGAGGTTGCGGTCGCCGAGCGCGGTCGGCATTTCCTCGAGCACGCGGAAGCCGAAATTCTCGAGCACCGGCACGGCTTCCGACAAGGGGATCAGCCCGCCCTTGCGATAGGTCTTGAGGTTGAGCTCGTCGCCCCGGTCGCCCTGCGAATGCCAGATCCGCACGCCGCGGTCGTCATTGTCGGCGAGGCGGGCAAGGCGCAATATGTCGGCGGCACCCTCTTCCGGGCTGGTGCGCGCCCGATAGCTGTCGGAAAAGCAGGACAAGTAGCTGAGGCTGAGCCGGGTGGCGCGGGCGGGGCCGACCAGCTGGTTGAGCTCCGCTTCCACTGCCGGAGCCCAGCCGCGCACCATCTCGACCAGCGCCTGATCGAGCGCCCCGGAATCCGGCAGCGCCTTGCCCGGGTCGATCGGGAAGGTGAAGCGGAGCAATGCCAGCTCGCCCTCGCCGAGCTCGACCGACCAGCTGGTGATCGCGCTGTCGAGCTGCTTTTCGAGCAAGTGCGCGATCGCCTTGCGCCGAGCGGTGGTCAGCTCGTCGCGCGGCAGCCACACGAACGCATAAAGGTGGCGGCGCAGCGCGCCGGGCAGCAGCAGCAGCCGTGGCCGCGGCCGGTCGGCAAGCGACATGGCGGTGAGCGCCGCCGCCCGCACCTCGTCCTCGTTGAAGGAAATCAGCAGGTCGTGGGGCAGGGTCGAGACAGCGTGCGCCAGCGCCTTGCCGCCGTGGCTTTGCGGCGAGAAGCCGAGGTCCTTGTCGAGCTTGGCGAGGCGGCGGCGGAGCACCGGCACCTGGTCGGCCGACGTGCGCAGGGCGGCGCTGGTCCACAGGCCGGTGTGAAGCGACAGCCCGCCATCGGGCCGGCGCACCATGGCGACGTCGAGCGGCACGCGGCGATGCACCGGCGAGATGCGGTCGGCCTTGAGGATCAGCACGGTCCGGGATTCGTCGGAAAGGTGCTCGATGGCGGCGCGGGCGAACTCCTCGTCCCACAAGGCGATGTTGTTGCGAAGAATTCCCAGCGGGTTGCTGACGCGGCCGTCCCTGGCGACATCGGCATGGCCGAGCAGGGTGAAATTGTTGGCCGCGAGGAAGCGCAGCAGCGCCGCATTTTCAGGATCGCGCGGCGCGATCAGATCCGCGTCCGCGCCCATGCGCGCGAGCATCGTCCGCCAGTCGCCGACCGCGGCCCGCACGTCGTCGAGCACATGCTGCAGCTCTCGCACCAGCTCCTGGCGGCCGCGGGCGTCGCTGCGGTCGAGCTCGATGTAGATGATCGATTCGGGCTCGCCCTCGCCGATTCGCTGGAGCCTGCCCTTCTTGTCGCGGACCACCGCCACGATCGGGTGGAGCAGGCGATGGACGGCCAGCCCGCGGCCCGCGATGGCGCCGGCGACACTGTCGACGAGGAACGGCATGTCCTCGTTGACCGCGACCAGCCGCATCCGCCGCCGGCCGGCCTCGCCGCCGCTCGACTGCAGATGGACGATGCTGGTGCCCGGAGCGCGGTGGGCGACGGCCTCGGCGACGAATTCGGCCGCTTCCTGCTGGCTGGTGCGGTCGAAATGGTCGGTCTCGCCCGGCAGCGCATTGGCGATCAGAACGGAACGCAGGGCCTCGACCATCGGCTTGGCCAGGCGCGTATGGACCGTCATGATTGTGCTTGCTCCGCCAGCGGTTCGCTATGGCGGCGGCCTATAGCGCCCTGTCCGCTGGCGGGACAAGCGCGCGATGGGCCGCCCCGGAACTCGCTCGCTTTGCCGTCAGGCGGCGCGCCGGATGGCGCGCTCGAGCAACGCCTCGTCGGCGACCAGCGCCACCGGCTGATGCTCGCCGCAGCTGCCGCGGCGGGTGAGCACCAGGCAGAATTCGGATTCTCCCGGAAGCGCCGCCAGGGCCAGCGGCGGGGCGGCGCGCAGGCGCTCCCGGGCCGCATCGGCGCGGGTGGCGGGCCGTGCCTCCGGCCGGCGCGCCTGGCGCTCGGCCGCGACCAGCGCCTTGAGGCCGCCGGGCTGCCGGTCGATGAACGCCTCGAACCCGCCCTGCTCGACGCAGTGGCGTTGCCCGTGGGCCAGAGCGGCGGCGAACTCGGTCAGGCGCGTCTTGTCATAATCGACGCCGAACACGAGCTTGACGATCGGGGTCATAGGCGCCCGCGCCTGGGCCTTGACCCCCGAATCCTCGAGCAGCTCGGCATAATCATCCGGCGCGCGCTCGGCGGCCATGGCGAAATCATAGGCGAGGGCCAAGGCGCGGTAGAGGGCGGCGCGGCTGCGATGGTCGGCTGACTTGACCACCTCCGCGGTTTCGCGCGCGGCGCACAGCCAGTCGGCGAGGCCGGCGGTGGCGTCGAGCTCGACCTCGGGGAGCAGGATGCCCTCCTCGGCCTCGGCGAGCGGGCCGTCTTCCCAGGCCGGGTGCGGCTGTCCTTCCGCCGGCGCGGCGGGCGCGAAGTCGTCGGCGGATGCCGGCTCCGGCTCGGCTGCGGGCGCGGCGCTGTCCGCCGCCGCGACCGGCTCGGCCGCCCGCTTCCAGTTGATGACGCCGTAGATGAAGTCGATGGTGTCGCCGTCCGACGAGAAGGGCATCAGGATGCCGCGATAGCAGATCGGCTGGCCGCGCTGGTTGTCGAATTCGGCCTCGAAGCCCACCGGGGCGCGGTTGGCGATGATCTGCATGTAATGGTCGGTCAGGCGCGACAGCAGGGAGCGGCTGGGCACGTCGGCGATGGTGCGCACGTTATCGGCAAGGCCGCATTCCTCGCGAATCGCCCCGCCGATGTAGGGGGTTGCGGGGTTTTCGCCGCCGCTGGTGAAGTCGAGCAGGACGCTGTTGGGCGCGAAGTCCTCGACGGCCCCGGGCTCGAGGTCCTCGATCGAGGGGAAGTCGCGGCCGTCGAGCAGCGACACCCAGTAATTATAGGCGCGCACATGCATGCGCCGTTCGTCGGTGCCGATCGCCGCGGCGACCTCTTCGGCGCCGGCGCTGTGGGCTGCGTCGACGTCGAACTCGCCTCGCTGCCCGAGATAGCCGTCCATGCCTGTGCCGCCCCCAATTCCCCCGATTTGGAGGGAAATTCGCCGACAAGATTGAAAAAAAAGTTAAGCATACCCGTTCAGCCGCGGCGCCAGCGCATCGCGGGCTGGGCAGCGGTGGGGGCCGCGAAGCGGCCTTGCCCGGACGTGGCGGCGCTGATAGTGGAAGCGCCCTCTTTCGCCGGCGAAGACGCCGCCGCGCGGAATGGGCCGCTTTAGCTCAGCTGGTAGAGCACATCAT
>Ga0247719_1001392_pt1 | contig 10131 bp, 8 predicted proteins | sample 41E_DmetaG_FD_189046 | JGI IMG/M metagenome (GOLD analysis project Ga0247719, IMG submission 189046) | Soil microbial communities from hillslope of Landscape Evolution Observatory, University of Arizona, Oracle, AZ, United States - 4-1-E_D | ecosystem: Engineered > Artificial ecosystem > Mesocosm...
GCCGCGTCGCTGATCGGCAGGATGCTGGTCTCGGCCATGGCCGTGCCGCTATAGGCGCTGCGCCGCAACAGCAAGGATGGGACCGACCATGAGCTTCACCTGCCCGGTTCGCGACCAGCGCCTGGTCCTCGACCATGTCGTTCGGATCGGCGAGCTCGGGACGGACAGCGACATCGTCGACGCGGTGCTCGACGGCGCGGCCGCGCTCGCCGACGGCGAGTTCGCGCCTATCGACCAGGCCGGCGACACTCACCGGGCCCGGTGGGACAATGGAGTGGTGCGGATGCCGCCGGGCTTTGCCGAGGCCTATCGCGCCTTTGCGCAAGGCGGCTGGATGGGGCTGGCCGCGCCGGAAAGCGCCGGAGGGCAGGGGCTGCCGCACAGCCTCGCAGCGGCCCTGATGGAAGATTTGAACGCAGCCAATTTCGCCTTCGCCTTGTGCCCGATGCTCGGGCTTGGTGCGATCGAGGCGATCGCGGCGCATGGCTCGGACGAGCTGAAGCGCGATTGGCTACCCAGGATCGTCAGCGGCGAATGGACCGCGACGATGAACCTCACCGAGCCGCAGGCGGGAAGCGACGTCGGGGCGCTCAAGACTCGGGCGGTGCCGGCCGGCGACGGCAGCTGGAAGATCACCGGAACCAAGATCTTCATCACCTATGGCGAGCATGACCTTACCGACAACATCGTCCACCTGGTCCTGGCGCGCACGCCCGGAGCGCCGGAGGGGACCAAGGGGATTTCGCTGTTCCTCGTGCCCAAGCTGCTGGCCGACGGAAGCCGCAACGACGTCAAATGCGTGTCGATCGAGCACAAGCTCGGGATCCACGCCTCGCCGACCTGCGTGATGAGCTACGGCGACGATGACGGCGGCGCCACCGGCTGGCTGGTCGGCGAAGAGCTTGGCGGGATGCGGGCGATGTTCACGATGATGAACAATGCCCGATTGAACGTCGGGCTTCAGGGCGTCGGCATCGCCGAGCGGGCCACCCAGCGCGCCTGCGCCTATGCGCTGGAGCGCAAGCAGGGCCAGCGCGGCGGCCTGCCGGTGGCGATCGCCGATCACCCGGACGTCCGCCGAATGCTGATGCGGATGCGGGCGCTGACGCTGGGTGCCCGAGCCTTGGTCTATTACGCCTTCGGCCAGGCCGATCGCGGCGCAGCCGGCGACAAGGAAGCGAAGCAGCGAGCCGACCTGCTCACTCCGCTGGCCAAGGCGTGGGGGACGGATGTCGGCTGCGAAGTCGCCAGCCTTGGAGTCCAGGTTCACGGCGGCATGGGCTATGTCGAGGAGACCGGAGCGGCGCAGCATTTGCGCGACGCCCGGATCGCGCCGATCTACGAAGGAACGAACGGAATCCAGGCCGCGGACCTGGTGCAGCGCAAGCTTGGCCTTGGCGACGGCCTCGTTTTCGACGCGTTGATCGCCGACGTTCGTGCCGAGTCGGCCGACGAGCGGCTGGTGGCGCTGACCGACGCTGTCGAGATTTGTGCAGCGACCTTTCGCGAAGCCGGAATGGATGACCGGCTGGCGGGAAGCTACCCGTTTCTCACCATGTCCTCGGTGATGGTCGCCGGCTGGCTGCTCGAGCGGATCGCGCGCGCGGTTGAGCAGGAGAGCGACCCGTTCCTCGACGGTCGTCGGGCGGCGATCGATTATTTCCTCGGCGCGGTCGTGCCGGAAGCGCTCGGCCTGGGGGCAGCGGCCGGAGCCGGGGCGGAGCTGCTCTTCAAGGTGCCGGCAGAAGCGCTGGCCTAGGCGCGTTCCTTCTCGATCAGTTCGGAGGCGCTGATCCCGAGCCGCTTCATCCGGTCGAGCACGCTCGGCCATTCCTCGTTGAGGAAGCGCGATCGTTCCGAATCGCGCAGTCGGGCGCGGGCTCCCTGCGCGACGAACATTCCGACGCCGCGCCTGACGACGATCAGCCCCTCGTCCTGGAACCCCTGATAGGCCTTGGCCACGGTCAGCGGGTTGGCCTGCTCCTCGGCGGCAAGCGCCCGAACCGACGGGAGAGGATCGCCGTCCTTGTAGCGGCCGGCGAGGATAGCGTCGGCGATGGTTTCGCGAAGGCGGACGTAAACGGGCTTTTCATGCGGGGTGCCGAGCGTCATGCTGTTCTAATACAGCGGCGCGGCGGAAAAGCAAGAAAATCGTGCCGGTTAGACGGGCGGCACCCAAGGGCGCCACACCGTGGCAAGCGGCGCCCGAGGCCGTTCCTCGAGCTCGCGTCCCGGAGTGCCGATGAAAATGAAGCCGGCGATCCGCTCGCCGGGGCCGCAGAAGGCGGAGCGAACCCGCTGTGAATAGGCCTGCCAGCCGGTCAGCCAGCCGGCGACGAAGCCGAGCGCATGGGCTGCGAGAATCAGGTTCATGCCGGCCGCTCCGCACGACAATTGCTGCTCCCAGACCGGGATCTTGTGATTTTCCACCGGCGCCGAGATGAGCACGACAAGCGAGGCGCCCTGGCGGGCGAACTCCTCGGCCCTGGCACGGTGCATCGGGCCGGAATCCGGGTCCTCCTCGTCCAGCGCTTCAAGCAGCAGCGCGGCAAGCTGATCGCGCTGGTCGCCGGCGACGGTGACGAACCGCCACGGGAACAGCTTGCCATGATCGGGCGTGCGCGCGGCGATGGTCAGGATTCGCTCGAGTTCGCCGGCCGACGGCCCGGGTCCGACCATCTCGCGCGGTCGGCCCGACCGGCGGGTTTCGAGCAGCGACAGGGTCGAGGAGCGGTCGTTGAGCATGGGCCGCCCGTCTAACCGGGGAGGGCCCGTGCAACAATCCAGCTTCACAAGCCGATTTTGCCCGCTAGTTTGCGCCGCCAGCCCCCGCAGAGGCGGCAGTTGCAGGATCAGGAGCCCCTATGGCCACGAGCGCACCCCAGACGACCGGCTACGACAGCAAGACCTTCTTCGGTCACCCGCGTGGGCTGTTCGTCCTGTTCTTCGCCGAAATGTGGGAACGTTTCTCCTACTACGGCATGCGGGCGCTGCTGATCTTCTACCTCGTCCAGCATTGGGCTTTTTCGGACGAGCGCGGTTCCGTCGTCTACGGTGCCTACACGGCGCTGGTGTACATTACGCCGGTCGTGGGGGGCTACATCGCCGACCGCTATCTGGGGCAAAGAAAGGCGGTGCTGTTCGGTGCCGTGCTGCTGACCTTCGGCCACTTCTTCATGGCGTTCGAAGGGACCGGCGGACAGGCCGACCCGACCATCAACATCTTCTGGCTGGCGCTGGCCTTCATCATCGTCGGCTCGGGCTTCCTCAAGGCCAACATCTCCGTGATCGTCGGCCAGCTCTACCCGCGCACCGACGTCCGCCGCGACGCCGCCTACACCATCTTCTACATGGGGATTAACCTCGGCGCTGCGGCCGGCTCGATTCTGTGCGGTTACATCGGGCAGACGTACGGCTGGCGCTACGGCTTCGGGCTTGCCGGCTTCGGAATGCTCGCGGGCCTGATCGTCTTCATCGTCTTCACACCCTTGCTGATGGGCAAGGGGGAATCGCGCGACCCGGCTCGCCTCAAGAGCCGAGTCGCCGGCATCAAGTTCGAATGGCTGCTCTACCTCGTCGGCCTGGCGATGGTGGTCGGAATCTGGGGCCTGATCCAATACCAGGAAGCGGTCGGCTGGCTGCTTCTGGTGTTCGGGATCGTCCTCGTCGGCTACGTGCTTTATACCGCCGTCGCCAAGCTTCCGCGCGAGGACCGCGACCGCATATTCGCCGCGATGTTCCTGATCGTCGGGTCAATCCTCTTCTGGGCCTTGTTCGAGCAGGCGGGCTCGTCGCTAAACCTGTTCACCGACCGCCATGTCGATAGGACGATGTTGGGCGGGGAGGTTCCAGCGGCCGTCTTCCAGTCGATCAACCCGATCTACATCATCCTTCTGGCGCCATTGTTCGCATTGCTTTGGACGACGCTCGGCAGGCGGGGCCTCGAGCCATCGGCGCCCGCCAAGTTCGGCCTCGCCATGATCCAGCTGGGCGCCGGCTTCCTGGTCCTGGTGTTCGGCGCCCATGCGTTCGGAATCGAGACTCCTACCCCGGTCATCTTCATCTTCCTGATCTATCTGCTTCACACCACCGGCGAGCTGTGTCTATCGCCAGTCGGCCTCAGCGCCATGAACCGGCTCGCTCCAGCGCATATGGCGAGCCTTATCATGGGGACCTGGTTCTTCGCCTCGGCGACCGGCAATTTCGCCGCCGGCCTGATCGCCGCGGCGACCGGATCGGGCGAGCTCGAGGCCGAGGGTGGGGCGGCCAAGGAAATCGTGCTCGACGTCTACACCACTGTCGGCTGGGTCGCAGTCGGTGTCGGCGTGCTAGTCATCCTCATCTCGCCGTTCGTAAGGCGCCTCATGCACCTCGACACGCTGAAGGACGACGACGAGCTCGCGGGATACAAGGAACTGGGTGAAAAGCAGGCCCCGGGCCTGTTCCCGCAGGCGGAGACCAAGCCCGGCCGGGAGCAATTCTGATCGATCAGAGGAAGGGTAGCATGAGCGTAAGATTTCTCGCCGGGGCGGTCGCCGTCGCGCTCCTGAGCGGCTGCGCGGCGCTCGATCCGCCGGCCAAGAAAGCGGCTCCGGTCAAGTTCGACCGCGACCCGTTCGCATCGACCTACCAGCGCTACCCTGGCCATCCGACGGTGATCCGCAACGTCACGATTTTCGACGGCGAGGGTGGCGAAATCCGCGGCGGCGCGATCCTGCTCGCCGACGGGCTGATCCAGGCGATCGGGGCGAATGCCGATGCGCCGCCCGGAGCAATGGAGATCGACGGCACAGGCAAATATGTCACTCCCGGGATCATCGACGTTCACAGCCATCTCGGCAATTACCCGTCGCCGGCGGTTCCGGCCCATTCGGACGGCAATGAAGCCACCTCTCCGGCGCGTCCGGAAGCTTGGGCCGAGCATGGCGTTTGGCCCCAGGACCCCGGATTTTCGCGGGCGCTGACCAACGGCGGCGTCACCACAATGCAGATTTTGCCCGGATCGGCCAATCTGTTCGGCGGCCGCGGAGTCACGCTCAAGAACGTTCCGGCGCGAACCGTCCAGGGCATGAAATTCCCGGGCGCGCCCTACGGCCTGAAAATGGCTTGCGGCGAGAATCCGAAGCGGGTGTACGGACCGCGCAACACCATGCCGCAGACCCGCATGGGCAATATCGCCAGCGTCCGCCAGACCTGGGCAAAAGCAGCGGCATACAAGCGCAAGTGGGACCGCTACGAGCGCGACGGCGGCGACATGCCCGAGCGCGACATCGCCATGGACACGCTGCGCGGCGTGCTCGCAGGCGAGATCATCGTCCACAACCATTGCTACCGCGCCGACGAGATGGCGATCATGATCGATGTCGCGCGCGAGTTCGGCTATCGCATCGGCACCTTCCACCACGCGGTGGAAAGCTACAAGATCGCCGATCTTCTCGCCGCCAATGGAATCTGCTCGGCGATGTGGGCCGACTGGTACGGCTTCAAGATGGAAGCCTATGACGCGATCAAGGAGAATATCCCGTTCGTCGACAGGGCCGGCGCCTGCGCGATCGTCCATTCCGACGATCCCAACGGGATCCAGCGGCTGAACCAGGAAGCGGCCAAGGCGCTGGCCGACGGCCGCCGCGCGGGCCATGCGGTCACCGACGCTTCGGCGTGGCGCTGGCTGAGCTTCAATCCGGCGCGGTCGCTCGGCATCGCCGACCGGACCGGCAGCCTGAGGCCGGGCAAGATGGCCGACGTCGTCCTGTGGAACATGAACCCGTTCAGCACCTATGCCCGGCCGGAAAAGGTGTGGATCGACGGGGCATTGCTCTACGACATGCACAACCCGCGGCTTCGGCCGGTCAGCGACTTCGAGCTCGGCCAGCCGGGCGAGGGAGATGTGAAATGACGGCCCCGACAGGCCGTCACCCCGGACTTGATCCGGGGTCCAGCAAGTCGAGGTTCCTTATGGCTATCAAGCGCCTGTGTTCATGGATTCCCGCTTTCGCGGGAATGACGATGATGCTGGTTGCCCCCGCCGCGGCGCAGACCATCGCCATCGTCGGCGGCACCGTGGCGCTGGGCGATGGCAGCGAGCCGATCCGCAACGGCACCGTGATTATCCGCGGCGGCCGGATCGTCGATGCCGGCTATCAGATCGGCGTGCCGGCGAACGCCACCATCGTCGATGCCCGCGGCAAATGGGTGTCGCCTGGTCTCGTCGCCGGCTTCTCGCGTCTGGGACTGTCCGAAATCGACCTGTCGGGCGGGATCCGCGACGATCGCGCCCAGAACGGCCCGTTCAGCGCCGCGATCGACGTCGCCCCGGGGATCAACCCGCATTACACGACCATCGCCATCAATCGCGCCGACGGAATAACCAGGGCGATCGTCGCGCCGAACACGGCGCGCAACATCTTCGCCGGCCAGGGGGCGATGATCGATCTCGGCGCCGATCTCGACCCGATCACCAGGGCGCGGCTGTTCCAGTTCGTCGAGCTTGGCGAATCGGGCGGCGAGACCGCCGGTGGGTCGCGGCCATCCGCCCACGTCCTGTTCCGCAATGCTCTTCGCGAGGCTGCTGAACTGCAGCGCTTCGCTACCCCGATCGCAGGCGGCGGACAGCGCCGCGAGGATCCGGTCCGCGACCGGCCGATCATCCGCAATCCCAATGAATCGCGCGAATATGGCCCGGACGCGCGGCGCAGCGACGACGTATTGCTAACGCGGTTCGACGCCGCCGCTCTGGTTCCGGTGCTTCAGGGCCGCCAGCATCTGCTGGTCCGGGTCGAAAATGCGCGCGACATCCTCAACGTCATCGACATCAAGCGCGAATATCCGTCGCTGCGCATCGTGCTTGTCGGAGTAACCGAAGGCTGGATGGTCGCCGACCGGATCGCGGCGGCGCGCATCCCGGTGATCGCCTCGGCGGTCAACGACCTGCCGGCTTCGTTCGAGATGATTGCCGCGACCCAGTCGAATGTCGGCCGGATGCGCGCGGCCGGGGTCCAGGTCGCGATCGGCATGGTCGACGACGACGATACCCGCAACCTGTTCAATCAGCGCCAATATGCCGGCAATCTGGTCGCGCTCGCCAATGTCCCCGGAGCGACCGGAGTCAGCTGGGGCGAGGCCTTGGCGATGATCACCTCCCGGCCGGCGGAAGTGGTCGGGATGGGCGGCGAAATCGGCAGCCTGGCGAGCGGCCGCCGAGCCGATGTGGTCATCTGGTCGGACGATCCGCTGCAGGTCACGAGCAACGCCGAGATGGTGTTCATCGACGGAGTCCAGCAGCCGCTCGACACCCGCCAGACCAGGCTTCGCGACCGCTACAGGGACTTGTCGCGCGACGTGCTTCCGGAAGCGTATCGACGCTGAATGACTTGATCCGTCATTCCCGCCCAAGCGGGAGGCCCGCTTCTTCCTGCTCGCAGCCGGAATAGGCAGCTGGGCCCCAGCTTTCGCGGGGGTGACGAAGAGGGTAGACGACAGTGATGACGCGCAAATTCTTCGGCACCGACGGCATTCGCGGGCTGACCAACAGCGAGCCGATGACCGCCGAGACGGCGCTTCGGGTCGGCCAGGCAGCAGGCGCCCATTTCCTTCGCGGCGATCACCGCCACCGGGTGGTGATCGGCAAGGACACGCGCCTTTCCGGCTACATGATGGAATCGGCGCTGGTCGCCGGCTTCGCCAGCGTCGGCATGGACGTGGTCCTGCTTGGGCCGATGCCGACCCCGGCGGTGGCGATGCTGACCAAGTCGATGCGCGCCGACCTTGGCGTGATGATTTCCGCCTCGCACAACCCGTTTGCCGACAACGGCATCAAATTGTTCGGTCCCGACGGCTACAAGCTCAGCGACGAGGCCGAGCTGGCGATCGAGGAAAGGATGGCCAACGGCCCGCGCCGCGCCGATCCGGACATGATCGGGCGGGCGAGGAGGATCGACGACGCCCACGGCCGCTATGTCCATTTCGCCAAATCGACTTTTCCCGAGCGCCTTCGGCTCGACGGGATCAAGGTGGTGGTCGATTGCGCCAATGGCGCCGCTTATCATGTCGCGCCCGATGCCCTGTGGGAGCTTGGCGCCGATGTCATCGCAATCGGCGTGACGCCCAACGGCACCAACATCAACGACGGCTGCGGATCGACTCACCCCGAGGCGCTGCAGCGGCGAGTCGTCGAGGAGGGGGCCGATATCGGGCTGGCGCTCGACGGCGATGCCGACCGGTTGATCGTCGTCGACGAGAAAGGGCGCTTGACCGACGGCGACCAGCTGATGGCGCTGATCGCGATCGACCAGCATCGCCGCGGCGGGCTCAAGGGCGGCGCGGTGGTCGCGACCGTGATGTCAAACCTCGGCCTCGAGCGGAAGCTCGACGAGTCCGGGATCGGACTGCTCCGGACCAAGGTCGGTGACCGCTATGTCCTCGAAACGATGCGCGACAAAGGATGCAATGTCGGCGGCGAGCAGTCGGGCCACATCATCCTCACCGACCATGCGACGACAGGCGACGGCCTGGTCGCCGGGCTGCAGGTGCTCGCCGGGCTGGTCCACAGCGGCAAGCCGGCGAGCGAATTGCTGAGCCAGTTCGACCCGGTCCCGCAGTTACTGAAGAACGTCCGATTCAACGGCGGCGCGCCGCTGGAAACCGACGGGGTCAAGCAGCGCATCGCCGCCGCCGAGGCCGAGCTCGAAGGCCATGGCCGGCTGGTGATCCGCAAGTCGGGGACCGAGCCGCTGATCCGGGTGATGGCCGAAGGCGAGGATCCCGACCTGGTCCAGCGCCTCGTCGACGAGATTTGCGACGCCGTGCAGGCCGCCTCGTGAACCTTTTCTTGGTGATTGCGAGCGACACCCTCTGGCTGTGCACATGGAAAACTTCGCTCCGCCAGGCGGATCCCGGGCCGCTTCGGTGACTCGGCCGGCGAGGATTCTCATCATCGCCGGGTCGGATTCCGGCGGCGGAGCGGGAATCCAGGCCGACCTCAAGACGGTCACCATGCTCGGCGGGCATGGCATGACCGCGGTGACCGCGATCACCGCGCAGAACACGCTTGGAGTCGCCGCGGTCCACCCCGTTCCCGCCGAGATGATCCTTGCCCAGATCGATGCCGTCGTCGGCGACATTGGTGTCGATGCCGTCAAGATCGGGATGATCGGCAGCGCCTTCGCCGCCGATCAGGTCGCCCGTCGGCTGGAACAGTTGAGAGCCGACCAGCCCGACCTGCCGATCATCTTCGATCCGGTGATGGTCGCGACCAGCGGCGCCGCGCTTGCCGACGATGCGACCATCGCCGCCTTCGGCAGGCTGATGGGCATCGCCACGCTGACCACGCCCAATCTGCCCGAGCTGTCGCGCCTTACCAGCGAGGAAGACCCGGTCGCGGCGGCGCTTCACCTTGTTGGGCAACACGGCTGCCCGATCCTCATCAAGGGGGGGCACGAGGAAGGCGAGGCCCTGGCGGATGCACTGATCGAGGAAGATAATATGACCAGCTGGCAGGGCCAGCGGATCGACACGACCAGCACCCACGGCACCGGCTGCACGCTCGCCAGCGCCATCGCCACCTTCCTCGCGCAGGGCGCGACCCTTACCTCGGCGGTCGAGCGGGCGCGGCAGTTCGTCCGGGTCGCGCTCCGCGATTCGCCGGGGCTTGGGGAAGGCAGCGGGCCGGTCGGAAGCGGTAACGTCCGGCTGGACGTCGGCCCGGGGCCGCGGCTCAACCAGGTGACCGTGACCGGCAACGATTACGATCGCTCGATCGCCTTCTACAAACGCCTCGGACTCAAGCAGATCGTCGACAATCCCCCCGATTATGCGCGTTTCGAGACCGCCGGCGGGGCGACGCTGTCGGTGCAGATCGACCCTGAGGAGAAGATCGTCGCGACGACCGCAGTCTATCTCGAATGCGACGACCTCGACGAGCGGGTCGAGCGCCTGGCGCGGGAGGGCCTGCCGTTCGAGCATGGCCCGCGAAACCAGCCGTGGCTGTGGCGCGAGGCGCGGCTTCGCGACCCTTCGGGAAACATCGTCTTCCTCTACAAGGCCGGCGAAGCGCGGCGCTTCCCGCCGTGGCGGGTCGATTAATCCACAAATTTCGTCATCCCCGCGCAGGCGGGGTCCGATCGAGACAAGAAT
>Ga0247719_1001393_pt1 | contig 10120 bp, 6 predicted proteins | sample 41E_DmetaG_FD_189046 | JGI IMG/M metagenome (GOLD analysis project Ga0247719, IMG submission 189046) | Soil microbial communities from hillslope of Landscape Evolution Observatory, University of Arizona, Oracle, AZ, United States - 4-1-E_D | ecosystem: Engineered > Artificial ecosystem > Mesocosm...
GCGCATAGCTCGGGAGCGGCAGGTCGGCATCGAGCCGCACGACCTCGACCGGGACGGTCACTCCGCCTCCTCGACCTGGGGGCGGCGAAGGAGCATCAACAGCTCGCGCTCGAAGTCGGTCAGCTCCTGGAAACCCTTGTAGACCGATGCGAACCGGAGGTAGGCGACGTCGTCGAGCGCGTTGAGCCGGTCGAGGACCTCGCGGCCGATCTCGGCAGATGCAATCACTCGGCGGCCGTCCGCGCGCACGCGTTCTTCCACTTCGTCCGCCAGCGCTTCGATTTCAGAGGGGTCGACCGGCCGGTTCTTCGCCGCCATCCGGATGCCGTCGACGATCTTCTGCCGGTCGAACGGTTCCTCTCCCCCGCTTCGCTTCTCAACGACGAGAGGGGCGTCCTCGATTCGCTCGAACGAAGTGAACCTTTTCGAGCAGGACAGGCATTCGCGACGGCGGCGGATGGCCCGCCCTTCCTCGGTATCGCGGGAATCGACCACCTTGTTCTCTTCGTGTCCGCAAAAGGGGCACCGCATGAATCGAAGCATCGCATGCGTGGTAGGTCACAGGGATGACGATTTCCATCGAGGTGCGCCCGCTGCAGCCACGCGACGGTTACCTCCCGATCGAGGACCACGGCCTCATCGGCGACGGTGCCGGGTCCGGCCTCGTCGCACGCGACGGCACCGTGTCGTGGCTATGCGTCCCGCGCCTCGACTCCGACCCCGTCTTCTGCTCGCTCCTCGATCGCAACCGGGGCGGGCATTTTCGCCTGCGCCCTCACGGTCTGCGGGCGGCCGGTCACGCCTACATCCCCGACACCGGAGTGCTGGTGACCGAGCTGCACGGCCCCGATGGCATCGTCCGTATCACCGACGCGATGGCGCTGCGCTCGGGGAGTGATCTGCGGGAGGAGCTCGACCCCTCCCGGGGCGAGTTGCTTCGGAATGTCGAGGTCGTGCACGGCCGCGTGCGCCTCGAGGTCGACGTCTCCCCGCGCGGCGAGGTCTCCGTCGAGCGTCACGGGAATGCGTTCCGGCTGCGCACCGCTCGTGCGCCCGAGGTCGATCTCAGGCTCGCGAGCAGCCGCCCCCTCGAGTCGGTCGCGACGACACTGGATCTGAATGAGGGCGAGCGGATGGCGTTGTCGTTGCGGTGGAGCGGGTGCACGCACCGTCGTGAATTGAAAGACGTCACGGCGCGCCTCGACGACACCGCGGCGGTGTGGCGCTCGTGGACCGACCGGATGACCTACGACGGGGCCCACCGCGGCGCGGTCAAGCGCAGCGCGATCACCCTCAAGATGCTCGACCACATGGCTAACGGGGCGATCGTTGCAGCACCGACGTCATCCCTTCCCGAGCACGTCGGCGGCGAGCGGAACTGGGACTACCGCTATGCGTGGGTGCGTGACGCGGCGTTCTCGGTGTATGCGCTTCAGCGCATCGGTTACCCGCACGAGGGCCACGGGTTCGTCGCATGGATCCTCGACGTCGTTGAGAACGGCCGCCCCAAGGTCCTCTACGACCTCGACGGTAGCGTCCCCGATTCGGAGCGGCTCGATCCGGACCTCGAGGGCTACCGCGGGTCGCGGCCCGTTCGGTGGGGAAACGCCGCCGCCCACCAGACGCAACACGATGTCTACGGAGAGATCATCGACTGTGCCTACCAGTGGTCGCGCGCCGGCGGCGACATCAACCCCGAGCTGTGGGACGAACTGCGCATGATGGCGGACACCGCGGCGCAGAAGTGGGGCGAAGCCGACCGCGGCATCTGGGAGGTGCGCACCGCGGGCCGCCCGTTCACGTATTCGGCCGCGATGTGTCACGTCGCGGTCGATCGGGCGGCGCGGCTTGCCGAAGCTCACGGCTACGAGGGCGACGTCGACGCGTGGCGCAAGACCGGGAACGAGATCAGGACCGCGATCCTCGAGCGCGCATGGGATGAAGATGCGGGATCCCTGGTCGAGCACCTCGGTCCCGGCGGGCTCGATGCGAGTCTTCTCGCCCTCCCGCTCCGCAGAGTGATCGAACCGACCCACCCGAAGATGGTGGCGACGGTAAATGCCGTCGCCTCAAAGCTGGGCGCCGGCAACGGACTGCTGTTCCGCTATCTCCCCCACGAGTCGCCGGACGGACTCACGAGCGACGAGGGCGCATTCCTGTTGTGCAGCTTCTGGCTGGCCGACAATCTCGTGCTGCAGGGACGGATCGATGACGCGGGCGAACTCTTCGACTCGCTCTGTGGGCGCGGCAACTCTCTCGGGCTACTTCCCGAACAAATCGATCCGACGAGCGGAGAATTTCTCGGAAATTTCCCGCAGGCACTCAGCCACGTGGGGCTCATCTCGACCGGGGTCAACCTCGCACGCGCGGCAAAGGCGTCGAGATGAACGATCGCATCGCCATTCTGGGAGCGGGGGGCGACCTTACGGCGCGTTATCTCATGCCGGCGCTGGCACACCTCGACGCGGCCGGGCTCCTCGACGACGAGCTCGAGATCGTCGGCATCGACCGGCAGGAATGGGACACCGATACCTTCCGCGCCCACATCGGGGAGCGAATGCCCGAAGGCGTTCCCCAGCCCGGAGTCGAACGTCTTTGTCGGCGCTTGTTGTACGGGCGTGCCGACGTCACCAGTCCCGCCGAGCTGAAGGATGCCCTGTCGAACGCACACGGCTCGATCGTCGTGTACCTGGCATTGCCGTCGCATCTCCTGCCGCAAGTCATCGGGGGGCTGAGCGCGGCGGATCTACCCGACGAGAGCCTGGTCGTGATCGAGAAGCCGTTCGGAACCGATCTATCCTCGGCGTGTCGCCTCAACGAGATGCTCCACGCATCGTTCCGTGAAGATCAGGTCTTCCGCATCGATCACTTCGTGCACAAGCAGATGGTGCAGAACCTGCTCGGGATCCGCTTCGCGAACCGCATCTTCGAGCCGGTGTGGAACTGCAATCACATCGAGCGCGTCGACATAACGTGGGACGAGACGCTGGCGCTCGAAGGAAGAGCGTCGTATTACGACAAGGCCGGCGCGCTCCGAGACATGATTCAGAACCACCTCCTGCAGCTGCTGTGTCTCGTCGCCATGGAGCCGCCGGCGACGCTTCACGAGCGGGATCTGCGCGATGCGAAGGTGGCCGTCTTGCGCGCGATCCCGTCGCCCACGGATGCCGAGGTCGCAGAGCGCACGAGGCGGGCTCGCTACGGCCCCGGGCACATCGACGGTCGGGCGATCCCTGCCTACGTCGACGAGGCCGGCATCGACGAACCCCGCAACACCGAGACGCTCGCCGAGATCACGCTCGAGGTTGCGAACTGGCGGTGGGCGGGAACGCCGTTCCGTCTCCGCTCCGGCAAGGCCTTGGGGCGCGACCACGCGGAGATCGCGGTTCACTTCCGCGAGGTTCCGCACCTTGCGTTCGGCCCCGATGCAGGGAGCCGTCCGAACCTGCTGCGCGTGCTGTTCGACCCCGCCCGGCTTGTCCTGGAAATGGACGTCAACGGACCCGGCGATCCCTTCGACCTGGAGCACATCGCCCTCGATGTCGACCTTCACGAACACGGGCTTCCGGCTTACAGCCGGTTATTGCTCGAGGTATTGCAGCGCGATCCGACCCTTTCGATCCGCGGCGATGAGGCGGAGGAGGCATGGCGAATCGTGGAGCCGATCCTCGACGCGTGGCGCCGAGACATCGTGCCGCTCGAGGAATATCCCGCCGGCTCGGATGGATAACGCCTTACGAGGCGCGCCCGCGGAGAGCGTCGCGATCGTGGACGGTGATCCCGCGCCGATGGGTGGTGATCCACCCCCGGGTTCGAAACGTCTGCAGCGCGCGGCTCACTCCCTCCCGGGAGGCGCCGGTCCACCCCGCCAGCTCCTCTTGCGTCAACGGCAGGGTGATCCTCGTTCCTTCGTCCGTTTCCTCGCCGTGCTCGTCGACCAGCTCGACGAGACGCGCCGCCACGCGCCCGATGCTGTCCTGTGCCGCGAACTCGACCTGGCGCCGGGTCGCCTCGCGCAACCTCGCAGCAAGTTGCCCCAACAGACACAACGAGGCGCGGGGATGGCTTTCGAGGAAGAGGCGAAAATCGGCGCTCGTCACCATCAACGCCTCCACCTGCTCGAGCGCGGTGACGGTGCCGGAACGCGGCCGATTGTCGATCAGCGCGAGATCTCCGAGCAGCGACCCGGGGCCGCGGGCCGCGAGCATGACCTCCCGTCCCTCGTCGGTGAAGTAGGAGATCTTGACCCGGCCGGCGGTGACTATCGCGATCCGATCTGAAGACTCGCCCTCGTTGAACACCGTCGCGCCCCGCGGGTAGACCCGGCGGCGGGCGATGGCGCGCAAGTCGACGGCGTCGGCGTCGTCAAGCGATCCGAGAAAATCGTCTTCGTTTCCGTTCGAGTCCGTCCGCCCCGCCACGATGACAAGACTAATCGAGCAACCACACGGGGCCCGGATGCCGCGGGAGAATCACCCGGTGGACGAACGAGGTTTCTTCCGCACGATCGTGGGCGACGGGACCCCCCTCCTGCTCGCGGTCGCCGGCTCACTCGTGTTCTCCGGCGGCTTCGCGATCTTTCTCGCCGCGACCGGAGAGTTCCTTCCCCACGACATCCACTATCTCGGGATGAGCGCCGACGACCTATGTCGGATTGCGCGCTGCCGCGTCGTCGACTTCATGCTTCACGACCGGGCCGCGTTCGGAGGGGCGCTGGTCGCCCTCGGCATCCTCTACACGTGGTTGATCGCGTTCCCCCTGAGGGCGGGACGGCCGTGGGCGTGGACGACGCTACTCGTCACCGGCGGCGTCGGCTTCGCCACCTTTCTCGCCTACATCGGATACGGCTACCTGGACACATGGCACGGGATCGGCACGCTTCTGTTGTTGCCGGCATTTGGATTGGGCATGGCCCGGGCCCGCCGGCTGCTCGACGGCAAGCCGTCGCTGGGGGGGTTGGTTCTGTCCGAGCACCCGCTCCGGCTCACATCGCCGGCCGGCATCGGCAGAGTGGTTCTCCTCCTCGGTGCCGCGGGAACCGTCGCCGGAGGGGCGACGATCCTCAAGGTGGGGATGTTCGAGGTGTTCGTTCCGGAGGATCTCGCCTTCATGGGGATCACCAGCGAGCAGCTGCAGGCGGCGAATACTCGCCTCGTCCCCCTCCTCGCCCACGATCGCGCCGGCTTCGGCGGCGCCGTGCTGACGCTGGGGCTGACGACGACGTTGGCGTTGTGGCATGCGCCGCTCCGTCGCGACCTGTGGGAGGCGGTCGCGGCGGCGGGAATCGTGTCGCTCTCTGCCGCGGTCGGCACGCACTTCTTCGTCGGCTACACCGACGTTTGGCACCTCGCCCCGCCGTTCGCGGCGATCGCCTCGCTCGTCGTCGGCCTCGGACTTGCGGTGCCGCGTCGCAACCCGGCCGCTCCGGTCACGCCGCGCCGTCCTCCCTGAGGCGGCGCAATTCGTCCCTCAGGTGACGGATGGTCTCCTGATAGTCCTCCGGCTCGGGAGCGGCATCCGTCGCCGCCGCGATCTCGGTCCCACACAGCGGGCACGCGGCGGGACCGGGAGGAAGCCCGGCCCCGCACGCCTTACACGTCGCCAGCTTCCGCCGCTCCCGCTTACGAACACCCACTGGTCGATCCACAAGAGGGGCAGGCGAAACATGATCCCGCCGGTTGCATCTGGACTCCGCACGTCCCGCAGAACGGGTGCGATCCCACGCTCGCGTCGGCGACCGGGCCGAGGACGACGACTCCCGACGCCGCCTCTGGTTTGCCGTGGCCATTGCCCTTCCCGTTTCCGTGCTCGGCGGGAGCGTTGTCGAGCTTCGCCTCGATCTCGTCCTGCCGCTCGCCGGCGCTCCTGATTCCGAGGGCGTGCCGGTCCTCGATCGGGAGGTACTCGAATGCCAGCACCCGGAAGACGTAGTCGAGAACCGAGGTTGCGATGCGGAAGTCGGGATCGTCGGTCATGCCGGACGGCTCGAAGCGGGTGTTGACGAACTGCTTCACGTAGGCCGACAGCGGCACCCCGTACTGAAGACCCATGGAGATCGAGATCGCGAACGCGTCCATGATCCCGGCAAGCGTCGATCCCTGTTTGGCAACCTTGAGGAACATCTCTCCGACGGAGCCGTCGGGGAACTCGCCAACGGTCACGTAGCCCTCGGTGTCGGCGACGCGGAACTTGATCGTCTTAGACAGACGCTTCTTGGGCAGACGCCGGCGGACGGGCTCGGGCATATCGGTCGCCTTCGTCTGCTCGGCAACCGTCTTCTCCTTCTTCGTTACCGACAACGGCTGCGCCGCCTTGCAGTTGTCGCGGTAGAGCGCGATCGCCTTGAGCCCGAGCCGCCACCCCTCGAGGTAGACCTGCTCGACGTCTTCGACGCTCACGTCCTCCGGCAGGTTGACGGTCTTCGATATGGCGCCCGACAGGAACGGCTGCGCCGCCGCCATCATCTTGATATGGCCCATGTAGTGGATCGAGCGCTCGCCCATCGCGGTGTCGAACACCTCGAGGTGCTCGTCCCGAAGGTGCGGCGCGCCGATAACGTGCGAGTGCTCGTCGATGTAGGCGACGATGTCGGCGATCTCTGCCTCGCTGTATCCGAGCTTCCCAAGGGCGCGCGGGACCGACAGGTTGACGATCGACATCGTCCCGCCGCCGACGAGCTTCTTGGTCTTCTTGAGGGCGAGGTCGGGCTCGATGCCGGTGGTGTCGCAATCCATCAGGAGCCCGATGGTGTTGTGACTGATGAACCCGTTGGCGAGATAGGTGACGTTATCGGGCACCGACAGATCGAAGGTGTACTCTTCGTCGCCCAACTCGGCCGACGTGACCTCGTCGACCACGAAGTCGCCGTCTTGCAACTCCGGTGCCGAGACGACCCACAGATCACCGTTCCGGTGCCGGAGCGCATCGAACCCCTGCGACAGGAGCAATACCTGAAGCTCGACCGACAGCTCCTCCGACGCAGTTATCCAACGAGGTGCGACATCGTCCTTGTCGCGGAGACCTTCGGTGAACGACGAGTACGTCTCGGGATCGTTGCTTGCAAGAACGGCATCTGGAATGTGGCGAGCTTGAGCAAACCCGCACCGATGCCACCAGCCGGCGAGGTTCTCCGAAGGAAGCGACACACGGTCCGCCGTCCGATCGGCCTCGATACCAAACAACACCTTGCCAAGGTGTGCGATGCGATCGGCCGACTCGAAGTCGCTTGCCGTCACGTCGAAGAGGAGTCCCTCGGCAGTCGCACGAGCAGACGCGGACAGGGCATGCCCTACCAGCTCCGCGAGCTCCGGGGACATCTCGTTCGGCACGCTTGCCGCTGCTCCCGACGAAGCTTCAGGGGCCGCGGGAAGCGGAACACGTCGCGGCTCACCGATCAGCTGCCGTCGCGACAACGGCACCCGGTCACCTTCCGCAAGCTCCGCAAAACGCTTCCACACCCAGGAACCCGTTTCGTCGATGACCTTGATGCGATGTTTCGGCGTGCCCTTGATGCGGTAGCCGCGTGCCGTTTCGACCGTGACTACAGCCTCGAGTCCGTTCACGTAGAACTTCGTCGCAGAGCGCGGGCCCTCGTCGGTGTTTACGTCTATGCCGAGGTCTTGCCACTGCTCTCCGTCGGGGTTTCCAAGAGACTTGAGGCGGACAAGCCCACGCTCGGTTGGGACGAGCGTTCCGCCGACGAGACACCCGGTCGGCGCAAGCACCGTGGCCTGCGCGTTGCGGTAGCCGTTGGCGCGGCCGAGCTCGAGCGCTTCGTCCCAGGCTGCGCGCGCCGCCGACAGCAACTCGTTCGGCGCGTGCTCGTCGGAGATTTCATAGGCCGCGTCACGATGCTTGTCCATCACGCGGAGCATTGGAGCTTCGTTCTGTGCGTATTCCTCGAAGGCGCCCACACGAGCCGCGATCTTGGCGCTCGTCGCGTAGCAGTGACCCGTCATGAGCGCAGTGATTGCTGCCGCCCAGGCGCGGCCCTCGTCAGAGTCGTAGGGCAGTCCCTGCGTCATCAGAAGCGCGCCGAGGTTCGCGTAGCCCTGGCCTAGTTGCCGGAAGGTGCGCGAGTTCTCGGCGATCTTCTCTGTGGGGTAAGAAGCGAATCCGACCGAGATCTCCTGGGCGAGGAAGACAACCTCGACTGCATGTTTGAACGCTTCGACGTCGAAGTTGCCGTCGGCGTCTAAGAACTTGAGCAAATTCAGCGAAGCAAGATTGCAGCTGCTGTCATCGAGGTGAACGTATTCCGCACAATTAGATACCACTACACCATTGACGATGTACGAGTGATTCAGCGGCTCGGTGAGGTTATAGGTCAACTCGAACGCATCGTGGGTGCGCGTCGCCAGCCGCGCTGCCTTGTTGGTCTGGTACCGCTCGTGTTCGGCAACCATTTCCTCGAGCCGGAACAGCTTGCGCTCGAGATCGAAGCCGACAAGTCCGAAGAACAAACCAAGTGCCTTGCCACCGATCCTCAAGTCGTATGACTTGCCGGTCGAGGCGTACCGGACTTCGTCGCCGGACTTCTTACGCACGTACCTGAAACCTCGATCCGATTGACGCCCAGTGACATCAAAGATGCGGCACGGAATCCCCAGACGAGCGAGAAGTACCTGGACACCTTTAAGAAGCTCTGCGGATTTGCTGCCAAGGCCGGCGTATCGTGTCGTCGCGCCGTTGTATGCGCATCCGTCGGCGTCGAAGAGCCCTCGGAGGAACGCAGCAACAATGTCGTCCGGCGCTTCGAAGATGCTCCACGGCACTACCTTGTCGCGCGCTTTGCCGCGCTTGACCCCCAGCGCTTCGAAGAAAGCGGCAATCGGTCCTCGACCCAGCCGCACCTGCACGGTGCCGTTCTCTTGAATGCTCGGCTTTGGCTCCACTCCACCGTTCAGTCGCGCAATCACTTTCATGTGGCGCGGCAACATCTCTTGACGGTCCTCTTGGGAACCGTAGATCGTCGTCACGACGTTTCCGGAGGTGCAGCCGTCGCCGATCAACCAACCCACGTAGTGTGCGAGTTCTTCGTCCCACTTCTCGGGCAGCTCGAGTTCCCGGCTGTGGGTTCCCTTGACCGCGTACGACTTCCAGTCGGAGGACACCGGCAGGCGGTAATCGGCCATGGTTGCGGGGGTGGGAAGGTCGAGCGGAGGGATCTGGTCTTCATCGGTCAACTCGTCTGCTCGCACCCATCCCCGATTGGTCGTCCAGAAACGGTGGTTCGGCGTGCACCTGACTTCCCGGCCGTCGGTAAAGCGGAGGCGGAGGACCTCGTTGACGCCGGTGACCATGAACTGGGTCGGCTTCGACAGCGTAATCGTGTCACGAGGGGTATCCGGGTTCGTGATGTCGTGCGTGTACACGTCGAACGTCTCGCCGTCCATAACCCTGCGCACCATGTCGTCGAAACGCACGAGGCCCTTATCCGTGTGCACCCGCGTGTCGCCCGTAAAGCACGGGTTAGATGCATTGATGCGGCCCGAGTTCGGGCACGTGTGCCAGTCGTTGATCGTTGTGTCGTACTGCACCCCGGGGTCGGCGCACTGCCACGCCGCCTCCGCAATCTCGCGCATCAGCGCGCGCGCCTTGACGGTCTCGATCGTCTCTCCCGCGGTGATCGCCTTCAGCGCGTAGTCGCGATCCTCGACGACCGCCTGCATGAAGTCGTCGCCGACGCGCACTGAGTTGTTGGCGTTCTGGTACTGGATCGAGTGGGAGTCCTTGCCGTCGAGGTCCATGTCGAAGCCGGCATCCCGCAGCGCACGCGCCTTGTTTTCCTCGAGTGCCTTGCACCAGATGAAGTCGCGGATGTCGGGGTGGCCGACGTTGAGGACGACCATCTTCGCGGCGCGCCGCGTGGCGCCGCCCGACTTGATTGTGCCGGCGGACGCGTCGGCGCCGCGCATGAACGACACCGGACCAGATGCGGTGCCGCCGGAACGGAGGCGCTCTTTTGACGAGCGGATGTTGGACAGGTTGATACCGGCGCCGGAGCCGTGCTTGAAGATGCGGCCTTCCTCGGCGTACCAGTTGAGGATCGAGTCCATCTCGTCCTCGACCGAAAGGATGAAGCAGTTGTGCACCCGCAGGTTGTCCGAGAGGTACTCGC
>Ga0247719_1001396_pt1 | contig 10087 bp, 10 predicted proteins | sample 41E_DmetaG_FD_189046 | JGI IMG/M metagenome (GOLD analysis project Ga0247719, IMG submission 189046) | Soil microbial communities from hillslope of Landscape Evolution Observatory, University of Arizona, Oracle, AZ, United States - 4-1-E_D | ecosystem: Engineered > Artificial ecosystem >...
CGCTCGGCGTGGCGCCCACCGGCCGCGGCCTGCCCGAAACCGAAATGGCGACGCTGATGGAAACGCCGGGGGCGTTCGCGCCGGCCTATCTGCTCACCACCAACTACCGCGCGATCCTCGATTATAATTGCTCCAACTATTATGCGCTCGGCGTCGGACTGCTGGCGAACGCGATTGCACGGCGATAGACAGGCCATCCCCGCAAGCTGAACCGAAGGGATCGGGCTGATTCATGTCGCGCATCGTTCGTCTCGTCACCGCCGCATCATTCCTGTTCGCTTCGGCCGCTCCGGCGGCAGCGCCGACATTCGAGACGTCGGCCAAGGTCGCCTATCTGATCGACCTCTCGTCAGGCGCGGTGCTGTACGAAAAGAATGCCGACTTGCGGATGCCCCCCGCCTCGATGGCCAAGATGATGACCACCGAGGTGGCGTTCGAGCTGATCGACAACGGCCAGCTGCCGCTGAACAAGATGTGCACGGTGCGCCCCGAAACCTGGCAGAACTGGCACGGGCCGAAAGCGGGCTCGACCATGTTCCTCTCGCCGGGTGAACAGGTCAGCGTCGAAAACCTGTTGCACGGGATCGTCACTCTGTCCGGCAACGACGCCTCCGTCGTTCTGGCCGAATGCATTGCCGGCACGGAGCAGGCGTTTGCCCAGCAGATGAACGCGCTGGGCAAGGAACTGGGGCTGACCAACAGCCGCTTCTGCAACAGCAACGGCTGGCCGGACGAGGGCTGCACCTATGTCACGGCGCGCGACCTTGCGACGCTCGCCCGCGCCTCGATCGAACGGCATCCCAAGCTCTACCGCGAATTCTATCCGCGACCGAGCTTCACCTGGGGCAAGACGCTGGGCTCGGGCCGCGACATCACCCAGGCCAACCGCAACCCGATCCTCGGCAAGGTCGCCGGCGCTGACGGCCTCAAAACCGGCCATACCCAGGAGGCAGGCTATGGTTTCACCGGATCGGCTGAGCAGAACGGCCGGCGCCTGATCGTCGTGCTGGCGGGCATGAGCAGCTGGAACGAGCGGGTCGAGCAGTCGACGCGGCTAATGGAATGGGGCTTCAACGCCTGGACCGCCAAACCGCTGTTTCAGTCCGGCGCGAAGGTCGGCAGCGCCAAGGTGCAGCTCGGCAGCTCGAGCGAAGTGCCGCTGGTTGCGCCGCGCAACCTCGCGGTCACGGTCCCTGCGGGCCTCGCGAGCGGCCCGGCGAGCATGAAGATCCGCTACCAGGGACCATTGCTTGCACCGATCAAGAAGGGCCAGGAAGTCGCGCAGCTGGTGATCACCACCGGCGACACGCCGCCGCAGGTGGTGCCGCTCGTCGCCGGCGAGGACGTCGGCCGCGCCGGCTTCTTCGGACGCATCTGGCTCGGCCTCAAGTCGCTGCTCGGGATGGCGTGACGGACGGGGGCGCAGTGCGCGGCCGGTTCATCTCGCTCGAAGGCGGGGAAGGGGCAGGCAAGTCGACCCAGGTCCATGCCCTTGCCAAAGCGCTGCGTGAACGAGGCTTCGAGGTAGTCGTGACCCGCGAGCCGGGCGGGAGCGAGGGCGCGGAGAAGATTCGCGAGCTGCTGCTGAGCGGCAGCGAAGAGCGCTGGGGCGCCCGGGCCGAAGCTTTGCTGTTCGCGGCAGCACGGGCGGACCATGTCGAGCGAACCATCCGCCCCGCGCTCGACGCCGGGCAATGGGTGCTGAGCGACCGCTTCGTCGACAGCTCGCTGGCTTATCAGGGCGGGGCCGGTGGGCTCGGCATCGACGCGGTTCGTTCAATCAACGATTTCGGCATGGACGGCTGCCTTCCTGACCGGACGCTGGTGCTTGCGCTGGCCGAGGGCGGCGCTCGGGCAAGGGCGCGCGACAACGAGCAGAGCGACCGGATCGGGGGGCGCCCGGAAAATTATCATCAGAAGGTCGATCTCGCCTTCCGCCAGATCGCGGCCGAGGAGCCCCTGCGAGTCCGCATCGTCGATGCCTCGGGCACGCCGGACGAGGTGACTCGGCGCCTGCTCGAGGCGATCGCGGATCTCCTGCCGTGATCCTTGGTCAAGACAAAGCGGTGGAACAGTTCGCCGCCGCCTGGGCGAGCCGGAAGCTCCACCATGCCTGGCTGCTCGCCGGCCCGAAGGGGGTCGGCAAGGCGACGTTCGCGAAAGCTGCCGCGCGCCGTGTGCTGGCCGAGGCTGCGGGACCGCCGTTCGACCTGCCGGGCATCGAGACCGACGATGAGCATCCGATCGTCAAGCTGGTGGACGCCGCCAGCCACCCGGACTTCCGCTGGCTCGAGCGGCTGCCGAAGGAGAAAGGCGAGGGGCTGGCGCGCGACATCAGCATCGCCCAGGTCCGCGGGCTCGGCGAATTCATGGGCATGACCGCCGCCCTGTCGCCGTGGCGCGTGGCGGTCATCGACAGCATGGACGAACTCAACCGCGAGGCGGCCAACGCCTTGCTGAAGATGCTCGAAGAGCCGCCGCCCCCGACCATCTTCTTCCTCGTCAGCCATGCGCCGGGGCGGCTGCTCCCGACCATCCGCTCGCGCTGCCGGCGGCTCGATTTCTCGCCGCTTGCCGATGACGTCATGGCGTCGATCCTGGAGGTCCGCGCTCCGCAGCTCAACGGAGCGGAGCGGGCGCGCGTCATTGCCTTGTCATCCGGCTCGGCCGGGCGCGCGCTCGGCTTTGCCGAGCTCGGTCTCGCCAAGCTCGAGGACGCCGCGCTCGCGATCCTGCGCGACGGCGATCCGACCAATGCCCGCCGCGCGGACCTGGCCGCCGATCTCGGCAAGAAGGGCGCAGCCGAGCGTTATGCCGCATTCCTCGAGCTGGCGCCGTCGCTGGTCGCGCGCGAGGCCCGGCACCTGCAAGGCGACCGGCTGGAGCGGGCGCTCGACGCTTATGCCAAGGCGCGTGAGCTCGCCGGCATCGCGCCGCGCCTCTCGCTCGACCCCGGCGCGACCGTCTTCCAGCTCGGCGGCATCCTCGCCGAAGTCGCGGCGGAGTGACCATGAGCGGTCGTCGCGGACGACCTGAAGCATGCCCCCCGGCATGCTCCTCCGGTCACTTCCTTGAAGCCCTAGGACGCGGCGGCTAGGGCGTCGCCTGAATGTCCGAACCCTATTACATCACGACCGCGATCAGCTACCCCAACGGCCCGCCGCACATCGGCCACGCCTATGAAGCCATCGCCGCCGACGCGATCGCGCGCTTCCAGCGCAGCCGCGGCCGCGATGTGCGGTTCCAGACCGGAACCGACGAGCACGGCCTGAAAATGGCCCAGGCGGCGCGCGCCAAGGGCTTGGAGCCGCGTGCGTTTGCTGACGAAATGGCGCGCCTTTTCCAGGACATGTGCGATGTCCTTAACATCTCCTACGACCGCTTCATCCGCACCTCGCAGCCTGATCATTACCGCGCCAGCCAGGCGATCTGGACGGCGATGGAGGAGAAAGGCGACCTCTACCTCGACCGCTACGAAGGCTGGTACTCGGTCCGCGACGAAGCCTATTATGAGGAAAGCGAGCTTGTCGAAGGCGAGGGCGGCGAGAAGCTCTCGCCCCAGGGCACGCCGGTCGAGTGGACGGTCGAGGAAAGCTGGTTCTTCCGCCTGTCGCGCTACCAGCAGCCCTTGCTCGATCATTATGCGGCCAATCCGGCCTTCATCCAGCCCGACAGCCGCCGCAACGAGGTTGTCCGCTTCGTCGAGGGTGGGCTGAAGGACCTCAGCATCTCGCGCACCAGCTTCGACTGGGGCGTGCCGGTGCCCGGCAGCGGCAATCATGTGATGTACGTCTGGCTCGACGCGCTGACCAATTACATCACCGGTCTCGGCTATCCCGACGATACCGAGCTGTGGGCGCGCTACTGGCCCGCCAACGTCCATCTGATCGGCAAGGACGTGGTCCGCTTCCACGCCGTCTATTGGCCGGCCTTCCTGATGAGCGCCGGCATTGCGCTTCCCAAACAGGTCTACGGCCACGGCTTCCTTCTGAGCCGCGGCGAGAAGATGTCGAAGAGCATCGGCAACGTGGTCGACCCGATGGCGCTCGCCGACCGCTTCGGGGTCGATGCGCTGCGCTATTTCCTGCTGCGCGAAGTGCCGTTCGGCCAGGATGGAAGCTATAGCGCGGAAGCGATCGTCAATCGCGCCAATGCCGAGCTTGCGAACAGCTTCGGCAATCTCGCGCAGCGCACTTTGTCGATGATTTACAAGAATTTGGACGGCGTACTTCCCGCCGCTGGAGACGGCGCCGAGGACCAGGCCTTGCTCGGCCAGGTGCGCAAAACGGCAAACGAGGAAGTCCCCGAGGCGTTCGAACGCTTCGCTTTCTCGGGCGGAATCGAGGCGTGGTTGCGCGCGGTCTTCGCATGCAATGCTTATGTCGACGCGCAGGCACCCTGGGCGTTGCGCAAGACCGACCCGGAGCGGATGGCTGCAGTGCTCGGCACGCTCGTCGTAGCCGTGACCGAGCTCGCGCGGGCGATCGCGCCGATCATCCCGGCCTCGGCGAAAAAGCTTCTCGCGCTGATCGCTTCAGGCGAGGGGGGCGCGCCGATCCCGCAGCCGACGCCGCTCTTCCCCCGGCTCGAGCTTGCGGAGGAGGAAGCCGCGTGAGGCTGATCGACAGCCACTGCCACCTCAATTACGAAGGGCTTGCCGAGCGCCAGGCGGAAGTCCTTGAAAAGGCGCGCGCCCGCGGAGTCACGGGCTTTCTCAACATCTCGACGCGGCAGCGGGAGTGGGGGGACATCATCGCCGTCGCGGAGGCCGAGCCGGACGTCTGGGCCAGCGTCGGCGTCCACCCGCACGAAGCCGATGCGCATCCCGATCTCGGGGCGGCGGCGCTGGTCGAAGCGGCCCGGCACCCGCGCGTCATCGCCATCGGCGAATGCGGGCTCGATTATTATTACGACAAGTCCGATCGCGACGCGCAGCGCGAGCGGTTCGAGGCGCATATCGACGCGGCGAGGCAGACCGGCCTGCCGCTGGTCGTCCACACCCGCGATGCGGAGCAGGACACCGGCGAAATCCTCGAGGCGGCCGTGAAGCGAGGCGGGGTCACGGGCGTGCTCCATTGCTTCACCGGCTCGGCCGAGCTGGCGCGCAAGGGGCTCGACCTAGGATTTTACATTTCCCTCTCGGGCATCGTCACGTTCAAGAACGCCGCCGACCTGCAGGACACGGCGAAATGGCTGCCGGCGGAGCGGATCCTGGTCGAAACCGACGCACCCTTCCTCGCCCCGGTCCCGAACCGCGGCAAGACCTGCGAGCCGGCCTTCGTCGCCGACACCGCCGCCTTCGTTGCCGAGCTGAGGGGAGAGGCGCCGGAAGCACTGGCCGAGCGGACCACCTCCAACTTCTTCCAATTGTTTCAAAAAGCGGCGTGAAAGTCCGGATCCTCGGATGCGGGACATCGACCGGCGTCCCCAAGGTCGGCAACCACTGGGGCCGCTGCGATCCTGAAGAGCCCCGAAACACCCGGCTGAGGACCTCGATCCTGGTCGAAAGCGGCGGCGAGCGAATGCTGGTCGACTGCGGCCCGGACCTGCGCCAGCAATTGCTCGCCGCGGAGGTCGACCGTCTCGACGGCGTCATCGTCACCCACACCCACGCCGACCATTGCCACGGGCTCGACGAGCTGCGGCCGGTCGCCCAGGCGCTGGGAGGGCCGGTGCCGCTCTACGCGCGCGGCGACGACCTTGCCGAGCTCGAGCATCGCTTCGGCTATGCCTTTGCCCAATCCGACTTCTACCGTCCGATCGTCGAGGCGCGGGAGCTTGGCTCGGAGCTTTCCTTCGGCGCCGCGCGCGCGCGCTTCGTCGAGCAGCCGCACGGCGGTCCGACCTCGCTCGGTATGCGTTTCGACGAGCAAGATGTTTCCATCGCTTATGCTATCGATTTCAACGATTTAACGGACGCTATGGCAACGCTATACGAAGGCGTGGACGTGTGGATTTGCGACTGCCTGACCCGGCGGCCGCACCCGACCCATGCGTCACTCGACGCGGTTGTTGACTGGGCGCGGGACTTGAAGGTCGGCCAGCTCTATCTTGTGCACATGGGCAATGACCTCGATTATCGGACGCTCGTCGCTGAGCTGCCCGACTGGGCTGCGCCGGCCCATGACGGCCTGGAGATCGGCTTGTGAACGGCTTTAGCGCGCCGAACGCCGTCTATCTGGTCCTTCTGCTGGTGTTCGTCGGCAGCTCGCTCCTGGCGATGCGGTTGCCTCTGGCGCGTGCCGCCAAGATGGCGCTCGCCTGGGTCGCGATCTTTGCGGCCGGCTTCGTGCTGTTCAGTTTCCGCGACAATCTCGGCTGGTTTGCGCAGCGGCTCAAGGCGGAAGCGGTCGGGACGCCGATCGAGGAGGGCAGCGAAATTCGCATCCCGATGGCCGCCGACGGCCATTTCTGGGTCGTTGCGAAAATCAACGGCCATGACGTCAACTTCCTGGTCGACAGCGGCGCGACCACGACCACCGTCGACCGGCGTACCGCGGAGCGAACCGGCATCGAGGTCGGGAGCCGGCGCGACCAATATGTGCGCACGGCCAATGGGATCGTGCGAATGGCCTCGGGCCGCGCCGGTCAGATCACGGTCGGGGGGATCGCGCGCCAGGACTTGGCGGTCCAGGTCGCCGACCGTGAGGATCTCAACGTCCTTGGCATGAACTTCCTGTCCACGCTCAGCCGCTGGAGCGTGGAAGGGCGCTGGCTGGTCCTGGTCCCCTGACCATGCGGATACTTTACATAATGCATATTATCATACTTCGGGATCGATGCCGCTCGGGGGCCCCCTGTGGCCGCTGAGCCCGCTCTCGATCGGCTGGTGGCGATCATGCGCCGCCTGCGCGATCCGCAGCGCGGCTGCGAATGGGACCGCGAGCAAAGTTTCGAGACGATCGCGCCCTATACGATCGAAGAAGCCTATGAAGTCGCCGACGCGATCGCGCGCGGCGACATGGATGCGCTTGCCGACGAGCTCGGCGACCTCCAGCTCCAGGTCGTCTTCCACGCGCAAATGGCCGAGGAAGCCGGTCATTTCACGCTCGACGACGTCCTTGATCGCATTTGCGACAAGCTTGAACGCCGCCACCCCCACATCTTCGGGGACTCGACGCACAGCCCCGGCTGGGAGGAGATCAAGGCGGCCGAGCGCAAGAAATCGCCTGACGACAGTGCGTTAGCGGGTGTCGCCTTGGCACTTCCGGCGCTCGAACGCGCGGCAAAGCTGCAGCGGCGGGCAGCGCGCGTCGGCTTCGACTGGCCGGATGTCGGCGGCCCTCGCGCAAAGATCGACGAGGAACTCGCCGAGCTCGATGCCGAGACCGACCATCAGCGCAAGCTCGAGGAGCTGGGCGACCTCCTCTTTGCCGTCGTAAACCTTGCACGGCATCTCAATGTCGAGCCGGAAGCTGCTCTACGGGAAGCCAATCGCAAGTTCGAAACCCGCTTCCGAGCAATCGAGGCCGTGCCCGGCTTCAGCGACATGAGCCTCGAGGAGATGGAGCAGCTCTGGGTCGCGGCCAAGGCTGCTCAGGCGGACTCCAGCGCCTGAAACCGCGCCCAATTGTCGGGCGACAACCGGACCGAAAGCTCCATCTCGTCATCGTCGACTCTCTGGTTGAGGACTTCGCCGCGCGAGTGGAGCCAGGCGATCCGGCCGCCGTCGGTGGCTGGCAGGCGGATGCGGTGGACCTGCTCGCCGCTGCGCAGGCCCTCGGCCATGCGCTCGCGGAGCGCATCGAGCCCCTCCCCGCTGATCGCCGAGATGGGGACCACGTCGTCACGCCGTCGCGCCTCTTCCGCCAGGCGCTCGCGCTCGTCGCCGGCCAGCAGGTCGATCTTGTTCCAGGCTTCGATGCGGGGCGGCGCCCCCTCCTCGGCAAGCCCGAGTGACGCCAGCACGTCGTTGACGTCTTCGCGCTGCGCCTCGCTGTCCGGATGCGCCATGTTGCGGACGTGGACGAGAAGGTCGGCGGATGCGACCTCTTCCAGGGTCGCGCGGAAGGCCGCGATCAGCTCGGTCGGCAGGTCGGAAACGAAACCCACGGTGTCGGACAGGATCACCTTGTCGAAGCCCGGCAGGCGGATGTCGCGCATGGTCGGGTCGAGGGTCGCGAACAGCAGATTTTCGGCAAACACCCCTTCCCCCGTCAACCTGTTGAAAAGAGTGGATTTCCCGGCGTTGGTATAGCCGACGAGCGCAATCACCGGCCAGGGTGCGCGCTGCCGCCGGTCGCGGTGGAGCGTCCGCGTGCGCTTCACCTGGTCGAGTTCGCGGCGGATCTTCGCCATCCGGTCACGGATCATCCGCCGGTCGGCCTCGATCTGGGTTTCGCCCGGACCGCCGAGGAAGCCGAAGCCGCCGCGCTGCCGCTCGAGGTGGGTCCAGCTGCGCACCAGCCGCCCCGCCTGATAGTCGAGATGGGCAAGCTCGACTTGTAGCCGGCCTTCGGCGGTCGCTGCGCGCTCCCCGAAAATCTCCAGGATCAGGCCGGTGCGGTCGATCACCTTGGTCCCGGCTTCCTCCTCGAGGTTCTTCTGCTGGATCGGCGTCAGCGCGGCATCGACGATCAACAGGCCCGCCTGCTGCTCCTGCGCCAGTGCCGCAATCTCTTCCACCTGGCCCTTGCCGAGCAAGGTGGCGGGGCGAACGGTGCGCACGCGAAAGGCGCGCGCGCCGACGACATGGACGCCGATTGCCTGCGCCAGCCCCTCCGCTTCCTCGATCCGGGCGTCTGCCGAGCGCCGCGAGCCTTCGCGAGGCAGCTCGGGCACGGCGATAATCGCTCGCTCCCCGCGCGCGACCTCGATCGCGCCATTTCCGTCAAAATTCGTCAGGATTGCGTCTCCCCGTCCTGCGCATCATGACCCAAGTCGAGCGGATGCTGCGGCTGAAGTGTCGATATCGCGTGCTTGTAGACCAATTGCATCTGCCCGCCGCGCTCGAGCACCAGGCTGAACTGGTCGAAGGCGGCGACGGTGCCCTGCAGCATCACCCCGTTGATCAGGAACAGGGTCATCCGCTCCGTCTGGCGGGAGGCTGCGGCGAGGAACATGTCCTGCAGCGTCGCCTTGCCGTCGCCAGCGTTGGGGGCAGGCGCGAACTCCGGCGGCCGTTCGGCCGGCATGATGGTCGAGATGGAATGTTTGTAGACCAACTGCGCCGCGCCCTCGCGGCGAAGCAGCAGCGAGAAAGTGTCGAACCAGGTGATGACCCCTTGCAGCTTGACGCCCTTAACCAGGAAAATCGTGACTGGGAGCTTCGCCCGTCTCACGCTGTTCAGGAAATGATCCTGAAGGCTTAGCGACCGAGCAGCCATGTGCGACCTCACCACGCTGGGGCCACCGGCCCCCTACTCTTCGCCCTCTTTCTTCTCCCCGATCCCCAGAGCCTTAAGCTTACGGTGCAGGGCGGAGCGTTCCATGCCGATGAACGATGCGGTGCGCGAGATGTTGCCTGAAAAGCGACGGATCTGAATCTTCAGATATTCGCGTTCGAACGATTCGCGCGCCTCGCGCAGCGGGCTGCCCATGATCGCCATGGTCGTGCTCCCGCCGCCAACGGCGCCCTGGTTGTCGAGCACTTCGGGCGGCAGCAGGTCGACCTCGATGCAGGACACGCGGTCGCCGGGGGCAAGGATCAGGGTCCGCTCGATGATGTTGCGAAGCTGGCGCACATTGCCGGGCCAATCGTGGGCCTGCAGCGCGGCCATGGCCTCTTCGGAGATGCGCGGCGCCGGCATCCGCCGTTCCGCGGCGAAGCGGGCGAGGAAGTGGCCGACGAGCTCGGGAATGTCCTCGCGCCGCTCCCTCAGCGGCGGAAGCTTCACCGGAACCACGTTGAGCCGGTAGAACAGGTCCTCGCGGAAGCGGCCGGCGGCGATCTCGTCCTGCAAATTGCGCGATGTCGCGGATAGCACCCGCACGTCGACCTTCACCGGCCGTTGCCCGCCGACGCGGTGATAGCTTTGGTCGGTCAGCACGCGCAGGATCTTCGCCTGGGTGGTCGGGGGCATGTCGGCGATCTCGTCGAGGAACAAGGTCCCGCCATGCGCCTGCTCGAGCAGACCCGGGCGGGCGA